>Ga0233432_10000740_pt1 | contig 31406 bp, 34 predicted proteins | sample SI_122_August201_6_FD_179870 | JGI IMG/M metagenome (GOLD analysis project Ga0233432, IMG submission 179870) | Seawater microbial communities from Saanich Inlet, British Columbia, Canada - SI_122_August2016_10_MG | ecosystem: Environmental > Aquatic > Marine > Inlet | place: Canada: British... | reverse complement strand
GGGGATGCTCATATACAATCTTTTGCTTTTGACATCCCTATTCAAAGGACAGACCTTCATGGGCTGGGTAGTGACTATGTGTATGGAAGAAAAATACAATACCCTATAACAGCATCTGTAAGTATGGACCTTTTGGTTTCTGGTTTTGCTACTGGTGAATTGGCGGCACTGATGAACACAGAATCAAGTTATGATTTTGACGTAAAGATACAAGACAGAAGCGGGGAGTATCAGAATACATTCTCTTTTGATTCTCTGAGATTAGAAAGTTCTGCCTACTCTATGGATGTTAATGACAACATGAATTACTCACTCAGCTTCAGTTTTGAAATAGAAAATCAATAAAATGGGTTTAAAAATAAAAAACAGCAAAAACATTGTTACTGATGGGTTGGTTCTGAACTTAGATGCTTCTGATAAGTTATCTTATTCTGGAAGTGGGAGTAACTGTATAGATAGAACTGAAAACTCAAATAACGGCACTTTTCAAGATGACACAGCATTCAATTCTAGTAATGGAGGTAGTTTTGTTTTTGATGGTACAGATGATTATATTTTAATTTCTGATTCGGATTCTTTGGATGTTACAAATATTACTATGGAAGCTTGGGTTAAAATATCTTCTGGACAAACAAACAGTTATCCTAGAGTGATAGACAAAACAAATTCATACTATTTGTATTTTCCTTCCGGTGAAAATATTACTGTAGCCTTGGCAGGGGGTCAACTAGACGCAACCGCTAATTTAGATTCCAATACTTGGTATCATATTGTTGGATGTTATGATGGCCGAATAATAAATATTTATAAAAACTCACAATTAATAGCAACTAAAGATCTTGGGTCTAATGCTAATATAGGTCAAGGTAATTATAATCTTTCTATAGGGGATAGGATTACAGGAGGTAGATGCCTTAATGGTAATATAGCATCTGTAAGAATTTATGAATCCGCATTAACGTCTGCTCAAATTCTCCAAAACTACAATGCTACCAAATCTAGATTCGGTCTCTAATCGTAATCAACCTTAACACTCTTACTCTCGTAAGTTTTTAGTTCTGCAACGTGGCGCTGACCATTTCTTTTTGCAGCGTAATCGTCAAAGTATTTTTTCTTTACAGGGTCTTCTCCTCCAGCTTTTTCAGCCCTGCGTTGACTCATCTCTTCTGAGTAGTCTAACATATTACCCACAGTGCCTTTCTTTGCTCCTGTGCTGTCCCTGAATTGACTTTGGCTAAAAGGGTCTATGTTTGAGTCAATTGATGCGTGAGGGACAGTAAAGACCCTTTTCCACTCAAGGCCGAACTCGTCAATATAGATATGCTCATCGTTCATTGACTGGATCACATCCTTTTCCTCCCCTGTGTCTGGGTGACGGTAAGTGTACAAAGGCATATGTTATTATAAATAAAAACGGGGGCGTTTCCACCCCCGTCGTTTAATTGACCTTAATTTTAGAAGGTTTTACCACCCCTTTCTTAGGTAACTCTACAAGAAGCAACCCTTTCTCCATCTTACAAGATATGTTTTCTGTATAAACCTTTTTCATTAATTTTACAGAGAACTTCTTCTTTGAATCCTTGGGTTTCGTCTCAATGTTTAGCAGATCATCTGTTACTTCCACTTCGACATCATCTTTAGAGAAACCGGGAAGCTCAACCTTCAGTTGGTAAAAATCCCCTTTGTCTCTGATAGTGCTATATGGTCGAACTGAATAATCTTCGAATATATTGTCAAATAATGTATTAATCATACTCTACTATTAACATAACATGTGCCACTCTAGAAATCGTTGGAGATACGGGACATAATGACATCCACAGTGTTAGAATAAGTCAACTTGTCTGCCAACTTTTGTCCCTCTGTGTTAGTATGTCCCACTTTCTTCTCAGACTCTTCCATGGCCGCCAATACCTGATCCTCATCCCAAGAGTAGAAAGTCCCTTGGTTAAAAGGCGAACCTTTCTTGAAGAATACATTGTCAGCACAATCTACTTCTCCATTAGGTTCTATTAGGATAGAGTTTTCTTTTGTAGCCCAATCCTTGTGAGATGTGGCGTTCAAAACAATACTCCACTTCCCCAAACAGGTTGCATTAAATGAAGGAAGGTTCCAGCCCTCTGCTCCAGAAAGACCTGTCAAATCAACATCTATTGCATTCAGAAACTCATTCACTTCTGAATTTTTCTCTAGATGAGGAAGGAAGTTGATATTTGTATATCTTTTCCCACCGAGAACAGCGTCCAAGGTTTTTTGCATGTCCTCCGGTTTGTAAAACGGATTGTTTACTAAACAAGATAACTGATACTTAGGGTTGTTCCCATATTTCTTTAGCCAAGTTCTAATAATAGCAGCTGTATGCTTTCTATGCTCAAACTTGCCCATTAAACCAAAGTGAATAACATCACTCAGGTATTCTTTTTTTGTTTCTTTGAAGTCTTTGTCGAAACCCAAAGGGCTGAAGCTGCTGCCAAACAGGTTAGCAGCGTGTTCAGAACTAAAGAATGTTTCAGTTTGGGCATCGCAAATTTGTTCTTCTACTTCCGTAGGGTTATTACACTCATAAAACGAATACAGGTATTGTTTTTCATTTTTACGATTTTCAGAACCATTGAGATGCCAAACTTTTAAACAGGGAATTTCTTCACCTAAGTAGGAGTACCTATTGTTGATTGAGTTCTGAATCTTAGACTTCAACTCATCTGAAATATCATATGCTTTAAGGTCTATATTTCCAGTAGGCCAGATACCAACATCATGGCCTTTCTCAAACAACTCCCTGATAATGTTATAACTAACATTGCCGAGGCTTAGGGAGTTAATAGGTGCTTCTACTAAGATCTTCATTAAAATGGCACTTCGTCATCTCCAGCACCTACTGACGCTGGGGTCTTTGAATCATCATCCTTCTTCTCTTTAGAACCAGAATTAAGGAATTGGATGTCCCGTCCCTTAATATAGTACTTGGAGAAGTTTTTTCCGTCTTTCTCCCAAGAGTCCATTGCAAGCTCGCCACTAAAGACGAACTCTCGACCTTTTGAAAGATACTTTCCTGCTACTTCAGCAGTTTTATCCCATACTTCAAGATCAATGAAGCACTTTGTTTTTGCGTTACTAGGGGAAATACCAACCCGAAGTCGGGTCACAGTTTTTCCGCTATTTGTCTGTTTCATTTCTGGGTCTTTAACCAGATAACCTACTGCTGTTACTGTATTATACATAATTACTAACTTTCTTGAATTGTGATAAACATCTATTGTGGATATTTATCGTTCCTTGAATACTCATACCTATCTTACCAGCTATGATTCTCCAAGGAGTTGTCTTATTAAGGCACTGATCATATCTCATGTCAATAACCTTTTTCGTTTTTTCGTCACACTCCTGTTTCACAAACGATTTAAACAGGGATAAGACCTCTTGCTCCTGCATTGAGGTCATACCATTGTCCAGAGATGGTTCTGATTTGACTTCACTAAGAGAACATTGTGTAAACTTCTTCCTCTTGTTTAGTGTATTCAAACACTTCCATTTCGTATCGTTTGCTAGGTATGTGGGAAACTTTGTATTTCTCTCTGGGTCGAAATTTATTGCTGAGTTGTAAATCGCCAAGCTTTTATCTTCTAGGAAATTTTGTTTATCGCTACAATTTGTCGGACCAGAGAGGAAACGGTCTACCATAGTATGGTATATACCAGAATGCCTGTCGATCAACTCTAGCAAAGAGTCTTGGTCGGCGTCATCCTTAATTTTTGAAATCAATTCCTCATCCTTCACAATTGTTATTGTATCCGATTTTATCCAATTGTCAACCTATTACAGTATATTATATATATTATAATATAATTATAAGAACGTAATCTGTAGCTATAACGTACACTGTATAAGAGGCTTCTCTGTTTCTGTTACGTTTCTTTCGATTTTCTTAACCGTTCTCGGTTATTATAGTGTAATTGGTAATCGTGTCAACAAAAAAAAATCACAATATTTTCGCTCGACTCAAGACTAAAACGGGGATAAGGTGTAATTATTATTTGCTATGATCTTTACAGAACAAATGTCACGAAAGCCGGACCACTACCCGTGGACACAAGATTTTATCGAAGCTATGCACAACGGTTTTTGGACGGACAAGGAGTTCAGTTTTAGCAGTGATGTACAAGACTTCAATGTCACCTTGAGCGACGATGAAAGGCAGATAAATGTAAGAGCTTTGTCTGCTATTGGGCAGATTGAGGTAGCTGTCAAGAAGTTCTGGGCTAAGTTAGGAGACAATTTACCCCACCCATCTCTCTCTGATTTAGGTTATGTAATGGCCAACACAGAAGTTATACACAACAATGCTTACGAGCGTCTTCTTGAGGTCTTAGGCTTACAGGATGTTTTCGAAGAAAACTTAAAATTGGACTTTATCGAAGGTCGAGTTAAGTATCTCCGCAAATACAATCATCGTTTCTATAAAGATTCTAAGAAGCAGTATGTTTACGCTTTAATATTGTTTACGCTTTTTGTCGAGAACGTGTCTCTCTTCTCTCAATTTTACATAATCAATTGGTTTAACAGGTACAGAAATGTATTGAAGGATACTGGCCAGCAGGTGAAGTACACCAGAAACGAAGAGAATATTCACGCTTTGGTGGGGATTAAAATTATCAACACTATTCGTGAGGAACACCCTGAACTTTTTGACAAGGGGCTTGAGGCACGAGTAATTCACGAAGCTCACGAAGCTTTTAACGCAGAATCTAAAATTGTTGACTGGATGGTCGGTGATTTTGAGTCCAAGGGTCTCAGCAAAGACATACTAAAAGAATTCATAAAAAACAGAATCAATGATTCTTTAGATAAAATCGGGTTTGAATCCGCATTTGATATTGACAAAACCTTACTTCAGAATACAATCTGGTTTGAGGAAGAATTGCTTGGGAACAATATGACAGACTTTTTCCATTCAAGACCTGTCGAATACTCCAAGAATTCGCAATCTTTCGATGTCGAAGATCTATTTTGATTCATAAATGAAAAACTATTACTGGCTTAACGAGGATTCAAGGACTTTTCTTGAGAATGGCTACTTGCTTGAAGGAGAAACTGTAGAGCAAAGGATAAATGATATAGCTAAAACCGCAGAATCTTACTTGGGGATAGGTGGATTTGCTGATAAGTTTGAATCCTATATGGCTAGAGGTTTCTTTTCATTAGCTAGCCCTGTTTGGGCTAACTTTGGGAGGGAGCGTGGGTTGCCTATCTCATGTAATGGCGTCTACGTTTCAGACACTATGGATGCTATCCTTGAGAAACAATGCGAAGTTGGGATGCAGACAAAACATGGGTCAGGCACTTCTGGTTATTTTGGTGGTGTTCGTGGCAGAGGGGCTTCTATTAGTTCTGGAGGGGAGTCTTCAGGGGCGGTCCACTTCATGGAATTATTCAATACGGTAACTTCAGTTGTTTCACAAAGTAGTGTAAGGCGGGGTAGCTTTGCTGCCTATTTACCTATCGACCATCCAGATATCAAAGAGTTCCTAAGGATTAGAGGAGAAGGTCACCCTATACAAGAAATGTCATTCGCCGTGACGGTAACAGACTCTTGGATGGAAGAGATGGTGGGCGGAGATATGGGCAAAAGGCAACTTTGGGGAAGCGTCATAAAGAAAAGGTATGAGACAGGATACCCTTATATTTTCTTCCAAGATAGTGCTAATAAACAAGCCCCAGACTGTTACAAAGACAAAGGAATGAAGATATACGCCTCTAACCTTTGCAACGAAATAAGTCTACCTTCAAAAGAAGATGAATCATTTGTTTGTTGCTTGTCCTCTATCAACCTTTACAGGTGGGACGATATCCAGTATACAGACGCTGTTCAGGTTATGACTATGTTTCTTGATGCTGTAATGGAGGAATATATCCAAAAAACAGAAAAAATCCCTTTCATGGAAGCTTCTCACAATTTTGCTAAGAGGCACCGTGCTATTGGGATGGGGGTTTTAGGTTGGCATTCTTTTTTGCAAAGCCGCATGATACCGTTTGAGAGCATGGAGGCTAAACTTTTGAACGGCCAAATATTCTCGCATATTAGACGTTGTAGCGAGAAGGCCACCAAACACCTTGCAGAAATTTTAGGAGAGCCTTTGTATTGTGAAGGCTACGAACGTAGGAATACTACTACCTTAGCTATAGCGCCCACGACTAGCAGTTCGTTTATCTTGGGCCAAGTATCTCCCTCCATAGAACCTTTAAACTCTAATTATTTTACAAAAGACTTAGCCAAAGGTAAGTTCAGATATAGAAATCCAGAGCTAGAGAAGTTACTTGAAGAAAAAGGGGAAAACAAAGATGAGGTTTGGAAATCAATCCTTATCAAAGGAGGTTCTGTTCAACATTTGCAGTTTTTGACAAGAGAAGAAAGAGACGTATTTAAAACTTTCGGTGAGATATCCCAGAAAGAAGTTGTCATACAGGCTTCCCAAAGGCAAAAGTATATAGACCAAGGACAGTCACTGAACATCATGGTTCCTCCAGAAACGCCTTTCAAAGAGGTTAATCAACTTATGGTTTACGGTTGGGAGAATGGAATCAAAGGTTTTTATTACCAGAGAAGTGCTAACCCTAGCCAAGAGCTTGCTAGATCAATACTTACATGCACATCTTGCGAGGGTTAATTTCATTTTTAATAAAAAAAAGTGTATTAAAAAGTGTAATGGAGTTCGATTTTTCAAAAGAAGCAAAGGAGTTTTTAGAAAGTTCTCAAGCAGCGAAACGTCCCGGCAAAAAAGGGGCGGCTCAAACACCTGCTAAACCTTCTGAGAAGAAGAAAGGATCTAGTAAAAATGAGGAAGGTTCTGCTGGAAAAGGTGGAAAATCTATTACGTTCTCAGCCAAGGTGGTCACAGCTCTAAAAAATAAAGTAAAAGAGCATAACGAAAAGCACTCCAAGAAAGTTACTTTAGGTCAGTTGAAAAAAATCTACCGTCGTGGTGCTGGGGCTTTCTCATCTTCTCACCGTCCCGGAAAAACTAGAGGACAGTGGGCTATGGCCCGTGTGAATATGTTTTTGAAGATGGTCCGTGGTGGAAGTGTTAAGAAATCCTACAGGGCTGCTGACCAAGATGTAGCCAAAGGGTCTGAAGAGTATTACCTAGAGGAGCAAGAAAAAGCTTTCTGGGCATTCGAAGAGATTGACTTTGTTTTGGCTCGCCTTGAAATGCTTGAAGCGTCCATCACTGATGAAGAGTCAGACCAAGAGATTGAAGACCTTGAATACTCAGACGCAGAAAAGAAAACTTTAAACAAGCCCTTTAGATTAAAAGGTGGCAAGAAGAAATACGGGGTTTACGTCAAAAACCCAAAGACTGGGAACATAGTCATGGTTAAGTTTGGCGATCCGAACATGGAAATCAAACGTGACGATCCAGCTCGTCGCCGAAGCTTCAGGGCTAGGCACAAATGTGACACAGCCAAAGACAAGACAACTCCTCGTTATTGGAGCTGTAAGTTCTGGTCTAAAAAACCCGTCAGCAAGATGGTCTCTAACGAAGTGCTAGCTTGGGACGAAGACGAAGTTTACAGTGAGTGGACTTGGGATGACGAAGGTTTCGCTGAGCAACAGGATCTTCTCAATGCTTACCCATACCTCACTGAGATTAAATTAGTGGTTGAAGAAGAGGAGCTTTGAGGTATAATCATGCATTAGCATGAAAAACATTCTTATATCGACTATCGTTAGAGATAGAGCTAATTTCTTGCATAATTGGATTTCACAGCTTGATAAAATTTGTGAGTCTAGGCCAGAAATTAATTTTTATCTGTCGGTTTATGAAAATGATTCTGTAGACGATTCTAAATCTATTTTAAAATCTATAGACTATAGTAATTTCAAAGATGTAAGTGTTGTTACGGAGGATTTAAGAACTCCATATTTTGAAAGCGTTCAAAGCGCAGAGAGAGTTAAACTTTTAGCAGAAGCTAGAAATAAAACTTTATTTGAAAATAATTTTTTGAAAAAGTGTGATTGGGTGATCTCTGTTGAGCCAGATGTAAAATACGAAATAAATGACATCTTAAGGATTATAGATAACGACGATTACGACATTTTGTCTGGTAGAAGTCGTCACTTCTATACTCCTGTAGAATCACAAACAATGTATGACGTTTGGGCCACAAGGAAAGATTCAAGTGCCAGATATTGGATTTCTAATGTTGACTTTGATAGGTTGATGGAGGTATGGTCAACATATAATTGTTTTTGTAAATATAATGCAGAGCCGATAAAAAACAATGTGGGTTTCAGTGGGTTCAATGATAGGATTCAATCCCATGATTGTGACACGGCAGTTATTTGTGAAAATTTCAGAAAAGAAGGTTATACAAAAATAGCTTTAGATGGTACGGTAAATGTTTTACATATGACATAAATTATGTGGAGTTTAAATATTAATAATTTTTCATTAAAAGATAGATTAAAAATTTGTAAATTTATCTTGTCCACGAAAAATAGATGGACGCAAGATATTCAAGTTAGGAGCTTTGAACGGGAGATGGCTAATTATGTTGGTTGCAAATATTCAGTTTATGTTTCTAGCGGTTCTACGGCTAATGAATTAATAGCTCAATATCATAAAAGTGTATCTGGTGGGAAAAATATAGTCGTTTTCCCTTCGACCACTTGGCAAACATCATGTTCTCCTTGGATTAGAAATGGATTCACCCCTCATTTTGTAGATATTTCTTTGGAAGACTTTTCTATAGACAAGGATAAATTAACTTCATACATGGAATCTAATGGTGGTCAAGTTGCTTGCATATTCCCAACTTCTTTAATCGGGTTTTCCCCCGATATGGATTTTTATACAAGGTTAAAACATAAATATAAAGTTAATATAGCTTTCGATAATTGTGAAAATACTTTTGGTGAGTTTAAAGATTCAAACATCTCATCTTACTTCACTTCCTCTACCTCCACTTATTTTGGTCATCAAATTCAATCCATAGAAGGTGGATTTATTTTTACTAATAGCGAAGAGGAATACAGGTATTACTTAATCAATAGAAATCATGGAATGGTTCGATCTCTTGAGCCTTATGGATTAGAAACGGAATCTATTAACAATAAAAAAGTTGACCCTTTGTTTGATTTCTACAATCTTGGCAGCAATTATAGAAATACAGACCTAAACGCCTTTATAGGTCTTCTAGACTTCAAACGGATACCTGTTTATACTAAAACTAGAAAAGATCTATACAATAGATATAGATCTAAGTTGGATAAATCTAAATTCTTTTTGCCTCAAGATAGACTTGAAAACAAAGATTCTCTTTTTTGTTTACCCGTAATTTCACAATCTAAAGATGCATCCTTAATCGACAAGGCTAGAGCATTGTGTAAAGATCATAATATAGAATACAGACCAATTATTTCGGGCTTCTTGGGTTATCAAACTTGTTATAAGAAGTATTTCTCATCTCATGATGAATACAAGAACTCCATTTACATTCATAATCAAGGCTTTTACATTGGACTTCACCAAGGTGTAAAAAAACAAGAAATTGATTTTATAGTTAACAAGCTTAATAGCCTTTAGAATAAAATGAAAAAAATAATTATCACAGGAGTAACAGGTCAAGACGGCAGCTTTATGGCTGATTACCTCTTGGAAAATACAGAACATACTATTGTAGCTGGTGTTCGTAGGTTAAGTGTTAAGAATCACGTTAACATTCAACACCTTCTGGATCACCCTAGATTTAGGCTGATAGACCTTGATGTCGCCGACCAAGCTAATACTGAGTTAGTTGTTTCCGAAGAGAAGCCTGATTACTTTATTAATTTTGCTGCAAATTCTTTCGTGGGTGTGAGCTGGAAGATGCCAGTCAACCATATGGAGACTAATGCAATGGCTGTTTTGTATCAGCTTGAGGCTATTCGTAAGCACTGCCCCGATTGCAGATACTACAATGCTGGCTCTTCAGAGGAGTTTGGAGACGTTTTGTATTCGCCTCAGTCAGAGCTTCACCCCATACGTCCAAGAAGCCCGTATGGGGTTTCTAAGGCCAGTGCGAGGCACATGGTTAAGGTGTGGAGAGACTCCTACGATCTATTTGCTATCCAAGGCTGGTTATTTAACCATGAAGGAACTCGCCGTGGAGAGGAGTTTGTTACTCGTAAAATTACCAAGAATGTGGCCCGTATTAAAAACGAATATGTGTCAGACGGGTTTAAGCCCCTTGAATTAGGTAACGTTGATGCGAAAAGGGATTGGAGTGACGCCGAAGATTTTGTGGAAGGTGTTTGGTTGATGTTGAACCAAGAAGAGCCTAGGGAATATGTCCTATCCTCCAATAACACCCACACCATTAGAGAGTTTGTGGAACAAGCTTTTAACTTTGCGGGTTTTGCGTTGGAGAAGTGCGAATGGGTGGGGAAAGGCGTGGATGAGAAGTACACACACGAAGGAAAAGTGTTAATGTGTGTGAATCCAGAGTTCTACAGACCAGCCGAAGTAGAATTGTTGTGGGGGGACTCTTCGGAAGCTCGCAGAAACCTTAAGTGGAAGCCCAAGACGGACTTTGTAGGACTTGTAAGAAAAATGGTTGACCATGACATGAACAAGGGTTAACTTGGCCATGAATGGCCAAACCTAAGAAGATAAGCAAGAGAAACATCTTGATTAGATTAGTGGACGTTCCCGACCAAGGGAAGCGTCCATTTTACGCTAGGGAGATGAAGTTCTTGAACACCCTTTGCGAGAGGTACTCCTTAGAGTTTATGGATATAGTAAACTTTCAGAAGAAGTTCTACTCATTGGCCTATCTGGTCAGCCCTAAGCTTAAGGAGACTTTGGACAGGAAGTTTAGAGCTTTTAATTATGTTGTTGACAACTCCCGATATCCAGATTATGATCTGGGTGAAAAGTCGGGGCAGGACATCAGTTTTACCCCAAAAAGAAAAACCCTAAAAGATTTTTTAGATGAGTAAAGAACAGAACCCAAATACAATGCTGAAAGGTTTCCTCAAGGAAACAAAGGACGACCACTACAACTTTGAAGAGGAAATTAACTACAAAGTTTCTAGTGGGTCACTTCAGTTCGATTTGCAGCTTGATGGTGGGTTTGGACCCGGACTTCACAGATTCGTAGGCATGAACGAGGGAGGGAAAACTTCTGAGTCGTTAGAGGTTATGAAAAACTTCCTAAAGATGCCGGGTGCTAGAGGGGTGTTCATTAAAGCTGAAGGCAGGCTTTCACCAGAGATGAGAAAAAGGTCAGGTATAAATTTTGTCTTCAACGCTGATGATTGGGTTGATGGGACTTGTTTTGTATTTGAGTCTAATATTTACGAGGTTGTAGTGGACTTGATGAGGAGGCTTGTGCAGTTTAACGATGATAAGACTAAGTATTGCTTCGTGTTAGACTCTGTAGACGGTTTGATCCCAAAGAACGATGTGGATAAGAATTTCGAAGATTCTTCTAAGGTGGCAGGGGGCGCTGTAATAGCCGGGGTATTTATGAAGAAGATGTCCATTGCTTTGCAGAAGAGAGGGCATATGGCTATATTTATTTCCCAAGTCAGGGCTGATATCAAACTTGACCCATACGCCAAGGGTCCGGTTAGACAAACCACTGCGACAGGGGGGAATGCATTGCTCCACTTCGCCAACTGGATTATTCAGTTTGAGCCTCGGTATAATGGGGACATGATCCTCAGAAATCCCTCTGTTAAGAAGATAGACCCAAAGACAAACCCACCTATAGGACATTTCGCCAAGGTCACTGTGAAGAAGTCGCCTAACGAGAAGACCAATATGTCTATCAGTTATCCCGTCAGATACGGGCAGGAGGGTGGAAGATCTATATGGATTGAAAAAGAGGTAGTTGACTTGTTGTCAGCTTGGGAGTTTGTAAAAAAGAGCGGTTCGTGGATAAGTATTACAGAAGACTTCAAGGAGGTCTTGTCAGAAACTGATTTCAGTCTACCTGAAAAAGTGCAAGGGGAGAACAACCTCTTCAAACTCATAGAGGAGAATGAAAGTCTGTGTGAATTCCTTATTGGTTATTTCAAGAATGCCATTCAGGAGTTTTCATGAAGTTCTATACCACAGACGGTAAACTAAGAAATCTCAAGAACCCTAAGAAGTACCATATAAAGTGGGAGGCTTCAAGCTTGAGTAAATTCCAAAAAAGGGTAAAGGATTTCTTGTTCCCTTTCTGGAGAAACGATATTGTATTCGAAGAGTTTAGGATAGTAGGTAGTAGGCTCTCCTTGGACTTTTACAACGCCAACAAAAGGGTGGCTGTAGAAGTTCAGGGAGCGCAACATACTAAGTTTGTTAAACATTTCCATAAGAACAGGCTGAAGTATTTGGAGCAGTTAAGAAGAGATCAGAAAAAGCTCGACTTCTGCGAAATGAACGATATAACAATGGTAGAGATTTACCCAGAGGACACTGTGGATAAAGACCTATTTGAGAAGCAGGGCATATATTTATGAACGAAGAAGAATTTCCATTCACAATTCCAGAGCAGTTAGTGTCTAAGATCTATGATTTGTCTGGCGATTCAGACAAGTACAAAGGTGTTATACTTGCGGTGGCGTCTGAAGATGGTAGTCCAATGATCTACTCTAAATTTGACTCCACTGTTATGGAATTGGGTTTAAGGAAAGCTTTAGAAGACTGGGTTAAAGGAACAACAGAAATGCAAGGATTGACAGATGATTTATAATTACGAACTAGAAAAACAGCTGTTGGCGGGACTCTTAAAAGATCCTGAAAGTTATATAGATATAAGTGACTTTATCGGCAACGATGACTTCTACTCAGAAGACACATCTCTGCACTCTGCTGTGTTCAGGGTCGTGCAACAAGCTATCTCTAACGGAGATGAGATAGATGAGATTATCATTGCTCAGCGTGTCAGCGACATAGGTCTGTCATTCCGAGATAACCTCAATCCTTCTGATTACATAAAGTCTTTAGCAATGCGAAAGGTTCCAAAAGGTAATCTTGTGAAGACTGCTAAGGAGCTAAAGAAGTTCACAGTCCGAAGGCAAATGCTTAACTCTTGCGAAGAGATAGGCAGAAAGATGAAGTCTATGTCACCAGATGCAGCCTACTCTAAGATCATAGAAGAGGCTGACAATATATATAATGCCCAAGTGAATCTTTTCGAGATTGGCGATAATACTCCTGACAATATCTATGAGGATATGGAAGCTCTTATCGAAGAGAGGGGAGATAACCCTATCGAGGAGTTTGGTATGATGGGGCCACACGAGAAGGTCAACGATATTTACGGCTCTCTCCTTAGGCCCGGAAACATCACTGTTATTGTGGCGAGGTCTGGGGTTGGTAAGACTCAGTTCTGTATGGATTACGCTACCAAGGTTGCCCTCAAGTATGATGTCCCTGTTCTCCATTTCGATAATGGGGAGATGAGCAAAGAGGAACTTATTATGAGACAGTGCGCTGCACACTCAGGTGTCCCTATGCACCTTTTGGAGAGTGGTAGGTGGAGGCAAGCTGGTGAAGATGTGGTGGCTAAAGTTAGGTCAGTCTGGCCTAGGATCAAGGGTCTCAAGTTCTACTACTATAACGTTGGAGGCATGGATGTTGACACTATGGTAAACACCCTTAAAAGGTTTTACTACTCTACAGTCGGGAGGGGAAATAGAATGGTCTTCTCTTTTGATTATATTAAAACATCCAACGAGTCCTCCGGTAACAAAAATGAGTGGCAGGTTGTGGGGGAAATGGTGGACAAGTTTAAAAAGTGTATCCAAAAGGAGGTTCTGGAAGATGGAGACCCCGTTATCCCTATGATCACCTCTGTCCAGTCTAACCGTAGCGGAATCACAACAAACAGGAACTCTCAAAATGTAGTTGACGATGAGAGTATTGTATCCCTGTCAGACAGGATCACACAGTTCTGTTCACATATGTTTATCCTAAGGAAGAAGACAGACGATGAAATAGAGTTAGAAGGTAGAGGATTTGGTACTCACAAACTTGTCAATGTTAAAGCTCGACACTTGGGTAGAGATATAGCAGGTGCCATAGAACCAGTCCAAGTGGAAGATTCTCTAAGGAAGAATTTTATTAATTTAGATTTTAAAAACTTTAATATAACAGAGCAAGGTGACCTTCGTGAGATAGTCGAGGCACGTTCCCTTCCCCTACAAGATGGTCCAGACAGTGGAGATGGCAGAATACCAGAAATCTCAGAATTTTAGTGACTTCAAATCAATACTGGAGTCTATAGGATACAGCCTTATTGATTGTGGAGATCACTGGAGGACACAAGCTTTATACAGGGGCGGTGATAACGCCACAGCAGTAAAGGTATACAAGAATACAGGTGTATGGATGGATTTTGTAGACCATGTGGGTTGCAAACCATTTGAGGCTTTAGTAAAGCTAACAGTCAAAGATGAAAGGTCAGCTAAAAATCTCATAAAGAATGTAAAAGTAGATGCACTTAATTATAAACAAAGCAGCAGGAGGAAAGGAATAGAAATGGAAAGGGTCTACCCAGATGACAGCTTAAACAAACTGTTCCCAAATTATAATTTTTATTCAGGAAGGTCTATTAGCGAAGAGACTCAAGTTTCTTTCAAGGTTGGCTTGGCTGGTGTCGGTAAGATGTACAGAAGGATGGTGTTCCCTGTTTACAATGAGAACAAGCAAGTTATCGGCTTCTCTGGGAGAAAGATAGATGAGGGCAATGATTACCCCAAGTGGAAGCATGTAGGTAAGAAGAGTGGGTGGGTTTATCCCGCTTGCATACCGGAGCATGATTGCGATTCTGAGATAACAGAAAAACGAGAGGTTGTGCTAGTTGAAAGCATAGGGGATGCTATGGCTCTTTACGAGCAAGGTGTAAAGAATGTTTTAGTTATATTTGGTTTATCAACTGGCCCAAACATAATAAGTTATTTGTCTAGCAAAAGCATAGATAGGATTATCATATCTACCAATAATGATTCCGGTTCATCTCAAAATCGAGGTCTTGTCGGTGCAATTAAAAACTATTTAAAACTATTAAGTTATTTCGACTTAGATGTTATCTCTATAAAGTTCCCCCCTAAAAAGGCAAATGATTTTGGAGAAGCCCATCAAAACTCGTATAATCTGAAAGAGTGGGTTGAAAAGGGAGTGAATAAAAAGGAGCAGCGAGACTACATATCAAAGTTTGTGAGTAATAATAGCGGCTTCTTTTCACAGAAAGACATCAAGAAAGCAAAGATATTAAATGAATGAACCTCAAACATCACTCTCTGCCAGTAGGATAAAGACTGCTCAGAGTTGCTCTTGGCTCTATTGGACCAAGTACAAACTAAAACTCCCTGACACAAGTAATGATGGTGCCAAGAGGGGTTCTATCTGTCACTTAGTATTTGAGTTGCTAGGTGAGAGTAAGCGGAAGAAGTATTACGATAAGATTATGAAGACGCAGGATATATTTTCTGTGCCTTCTATAGAGCGTCTTGTGATGAAACATGCTATCAGGGATGAGGTTGACGATCCTGACAATATCCAGCTTATCAAAGAGATGACTTACAATGGTATAGCTTATGATTTCTTTGGAAAGGATTTGGCTAAACCTACCCAAGAGTTCTCAGAGCAGGACTTTGACATAGTGAAAAATGACGGGGAAGTTTGTTACAAGATTCGGGGTTTTATTGATAAGCTTTTTCTGTACAAAAAGAAGAAGTTCGCCTTGATCAGGGATTTCAAGACAAGCAAAGAGGTTTTCAAAGGGAAAGATGCTGAAGATAACATGCAGGATCTTATGTACAGCTTAGCTGTCAAACACCTTTTTCCAGACTATCCTATTAAACAGAGTGAATTTTTATTTTTGAAGTTTGAGTTAGATACTGAGGCTAAGAAAAGCGGCATCATGAGGATGGAGCCTTTGTCCGAAGAAGACTTGTATGGTTTTGAGCTTCAGCTGACAGAGGTTCAACAGTATTTAGATAATTTTACAGAGAAAGATGCAGTGGCTAACTTTGCCGCTTACAAAGGTTTTCCTAATGACAATTCCTTTAGCGGAAAGCTCCTGTGCGGATTTGCTAAGAGAAAAGGAGAGTTAAAAAAGGACGGCAATATAAAGTGGCACTGTGGTATGAAGTTTGACTTTATTTACTACCAGTTTAAGAATTCAGAAGGACAAGTTGTTGGCTCTTGTTTTGAAGATGATTTCGACGAGCAGAAAGTTCCCAGCGGGTGTACTTATGAAATAAAGTATTACGCAGGATGCCCTGCTCATTGCTCTTGACATGTCATTTATACGGGTTATGCTAAGGCATGGTTATTCCCGTATTCAAGTCCACATACTCTCATGGAAAGAGTATCCTAACCTTTGAGACAGACTGTGAAGAAGATGGTCCTGACTCGATTATTGAGATATGTTTAGACAGAGGCATTAAGGATTTAGTCTTGGTAGAGGACAACCTTACGTCTTTTATGAAAGCTTTTAAGGCTTGTGACAGCAACGGCATCAATCTAATCTACGGGGTTAGTCTTATATTTTGTTCTGACATGCAAGAGAACGATACTAATTCTTTCCACAAAGGTGTGATTTTTGCGAAGGATGACAAGGGTTGTGAGATAATGAATAGAATTTACTCGTGTGCTAACACTGAGTCGGGATTCCTTTCGAAAAAACCACAAGACCCGGATTCTGAGATGGATGTCGTAAGCCCTAGGATAGATTACAAAAACTTTTACAAATACTGGGATGAAAAACACTTAAGTTTTGTAGTCCCATTCTACGATAGTTTTATACACAAGAACAATTTCTATCATCGGGAGGCTAACCCAGATTTCAGCAAGATAAAAAATCCTATTTTTTGGGTTGAGAACAACAACTTGCCTTTCGACCATCTGATCTCAAAGAAGGTTTTAGAGTATACTGAGAAAAATGGTTATAAGACTTGCGATGTCAAAAGTATTCTGTACAAGAATAAAGAGGATATAGAAGCCTTCCAAACATACAGAGTCCTGTGCAACAGGGCTAACAGTAAACGTGGCGATTTGCAAAATCCTGAACTAGATCATTTCGGGAGCGATGAGTTTTGTATAGAAGCAATCAAGTAGAATTATGAAGGAATCAATATTAAGATTTGATCAGAGACAGAAGTATGTAGTCTTTGATTTTGAAACAGAGGGTTTGAACTTAATTAAGTCTAGACCTTGGCAGATAGCTTGGACAGTTTACGAGGGGAAAAAAAAGATAAAAGCCAACAATAAGTTTTTAGCTTATAAAGATCTCAGTGTTTCAAAAGGCGCTCAAAAAATAACCCGCTTCGATGAAAGAGCTTATAGGGCCAAAGCTGAAGACCTAGAAAGTGTCTGGGAGTTATTCTCGAAAGACTTTTACAATGAGGATCACAAGCTTGTAGGGCATAATGTCTTGGGGTTCGATGTATACATGGTCAACGTTTGGAGGAAGCTGATTGGGTTAGCTCCTGACTACTCTTTCATGGAAAGGATTGTAGATACTTTGTGTTTAGAAAGGGCTATACAGTCAGGGTCACCAGAGTCGCTAGACATAGATGACTTCATCTGCTGGCAATACAAGTGGCTCTCGACTAGGCCAAAAGGGATGAAAGCAAGTATGAAAGCTTGTATAGAGAAATATGGACTGGCCGGGGATTCTAATAAACTCCATGACGCTAGCTACGATGTAGAGAAGAACTTTGAGGTTTTTCAAAAACAACTTTTCGAACTAGAAATATGATTAACGAGAAAGAACGCAAGGTGGGAATGAGATACGAAAAACCTTTTGTAGAGGGTGTTAAATTGCCTAAGATACATTTGGAAAATAAAGAGTTGGAAGAGCTAGGTTTGAACCCTGATGCTTCTAGTGTTGATATATTGAGAAGTTTGTGCAGAAAAGGGGTGAAAGAGAGAAGGGTGGACAAAAAAGAAAAGAGCGAGAGGGATGTCTACTACAGCAGGGTAAAGACAGAGATAGAAATTCTTGACAGACTTGGTTTCGTGGATTATGCTTTACTTAATTGGGACATCATAAAGTTTTGCAAAAGAAAAGATATCCCGACTGGCTTTGGAAGGGGTTCTGCAGCTGGTTGTTTAGTTTTGTATCTTTTAGGTGTAACCAATGTAGACCCAATCAAACACGACTTATATTTTGAAAGATTCGTATCCGAAAGTAGATCTAAAAAAGTGGGAGATGGACTGTTGGACGGTTCTCTCCTTGCTGATGTTGATAATGATATCTGCTATCATCGCCGTTCTGATGTGCTTAGTTACATTGAGGATCAAAACGAAGGGAAAACTTCTAAGATTCTTACGCTCAGCACCTTGAGTAGTAAGGTCTGCGTGAAAGAGTGTTGCAAGATAGCTGGCTTTATGACAGAAGGGCAAGCAGCTAGGATCTCGGATTTTATCCCCAAAAAGTATGGGAAAAATGCTAAGATATCAGAAGCCTACGAAGATTGCAAAGAGTTGAAGGAGTTTTTCAAATCACCTTCGGGAAAAAAGATATACAAGATAGCTAGGAAGATAGAGGGTTTGGTAAAGGGCACGGGTGTACATCCTTCAGGGGTGGCTATCTGTTCCGATAATCAGGCATCACTTATGCCTGTGCAAAGAACAAAGGACCGCAAACTAGTCTCTGGTTATGACATGGATGATGTAGCTGCACTATGTGTCAAGTTCGATATCTTGGGGATAAAAAACCTATCAGTGGTTGATGATGTATGCAAACAAGTCGGAATTAAAAAAGAGGATATAGATATAGATGATGAATCTATCTACAAATTTTACCAGAACTTCGAAGATTCTGCTGGTATATTCCAGATTGAGGCTCCTACAGCGGGGAAGGTCTGTTACAATGTGAAGCCTAGGAATATCGAGCAGCTATCTGCTGTCCTGTCTGTGGCCAGACCCGGAGCTATAGAATTCCAAGATGATTATATTAGGTATGTGGAAACAGGAGAGTTCCAATCCGTGCATGAGTATTTTGATGATATTTTAGGTTATACAGGAGGAATCCCTCTCTATCAGGAGCAGTTGATGAAAATGGCTGTTAAAGTTGGGTTTAGTTTAGACGAAGCTGAACAACTCAGGAGGATAGTTGGAAAGAAGAAGGTTGATAAAATGAAATCTTGGAAATCTAAGATAGAAGACAAGGTTAAAGAGAAAAATTTAGATCCAGAGGTCGCACAAGTGTTATGGAGTGTTGCTGAAGACTCAGCCAACTACTCGTTCAATAAATCTCATGCCATGAGTTATGCTTACTTGTCTGCTGTTCAAACATACCTTAAACAAAATTACCCAAAAGAGATGTTCTGGGCTATGCTAAACTTCGCCCACAATAATGATGATGAATTGCAGGTTATTTCTTCGGTAGAGAGGGAACTGTCGTTGCCTAAATACAGTAGCCCATCTTGCAATATATCCTTACTTCCTCCTGACTTTAATTTATCAGAGCAAGAACACACCTTGGAAGAAGGTGGCATCCGTTACGGTTTTAAATCTATTAAAGGTGTTGCAACAAAAGCTTTTGATGCTCTTATAAAGTTTAGAGGAGGAGAGTCATTTAAAAACAAGTACGAGGCTTTCATAAGTGCCAAAGATTCAGGTTTGGACGTAGGAACCTTATCTGCTTTAATACAGGCAGGTCTTTTCGACTCCCTCTTTGAGGGAGGCTCTCTAAAGCGTTGTAGGTTAGTTTATGAACTTAGGGTTTTTAACAACTTGACGCCGAGGGAACAGAACCACTTTGCACTGATGGAGGGTGACCTTCTGGACAATTTAGAGAAGGCTAACCCTAACAAAGATAACCCTATGTTAGATGAAAAAGGGAGGCTTATGATAAAGGAGACAAGGTGGGGGACTATACAGAAAAAGATTCGAAACTACACCCTTATTTATGAGAACAACAAGAAAAGAGAGTCTTTTACAAACTGGTTCTGCGAGAGAAAAGTTCTGGGTTATAGCGCAACGAAGAAGATAAAAGACGCTGTCGATAAACGCTTACCTATACTTTCAACCTTGGATGTAAAAGACGAGAGTCATGGGTCTAAAATTATGTTTGTCGGTGTTGTCACCCAAATAAACCATGATGCTGTGAGTAGGGCGGGAAACACATACTCAGGGTGGCAGATAGCTGATGAAATGGGGGTTTTAGAAACTATGATGATGGGGGATAAGTTGACGAAATGGAAGAGGAAGGATATGCCCCAACCAAAAGTAGGGGAGGTTGTTATCATTAATGGCACCTTAGCTAGAAGTGATAGGGGGACTACTGTCTTCTTGGACAATATAAAGAGTCTAGACGAACATGTTTGGATGCAACCAAAGCATATCGACAAGAGCCTACTTGAAACAAAGGAAGAGCAGGAGTAACAATTTGGGAATAAAAGTGTAATATACTATGATGTCATTAACTGAATATAATTTGACCCCTAAAGCTAAGAAAGCTATCAGGGATGCCAAGCTATTCGCTGAAGCTAATAACCATGGCAGGGTTAGGAATGAGCATTTGATTTACGGCTGCCTCATAAACCTATCAGATAGAAACATATTGTTGTTTGAGAGTAGGGGTGTGGTCTACGAGCCTAGGGATTTTATCAAAACATTCAAAAGGTTCTGTAAAAAGAATCCAGAGTTTTTCGAAAAGAGAAAGAACGAAAATGCTTGGCACGACGAGTTGAACTCTACAATACTAGAGTCTAAGTTTTTTGCTGAAACTCATGACGACCATTTCGTTGGTGTGGAGCATTTGCTTTATATTCTACTGGATACGAAGTCTAACTTTAAAAAGGACTTGGAGGATTCTGGCTTAGAGACTGATTACTTCAAAGATGTGATAGAGGAAATAATTGTAGACTCCAACCCTGTTGTAAATAGCAGTTCACCTTCCAATGTTTTTTCTGAGAGTGCAAAAGAGAAACCTGCTTCTTATAGTCGAGGGGAAGAGAAAGAGGTTGTCCCAGAGAACCTACTTAAGTATTGTGTGAATATGAACCAAGAGATGTTCATGAAAGATTTTCCCCCTATAGTCTCAAGAGACGAAGAGATAGAGAATGTCATAGAGATCTTATCCAAGAAGAATAAAAGTAATAGTATTCTTGTCGGGGGTGCAGGTGTTGGTAAGACAGCTATTGTAGAAGGTCTAGCTCAGAGAATCATGGTGGATCAAGTCCCTAGCCACATGTCTATGTGCCAAATATATTCTGTGGATATAGCTGGTATGTTGGCGGGTACTCAATACAGAGGCCAGTTCGAAGAGAGGTTCAAGGGTTTGTTAAAAGAGGTGGAGGGCAAGGAGAATATTATCCTTTTCTTTGACGAGATTCACACTGTTATAGGCGCTGGAAATTCATCAGAAGGGAATATGGATGCATCTAATATGCTTAAACCAGCGCTAGCTAGGGGTTCTATAAAGTGCATAGGGGCCACAACGTCAAAGGAGTATAAAAAAATCTTTGAGAAAGATGGTGCGCTGAAGAGGAGGTTCGACAAAGTTGATGTGCATGAACCTTCCAAGGAGCAGACTAGGCACATGCTTAACCAAGCCTTGCCCTATTACCAAGACTTCCATGGTGTCAAGTTTTCAAAAGCTAATATAGACAAAATCCTAGACAACTGTGAGATATATCTCTCCAACAAGAGGTTTCCAGATAAAGCTTTCGACGTTGTTGACCAGATAGGGGCAAGGACAAAGATCAAGTCTGACAACCCCCCTGACTATGTGGTCGAAGCAAAAAAGAAGTTTTCAGACATGATTACAAAACCCTGCGAAAATGAAGAGGATTTTGTGGATACCATGGAGGATTATATAAAGAGTATCTCTAAGTATAACGACACAGCCAAAAAGAAAGTGTCCATATCTAATGCTGATATACTAGAGGTGTTTGAATCAAAGACAGGTGTTTCTAAAAAGATAATTGGCGAGACTAACTTTAGATTCTCTCTATTCAAAGACAAGATGAAGAAGGAGATATTCGGACAAGACAGAATCATAGATGATATTTACGATAACCTATCTTGTGTTAAGGTCGGCCTTAATGATCCAGACAAACCTTTGTCCAATTTCTTATTTGTGGGACCGACAAGTGTCGGAAAAACATTTACTGCTAAAAATATAGCTAAAAACTTTTACGGGAGCGATAGGTCTTTTATACAGATAAACATGAGTGAATACCAAGACAAGACAGGTATCTCAAAACTTATCGGGGCTAATGCTGGTTATGTAGGTTACGAAGAGGGTGGGATCTTGACAGAGTTCGTCAGGAATAACCCTAACTGCGTTGTGTTATTTGATGAAATAGAGAAAGCTGATCCTAAAATATTGGACATACTTCTCCATCTTCTAGACGAAGGGTATGTATCAGATAACTTGAATAGAAAAATAGATTTTTCTAAAAGCATAGTCATTCTCACCACCAACATAGGTCATCAGCAGACTGGGGCCAAGTCTGTCGGTTTTGTCGATGATAGTCCGTCTGACGATTTTGTCTACGAAGACAGTCTTAAGAAGAGTCTCAGGCCAGAACTTATTGCAAGGATTAACAACACTTATGTTTTTGACGCTCTAACAGATGATGTTATGATGAGTATCGTAAGCAAAGAGGTCTCTTTTATAGCTGAAAGGCTGAGAGAGAAGAACATCTCTATGCAAACACGAAAGACAGTTCATAAATTTATTTTAAATAAAATAAAAACAGAGAAACTCCACGCAAGAAACGTGAAGGTGATTGTGAAGAAGCTTTTGCAGACTCCTATAGCTAGGTTTGTGATAGAAAACAAGAACGTTGAAAAAATATCATTAAAAGTTGTTGACAAAAACATCAAAGTGTACTAACCTAAGTTAGATGAGTAAGACAGTATTAACGGCAATCAGAAATTCCAAAGGTCGCTTCTTTGGTCTTTACACCAAGCAGGGCGAGTCACTTAACGCTCAGCTTCAATCTGAAACAGACAAAACTATTGTAGTGTATGACCGCAACTACAATCGAACCCGGCGATTCTCCAAAACGAGTATCACAGGGGTCCGTTCAGGGTCTAAAATTTTCGGTCGCATTTCTTAGCCTATATTATCGTTGTGTTCGTGTTATCCCGTCCCTTTGAAAGGGGGCGGGATTTCTTTATTATAAGACATGAAGATTAGCTCCATATATAATGGCAGGTTGTACACAATGCCTATACCAAGCCAACCATCCAACGTAGAGATGGAGTTCATAAATAGAATTCTTTCTAACTCTAACGTCAGCGTAGATATCACTAGGTTGGACTCGATAGACTCTTCAGAAGATTACGATATGTACCGCATCTTTACAAAGGATGGGGCGCTATCTCTAAAGTTCTCCTATGATTATGATAACAAACACCTTTTGAAAGAAACACAGAACTCCAAGAGGTTAAACACACCGAACACACCTGATTACATAGATGGAGGTGTTATAGAGGTTGGAGAGAAGATTCTTTACCTACTGTGCAAATTCCATAACGGCGAGCCTATAATGGAGGTCGGCCGTTCATATATCTCCACAGAGCTAGATTTATTCTTGGAAGCTTACAAGAACTTGCATGGGCAGAGTGTAGGAAGGTTGACTTACAAAGGTTTAAACAACCAGTTCATAAAGGATAGTAATATGAGGGACATATTTGGGGATGAGCAAATCAAGGCTATAGACGAGAACTCGGATTTCTTAAAGATAGAAAAATTAATTTCCTGTTTAAAAAAAGAGATAAACTCATTAAAGTCAAAACTCCCAGACGTGACAACAGGATTGATACTAGGTGGGGCAACACCTAGTAATGTATTTATTAGTAGGGAAGGTGTTCAATTTGACGACCTTAGAAACCTGTGTAGAGGACATGTATTTTCAGACATTGCGGATATAACCCTCTCCTTTGGTCTTGGTCCCCTAGTGGAGATAGACATTATTAAAAATTTCTGTAGTAGCTTGGGGGTGGATTACGACAAGCCTCTTTATGACCTTTTTTATGCAGTAGAATTAAGGAAAAAATGTATCTCCTATTTGATTAGGTACCTCAAGGAAGTGTATTTGTATGAGTCCCAAAGGGTCTATGAAATAGTCAGGATTATTGACGAGTTTTCTCTCTCTTACGAGAGGATGTGTAAAATACCTGCTTTTAAAGAGAACAGGGAGTTTATCAGGAAGAATATCACAGAGCCTGTGCTAGAAGATGGTCCTAACAGCTAGACTCTTCATCTCTCAGCTGCTTTATTAATTGGAGTAGTTTTTCTACATCCTCTTTGTTTTTCTTGGACTTGACCATAAAGTCTGCTCTTTGCCTAAAGGTGTCTTTACTTATGCCGAATTTTTCTCTAATACTCTTTACCATGTCGGGGTCGATATCAAAATTATCCATACCCATATATACACTAAAAATTTAGAATTAGTCCCCGTAATACATATTATCTTGTATGATTGTAAAGCTCTATAAACCCAACCCTAGAAACACAGGGTGCGCCTTTAGTTGCGACCTTGGGAGTGTTGTACAAACAGGAGAACCTTGCGTGTATGTAAGGGCTGTCAGGCAGTATTCTTGGGACCAGTCAAAGAGGACTGGGTCTTTCGCTAAGAACGCTAAAAACCCAGAAACATCTGTTTCGATAAAGTTGAACGAGACAGAGATTGGAGGTTTAATAAACGCCATAGAAAATTACACGGAGTTCTCAGCTTACCATTCTTTTGAGGACAACAAGACCCAGATATCTTTCAAACCTTGGAAGAGGGATGGGAGACCGAACGCTTTCTCTTTTGGTATTGTCAGGAACTCTACTAACAAGTTTGGGATTGGTGTTGAAATGTCAGAGGCTTACTGTCTATTGGAGTTCTTTAGGTTCTCCCTTCAGGAGTTATACGCTTATCGTTTTAACAAAAATGAAGAGCTGAAGTCTCGGTCATGAAGAAAAAAGTAATCATCCACTCTAACTTCTGCAAAGCATTCACTGGCTTTGGTAAAAATAAGAAGAATATACTTAGGTATCTATACGACACAGGAAAATATGAGTTATTTGAGCTAGCTAACGGTCTTCAGTGGGAAGACCCAAGGACTAAGTTGGTGCCTTGGGAGTGTAGAGGTGTCACACCCTCCCCGGCTCAGTTAGCAGCACTTGACGCAAAGAGCCGGAGGGCGGAGGGTTACGGTTATACTCTGGTGGACAAAGCCGTAAAGGAGTTTAAACCAGATGTCTATATAGGCATAGAGGACATATGGGCATTCAACAATTACCATCATAAACCTTGGTGGAACAAAGTCAATTGTATGGTGTGGACAACCTTGGACAGCCTTCCGATTTTGCCACAAGCTATCCAATACGCACCTAAAATAAAGAACTATTTTGTCTGGGCTAGTTTCGCAGAGAAAGCTATGCAAGAAATGGGTTACGATCATGTGAAAACACTGAGAGGATCTTTGGATACTGACAATTTTTATCGGATGCCAGACGAAGAACGTGGAAAATTAAGGTCTTACCATGGCATTAGTGACGAGTTTGTAATAGGTTTTGTCTTCAGGAATCAACTTAGAAAGTCTGTTCCTAACCTTCTGGAAGGATTCAAGCAGTTCAAGTCTAAGAACCCAGATTCAAAAGCCAAACTACTCCTTCATACCCACTGGGGTGAAGGCTGGGACATAAAGAGTCTAATGGAGGAGAAGGGCATAGGCGACATGGATGTATTGACAACATACGTCTGCAATTCATGTAGCAAGTACTATATCAGCCCATTCAAAGGGCAACAAACTGACTGTCCTTCTTGCGGCTCCAAAAAGTCGGTGAATACTACAAACACAAAAAAGGGTGTTTCGGAAGAACAGCTCAATGAGATTTATAACCTCATGGACGTTTACTGCCACCCGTTTACCAGCGGTGGTCAAGAGATACCTATTCAAGAAGCCAAACTTACAGAACTGGTCACGCTTGTGACGAACTACTCATGCGGAGAGGATAGCTGCTCTGATGAGAGTGGGGGGTTCGCTTTGGATTGGAGTGAGTACAGAGAGCCGGGAACGCAATTTATAAAAGCTAGCACAGACCCCAACCACATACACTCTATGCTGGAGCATGTTTATGGGATGACAAATGAGGAAAAATCTGAGATGGGGGCCAAGTCCCGAAAATGGGTGATAGACAACTTTTCTGTCGAGGTTATCGGAAAAAAATTAGAGTCTATCATAGATAATATGCCAGACGTTGATTATGACTATGAGACCACTCACAAGGTCATGGATGCCGATTATAACCCACCAGAAGGTCTAAATTCAGACGAGTATATCGTAGATCTTTATGAGAATATAGTTAAAGAAGGTGTAGACAGAAGAAGCACAGGGTTTAAACATTGGAAAGGTGAGTTGGCTAAAGGTATGAAAGAAGAAGCCCTACTCACTCATTTCAAAAACATAGCTAAGAAACATAACTTAGATGCTAACAAACCTAAGCTAGAGGACTTGCTTAGTGACGACGAAGGTAAGAGAATCGCTATTGTTATACCAGAGTCAGAGACGGATGTGCTGCTTGTTAACTCCCTTTTGGGTCAATTAAAAAAGAATTATAAACAATATAATATCTACATCTTTACAAAACCTGAGTATTTTGACTTTATAGAGGACAACCCAAACACTCACAAGATTTTGCCATACAAAAAAGAGCTTGATAATACATTTTCCTTAGAGGGGAGAGGAGGGGAAAGGGGTATGTTCGAAATGGTATTTTACCCTAGCGTGACGACACAAAAAGATCCATGCTATATACACAATGGTTTGAGTAAAAATCAGTTTTCATTAAAGTAATGTCTCATCTAGTAGAAGAATACGCAAAGAACCTAGGGGTCAAAATAGGGAAGCCTATTGTCAACCAGCATTTTTTCCCCATAGAGTTTAATAACTACATAGTGATTAGTGGAGACTCTTCGACGGCGTCAAAAACCTACAAGAGTTATACAATAGTGTTAGGGTTTCTATCCTCCTTTCTAGAAGAAAGGGATATAAAGGTGGTTCAGTTAGGTGGCGACAAACCCTTAAGAGGGGTTAATAAACATGTCTCATGCAACTTTAAAAATACCGCATATTTAGTTTCTAAATCGATGCTATACATAGGGCCAGACAACTACCTAGCTCAATACGCCAGTTCTATAGGAGTAAAAACAGTCAGTATATTTGGGAATAGTTACGCTAATGTCACCAAACCATTTTGGAGCAATAGACAGGATTCTATTTGTTTAGAACCTGATTGGGACTCTAGGCCATGCTATTCCAACCATGATCCGAAGGATAATATAAACAAAATTAAACCGGAAGAGGTGGCCAATTCAATCCTTAAGTTGCTAGGGCATGAAAAGAAAGTCGATATAGAGACTTTCCACATAGGTAAACACTACAATCAACCTATCATAGAGGTCGTTCCTACTGAAATAATAACAGGTCTGCCCAAAGAAGTGTACCTGAGGGCTGATTATGGTTTCGAAGAGGAGGCTTTTATGTATTATTGTGAAAATCACAAAGTTACAGTTATATCAGAAGGGTTGATTCAGTTGAGTGTCTTGAAGAGCATAAAGCACAATGTAAAGATGTTGATGTTCGCTTTGGATGCTGAGACAGACAAAATACCTAAAAAGTACTTTGACGTTTTAGCCAGCTGGAAAATAAAAATTATTCTTTTGTCTGAGAAAGACTCAGATCTAGGAGTTTTGAGAAATAGATACTTTGATGTCGATGTACACCCCAGATACAAAGGTGCTGAGAGAATGGAGCTGCCTGACTCTTGCAAGTTTTCGACTAACAAATACATTCTTGAGGCAGATAAAAAATATTTTAGCTATGCTCATTACAAAAAGGGTCTTGACAACGACAACAATGTATTGGATACTCCAGAATATTGGGACGAACTAGACCATTTTTACATTTATGAGCAAAAAGAAAACAGCGAAAAAAGTAGCTAAAAAAGCTGCGGCGAAGAAGGTTTTTGGACCGGATGTTTACCAAAGAGATGACCATGGTCTTCTAAAGAATCAAGACTATGTATTCAATGAGGATGGGTCTATTGATTGGAGATCTATGATCAAGCCTGATTTTCTTTACCCTAATAGGGACTGGTTCACAATTAGGAGCAAACCTGTCCCCGATTCGACAGAAGGTTTGAGAGATAATCAGTTGTTGATTATGTTAGGGGGGATAAAAGAGTTGGCCAAGATGAGAGGATATAGTTCTGTGGATTTTGAGGTAGAGAATATTTCAGACGGCTACGTCACAGCAAAATGTACAATTAAATGGGACGGAAATTACGAGTCGTGTGGGACAACCTACACAGATGTTGCAAACGCTAGTCTGGACAATACAGACTCTTTTGCGTCTAAATTCCTTGAGACCATCGCCTGTAACAGGGCTTTTGTCAGGTGTGTTAGGAATTTTCTTAACATCCATATCGTTGGTGCTGACGAGATAGACAAGTCTAAAGGGTCCAAGGTCTTACAAAGCTCAAGCACTCCAAACTTTACTGTCTCAGCAGCGACCACAACACCCAAGGGTCTTCTAGAGAAGTATCTTAGGGACAAGCATGAGGTAACCAATTTCGATGGGTTTAAAGATTTGCTAAGGCTTCTCTGGAAAGAGGAGAAGTATGTGAACGAGGATGTCAAAGACTGGGGTTCCTTCAACGACATCCCTGTAAAGGAGGTTAGAAAGCTTATTGCAGTCATAGCAAAGTGATAAAAAGGTTGGCTAGTGGAGAAGACTTTTGTCAGGCTGTAGATGACCTGACGAAAGCTCTTGATTTGGAGGGTGAAGATAAGAACTACCACTACCTGTTGCCGAATGGGGTAGACTCTATAAAGAAGGCTTTTGGCCATAGCAGGGTCTTAACTTCGAAAGTTTTTGTGTGGGCTAACCTAAATAATTCAGGCAATTATGATGCGGCTATAGTCTTCTTGAAAAACAAAGACCCTAGGCATGGTGTCGATATGTTCTCTGAGTATATTTGGTTGTCTTCAAACCCTAGGGCAGGTTATAAACTTCTAGCTACAGCAATAAAATTTGCTAGAGACAATGGGTTTGAGTTTATACAAATGGGCTGTTCAGAAAAATCCCCCAACAAAGAAAAAGTTAAGAGCCTTTACAAGAGACTAGGTTTCTTAAAGGATAGCGAAACTTACATAGCTAAATTATGAATAACAAAAAGTCTAAGAAGATAAGAAAATTAATACTCAACACGAACGATGAAATATCAAGAAGAAATTATAGGAGATTTAAAAAACAATATAAAAGTCTCTCAGGTCCAGCTAGAGAAGAGTTTCTCAAAACCACAGAAGAGTTCTTTAAGTCGCTGGGCGAAAAATAAGATGGGGGCCTTTTGGGTTAAGACGAAAGGAGATAACCATTTTCTTTCGGGGGTTGTTGAGTTTGAAGGGAAGAAGATCCCTGTGTGTATTTTCAAAAACAAATACCAAGAAGGCTCTACGCCGCACTTTCAAATGTACAGGATGGGTGAAGAGTAATCACTTCTTTATAAATTTGTCGGGGTTCTTCTCAAATTTTCTAGCTAGTGCAATAATCCCATTTATGATTTCTGGGGCCACAACCCCTATAACCCCATAAGATACTGCTTTTATAAAGTCGCTTATAGGGGCGTCTTGAAGCACAAACCAAAGTATACCGGACAATATCGCTGCAGCGACTACATTCCTAACGAATGTTTTTAATGAGTATTGTCCTTTATAAGTTAGCATTCTCGCCACCATCCCTGATGCTCCTATTAGTGGTATCAACCAGCCCCCGTTAAAGAACTCCCCTATGATATTTTTGAAATCCATGTAAAATATATTACACTTAAAAACAAATTAATGTGTAAGTTAATGTGGACATGGACGGGGAAAATCGCAAAAAAGTTGCGGAGGCGATAGCTTTTGCAAAAAAATATTGTAATCCATCAGATAGTGAGATTATATCTGACCTAGACCGCCATGCAAGAGAGACTGCGTGGGCTTTACTTCAGCAGTTAAAGGAAGAGCAAGAAAAGAGCTGTGTGTGTTCTGAGTGTGGGGAAGAACCTGTTGAAGAGGGGCAGACGGAAGATTTTGCAGAAGAAACTAGTGAAGAGCCTGAGTTAAAGAAGACGGAAGTCAAATCTGAAACTCCTGAGACCTCCACTATGGATAAACTCAGTGAAATAGCTGAGAAGAATAAAGACATCCTAGACAAAGCCGCAAAAGGGACGGCTGCTGCAGCGGCCGCTGGAGCTACAGCTCAAACTGCTAGTGCTGCCACCGGGTTGAGTGCCTTTGTCCAAGAAACAGTCCAAAAAGTAGGGACGATTGGAATGGCTGGTACTATGTCCATAGGTAGTGGAGCTTACTTCCAAGCCAAAACAACGAAAGAAAAAGGTACTGAGATAGCTGTTGTGGCAGAACAAGAGCATAAAGTATTTTCTAATTTAAATGATTTTACTGAGACAACAATTGGTTTCCAACCTTTTGGCGGCGTTACCGAAGCTATCGTAGAATACGCCGAAAAAGGTTACGGAGATGTTATAGGTACATCTGAAGAAGGTTACGAAAGGGGAGAAGAAGGGGAAGACGAAGGGTCTGTTGGTGAAGAGGGGGAAGGCGAAGCGTCTGACGAGGCCGAAGGAGATGAGGGTGAGCCTACAGAAGAAAATAACGAAGAAGGCGAAGGAGAAGCTGTTAAAGAAGAGGATTCTGTAGAAACTGAAGAAGAAACAGAAGAAGAGTCTGAAGGGGAGGAAGCAGAAGAATCCGACGAGGGGTCCGAAGAAGAGCAAGAAGAGGAGGAATCCGGAGAGGAATCTGAAGAGGAGGAGCCTGAGGAAGAGGAGGAGTCTGAGGAAGAGGAGGAGGAGGAAGGGGAATCCGAGGAGGATGAGCCTGAAGAAGAGGAAGAAGAGGGTGGAGAACAAGAAGAAGTGGAGGAAGAACCTGAAGAAGAAAAGTCTGAAGAGGGCGAAAAAGAAAAAACAGATATTGAGAATTCAGAAGAAACATTCGAACTAGAAGAAGATGATCAAGTCACTCAAGTCCCTGATGTGATTAAACTCCCTAACATGATAAGAAAATAGTTATTATGGAAGATTTATTTGAAAAAATACTAGCTCCTTACATGGGGTCAATGCCTGAGTTCATTATTTCTATCTTGGGTTTGCTAGGGACTCTTTCTTATATTGTCCCTGAAAATAGTAAGCTGGGTAGGTTATTAGGTAAGTTGACGGGGAATCTAACTAAACTTAAAAACTTTATACTAAAAAAGAAGAAATGAAGCGCACACTCATAACTTTACTCTCAATTGTTTCCGTAGCGAAATCTGCTGTTATTACCTCTGTAGAAGGAAATGTATTCCTAGTAAACCCTACAGAAAACCCTAATATCAACCCTGTAATCAATATCCAAAGACCCATCC
>Ga0233432_10000739_pt1 | contig 31423 bp, 25 predicted proteins | sample SI_122_August201_6_FD_179870 | JGI IMG/M metagenome (GOLD analysis project Ga0233432, IMG submission 179870) | Seawater microbial communities from Saanich Inlet, British Columbia, Canada - SI_122_August2016_10_MG | ecosystem: Environmental > Aquatic > Marine > Inlet | place: Canada: British... | reverse complement strand
CCGGGCTGCAGTCTGTGAACAAGGGGAATGTTGCCAGTGCTATATTATCAATGGCAAACGATACGCATTTGTTCAGCACATCATTAATGACGGAAAGTGCTGATAATTCTGAGTTCTCCAGTGGAGAAATATTGCCCTCGGAATATGAGCGTGAACGGATTGATCTGGCTTATAGTTTTCAAGGACAAGACCAGGAGTGGAACCTTAGTCTTGCTGTAAATAACACTGGTGATGCGGGCACTCCTGCTTTGCCTATGGATATTCAGTCAATCGACAGCAAGTTGCTACATGTGGATCATCGCTGGGAAGTAGATGCCTTTAATATTCTCTCCTCTTTCTCCTATAACACCATAGAACACTGGATGACTAATTATGATCTGCGACGCCCTCCCCAGGACACTATGATGACGCAAGGTATCATGCGCTATCGTGCCACCTTTGCCGAGAGTGATAACTATGGTTTTTCGCTAAAAATCGAGCAGCCTCTTGATAATGGTTTACGTCGCGTTGGGGTGGACGGGCATTGGAGTGTGCATGATGCAGATATCAGTAATCCTAATGCGATGATGTTTGGTATCAGTAATTTTAATCAGGCTGAAAGGAATATCCTGGGTGTTTTCGTGGAACAGGAAGTTGGTCTGAGTGACGGCATAGGCGTGGAAGCGGGTTTGCGTGTTAATCAGGTGGTCATGGACGCCGGCAAGATTAATGCGGATCTAAATCCTATGGGTCTTACAACAGGCATGCCAGTGATGATGAATAACATGGCGGCAATGCTTGCCAATGGTTTTAACACTCACCAGCTGGATCATGATGATACTAATGTGGATTGGTTCGCCAGACTAAGTGTTGAATCATCAAGCTTTATGGTTTGGTATCTGGGGGCTGCGAGAAAAATGCGCGCGCCTTCTTATCAACAGCGTTACCTCTGGTTACCAATGGAAGCAACAGGTGGGCTGGCGGATGGAATTACTTATATTGGAAATGCCGCACTTGATTCTGAAACATCTCATGAAGTCGAGGCAGGTTTTGATTATAAGCGTCGGAGTGTTTCTTTTTATCCCAGAGTTTTTTACAAGAAAGTGGATGACTATATTCAAGGCACACCTGCTGCAAATATGGCGGCAAATCAGTTTGCCGTGATGATGGCGAATATGGGTATGGGTTCTGCCGACCCTCTGCAATTTAATAATGTTGATGCAAGACTTTATGGGCTGGATCTGGAATCAAACTTCCAGTTTAATGAAAGTTTATCTTTCCAAGCGAATCTCAGCATGATCAGAGGTGCAAGACAGGATGTTAAGGATAATCTTTACCGGATATCTCCAGACAATTTTTTACTGGCTGCTAACTGGGCAGTAGATAAATGGATGGCGAGTCTTGAGATTATTTCTTATGCAAGTCAAGATCGGGTGTCGGCAACTAATCGAGAGCATACTAATGACGGGTACAGTCTTTTAAATTTTAACACTCGCGTTTATCCGCTGAGCAATCTGGAAATAGGCCTGGGTATCAATAACCTGATGGACCGTGAATATCGGGATCATCTTGCCGGATATAATCGTGCCTTTAATCCTGACATCGAGATGCGTGACAGACTGCCAGGCCTGGGACGAAATTTTTACGGACGCTTGATTTGGAACTTCTAGTTTAATATATAGGACCAATAAAACCAGCCCGAGTAAATAGTTATTTAGTCCTGTTCTGTAAAAACAGTTGATTTGTAATTTTTTATTCTCAGCTCAAAGCTTTTAACAGCTTCTTTTTGCGGCATCATGTATCAGAGTCAAAGTTGTGATTCTGTCGGTGTGCCTAAGCTGAATGGTTTTTCCATAATCCTCGATTCAGCAAGTTTTTTAACATGGCTGTCCTGTCCGATGAGCCATGCTGCTTATTTTTAGTTTACGGTGTTTTTTCTTCCAGACTCAAAAATTCATATTTGAATGACGCCCTTATTTACCCATCGGATCATATGTCCGTTTGTCTGTTTATTTTATTTTGAAAAGTTGACTGGGGTAAGAAAGTTAGCTGTGGTGAGTTAAGCAATGATGTTTTTTCTCAATCGTCTTCATTGTTACCAAGCGACAAATATCAGCCCAGCATTTTTTTCAAAAAATGTCCGGTGTGGCTTTGCTTCATTTTTGCCACCTGCTCAGGGGTGCCTTTTGCAATAATCTGCCCACCGCCATCACCGCCCTCTGGTCCCAGATCCACGATCCAGTCTGCGGTTTTAATGACATCCAGGTTATGTTCGATAACCACGATTGTATTGCCATGATCGCGAAGACGATGCAGTACAGCCAACAGTTGTTTGATGTCATGAAAATGCAATCCGGTAGTAGGCTCATCCAGAATATAGAGGGTCTGGCCAGTATCACGTTTGGAAAGTTCCCGGGACAGTTTTACTCGCTGTGCTTCTCCGCCGGATAAGGTCGTAGCGGACTGGCCCAGTCGAATATAGGACAAACCTACTTCAATGAGAGTTTGCAGCTTGCGGGCTATCTGTGGCACCGGGTCGAAGAATTCACGTGCTTCTTCGATGGTCATGTTCAGCACTTCATGGATATTTTTACCTTTGTACTTCACTTCCAGGGTTTCTCGGTTATAGCGTTTGCCCTTGCAGATGTCGCACATGACATAAACGTCAGGAAGAAAGTGCATTTCCACTTTAACCAGGCCGTCTCCCTGGCAGGCTTCACAGCGGCCGCCTTTGACATTAAAACTGAAGCGTCCGGGTTTATAACCGCGTGAGCGAGATTCCTGGGTCGCGGCAAACAGCTCGCGCACCGGTGTAAAAATGCCTGTGTAGGTTGCCGGGTTGGAACGGGGTGTGCGTCCAATAGGGCTCTGATCAATATCCACAACCTTGTCCAGTTGTTCCAGGCCTTCGAGCTTGTCATGTTTTGCCGCATCCAGGGTGCTTGCGCGATTCAATAATGTTGCTGCAAGCGGGTATAAAGTGTTGTTGATCAGAGTGGACTTTCCGGAACCGGAAACGCCGGTGATGCAGGTCATCAGACCAAGTGGGAGCTCAAGGGTGACCTTTTTCAGATTATTGCCCTGGGCGCCACTTAACACTACCTGTTTGTCTGTGTTGTATTCAACTCGCTGCCTGGGTATTTCAATGCACTCTTTTCCGCTCAGGTATTTTCCGGTGAGAGAGTTTTTATTATTGATGATTTGCTCGACAGTTCCCTGAGCGACAACCTGGCCACCATGGACACCAGCGCCCGGGCCAATGTCAATAACGTGGTCAGCTGCGTAGATAGCTTCTTCATCATGCTCTACAACAATAACTGTATTACCAATGTCCCTGAGATGCTTCAGGGTTTTTAACAGGCGATCATTATCCCGCTGATGTAAACCGATAGAGGGTTCGTCCAGAATATACATAACGCCCACAAGTCCCGCGCCAATCTGGCTGGCCAGGCGAATACGCTGGGCTTCTCCACCCGACAAGGTATCTGCACTACGATTCAGGGTGAGATAGTTAAGTCCCACATCAACAAGAAACTGCAGTCGGTCCAGAATTTCCTTTAGAATTTTTTCAGCAATGCTGGCTTTCTTGCCACGGAATTTCAGCTCCTTGAAATAATCGGCTGCACCGGCAATAGTCATGGTGGTGATGTCGGGCAGGGTTTGTTTGCCAATAAAGACATGCCGCGCATCGCGTCGCAAACGGGTGCCCTCACAATCAGGGCAATGCTGGGAGCTTAAATATTTGGCAAAATCTTCCCTTACCGTGTTTGAGTCGGTTTCCCGATAACGCCGCTCCATATTGGGGAGGATGCCTTCAAAGGTATTGCTGCGGGTGAAGTCATCGCCGCGTTCATTAACGAAGGTAAAATCGATTTTTTCAGAACCGCTACCTTTCAGAATGATTTTCTGGAATTTAGCCGGCAATTTGTTCCAGGGTGTTTCTACAGTGAAGCCATAATGCTCAGCCAGTGAAGTGAGCAACTGGAAATAATAAATATTACGGCGGTCCCAACGGCGTATCGCCCCTTCGGCCAGGCTCAGGTTTCCATCAACGATGACCCGCTTTTCATCAAAGAACTGCTTCACCCCTAAGCCGTCACAGGTTTCACAGGCACCTGCGGGATTGTTGAAGGAAAACAGGCGTGGTTCCAGTTCCGAAATACTATGGCCACACACCGGGCAGGCAAATAATGATGAAAAAATCATGTCATCGGGCGTATCTTTCTTTTTGCTCTTCTCATCTTCCATAAAGCTGGCAATAGCAATACCGCTGGCAATTTGTAGCGCAGTTTCAAAAGACTCAGCCAGACGTTGTTCAATGTCTGGTCTGACTTTGAAGCGGTCAATGACAGCTTCTATGGTGTGTTTCTTGTTTTTCTCAAGCTCTGGTGGATAGTCCAGCTCAGTAACAATGCCATTCACTCTTGCCCGGATAAATCCGCTGGTTTTAAGCTCATTAAATACATGCAGATGTTCCCCTTTGCGATCCCTGACGATGGGAGCCAGCAGCATGATGCGGGTGCCTTCCGGTAAGGCCAGCACCTGATCTACCATCTGGCTGACAGTTTGCGCCTCCAGCTTTTTATGATGATCGGGGCAGTAAGGGTCACCGACTCGAGCAAACAGCAGGCGCAGGTAATCATAGACTTCCGTGATGGTGCCGACTGTTGAGCGCGGATTATGTGAGGTGGACTTCTGTTCGATGGAGATAGCAGGGGACAAGCCTGAGATCTGATCCATATCCGGCTTGTCCATCATGGATAGAAACTGTCTGGCGTATGTGGACAGGGACTCCACATACCGGCGCTGGCCTTCGGCATAAAGGGTGTCAAAGGCAAGTGATGATTTGCCTGATCCGGAGATACCGGTGATCACTACCAACTTGTCGCGCGGAATGGTCAGGTCGATATTTTTCAGGTTGTGGGTGCGAGCCCCCCTGACAATAATTTTATCCATGGACATGTTAAAAGCGGATCCAGTTCCGGATTGAAAAAACAACCGACAATTATACGCAGGAAAGAGAATTATGATCGAATTTTTTCAGAAGCATGCTAGACTTAATGTCATAGTTATTTTTAAATTTCAGGAGAAGATTGTGGCGAGTAGAGGCATAAATAAAGTAATTTTAGTCGGTAATGTGGGCGGAGACCCGGAAACACGTTATATGCCTAATGGTAATGCCGTTACCAATATCACTCTGGCTACAAGTGAAACCTGGAAAGATAAAAATAACGGTGAGCAGCAGGAACGCACAGAATGGCACAGGATTACTTTTTACCAGCGCCTGGCTGAAATTGTTGCCGAATATGTTAAAAAAGGCTCCAAGCTTTATGTGGAAGGGCGCTTGCAAACTCGTTCCTGGGAGCAAGATGGCATCAAACGCTATGCCACGGATATTATCGCTAATGAAATGCAGATGCTGGACAGTCGTGGCGGCAACTCAAATAACAGCGGTGGTGGTTATCAGCCATCCCAGTCCTCGCAGCCTTCTTCACAAGCACCTGCACAGCAAGGCGGTGGTTCAAGCAGTGCACCGCAACAGGCTCCCGCTGATATGGAAAGTTTTGACGACGATATTCCTTTTTAGGCAATTCTCCTCGACACTCTTTTTAGCCTTTAGCTTAGCCTTTAGCCTCTGATATTGATAATAAAATCAGTCATAGACGCTTTATTCATAGAAAGACAATTCTCAATGTTGCCGGACATCTCCCTGTTACGGGGAAAGTCCGGTAAGCTATTCATATGAACACTATTTCAGAATTTCGATAAACCGTGAAGTTATTAATCTTTGGTGCCAATAGTCAGCTTGGCCGGGAGTTGATCCGGTTACTGGACGACGCACAGGTTGAATTTACCGCTCTCGATCCAGAAGATGTTGATGTCTTGAAACCTAAAGATGTGATGAAGGCAGTCAGTCGCATCAATCCTACCCAACTGATCAATGTTTCCACTTACAGCAACCTGCAAAAAGCGGAAATTGATCCTGACGCTGCCAAAATGTGTGATCTGATAAATACAGAAGGGGTCGCAGCCCTGGCACGAGTCTGTAATCAACTCAGTATCCCCATGCTGCATCATTCTTCCAGTTATGTTTTTGACGGGCAAAAGAAAGAAACCTACGAAGAAGATGATGAGACTAATCCCCAGTGCAGTTATGGCAGAAGCAAATGGTATGGTGAGCGCACCCTGAGGGAAGAAGCCGATAAGCATATTATTCTGCGTACCGACTGGTTGTTTAGCGGTCATCGGGATAATTATTTCCGGGCACTTATTAACTCTTGCAAGGAAAACGCGGGCAAAATCAGTGTGGTAGACAATCGCTTTAGCCCAACCTATGCTGCCGATGCGGCGCGGGTGATTTTAGGCATTATTAATCAGGTGGATTGCCATGCCGAAGTATGGGGAACTTATCATTACAACGCCTTGCAGCCTGTTAATCAGGATCAGTTTGTTTTGCATGTACTGGAAGAGGCGGCAGAACTGGATAAGGAGCTGGAAACATTAATGCCTGCACTGGACATTCAATTGCTGCCAGTAGAGAGCCCCTATATTCGCAACTCAGCACTTAACTGTGGGAAAATCATGTCAACCTTTGGTATCAAACAACGCTCTCGCGGCGATGGTGTTACTGGTGTGCTGGAAGGGATTTACGGAGTAAAGAAAGCTGAAAATGAATCTTCAACCAGTGTAAGAGCAGGGCTTAAGAAAAGAACAAGGACGGGCAAAGCAGCCAGCAGTAAGGATGCTGCTAATGGTACGGATATCAATCCAAATGCTACCCAAAAAGTAAAAGCCAAACGGAAGAAAACTTCTCCTAAAAAAAACCCGCAGCAGAAGCAGCGCGCCAAAAAAGCCGCAACGCGAAAATAGTGACCATGGTCTTGATCAGGCGCCGGAAAAAAGTATCCGGCATAAGATTCAACGAATATTTTCCTACTGTGGTACCGGCAATACCAGTCACCCAGGAAAGCAAAATCACTGGTAACCAACTCAGGTAATCAAAGCCGGCAACAAAATAACCCACAGTTTTGAACACAGACATTGCCAATAAGGTCCCGGCAATGGTGGCAACAATACTTTCTTTTCCCAGTTTACTGTTCACCATTAATGACTGTAGCAGGCCCCCGGCACCAGAGACTGTCGAAAGAAAAGTATGAATGATGCCTATCCAGAAATAAGGCTGGGGAATTTTCTCGGCAAGAAATCTGGAGCCCTTGCTGCTCGGTACCCAGCTGAACCACAGCATGACGCTTCCCAGCAATAGCGCAATGGCAACTTCGGAAAGACTGAAATAAATAACGGTTCCCAGTGTGGCCCCTAAAATTGATCCGGGTATGAAAGGAAGGGTGATATTCCAGGCGATATGGCGATGGAACTGGATAGTACGGGTGACCTGGCCGGCAAAAACAAATACGCCATTTAAGGGGATCACTATGCCAATTGGCATGATCTGGGAGCAAGTGGCCAAAATCAGCAAGCCTCCACCCATACCGGCAACGGTGGAGAGATAGGCTCCGCCAAAGACGATAGCGGGGACCAGAAAAATTAAATAATCACTCACGGGGATGGGCCTGGGAAATTAGGCTCGCATTTTACTAGTCGCAAGGTACAAGGTACAAGTTGGAAGTATGTAGGAGGGGTTTCAACCCCGAATGAATTCCAGTTGAAAATTAAACCTCGCAAAGGAATAATTTTTCTTGCCTCTTGCCTCTTGCCTCTTGCGACTTGTAACTTGTGACTTGTAACTTGCGTCCGTTGTAGAATAGCGCTCTGATTTTGATAAGCGAGATTTTATGTCTTCCGCCCTGATTCCCCTTGAAAAGGCCCTTGATTTTCTGCTTAAAACTGTTAAAGAAAACAGCGAGGTAATCGATGTGGCATTACCTGATGCGCTGGGCTGTGTACTGGCTGCCTCGCAACGGGCGGGCTTTGATGTTCCTGACTTTGATAACAGTGCTATGGACGGTTATGCAGTAAATACGCGTGATACCGTTGCAAGCGCTTGCAGATTGCCTGTTTCCCAGATAATTGCCGCTGGTCATAACGGTACCCCGCTCCAGGCAGGTACAGCGGCCAGAATATTTACCGGGGCCCCCATCCCTGAGGGGACTGATGCCGTGGTGATTCAGGAAAATACCCGCGCGGACAACGATCATGTCGAGATCATGGTGTTGCCTGTTGTGGGTGAGAATATCCGCCTGAAAGGGCATGACATCGAAAAAGACAGTGAAGTATTGCAGGCTGGTCACCGCATGCGACCTCAGGATCTGGGCATGCTCGCATCGTTGGGAATAGCCAGGGTAAAAGTTAAACGACGGCTCAAAGTGGCTATTATCAATACCGGGGACGAAGTCATCCCACCTGGACAAGCTCTTGCTCCCGGACAGATTTATGATTCAAACAGCTTTACCCTGGAAGGCCTTCTCAAGGGAATGGGCCTGGATGTCATTAAAAAAGGCATTGTTGATGACTCTCTGGAGAATACCGAAGTGGCTTTAGCCGCTGCGGCCGAGGAAGCAGATTGCATCATTACTACTGGAGGAGTGTCTGTTGGTGATGAAGATCATGTTAGACAGGCAGTGGAAAATCTGGGTGAGTTGGGACTTTGGAAGCTGGCCATCAAACCGGGAAAACCGTTTTCTTATGGCCATATTCGCAATGGCGATGCAGATGTGCCATTTTTTGGTTTGCCTGGAAACCCTGTCGCGGTGTTTGTCACTTTTACCATGTTGGTCAGGCCCTACTTATTGAAAACCCAGGGGTGCAGATCATTAGCAGCGCCTTCTGTTAGGATTAAAGCAGGGTTTAAAATTGCCAAACCGGCTAGTCGACTGGAATTTATTCGTGTCAGATTGGAGACAGATGATAATGGTGAACAGACTCTGGACGCTTTCGGCAATCAGGGGTCGAGCATTATGACATCGCTTTCCTGGGCAGATGGCTTGGCTGAAATTCCGCTGGGGCAAATAGTAGAAAAAGGGGATTGGCTAAAATTCATTCCTTTCAGGGGGCTTCTTTAGTCTTGCTGATGTTAATTACAATGCTACGCAATATTTTCAAATACAGCTTGCTGCCATGCATTTTTATCCTGGCCTCTTGTACCAGCACGGAATCTGAAACAATAGTTTATTCTGGAAGCGAAGCAGAAGAGCAAACGGTGCCAGCGGAAGAATCGCTTTCTAGTAATGACCCTTTTGTACGCCAGCGTATTCTTGCGGATATGCTTTACGAGGCGCGGGTTGCCTATGAAGATAATCGTCTTATGTCGCCGGCCGGTAATAATGCCTATGCAGGTTTTAGAGCTGTACTGGATTTTGAACCGGACAATGAGGTGGCGCTTCAGGGTTTGCGCGATATTGTTCAGCGCTATGTGGAATTGGCAGATGCTGCAATAAAAATCGGACAATATGAAAATGCAGAAAGCTATCTTGAGCGCGGAGCAAGTTTAGGAGTCAACAGCGGTGTTGTGAGAGATGCCCAAAGGCAGCTTGAGCAAGCACGGGAAATCAAGATGAGTATTTTTCCACTTGATTCAGACGGGCTGGCTGAGCAAAGCCTGGAAACTATGGTCGAGCTTGGAGAGATCGGACAATATATTCGTGACATAGAAGCCACCTTTTTAATTAATGCCCGCACAGACGAAGAAGGACGCTGGATTTATAAGATCATGCGTGAAGCTGTCGGTGGTTACCGCTTAAGAGGTAATATAGGCGTAGCTAATGAGCCCAGCATCCAGGTGCTTATCCCAAAATCCTGAGCCACCTGTAAAATTAGCGCCACCATTTTTGAGAATTATTAAATGAAAAAGTTTTTTATCTTGTGCATTGGCCTTTTTATCAGTCAGGCCATTGCAGCCGCCCAGACAGAGCAAATTGAAGTAACTAATGCCTATGTCCGTGGTTTGCCTCCCGGGGTGGAGAATACCGCTGCGTATATGACACTTCATAACACGGGCAGTGAAGACCTGGTATTAACAGGGGGTGAGGCCGATTTTGCCGAAAGTGTTTCCATCCATGCCAGTGAAAACAATAATGGCATGATGAGTATGGTGCATAAAATGAATCTGACAATCCCCGCTGGTGAGCAGGTAGTCTTGGAATCTGGTGGCCTGCATCTGATGCTTTCCGGTCTGAAAGGGCCTCTGGTTAATGAAGAAGTGTCACTGACCCTGAAATTTCAGGAAGGCATGACGCTGACTCTGCGCCTGCCAGTGATTAGTGTACTGGATGAATAAACGGGCAAATATTATTTGTCATCATTCAAAGGGCTGGGATTATTATTTACCGTGGGTCCCAGATTCACAGGATATTTGATCTTGGCATAAGTCATTGTCGCATAAGAGAGAATAAATCCGAGCACTGCGCCCCAGTAACCCTGAATTAAAAAGGTCTGAATTAATCCCGCGATAGCAAAAGTCATTGGACCCCAAATCCACCAGCGTCTTTTCTCAAAGCGTGCAATTTGTGCCATGCTGATACTGAATAGCAAAGTCAGCATTAATTGAGATCACCTGTCTGTTTTTGTATCACTTTCATTTTAATCTGCTATATCCGCGAGTGTAGTCGGAGCAATCAGGCAAATCTACAGTTTCTCCTTTTGAAAATTCATGTTGATACAGGTACTCTGATTTTCGCATAGTTGGATTAATAGTCTGGATTCAGAGTTCTGTATGACCCTCATCACCCGAAGTTTTCCACTGCTGGCTATTGTGGCTGCAGCGACAGGTTTTTATCTGCCGCAACTGTTTTCTCCCCTGGCGAATTTTATCGTTCCACTGCTGACTCTCATCATGTTTGCCATGGGGCTGACGCTGAGTTTGTCCAGTTTTAAAGATGTTATCGCCAGACCTTACAGAATAGCGCTGGGAACTCTTTTACAATTTTTACTGATGCCTTTTCTGGCCTATACCCTTGTACATTTACTACCAATTTCAGGTGAGCTGGCAGTGGGTCTGATCCTGGTGGGCTGTTGCCCGGGTGGCACAGCATCCAATGTGGTGTGCTATCTGGCTAAAGGAGATCTTGCGCTTTCAATATCACTGACCATGGTTTCAACCTTGTTGTCAGTAGTCGCAACACCTTTTTTAACCTGGCTTTATCTTGGCCAGGCGATCGACGTACCAATCATGGAGATGATGTTCAGTATTCTGCAAATGGTCATTGTGCCGGTTTTAACTGGCTTGATTCTAAATACTTACTTCGGGGAAAAACTTGCCAGGCTGGCACCTGTGCTGCCAGCGATTTCGGTGATTGCCATTGTGCTTATCATCGGCATTGTGGTGGCACTAAACAGCAGCAATCTGGCAGTGATCAGTGGGGTGGTTGTTATCGCGGTTATATTGCATAACTTTTGCGGTATTGGCAGTGCCTATGGCTTATGTAAATTACTTAAATATGATGAAAGCACCTGCAGAACTATTGCCATAGAAGTAGGAATGCAGAACTCAGGCCTGGGCGTCGCTCTGGCCACACAATTTTATAGTACTGCGGCTGCATTGCCGGGGGCAGTATTTAGTTTATGGCACAACCTGTCAGGTTCGTTATTGGCGAGTGTGTGGGGAAGGAAGCAAATTTAAGACCTGTAGGCCGGAAGAGCGCAGTGATGTCCGGCATCATTCTTAAAAGCTAAAAGTTAAATGCGGCGAGCAGAAAATGAAAGTAGAAAAAGACCATGGCAATGTTTTGGCAGATATCCCGAGCCAGATTCCTCAGGAGCTGGAACAGGTGTTTCTGGAAAATGACAATGTGCTTATCAAACGTATTGTCTCCAAAGGGCAAAAAAGCCCAGCATCAGAGTGGTATGAGCAGTCAGACAATGAATGGGTGCTGGTGCTGCAAGGCGAAGCAATTCTGGAATTTGAAAATGGTGAAGACTTGCATATGCAGCAGGGCGCTTTTTGTTTTATTCCCGCACAGCAAAAGCACCGGGTAAAATGGACAGCAGAGGATGAAGTCACCATCTGGCTGGCTATCCATTTTACTGTTCAGGATCAGAACTTGAATAGAGATAAGGAAGAGCAGCAATGAAGGTCTGGATTGATGCGGATGCCTGTCCGGTTGTTATTAAGGAAATTCTATTCAAGGCGGCCAGGCGCACTGGCATACAACTCACCCTGGTGGCCAATCAGTCGATGCAAACGCCTCCGGATAAAAATATCACCTCATTACAAGTGCCTCAGGGTTTTGATGTGGCGGATGATGAAATAGTAAAGCTTGTGGAAGCGGGTGATCTGGTCATCACCTCTGATATTCCTCTGGCCTCCGAAGTGATTGAAAAAGGCGGGCAGGCACTGAGTCCCAGGGGTGAGCTTTTTACCCCTAACAATATCGGGGGACGCCTGAATATGAGGGACTTTATGGACACCATGCGCAGCAGCGGTGTTCATGGCGGTGGGCCACCTCCGCTGAACAAACAGGACCGACAGGCCTTTGCCAATCAACTGGACAGGATCCTCACAAAAGATAAATAGTGGGCTTAGAGGCAAAAGGCAAGAGTATCGTAGGTCGGATAAGCGCAGCGCCATCCGACGAATGTACATGCGCAATTCAACTACACTTTCGTTGGAAGGCGGCCTGTGGCCTTTTCCGACCTACGGTGTAAATAGATAGGTTTGTAGCTCCATAAAAATTTCACTAAAACTGCAAATATTTCTTGTGTGAAAACTCATCTGGCAGTATAAAGCGCGCGTGAAAACGGCCTGTATCTCTGTTCCCCAGAGACAGGTCGTTTTTCGTTACTTACCCCCTTTTTTTTAGTGGAGATCAAAAAGGATGCTTTATCCAAAAACTTTTGGGGAAAATCCCCTGTTCCCGCAAGCCTGTAATTTTGCCGTGGTCCCGAAAGACAATAATTCGGGTTTTGGTGTAATAACTTTTCAAGCGTATAAGCCGGGGGATTTACTGGCTATAGTGACTGGAGAAATGGTGTCGGATATCAGGCAGCATACCTTGCAGGTTTCAAAAAGAAGACATATGTATGATCCATATTTCACCGGATATTTACTACATTCCTGTGAACCGAATGTGTCATTGAATATGAAAAAAATGACGTTGACCGCGCTGAAGGAAATAAAAAAGGGAGAGTTTTTGTTTATGGATTATGCAGAAACTGAAGACATCTTGTACCGACAGTTTGGCTGTTGTTGTACCAGCGAATCCTGCCGTGGCTGGATTACCGGGCGCAAGGAAATGCCGCAACAAATGATACTGGAACAACATGACCACCATCGCACACACTGAATCTGGCACTGCTCTGGAACAAACGCTCACCTGGTGGCAACGAGAAGATCTTTGTTACCAGGATGGAGATTTGTATTTTGCCGGACAGTCTGTCGCGAATCTTGTCAGGGAAGTAAGGACGCCTGGATTTGTCTATTCCATGGATCGGGTTCGGCAGAATCTGATGCGCTTGCACACTGCCCTTGATAAAGCCGGCCTGAAAGATCGTCATACTTTGCTTTACGCCATGAAGGCAAATCGTTTTGCACCTTTGCTGGCTGCGCTGAAGCATTCTGGTCTCTGTGGAATTGATGCCTGCTCTCCACGAGAAGTTGAGCATGCAGTAAGTTGTGGATTCAGACCAGGAGAAATTTCCTTTACTGCTGGTAGTTTGTCACGCAGAGACTTTCGACTTTTATCCCGCTTCCAGGGACTTTTTTTTGATGCTGATTCTATTCATGGAATTCGTCAATGGGGTGAAATGTTCTCTGGTTCTGAAATTGGCATTCGAGTCAATCCGGGGCTGGGTATCAGCCGTGATGGTAACGACAAACTTCAGTATGCCGGTAATGTCACTACCAAGTTTGGCATCTACAAAGAGCAATTCCATGAGGCACTGGCAGTGGCCAAGGATTATGGCCTGGATGTCACCAAAATTCATTTCCATACCGGGTGTGGCTATCTCACTCCGCAACTACCTCTTTGGGAAAGTATTATTGAAAACTGTCTTTGGTTTATTGATCAGTGCGATAGCGTCACCAGAGTGAACGTAGGCGGTGGGCTGGGTGTGCCTCATCTTGCTTCCGATCAGGCACTTGACCTGGACAGTTGAGCACAGGCACTGTGGCGGCAGTTTGGCGACCGGGACTTGCATGTGGAAGTTGAACCCGGTGATTACCTGGTCAAAGATGCCGGCCTGTTGTTGCTGGAGAAAACCTACCTGGAAACTAAACGCGACGTGTTGTTCCTGGGCGTGGATGCAGGCTTTAATATTGCGCCGGAGCCGGCCAATTATAACCTGCCTTTCCAACCCGTTCCCGTCTATTACCGCGGTGAACCATTAAGCCCATGCCATGTGGTTGGCAATATCAATGAAGCACTGGATGTCTGGTATGAAAATGCATTATTGCCTGACATGGAAGATGAAGATTATCTTGTGCTCATAAATGCAGGCGCCTATTCGTCTTCAATGGCATCGAATCATTGTATGCGTGGTGAGTTCAGAGAACTTCTGTTGCAGTAAGAAATTGGCCTGCTTTTCCCTAACTGGAATTCATTTCAGAGTTTTCTTGAGTTGATTAAACAGTCCAGACGGGTTTCTCATCATCACTGGCTTTTTCCCCCATGCCGATTTCGTAGCGCTCCATGACATAGCACAGACAGTCCTGGCGAATAATATGTTCTTCCAGGGTGAGCATGGCGGGCATCAGTGTTTTGAGATTGACCAGCTTATTTTCCTTGATGGTAAATAATTGCCCAGTGATGTCTTCACCGTCTTCATTCAACACCAGGATAGGTGCTGTGATGCCAGTCCTGATTTTTGCTATTGAGGTATCAGGGGGGATTTCCTCGAAATTCAGGGATTCAATACCCTGAATAAATTCAATATCTGCATCACTGCCATCGAAGCTGAATGAAACACTCTGCGGAATTTTAATCACCGCCAGGGTATGGAACAGATCGATGTCCTGATCTGTCACATTATTCTGAGCAATGCTTTCCAGATTAATGACCTCATCCACGAAGTGAGTGGCAAGCTGAATGCCAAATTCATCGCCGACTTTACCGCATTCCAGAGTCACCGATGGGCACAAATGGGAAAAGGCTTTGCTTTGCACGCCGCCAGGTTGAATAAAATAAATCACCGTTCTGGAAAACAGGCGTGCGAGATTTAAAAATGTCGGGTCCAGTTTGTTCACACAGCCGTAATGAGGATTGATGCCGGTATTGTTATGGATATCAATGGAAGCAAATAACGACCGACGTGCCATTTCGTGAAGCAGTTCGGCAATGTCCAGATGGATCGCGGACTCGTTTTCGATATGCCCTTCAAGCCAGATGCGATTGTAATCAGGTTGATCATCCAGGCGCCGTAAGCCCTTGCTGGCTGCCTTTACATTGCCAATAAATAACAGGATGGAGCGGGGCAGGCCATCTTCCTGATACTTGCTCAGGATGTTCTGCGCGACCACAAGGCCAGTGGGTTCGTTACCATGCAGCAATACTGATAAAAACAAGGGTTCCTTTTTTTCACCATCCAGAGATATCAGAGTGCTTTCAGGAATGAGCGTGTATAAATCTTCTGCACTGCAATTGAGGAAACCATCGGGGAGTTTATTTAAGCGCTTTATCATTTATTAGTTCGTTCAAGTTTTATTTCTTTTAAATAAGAGTCCATTCATGGACTGGTTGTTCGGATTGCTGAAGTTCATAGTAGCGGTTCACCATAGCCTCCATATCATGACCATGTTTCGCTACCCAGGCACGCTGCCAGTGGGCACCATTTTGATTACTTTCGGCTCGGCCCTGAATAATGCCGAGCCAGTGTTTAATATTGTTGTCATCAATGCCCAGATCCTGAAGCCCTTCAGTGGCAATCGGTATTAATTCATCGATGATCAGATCATCTACCTTGAGCACGCGGCCATCAATCCAGGTCACAGAGGCATTCAGTCCGTAACGGGCACATTCATAAAAGTTATTTTTTGTTGCCTTGAATTCAATGCAGTCGGCAACCTTGTCATAACGCAGAGTCATGCCATGGCTCAGGCCATAATAAAAAGCCGCATTGGCAAAGCAGTCACTTATGCTGGGACCGGCAGAGACAACTCTGTGCTCGATTCTCAAATGAGGTTTATTGTTTTTATCAAAGTCGATCAGAGGACGGTTCCAGCGCCAGATTGTGCCATTGTGGAATTTCAGGTGGGCTAGTTTCTCGGGTGGGGCATCATTAACCAGCGGCAGTAGAGCCGGGTACTCAGCCAGGTTTTCCACGAAACATTCCATCAGGGATTCCTGCAGGTAGCCATAACCAAAACACACCCGGCGTTTGCCAGGGCCGCCGATTTCAACACTTTGTTCAAACAGCGGAATGCGGGTTTCATCCCAGAGGTCTTTCCCGAACAGGTAGGGCGAGTTGGCGGAAATAGCCACCATCGGGGCTGAGGCTATGAGGGTGGCATTGAAGACATTGACGGATTCCTCCATAGGAATTTGAAAATGAATCTGAAATGAGGTGGTAGCGGCTTCCAGCATCACATCATTTTTAACCGTGTCCATTTCATCCTTGCCAGTGATATGCAGGTGCAGTGGTTTGAAATCCCGCATTTTCAGTATTTGACGATTCAGCGCTTTATAGCGAGACATGCCAGACATATTGTCCATGTTCAGATCGCTTTCCCGCAGGTGGGGCAGGATGCCGATCATCAGAATTTTTTCATCACGTGCTCTGGCAATTTCAGCGCAATGTTTCCAGGTTTTCAGCAAATCCTGGTACATGCGCTCCAGGGCATCGTTTTCCAGAATGGCGGGATCGCCGTTAACCTCGAAATTAAAGGTGGCAAGCTCAGGCACGACATTCTTGTCATCAAGGCTGGCCAGAAAAGCCTCGTTATCCGGTGCTGCATGATTGCTACTGTCCAGCAGCCAAGCTTCCAGTTCAAAGCCTGCCTTGTAGCCCTGTTTGGTGAAGAACGACTGATCAAAGTAGCTTTGCAACAGCTCTGTTTCTTCCAGTAACTGACGCTTGAAGTGCGCAAGTTCTGCTTCCGTGAAAAAGCTGGATTCAATTTCCTGTCCCATATTTCCCCTAAAGGTTAGCGATTCTTCAGCCTTGTCCTTGCGCCTCATATTTCAGATGACGCTCTGTGTTATTAAAACACAGGATTGTTACAGGAAAATACCGGGAAAAACTGGAAAAAAGGCGTCAATCTTAGTAGGATTGCGCCCTCTGAAAATCTGGCTGCGTCCTGCAACCAACAATTCAGAACATCAGCAAAAAATTACTGGGGTATAGCCAAGTGGTAAGGCAACGGACTCTAGTTATGCGTGAAGTAAGACGAATCCCCATGGATTCGATACCAGTTCAAATTACTGGGGTGTAGCCAAGCGGTAAGGCAACGGACTCTAGTTATGCGTGAAGTAAGACGAATCCCCATGGATTCGATACCAGTTCAAATTACTGGGGTGTAGCCAAGCGGTAAGGCAACGGACTCTGACTCCGTCATGCGTAGGTTCGAATCCTACCACCCCAGCCAATTGTTGGTTTGCCCATCCTTTATTCTTTAGTTAGTCGTTGATGGACATTAATCATGCTTGAAAATACTTCCAATAGTTGGGGATTGCCGATACGTGTCATGCATGGCATTGGCATGGGCCTGGTTCTAATTCTGATTATTCACGGCTGGTGGATGACGGAATTTGCTCCACGTGAGGCTCGCTTCGAGCAATATGCCTGGCATGCTTCTTTTGGTTATGCCTTGTTGCTTCTCACGGCTCTGCGTATAACGTGGCGTGGACTTTATAAAGCGCCCGAGCCTCCGGCAGACTCCCTGAAGTGGGAGCGCAACCTCGCAGCTCTCGGACATATGGCCCTGTATGCTTTTATGCTTTCCTGCGCAATATTAGGCTGGGCTTTGGCCGGAACACTCAGTCAGCCTCTGGATGCAAAATTGCTGGGCTTTATCCCGGTGCCGATGATTATGTCCGGCGATGAAATACACGGACTGCTGGAAGAAAAGCATAGTTCTTTTGCCTGGACGCTGGCAGCGTTGGTGGTCTTTCATCTCGTCGCCACGGCATATCATCAGTTTTATAAGAAAGATAAACTGCTGCAGCGTATGTTTTAAAAACAGCATTTTAGAACATAACTACAAATACAGTTAACCGGTCAATCCGAATAACTCTGTCATTTTAAGTAAGCGTTTTCATATCCTGTATTTTCCCCTGCTCATTGTATACACCGTTTCAAGCCTTATCCTGCTAACAATTGGAATATACTTTCTGTAATGGCAGTTTTCTGATTAAATTATCTCTTATATAAAGAGGGAGGAAAACCCCGTATTGCTTTGCGTCGCGATGCCAGCTGTGGCAGTATTTCGGGGATAATAAAATTAAATTTCATCAAGTACGCGCCAGCGATGGGCGAAACTGTAAAGCTTTGCTACACATGCTTGTTTCAAAGCGATGCGGTCAAATTTGTAGAGAGGGGTTTGCATAGCATGAAAGTCTTGAATAAAGGAATTATACCTGCTGTATGCGCAGTGGCACTTGTTGCCCTGATTAGTGTGTGGCAAGCACCAAAAGCTTATTCATCAAGCGCCATTGCTGAGGCCATTCGGGCAAACGATGTGGTTCAATCGCGCGAGCTGATTGAAGCAGGGACCGACGTCAATTTTGCCGAGGCGGATGGAACTACGCCACTACTTTGGGCTGTTTATAAATCCTCGATGGAAACCGTTCAATTACTGCTTGATGCCGGTGCCGACCCCAATATTTCCAATTCTCTGGATATAACACCCTTAATGCAGGCGAGCCGTTATGGCAATGCCGACATGATTTCTGCCTTGCTCGCCAGTGGCGCCAGTCTTGATTTTGCAGAACAGGGTCTTGAGTCTACTCTTATGGCTGCTGCACGTTCAGGTAGTGTTGACGCGGTAAAAGTGCTGCTCGGCGCTGGTGTTGACCCCAATAAAACCGAACCAATTGATAAGCAGACAGCGATCATGTGGGCTACCGTAGAAGGCCACCTGGATGTGGTCAGGGTTCTTCTTGATGCTGGCGCAAATCCAAACATGCAAGCGCGTGTTTCGGAACTGACAAAACGTAAAAACGCTGATTTCCCATCTGGTGGTTTTGCACCACTGCATTGGGCAGCACGCAATGGCGATGAAGCCATGATCCGCTTGTTGCTCGATAATGGCGCGGACATTAATGTGAAAAACGGTGATACATCGACCCCGATGATGCTGGCGATTGTGAATGACCGCTTTGATATAGCCGCACTACTTCTTGGACTTGGTGCCGATGCGGATGACGGCTCCCTCTACTATATTACCGAGATGCGTGATGCCACAACGGATTGGCGGGCTAAGGATGGAACTGTATTCCGCGCCGACCACCCGAATGAGCTTTCTGCACTTGATCTTACTAAACTATTGCTTGAGGCCGGTGCTGACCCTGACAAGCCATTTATTGGTCAGATGCATAACACGTCGATGTGTTGTGACATTAAATCCATTGAAAGCCCTTTCTACAGAGCTGCCAAAGCGGCAGATGTAGCTGGCCTGAAAATGATGTTGGAGCATGATGCTGATCCAAACTGGAAACCTGCAACCGAGACCAGATATGTGGGTATCGATGAAGATGAAGAGATTGTTAGCAGAACTGCGCTTATGGTCGCCATTACTGGTGGCAAGGGCGTGGGTGTTTCAGGTGGTCCCAATGATTTGAGATATGGACCACCGCCATTTCGTGAAGAAGGCTTACGTGATCCGAAAGAGGCCGTTAAATTACTTCTGGAGGCTGGTGCAGATGTAAATGTTCCAGGACCGGATAGTTTAACAGCCCTGCATATCGCCGCTGATGCGGGCGAGCTTGATATTGTTTATGCACTTGTTGCCGAGGGCGCATCTCTCGATGCTAAAAACAAGGATGATAAAACCCCCTTTGAGCTGGTTGAGAATGAGCCCCCTAAAACAGGAACGCCCGGATTTTTCTTCCAGGAGCCCCAGGCACAACCGATTGAAATTGCTGCAGTATTAAAGCAGCTGGCAGAAGAGGGTGGCGTTCAATGAAGAAGTGGATTTATGCGACAGGAGTCGGCATTGCTTCTTTTTGTGGAGCAGCCAGTGCTGCAGAACCGGAAGAGTTGCTGGCACAGCAGTGGTCGATGATCGAAACCTACTGCACCGAATGTCACAATTACGACGAATTCAGAGGTGGCCTTTCATTTGAAGGGATCGGACCTGAAGATGTCCATGCCAACCCCGTAGTTTGGGAAGAAGCGCTGCGTAAGCTCAAGATCAAGGCAATGCCTCCGCGTAAACAGGAGCAGCCAAGCGCTGCGATGCGCGCGAATTTTATTGCAACACTCGAAAACACACTGGATGCGGCAGCGATCAATGAGCCTTATGCTGGCACGACGACCATTCACCGACTCAACCGGGCTGAATATTCCAATGTCATCCGCGATTTATTCGGAATGGAAATTGATCTCACGGAACTACTGCCTAGTGACGGTGGTGATTTTGGTTTCGATAATATTGCAGAACTCCTGCGCACTTCGCCGCTCTTGCTGGATCGTTATATGACGGTGGCATTACGGGTTGCCGATATGGCCCTCGGAAATGTAGAGGCGCCAGTGAGCGTGAAAACCTATCAAATACCTTTTGACACCACACAGGACAAGCACCTGGAAGGCATGCCGCTTGGTACACGTGGCGGAGTAAGCGCCACCCACTATTTTCCGGCAGATGCGGAATATATTTTCTCAGCGCGGCCCCTTCAGGGCGTAGCAGAAGGCTATTTTGGTATCGAAGGACATGATCGTCCCCATGAATTCCTGATTTTTGTGGACGGTGAAATTGTTTACGCCAGCGAAATAGGCGGGCCTGAAGATCATACTGTCAGCGTCGAACAGGGCTTCTATGATGTAATTCCTATCATTGATGAAAAGCTGACTTCCCCTAAAATTCCTGTCAAAGCAGGTCCCCATGAAGTGATGTTCACCTGGCGTGAACGCAATACCGTGGAACAAAATTCATGGCAGCCGGTGTTACGCGATTCTCTTGAAATCCATAACCCCTCGGGTAAACCGCGCCTGGAGAAGGCGCAAATAGAAGGCCCCTATAACGCCACCGGTGTTAGCGATATGGCCACCCGGGATCAGGTGCTGGTGTGTCAGCCAAAAATGGCTTCTGAAGAAGATGCATGTGCGAAAGAAGTCCTTAGCACCCTGGCCCGTCGCGCATTTCGTCGTTCAGTCACAGACGCCGACATCGCAGCCCCATTGGCTTTCTACAATAATGAACGTGCCATTGGCGGCGATTTTGATCGCGGTATTCGCACTGCAGTGGCACGAATGATTGTCAGCCCGTTTTTTCTTTTCCGTGTCGAAACCGATGCCTCAGATACCCCGGCAGGTTCAGATCAGGCAGTTACAGGTTTCGAATTAGCCTCGCGTTTGTCATTCTTTTTATGGTCTTCCATGCCCGATGATGAGCTTCTTAATCTAGCCGAGAATGGGGAAATAGATAATCCCGAGATACGTGATGCACAGGTAGACCGGATGCTCTCCGATTCCCGTTCTGATTCCTTTCTGCAGAATTTTGTCGGCCAATGGCTGCAACTGCGCAATCTGGAAAAGGGCGCGCGACCGGACCTGTTGATGTTCCCTGATTTTGATGACAACCTGCGCCAGGCCTTTCGGCAAGAGACAGAGATGCTGTTTGCCTATGTGTTACGTGAAAATCGTCCTGTGCATGAGTTGCTGACAGCAAACTACACTTTCGTTAATGAGCGCCTGGCCAGACACTATGGTATAGATGGTGTCTATGGAGCCCGGTTCCGCAAAGTGAATTTGCAGGATTCCAACCGCTGGGGCCTGTTTGGCCATGGCAGTCTGTTATCACTGACCTCAGCAGCCAGCCGTACCTCACCGATTATGCGTGGTAAATTCATCCTGACTGAATTCTGGAACAATCCACCACCTGCCGCGCCAGCAAATGTGCCTGCTCTCGAGGCGAGTGAATTACATGATCGCCCCACAACAGTGCGTGAGCAGCTCGAAAGACATCGTGCTGATCCGGCCTGTGCTGCCTGTCATGATTTTATTGATCCGGTAGGATTTGCTTTGGAAAACTTCGATGTTGACGGCTCATGGCGTGATACAAGCAGCGAGGGCCTTGCGCTTGATACCTCTGGGATCCTGCTGGATGGTACTCCTGTGGATGGTCCACGTGCGCTGCGAGAAGCGCTGATCAAGGATCCTGAGTTATTCGCTAGCACCATCACTGAAAAACTACTAGTATACTCACTTGGTCGTGGTCTCGAGCCTAGGGATATGCCGGTGGTACGAGCCATTGTGAAGAATTCGGCTGAGAAGAATTACAGTTTGATGTCTATTGTTTTGGGGATTGTAGACAGTTATCCATTTTTAATGCGAACCAACAGTTCATCTTTAAACATCAGTACCTTTGCAAACACGGGGGAGTAACAAATGTTTATTTCGAAAAAACACCTGAGTCGTCGGGCACTATTAAGAGGCGCTGGCGTGGCAATGTCACTGCCTTTGCTTGATGCAATGATTCCAGCGGTAACTGCACAGTCGGCAACAGCTGCTGGCGAGAAACTCCGTTTTGGTAGTGTCTATGTGCCTAATGGTATTTTTCCAGGTCACTGGCATCCGGAACAAGTAGGGAAAGATTTTGAATTCAATCGGATTATGAAGCCGATAGAACCATTCCGAAAATATGTCACCACCATAAGTAATCTTAAATCTCCTGAAGGTCGCCAGGATATGGGCGGTATTCATATGGGGGCCAGTTCTGCATTTCTGAATGGCTCAGGTCCGCTCAGTGAAAATGGGGATTTCAATGAACTGCGTTCCAAGAAAACTATCGACCAGCACATCGCCGATGCTATCGGTGGCGATACGCCACTGCGTTCTCTTGAGGTTGGCACCGAAGACATGGGTACATCAGCCGGGGCTTGCGACAACTATCCCTGCATGTATTTCAACACCTTGTCCTGGTATGACGATCAAAGCCCGCTGCCTGTGGCAGTGTCTCCCCAGGTGACCTTCGAGCGCATGTTTGGCGATCCAGGCACCCCGGAACAGCGCCTGCGTCGTCTGGCAACCAAGGAAAGCATGCTTGATTCGATTCTGGACGAGAGTAATCGTCTCGATAGCATGCTGGGTGCCGGTGACCGTGCATTGCTGGATGAGTACATGACCAATATCCGCCGGATTGAGGCGCAGATCCAGAGATTGTCCTCACGCTCCAGTGTAATTGCGAACACCACTGGTGGACCGGTTGGCATTCCTGATGATTTCGATCAGCACATGACCCTGACTTATGATCTGATGCGCCTCGCCTATCAGGGCGATATGACCCGCGTGTTCAGTTTCCTGACCGGGCATGAGGCCACAGGTCGTAGCTATGCACACATTGGTGTGAACGAGCCTCATCACAATGTTACGCATCACAAGAACACTGAAGAAAGCCTCGACAAATATGCCAAGATTACTACCTACCAGATGCAGAAATTTGCCGAGTTCGTTGCATCACTTGCTGAGACCCCGGATGGTGACGGTTCGTTGCTTGATTCGACACTGCTGTATTTCGGTGCCGGCATGAGTAACGGTTTGTTGCATGACCGGCATAACGTTCCAGCATTGCTGGTGGGTGGTGCTAATGGCCGTATTGAAGGCAACCGCCATATCCAGGCTACCAAGGATGAACCTACCTCTAACCTGTTGCTTGGCATCGCTGATGTGATGGGCGCGGAAGTCGAGACCATTGGTATTGCAACCAATAGATTGACTGTCTAGGCGGTGAGTTGAACGTTTCGTGGGCAGGGTAAACAGACCTTGTTGAGACGAAGATAAAAAACGGTGACATTAAATATGTCACCGTTTTTTTTTCCAATTTTGCTTTAATTCCCTTGTTCCTGTCCTTCCGGGCTGTATTTTTCTTTCCCATTACCCCTATACTCACGGCACAATCTGACAAATGCTTTAAGGGAGATTTTCATGCCGGGAATTGTTGGCATTCACCGCACACTGACGTTCATTGTTTTAGGCTTACTGACGACGATAGTCCATTCCCAGGATAGATCTGAGGACTGGGTGTCAGTCTCCAACGAACGTCTGCATGCCCCTGAAGCTGGCGACTGGATGAGTTATCGGCGTACCTATGACGTCACCGGATTTAGTCCCCTTGATGAGATAAACCGGCGCAATGTGGATGACTTGCGCTCTGTCTGGACCTATTCCATGAGTGATGGCTCACGCTGGCTTGCTACACCGATAGTGGCCAACGGGCTTATGTATATCGGTGAAGGCACAGGCCGCATTCTGGCGCTGGATGCAGTGAACGGAGAACTGGTCTGGAGTCATACGCGTACCTTTCCTGACGACATTGCACTGTCTGAAGCCAACCGCCGTTTTCGTGGCGTGTCAATTTATGGCGACACTATTTACTGGGGTACCTCTGACAGTTATCTGGTGGCACTGGATGCACGTACGGGAGAGCAACGTTGGCAAAGCAAGACCGCTGATTATCGGGACGGGGAAGGTCATGCCCATCCACCCTTGATAGCAAACGGAAAAATTTTCCTGGGCATGTCCGGCGGTGACTTTGCCGCGCGTGGCTCTCTCAAGGCACTGGATGCACAAACCGGTGAAATTCTATGGACCTTCTATACCATTCCCGGTCCTGATGATCCCGGTGCCGAGACCTGGAATTGGAATACCGAATACCCACCGGCCGGGGCTGCTACCTGGAACACTATCAGTTTTGATCCCGAGCTGAATCTGGTTTACGCACCCACCGGCCAGCCTGCGCCCTGGACCACAACACCGGAAGGCCATGGCGATGCCTTGTACGCTAATAGTGTTATTGCTATAGATGCTGATAGCGGTGAGCTGCGCTGGCACTATCAACTGGTGCCTGAGGACAACTGGGATCGCGCCACCTATGAAAGCATGCTGGTGGATCTGGAGATTGATGGCAGGATGCGCAAGGCGCTGATCCAGCACGGCAAGATCGGCTGGGCAGTTGTACTTGACCGGGAAAGCGGTGAATTCCTGCATGCCTTTCGTACTGCTTATGACAACACTATTACCGGCTGGACCGAAGAAGGCAGACCGATATACAACCCGGACACAGTCCCGCAGCCCGAGGATGTGGATTCGGGCAAAGTGTTTCAGGTGTGCCCCCATCCTCATGGCGCTCGTAATCTCAACGCCCCCAGCTTCAGTTCTGAAACAGGCCTCTATTATCTGGGTGTTAACAACTCATGCATGAACGCCATTGTGGTGACGCCGATCAGGCATTCGCGCTTTGGTCTGACCGGGACAACCTATACGCCATCGCTGGCACCGGGTTATGACTTTGTTGGTGAATTCGTGGCCTTTGATCCGGTGACGGGTACGCGTGAATGGGTGTGGAAACCCCAAAGCGGGGCACCGATGACGGCTTCGGCCTTGTCCACTGGCGGAGGCATTGTTTTTGGTGGTACTGCCGACAGGCAGTTCTTTGCACTGAATGACAAAAATGGTCAACTGTTGTGGCAGACACGACTCAATGGCGATATTTCGGGTGCGCCGATTAGCTATGAAATAGAAGGCAAGCAATACGTTGCTATTACTGCCGGCGGGCTGGCTGCACAAACTGGCACCTTAGGCCGGCTGGTTGATGTGGATGTGACTCAGGGTGCCGGAGTGATCTGGGTATTTGCCTTGCCTGAACGCAATCCAACTCAGGTACCGCGTCCGGTAAGAGCAGAAGTCATGACTGTTTCGGTTAGCGAGGGAGTATTCAGTGCTGCCCAGGTTGCCCGCGGTGCACGTGTTTTTGCACAGCACTGTAGTGAGTGTCATGCCACGGAAAATTATTCGGGGCAAAGCCTGCAGGCGAAATGGGGAAGTTTCTCTCTGGGTGATATCTACCAGGATATTTCCCTGTCTATGCCCCCGGTAAATCCGGGTGGACTCTCCCCGGAAGATTACGCCAGCATTGTTGCTTACCTGCTCAGTGAATCGGGTTATCTCCCTGGCGATGAAACGGCAACTTTGCCAGGTGACAGATTCCAGCTGCAACGTTATGTAATCGATATCCCTGGGTTGATTTATTGAGCATCATCCAGTCTTACAGACATGCGGGTGGATTCCGATAAAGTGAATACCGCATCTTTGTATCTTGGCGGACCAAAGCGGGGTCTGGCATTATTGGATACGGCGACTTTTTCTTTGGGTATACCCAGAAATCCCGTTTTTAGTTCTCCATCGCTGTCTTCATCATAGATGACAGAAAATGCGTAGGTCCCCGCACTCAATCCAGGTAAAACAAAAATAGCCTGTCCTTTAGTATCAATGGATGCTGTTAAAGAAATCAGGGGCTGCGCAAGAAAACTCTCTTCAGAATCGAAAAGATCAAAAAGGGCTTGTCCCTTGCCATGTTCTGCACCGCCAGCCTCAACAGTGAGAGTCAGGTCACCCTGCTGTGCATAGGTGAAAACTGACACTGCACAAAGGGATAAAAAGCCAAATTTTTTAACATTCAGATACGCTTTAAGAGTTTGCCAGGACATTGCCGCTTCTTTCTGATTTGTTCAATTAAATAAAAAAATAGCAGATTTGCACAATTTTCGTAAGAGTTGTTAACCTTAATGGAAATTAAATATTTTTCGTTTAATATCTCACCGGGATAAATTTTCAAGATCGACATTGTTTGAGGGTATGAAGGTTTTGGTTAAGATACTTTTTATATGTACCCATAATCGTTGTCGCAGCATACTTGCTGAAGCAGTTGCCCAACATCTTGGTGCCGGGAAAATAATAGCAGCCAGTGCAGGCAGTGAGCCGGCAGGAAAAATTCACCCTCTGAGCCTTGAGGCCTTGAAGGCAGCAGGTATTTCTGTGGCTGGCTTACATAGTAAATCCTGGGATGAACTTGAAGATTTTGCCCCGGATGTTGTTATTACTGTCTGCGATAATGCAGCAAATGAAACTTGCCCGGTCTGCTTTTCTAACACTAAAAAAGTACATTGGGGACTTGCAGATCCTAGTGCTTTGGAGGGAAGCGGGGATTCAGTGATGCTCGCTTTTCAGGACACAATAGATACACTGATGGCCAGATTGGATAGGATTGTTGGCATGATCAATGGAGGGGCTGATAAAGCTGTTGTTATCGACTCTCTAGAGACTCTTGCACAAAATTAAAAATATCAGGAAATAAAGAATGGGCCTGTTTGAGCGCTATCTGACAGTTTGGGTTTTCCTTGCCATCATTGCAGGTGTGTTATTTGGCAGCTACTTCACTGGTTTTTTTGAATTGGTTGCGGCACTGGAAATCGCTCACGTTAACATTGTTGTTGCCATGCTGATCTGGGTCATGATTTACCCGATGATGACCCAGGTAGATTTTTCCTCATTAAAGGAAATCGGCACCAAGCCTCAAGGGCTGATTCTCACTTGTGTAATCAACTGGTTGATCAAACCTTTCTCTATGGCTTTTGTTGCCTGGTTGTTTTTCCGTGTTCTTTTTGTCGACCTGGTGGATCCGCAAAGTGCCGGAGAGTACATTGCCGGCATGATCCTGTTAGGTGTGGCTCCCTGTACTGCGATGGTGTTTGTCTGGAGTCAACTAACCAAAGGGGATCCTAATTACACTCTGGTGCAAGTCTCGGTAAATGACATCATCATGATTTTTGCCTTTGCGCCGATTGCCGCTTTTCTGTTGGGTGTTTCCGATATCTCTATGCCCTGGCAAACATTATTGTTATCAGTTTGTCTCTATGTGTTATTGCCTCTGGTGGCTGGTATATTCACCCGGCAACTTCTTGATAGCCAGGATGATCATACGAGACTGGACAGGTTTCTTGCACTGATGAAGCCCTGGTCAATTAGTGGGCTTCTCCTGACAGTAGTGCTTCTTTTCGGTTTTCAGGCCAGTACCATCCTTAGTGAACCCTTGATAATTTTTCTCATTGCCATTCCATTGTTATTGCAGACCTATGGCATATTTTTTATTACTTTGTTTGTCGCATATCTGCTTAAACTACCTCATCGAATCGCTGGGCCAGCCTGTCTGATTGCCACCTCAAACTTTTTTGAATTGGCTGTTGCAGTTGCCATTTCACTGTTTGGTTTGAATTCTGGTGCTTCATTGGCAACGGTTGTTGGTGTGCTGGTTGAAGTGCCAGTGATGCTTTCTCTGGTAGCGTTAATTAACAAACTGCGGCCAAAGCTGGAAGGCAAACTCTAATCCTGACTTTAAAAGCTTGCTTTCGTCGACACCTTGTCAATAAGCCTGAGCCATTGAGTTTCTTGCCAAATCCGTTAAGGTATCCTGCAAATAAAGTTGTATAGCGTGTAAGCAGAGAATCAGCATGATTTTGTTGTTAATTTTTGTCCTGAGTGTTGCAGTTGTAGTCCTGCTGCACTACGAAATCCTGTATTGGCTGACACGGGTGATGCCGGTTATCAGGATAAAATATCGCTACCGCCTTGTATTAGGTGTATTTGGTGCCTTGATTGCCCATGTCCTGGAAGTGCTCATTTTCGGCTATACCTATTTCTTTATGCATCAGCAGGAAGGTCTGGGTTATCTGGAAGGGCGTTTTGTAATTGGCCAGGCAGACTGCATCTATTTTTCCTTTACTACGTTTACAACACTTGGCTATGGCGATATAGAACCCTTTGGTGGAATTCGCTTCCTGGCCGGAATTGAATCCCTGACAGGCCTGGTTTTAATTACCTGGACCGCCTCGTTTCTGTTCCTGGAAATGCAACGCTACTGGGTATCTAAATAGTTTTAATGATAGATGTGAGAATATTTAGGCTTCACTTATAGTGGGTATAAGGTACAAGTGGAAAGTATGTAGGAGGGGTTTCAACCCCGAATGAATTCATACCTAAAAGTGGAAAGTTTGTAGGAGGGGTTTTAACCCCGAATGAATTCATACCTAAAAGTGGAAAGTATGTAGGAGGGGTTTTAACCCCGAATTAATTCAACGTTAAAAGTGAAGAATTAGGTCGGCAAAGGGCGCAGCCCGTCATTCGACATGGCGGACAAGGTCCGCCTGGTAAGTCACACAGATTTAAAATTGGAATAATCTATGAGCGGAAGCTCTTACCCCGAGTCGTAATATGAGAAAAGCCCTGTTATTAAGTCCCTGGACTGCTGCAATTCTGTTTACTATTCCTCAGTCCTGGGAGTTAATGCACAGGCCTGACTCAGATTATATTCCCCTTGTTTTTGAAGTATTGCTGCTGTTGTTCGCTTATCTCGCTGCTGCCATAGCCAATACGCTTGTTATTGTTCCGCTTTGTTTGTTGGTAAAAATGAAAACATCAAATTTATTGGCCGGGCTTATGCTGGCTTTCGTTGTTGCTTTTATTGGAACAACCGTTGCCTATGCTTTTGAAATTTTTAATTACAGATCCTCGATATTGCACCCGGATTATTTATATCCCTTATTGATCCCACTTTTTGTGATGACTTGCTGCAGTTTCTTTCTTCTAACGCGTAGTCAAAACGCTCCTGAAACTGAAGTGGCTGACGATACTAATGAAGATACCCGAATAAAATAGCGCCATTCCTCAAACTACTATGAGCAGTTTGCTTACTGCGATAGTCGCTCTTAAGCAGATAAAAAAATCCGGCAGCCAAAAATATGCAGCACAAGCCTCGCGCTATTTATTAGGCCGGTTTTCCACCAGGTGATCCACCACGGACGGATCTGCCAGAGTAGTAATATCACCCAGGCTGTCCATCTCATTGGCAGCAATCTTGCGCAGAATGCGGCGCATGATCTTTCCTGAGCGAGTTTTCGGCAAGCCGGGTGCCCATTGGATGATTTCCGGTTTCGCGATAGCTCCGATGTCTTTGGCGACAAAAGCACGTAACTCTTCTTTAAGGGCATCGCTTTCCTCAACACCTACCATCAGGCTGACGAAGGCATATATGCCCTGACCCTTGATGTCGTGTGGAAAGCCGACAATTGCCGCTTCAGCAACACTTTCATGCAAGACCAGTGAGCTTTCAATTTCTGCTGTACCCAGGCGGTGACCGCTGACATTAAGCACATCATCTACACGTCCGGTAATCCACCAGTAACCATCTTCATCGCGTCTGGCACCGTCACCGGTAAAGTAATAACCCGGGTAGGTTGAATAATAAGTGTCGACACAGCGTTTATGGTCGCCATAAACAGTCCGAATCTGGCTTGGCCAGCATTCGGTAATCACCAGATTGCCAGAAGTCGCACCTTCCAGTATTTTGCCTTCCGGATCGACAAGCGCGGGTTTTACACCGAAAAAGGGCAGGGTCGCCGAGCCGGGTTTAAGAGGCGTCACACCGGGAAGTGGGGTGATCATCTGGCCGCCGGTTTCGGTCTGCCACCAGGTGTCCATGATCGGGCATTGCTCATTGCCGACAATATGGTAATACCATTCCCAGGCTTCCGGATTAATGGGCTCGCCTACTGTGCCGAGAATTTTCAGTGATTGTCGGGAAGTGCTTGTTACCGGGTCATTACCCTGAGCCATCAAGGCACGAATTGCTGTTGGTGCGGTATAAAAGGAGTTCACCTTGTATTTATCAATGACCTGCCAGAAACGTGAATAGTCCGGATAGGTGGGGACTCCTTCAAATATCACTGACGTCGCTGCATTGCAGAGAGGGCCATAAACAATATAGGTATGTCCGGTTACCCAACCCACATCAGCAGCGCACCAGTAGACGTCACCTTCATGATAATCAAATACATATTTGTGGGTCATAGCTGCCATCAGCAGATATCCGCCGGTGGTATGTAATACACCTTTGGGTTTGCCAGTTGACCCTGAGGTGTAAAGAATGAACAGGGGATCTTCGCTGTCCATTACTTCAGGCTCACACTCTTTAGCCGCTTTTTCAGTAGCCTCGTGGTACCAGAGATCCCTGTCATTATTCCAGTCAATATCGCCGCCAGTTCGTTTTACCACCAGTACAGTATGTACATCCGGGCACTGGGCAACAGCGGCATCTGTATTTACTTTCAGTGGGAAATTGCGGCCGCCACGTACACTCTCATCAGAGGTAATGACCACCTGGCAATCAGAATCCAGGATCCTGTCTTTAAGAGAATCAGGAGAAAAGCCGCCAAATACTACTGAATGCACAGCACCGATGCGGGCACAGGCCAGCATTGCAAAGGTAGCTTCGGGAATCATCGGCATATAGATACAGACGCGATCACCTTTATGCACGCCGCGCTGTTTTAGCACATTGGCTAAAGCACACACCTGATCATGCAGCTCCTGGTAGGTAATTTTACGTTCACTACCGGGCTCATCACCTTCCCAAAGGAAGGCATTCTGATTAGCTCGCTCAGGCAGGTGACGGTCGATACAGTTAACCGTGGCATTGAGTTTGCCGCCACCGAACCAATTAATCAGCCCTTTTTCCATGTCACAGTCACTAACCTGGTCGAAGGGTTTGATCCAGTCCAGAAAAGTA
>Ga0233432_10000738_pt1 | contig 31427 bp, 48 predicted proteins | sample SI_122_August201_6_FD_179870 | JGI IMG/M metagenome (GOLD analysis project Ga0233432, IMG submission 179870) | Seawater microbial communities from Saanich Inlet, British Columbia, Canada - SI_122_August2016_10_MG | ecosystem: Environmental > Aquatic > Marine > Inlet | place: Canada: British... | reverse complement strand
CACCTTTGACGGCGACATGGGTTTGTTTGTTCCAATTGTTATAGGCTAAAAGTTTATCACCATTTTGAAAGCAACCTTTAATATCAAAACAAGCTGAACCTTCTGTTGCGTATGCTGGCAACTCAGCTTTTTCATTCACTTTATATACATTCATAATTTATTTTTTTCCTATATTATACTTTGCCTCTAATATCCAATTACCTTTCTCTTTATGAGATAGGATCTTGATTTGGTTTAATGGAGCAATTGGGTCTTGAGCGTTATCAGTATCAATAACGTTAACTAATCCCCATTCTTCAAGCAGGTTAACAATAGTGTTACGCCTTGCTTTATCTTCATCAGCAAACGTGTCTTTTTTACCATCTAAGATAAAAAGTTCTTTAAAGTGTAAAATTGAATAACGACCTTGCTTATGTAATATATGGCAAGACTGATACAGCTTTTTCTCTTTGCGGGATGAGATACCAATGCGGGTGAGAGTTTCTTTGATTTTTAAAAAACTATCTTGAGTTGGGAGGGAAACCTCAATACCAACACCCTTAAAAATGTTTTCTTCAGATTGCATAACCGACAGCACCTTTTTTATTATTATTATCACTGAACGCTTAGTTGCGATTCTGAATATTTATCATTTCTTTGATTTAGTACCAACGCCGCCTGTTTCTAGCTTCGTATGGATAGTCTTTAAATCTTCAGCTGATAACGCCTTAAGGTAAAGCTTTGCTATGGTTCTATTGCATTGATACACTTCCTGAATGGCGTCTAAGTCTATGTTTTTATCAGCTTTTGGCCACTTTGAAAACCGTTTGCGTTTACGTAATGCACCACGGTAATAATCAAATTGGGCACGATCAAATAAATGAGCGCGCTGATTTAATTCGTTTGCATGCAGGATAGTATCTTCAAAGTTTGCAAAGCCACGGTTTACCATATAAGGAACATATAGTCTTTCGGCTTGATCTGGGTTATCATGTTTACCGATAAGATCCTCTTTTGTAAAGGACACGGCATTCATAAAATCAAATGGTGTTATCTCTTTCGCCAATTACTTCCTCCAATTCTTTCATCATATCATCAAAATCTTTAGCACAAACTCCACACAATTTAAAATTCCATGGTCCGTCGAGCGTATCTAGGTTTACATCGTATATGTCTTTCTTATCAATATACTGTTTGCATTCAAAGCATTGATGCAATCCCATTAGTTTTTTGATCCATTCACTCATTTGTATTCAGCTTCAATCATTACTTCGGTTAGGAATGCAACCATGTTAACTTCGAGATCTGCGACAAAGTTTGCTTTGTACATATAGTCAGCAAGAGTTACAACAAATCCAGGTAACGATTTCATTAGAACTTTATCAGTTGCCATATCGTAAATACGACGGAACATTTCATTCATATCTTGATCGCTATTCTTTGCAACCCATTTACGCATATTGGTAAAGTCTTTTGCTTTTAACAAACGAAACAATTCATCCATAGACTCTTGCTTTAGATTAACAAAGATACCTTCGTCAATCTTACCTGAAGCTGCATACGATTGTAGCTCAGTAAGTACTCTACGGAAATCAGGAAAATGTTTTTGAATAACTTTGGCAACAACATTCTTATCGTAATCAACTGCTTCTGTGTCAAGAATTGTCTCTACACGTTTCATAAATTGCAACGCAAGTTTAGGGCGATCTGTTGTTTCAATAGTAAAATCAACTTCAGATAACCGAGACCGCAACGGTTGAATAATTCTATTCTTAAAATTACAAGTAAAGATAAAACCACAGTTGGAAGAATATTCTTCAATAAAATTACGCAACGCTGGTTGAACATTTGCGGCATTAAGGTAATCAGCTTCGTCAAAGATTACATACTTACGACCACCTTGCAATGATACAGCCGACGCATATGTTGATATGTCATAGCGAAGAGTATCAATGTTAACGTTTAACGAGCCGTTCTTTACGATATAATCACAACCTAGTTCTTCAAGCATTGCTTTTGCGATAGTAGTCTTGCCAACACCTGGACCACCAGTCAGCAGTAAGTTTGGTACACTGTTATCAGTAACAAACTTCGTGAACATTGATTTAGTTTTTTCAGGGAGAATAGTATCCGCAATCAGTTGCGGCCGATAGCGCTCAACCCAGAGCACTTCATTTGGTTTAGCATCAATAGACATATTGTCTCCATAATATAAAATAAAGTGCGGGTTTGTTTTACAACGATTGCCCGCGTTCGTTGAACCATTAGCTTACAACTTTGTCTGCAAGCTCAGCGTCTTGCGGGACGTCGGCCATCGCCTCCATAGGCATATTGCCTTCTGGCTGTCGCGTTTGTGCTTGCAAGAATGCTTCAATTTTATTCCGTAGCATTCCAACGCCTTGAAGTTCGCGGCCTTCAAAAGCGCCACGGCGTGAGGCAATGTCAATGATTTGAACTACAGTTGCCATATCTTGCAGGTTAATACCACCTGGGTTTTCTTGGGGTTGGTTTTCATCCATGATTAGGATCCTTTCTTATAAGTCGACTTTGTATCAATAGCCACGAAATACGTGACGTCTTCACCTTTAAATTCAGAGATACCTTTACTTGACAGCGTAACTCTGTAATCTTGAGGTAAGAGTTTCAAATTATCAGTTTTGATAATAATTTTAAACTCATCGGCAGTATCGCCAATTTCTACACCGTAGTCATCCGCTGCCGCAGACGAACTGTCGATGGCCTTTAAGTAACACTTTCCATCCTGACCAACAAATGCAACTTCATTAAACTGAAGAACACCTGCCGCTTTTTGAACAGATTGCAAATCATTCCAAGATACATCAACAACCACATCAGCCGAAGGCAATTCTATGGTTTTTTCAGGCGCTGCATGTATCATGGAGACGTCGGCAAACGCGTAACGGGTACGTTGTTTACCTTCTGTGATTACAAAGTATTTATCATGAAACTCTACGTCTGGTGCAGTGTGGAGTGACAAAATTGATAAAAATCTTGATAAATCGTAAATACATGCTTCAGACGGAAATTGATCTGGGATTGTCGCAGATGCAATCAATGTTTTTTCAGGCGTAATAGTACGAAGTGTATTACCTTGCTTCATTAGGATTGATTTGTTGATAGTAGAGAAACTCTTAAGAATAGTAAGAGTGCGTTCAGAAAATTTCATTATATAGCTCCTAGGTTAATCATCATTTGTTAATTTTACTACGTTTTTTGGATTTTGTCAATGGTTTTTTGTAATTCTTTGCATTACTTGTTTTGTTGGCCGTTGGCGATGCGCCGAGTGACCCAAGCGCTGACATATTACCATTAAACATATATGATCCTACGTGAGTCATTCTCATCCATGGACACATCCAAACTCGTTTTTGTATTTCTCTTGCCTTTTGACAAAAGAAGTAATCTTCAGACAAATAGCGTCTTGTCTTTGGGTCAATGATACAATCAAAGAATGCAGTGATATTACGTTCACCATCAAAGTTTTCAGTTCTTGCGTGGTCTGGCTTATATGACAATTCAGGGTATGCAGCTCGATAATCTTCAAATACTTTACGAGGGATTAACATAAATCCTGTACCTGCTTCACCAACTTCAAGCGGTTCATCCATTTTAAAACTAGTTACTCCACCTACTGGGTTGAATACAAAGTCTCCAGTGAATTCATTGAGCTCAAAAGGATTTTCATCGCCTTTACCTGCCTTTGCCGCCATTTGAACTTTTTCCCATGCAATAGTCTTTTTAGGATAAGGTCCAGTCAAAATATCATACTTATCAGGATCTGAGTGATATATTGCCATAAGTGAAATAACATCTCTTGGATTGAAACCAATGTCTGAATCAATAAACATTAAATGCGTTGAGTCCGAGCGTAGGAATTCATCAACAATATAGTTACGAGCTCTCTGTACCAAACTTTCATTAAAAAGATAATAAAACTTAATTGGAATTTTGTTGGCAGTGCAAAGCATAGCAAGATCGTTACAAGCCTTTGTGAATAAGCCTGCGCATTGTCCGCCATACATTGGTGTTCCAACGAAGATTTTATATTGTTGTAAGTCTTCAATAGTTACGTTTAAATTCATGTTGTCACCTGTTCTAAATCTTCCTCAGCCCTACGAATTGCTTGCATACGTAATACATCAGCTAAAATATCCCACGAGCTGTCGTGAGCTTTAAACATCTGTTCCCAACGCTGTTCGTCAGCAAATGGGATAAACCCGTTCTTTTGCTTGAAATCAAACTTTGCATCAATATAAGTACGTGTATCGCGGACTGCCCAATACTTTAAGTACTCTTCCATATGTAATAGTTTATCTTGTGATTGAAATAACCGGCCAAGAATAATCGGATCAAACGTATTTGACCTAGACCACCATTTGCTAATCTTTGGCGAGTCAATTAAAAAGTCATGAAATTGTTTAGCGAAATCCGCCACAGTCAAATCAGTTGGAAGTGGTTTGATATTCCTACGAACTTCAGGTCCTAGGGATTCCCACCATGCAACTGTGCTTTTGTCAATTTCCCATCCGTAGTTTTTAACTTGATCCACCACGGATAGTTTAAATCGTTTCGTTTTTGAAATATCTGCGAGGGTATATGGATCAGCTGAAACCATCTTGTCCCAACTGAATACCATTACAGAACAATCAATCACTGCACATTTCTGAGCATCTTTACCGAATGTTTCAAAATCTATAATAAAGTCGTGTTTCAAGCCATGAACTCCTCAAGTGTTGCTTGGTTGTTTTTACCGCCTGGATCAGACCACATGCGTTCGTTGTGGTTGTCCTGACGATGGTAATTAGTATCTGACATTGTTAACTCGCCACGAATAAACTTGCCAATTTCAGTATGAATATCTCTTGATGTTGGCACAGGAACGTTTTGTGCAATGTGGTTCATTTTAGGTAATCCACCAACAAGCTCAAAGTCATGCGGGAAACCCATAAGATATAAAGCTTCACGGATAGTTAAAGAACGGTCAAACTTTGGATGAATTGTGTCTGCAAGGTTACGGCCGATAACTGCGTTCATACATTCTCCAAAGACGTGAGTTGAACTGTCCCAAATACCTTTGCCCATTGCAAACTTTTTAACAGCATGGTCTGATACTTTGATACCACGTTCGTTGCCAGTGTCATGCATCCATTTATTGCAGGCAGGTAATTTGCCACTTTTATTAATATAGTTGAATGCTGTAATCTGTCCGCTTTCCATAATCACCTTACGAGGATCTTCGTTTGTTATTGACTTGATGTATTGATAATAAGGTTCTTCATCAAGTTTTTTGTTACACAAAATATCCATTTGTTGAACATCGTCTGTTAAGTCACTAAGGTATTCGTGAAACTTTTTACGAGGTCGTTTATACCAATTCATAATAGGAGCAACTTCTGAGTTCCAACCAATAGCAAAACAACGATCTCTAGCTTGTGGGATACCATGATACTTTGTAGATGTTTTATATAGAGTTAAACTATACCCTGCTTTTGAGCAAATGTCAAACAAATTATCAGCTACTTCTTTACCTTTTTTAGTAAACAAAGCCGGAGCATTTTCAACAACAATAGCTTTGGCTGAAAATCGGTTAATGCCTTCTTTAAAAACTTCGTACATCCATTCGTTCTTTTCGCATTTCGCGCCTTTGGCTGCTTCAGTCTTACCAGTGTTAAGCTGTGACAATGCTGCACAAGGTGGTGTACCTGAAATAACACTGATATGTCGACTTGAACTTTCAGGAATCATTTTATATTGTACATCACGTCCTTTGACGTTTTGCTGATAGTTAACATAATGACTATCATTTCCTTCAAAGTCCGCGTATGAATAGATAGCTTCAGGTGGTTTTCCAAAAGCTTTTTCTGCTCCTAGCATTTGTCCACCGATTAGTGGAATAATTGGGGCCCATGTAATTTCGCTCATTTTATATCCTCTATGCAAAAAAGTCTTCAAGTGTCGCAGCTTTTGTCTTTGTAAACTGCGCTGTATCAGGTCTTGTATAATTTGGGTCTGCGGCTTTCATAATGTTATCATTAATAAAGCTACCGTCATAGTATTCAGGTTTAAGAATTGCTTTACGCAGTCCTTTTAAAACCGTTTCATATTCTGTTTGGTTGTCAATTAGTCGTTGCATATTCGTATAAAATTCTTCAGGCGTTTTTGGCCGTAAGAAATCAGGAATAGGCAAATGACCTTGGTCGTCATAAGTTGGGTGAAGAAACGGAATAACGCCAGCATGGATCATTTCAATATACTTTGACGTTGTCCAACCTTCTTTAATCGGAATAATAAATGTAAACTTAACATCCTGTAGTTTATCTTGGATTTCATTAATATGTAATGATCCTTTAAACCTTTCATCAGTTTCAGTTCGTTTGTCAAGCCATTTACCGTATATGTCAACATTATCAAATTTATCAAGTACCCAACTTTTAAGCAATCCATAACGAGATGGTTTACCTTCATTAAGTACAACCATAAAGTCTGTCTTACGATCTGTATTGATTTCTTCAGTGTATTCATAATCACCACAGAACGCAGTTTCCATTCCTGCGTATTCAGAATGAACAACCCGTACTAATCTTTCTTGGTTTTCATAATCAGTAATAGAAAATGTTTCATAATCATAATCGTATTGTCCAAGAGAACGGAAAGGCATATGAAATACATCACGCGGTTGTTTGATAACATATCGTGGATCGTTAACAATTTCTATCCATCGTGGCTTACTTTCGTTTAGCCATTTAGTAATAGGAGTTGTATACCACTTAGTCATATCAAGAGTCGCGGCTGGTTTTCCATCTTGTTGGCTTTCACGTACTTTCCAAATTTTCTCTGGGATTGTAACATTACTAATTTGCCCAATCATCATAACAGAAAAGTCAAGCTCAATGTCTTTAAAATAATTAATAATGTGATTGTAATATGTTTCTGACATTGCCAAAGGAACGCCGTGCCAACAGTCAATTACATTATCATATGGAAACAAATCCAGGCGTTCAGTATCAGACAATGCGCCAAAGTCAGAACGACCAATTAGGTAAAACGTTTTGTCTGGATTGTTGTTTGCCATTGCACGTATAGTGCAAGACGCTTCGTTGTCTCCGCCAATTGGAGAGTACTTGTTAGTTTTAAATTTAATAGATTTACCGATCTTTGCGAAACCAATGTTTTTCATAATCACTTCCATTCCATCATCTTAACGAACTCTTCAGGAGTCATCGCTTTATCATCAATGTAATAAACACCGTATGGTTTACCCCATACAATTTCATCGTAAGGTACTTCGTACTTATCTAACCAATCTGTGGTTATTTGTCCGACGTCTTCAATGATTTTATTTATGTCACCGCCATGAGTCAACATTCTTCGCGCTGTGTGAAGAACGATGCGATATCCGTTTTGTTTTGCTTTTTGTAAACTTGCAATCATTGGACGGTTAGGATTTGCCATTCCGTATTTAACTTCAGATTCAGATCTGCCGTGTAACGGAGTGCAAATTGTGTCATCAATATCAACTACTAAGGTTTGCGTATTCATTAACATAATCTCTCATTCTTTGTTGGCGTTCTTCACAGTCGTAATGCAATGGCAAACAGGTTGCAATTAATAAAGCGCCGCCATCAATAATATCATCATATGCATCAGGATAATATTTATGAACCAATCGGCCAAAGCTTTCACATACCGTCTGGGGGTATTTATGCCCGGTAACTAGTTCATTATATCCATGGAAAAGATCGTGTGACAATTTACACATGTCATACATCCAATCTCCGCCGCAACCAATATGATCTCCATAAGAGCCGCGTGGATCTAATAACGTAATGCTATCGTTATATGGATTATAAAGAATATTACCGAAATGCAAATCACCGTGCATACCTGAAACTGGGCGAGCTCTATTGAGGCATTTCTCTGCAACATCAAGATAGTAATCATCTACGCCACGATCTTTGGTTTTATCAATCCACATTTTTTCAGCGTTATCTTGAAAGTCTGCGACAAATTCAAGTGTTGCTTTTTTATGGAAGTACTTGTTCATTATAATGAATACCTTTTCAATTAAGTATTCAATAGTTGACGGACTTAAGTCCTCGTGCATAAACAAATCAGATAGCAAAATGCCAGACTCGTATGACATTGTTAGCGCATATGGATCTGGCAAGATTTTAGGAACAAACATACTTTGCACTGGACTTAGGCTTTCGTACCAATTCTTTTCATTCATAATAGTCTTAACGGCAAATTTATTATCAGACTGCGGCCATTTAGTAATCATATTAAGATCTGAATTGTATTCAAACGAATTAAATTCACGAGCCTTGAACGTTAATAAAGTTGCGCAAGTTTTGTGGTATGAAGATATGTCGCCGATATCATACCATTTTTCCGTGTTGATATTATCAAATGAAGCGTGTTCTTCATATAACTCTAAAGCATCTGATATGTCATAACCTTTTGCATAATGAAAAGCGTGATATGCTTCGTATCCTCTGCTGAAACTGTATAGACCTACGAGAGCTGATGCTTGGTCAATATTTTCTTTTGGTTTATTAAAGTATTTTTTGCCGTCCCACATACACCAAGCAAAATGATCTTCAACTTCTTTTGTTAATAGAAAGTCAGTTCCTAAAGGTAGTTCTTCTTCAAGAATAATTGCATCTCCTAGCCAAACAACTAAAGGATATGTAGGATTTTCTAAACTTTTAATACCAACATCAATAGCATCACGAGGACCGTTAAGAGATCCTTGTTTTACACATTTAATATTATTATATTTTGATTTCGCAACCCACTCACGGATGTCGTCATGTTTGCCATCAACTATAACGATTTGCTTAACTTCAATACCGTTATTATGAACTGACTCAATAATATATTCAATAGTAGGTTTACCGTGGACGCGTATCATTGCTTTTGAGCAATTTGCAGTTAGTGGCTTTAGTCTTGTTGCCTCACCTGCTGCCGGTATTACTACATTTATCATAATTTAATCTCCATTCATCGTACTCGTCTTCGAGCATTGCCCATTTCATATTTGTGCCAAGACTCATGTCGTGCTTATTCCAAATAATCCACATATACGCAATCATACCACCAATTTGGTCTTTCTTTTCAATTGGCTCTCGAATATTAGAATCAAATCTAACTCGATCTGATAAAAATATTATATCACTAGGAGGGTTAGATGTAAATAGTTTTTTTCGTTTCTTACCTTCAAGAAATGTTAAACGAAGAAACATGGCTACATAATCATATTCATTAATCCACTTTTCGGCCAACTTACGTGGTAAGTCTTTGTGATATGGAGGATTAGTTACTACACCTGTAGCCCATTCATCCTTGGGTAATTCCATTGCGTCATATGATGTATTTATGTGGGTTAGTGTATCATCATATTGGTTAAGGTCCATACTTTTTACACTGTGACCGTTTCGCAACAGTTCAGAGCTTATATGGCCGCGGCCTGCGCAAGGTTCAAGTAAATTTTGTGGAGGATTACCATACTTACACAATATGTATGTGGCAAGTGGCGGTGTTGGATAAAAGTCATTCTTTTTACGATTAGGATCGTCTTTTTTGACTCCTACGTATATATCAGTTAAACTATTAGCCAAGATGAGTTACCAATATTCCTGCTTCTTTAAACATAGGTGCTGATTGAGTATCCCATAGTTCAACCCATGTTTGTGGAGTCATTGGAGTGTTTGGTTTAATTACAACTCGACGAACACCTGATTGGATAATAAGCTTTGCACACTCAGGACAAACTGGCAAACCATAAACGTATATAGTAGCATCCTTAACTGATACACCTGAATAAAGAGCATTCATTAACGCATTTGATTCAGCATGGACAATTAACGGATATTTTAATTCTCGTTTGTTAAGACGTTCTTCAGTATCTTCAACACCTTTAGGAAAACCATTATATCCTGTAGCAAGGATACGTCTTTCATCGTTTACCGCGACGGCTCCAATTTTGCTCGAAGGATCTTTACTCCAGGTTGAAATTGTTTTAGCCAATTCCATAAAACGGTTATCCCATTTTGACTCGCGGGCGTCTTCTTCGCGGTTGCGTCTCCGCATATATGCCTCATAAGGCTCACGTTCTTCCATAATATAATCTTTCAGTTTTTAATCAGTTACTTCTACGACAGATACAACTCTTGTTGCTGGTATTCCATGATCATGCCATGCGCCTTCCTCACAATTCCATACACCAACTCTGTAATCTGTGGTTGCTGGAGGATTATGTAAACGATGGTGTTTATCCTCTGGAATTAGTTCTGGTTTTAACGTAACTTCGCACGATCTTGTAGTGCTAGGTGTATCTGCACGAGTTTTTGAACTTTTGTTCCAAGTCACAAGAAATTTACCTTCTTTTAGCCTAGATTTCAGTCTTGGTTTTGTCCACATTGTTGTTTCCTAACATAATAGTTTTGTCTTCCATCTGCTCTTTAAAATCAACAACCTTTTCTTTTTCAATCATATCAATGATTAGTGTTGTAATATCAAGATCCTTTTTGAGAAAGAACATTTTGTTTTGTATTTTTTCAAGTTGCTTTTGATAATATTCAATTTCTTTTTCTTTACGAAGCCGGGTCTCAATAATATCAGATATAAGAATTAGTTTACTCATGTTATTTATACTCACGTGTTTGTTTGCAATCAACCATTGCTTGCTTCTGCAATCCTTTTTATATTATTACCTAATATAACATTAAACTCTTCATCTGTCAACTTATATTTTAAGCCTTCAGATAATGCTCTACTAAAACTGGCAGTGACATTGTCGTTTAATCCAAGTTTGTTACATGCTTCGTTTGTGCTGTATCCTCCACTCAAAAACACAACACGTTCTACATTATGAAACACTGTAAGGTTATGATATAGATTTGGTACTTCTGGTGGTGTTAGTTTGAGAATACATTTACCTGGGAACTCATCCAAGAACTCTTGTAAATGATACATAAGAGCATCTTCGACTTCGCCTTTGATAGGATGGTCAATAGGTACTTCAGGTTCAATGATTGGTACAAGTCCATACTCGCAAATAGTGTGAGCAAGTGTAAACTGTTGTTTAAGTACAGGATGGACCATACCTGCGCTGTGTACAATGCTACGCATCTTGGTGCCATAAATTTTAGGCCCGATGCCATTTGTAGCCCACTCCAACATCTGCTTTACTGGAAACTGTTTGAGTGTGCCATCTTCATTAACTCCACTGTCAATCTTTAGGAACGTGTCAATACCTTTTTCATCAAGGATATTAACCATACCTCGTGTTACTGTGTCTTGATAGAGGATTGCCGCCCAGATGTTACTGTCATTAAAGCCTGGTGAGTTAACCATACGCAAACGCATTTCGTGTACACGTTCCATTTTGTTATCTTCTGTGTATTCACGTCCGTAACGTTCTAGTACGCCACCTGTGCTTCCACCACTGTGATCCATTGCCGCAATAAATCGACTCATTCCATATTCTCTTCCATTGTGCTTTTTAATGTAGCCAAGACGTTTTCAAGTTTGGTCAACATATCAGTACGTACACAAACTATTTGAACTGGTCGGTGTACTCTACCTTCGTCAGTTTCTTCAGTGGCGTCAAGCAGATTAAACAGTTCTTTAATACTATCTTCCAAGGCAGCTAACTTCTTCTCACTAGATAAGGCTCTTTCAGCCCATTCTTCTTTAGAGGCGGCTTCGATCTTATAGCTCATTTAACTAGACCAAAGTGGCGTTCGTAGACATGCAAGTTCATTACCTGCCATACAAGCATACCCTTTTCAATACGATCATTAACGCCATAAGTATCAGCGCAATCATTCCAATCTTTTACAAACTTATCCATCAAGTATTGAGCCCACGCATAATCGTTTTTATAACCAAACACGACATCGTTTGACCGCATTTGAGATACCATTTGTAAAAGACCATCACGGATATAAAATGTTTGTGCATTAGTACAAATAAAGTCAGACTTACCGCCTTCATCAAACTCAACCCAGATAGATGGACGATTGTAAACCATTTGAGCACGACGGCTATCAGGGTTCTTTTGCAATTCGTCAAAAGCTTTCTTGTATTGATTGTGATACTTATTTGCAAAAACAAGATGGCCATAGTTAGAATTAATATTGCCATGCGGGTCAGCGGCGTATTCCCACGCTGCAGGTGGATTTTTATCAGGACCATGAATATCATTAATGTTTGTAGATTGGCTTTCATACCAAGCTATTTCTTTATCAATATATTCTGTACTAGGTGTACCAAAGATTGCTGGCTCTGTTGCAATAAAGTTTGCACCAATCAATTCAATAGTCTTTTGACCTGTCTTGTCAATTGTAAACGCTTCATCAGCCAACTCACCTTTAAAGAATTCACGGATATCGTGTACGCTATCAACTCTCATTACGAACTCCATCTAAAAATTTTGCAACGGTATCATATGTGTTACCCACTCCACCGTTCTTTGTTATATTTATGCTCAGCTTATGTTTACAGCTTGACTCGTTGAACGCAGTAGTAAACGCGTTACGACTATATAAGAAATCTTCTTTACTTTGTTCAAGACTCTCGCCATCATCACGAGACATAATACCCTCAGTAGTATCAGTCAACAAAACTAATGCAGCGTTTTTGTATCCACTGAGAAACCTTCGGTCCAATTCATAAATGTCTTTACCGTCTGCAGCACGATACTTTTCGCCATAGACGATTGCACCGAGATGGAAACGGTCAAAGATAATATCATAATTCATTTGATTTACGAGTCGTTTAGACGCAATGAACAAAGACTCATAATGTTCTTTTTCCCAACCATTAGGATCTTTAAAGTCAGGAGGAGACGATGAATGGTGAGCCATTATGTTTGGATTTTTAAAATATTTTTTACGTAGGTTTTGCACCAATGTGGATTTGCCACAGCGATCCATACCTTCAATGATTAGTAGCATTTATACCTTCCTATGATAATTGGTTTGAGAACATAAGTTGATTGCTTTTAGATTCAGTTAAGTATTGTGCAGTCAAGTTTTTTTCAACCGAGAGGGCTGTCTCAATTTCAGTTTCAATTATATCACTATTTAGCGGATTTGTAAAGGATATTTTTTCACGAGGAGTGTGAATGGCGTATATGTGAATAGTATCTTCACCAATCTCTTTCATTACACGAAGAATACGCTTATTGGTACCATCACCGCCTTTATTATTTCCATTCTTATACATACCAACGCGACCATTCCAACCGCCTTTGTTTGCAGCCTTACCAATTTTCATAAGTTTGTCGTCAACAAACATAAAGTAAACCATATCGCCGAAGTCACGATATTCTGACCAACGAAGTTCAGGAAACCAATTAATTTCAGTTTCCGTTACTTCAAAACGACCGATGTAAGTTTGAGCTTTAGCAAGATCTGCAATAGACATTATGCAATACCTTTATCACGTAAGTTGATTTTCTTAGCACCACGGTTATAGGCTCCTGCCTTGCCGCGGAATGTTTTGAAACGTTTCTTTGACGACTCACACTTTGTAATGGAGCCGCCTTCAGAAACAAACTTTTTCACAAGATCTTTATAATCCATTATGAATAATCCCGGATGTAAACGTCATAGTGAGTAGCGTTTTCCCAAGGTGTATCTTTAGCCCACTGAGACGGACGTGGACCACGAGGACGGATACGAAGTCCTTGTGTTTTTTGTTTACCATAAAAGCTCATCATACCTGTCTGTTTGCGAGCACGTTTAATGAAACTGTTGCGTTCAACAAGTATTTCTTTAAGATTTGCAATCTCAGGATCATCAAGAGATTTACAAGTAAAACGGTAGTCAGAAGAAGAGCGGTTTTTATAAGTTACATAAGCCATGATATAGTTCCTTTTCATTTGATATAATCAATATAACTGATTCTATATGGAATGTCAATAGTTATTTCACATATTTTTGTAACCAACGACACTTTGGTTGGATTTTAGCAAGATAAGTCCAGCACTCAAAACAGGTACCTTCATAAATTGGTTTATTAGCGTCAAGATCTATGAGGCTAAAATCCTCAGGGTTTTCCCAAGCAGGAAGTACAAGGTAGTTAGAAAGAAGTTCGGATTTTTTAGTGTATAGTGTCATAGAGTGATTCCTTTTGTTATAAAATTACTCTATACTATTTCATAACGAATGTCAATCGTTATTTACCCATTCTTTAAAATGATGTGCAAAAGCTTTTGCGTCAAGCAGTTGCTCAAAAAAGAATGTATCTTCATATACGTCTGTATACTTTCTATGAACCCATTGTTGTCTGAACATTTGAACCTTACAGTAACTTAAAGCATTATGTCGAAGATCACTATGGATTTGAACTGAATGCGGTCCTTCCCGCATCCATCGTTGTTTGTACTCCGCAATTTCTAGCGGGTTAGTCAGCTTTGTCATTTATTAAGCATCCGCATACAAGTAAACACTGAGTTTTCATTTAAACAATCTGACCAAATATGGATTATATACCATCCACATAACACAAGAGCAATTGCAATTGCGGTTCCGTATATTAATCTTTCAGTCATTACGCAGCTGCTTCTACAGGTTTCATAGTGATCTTAGCAAATGCATTGCTATCATGCAGGCGACGAAAGTAATCCGCTGCTTGCTTATGAGCAAAACCGGTTGCAAACTCCTGCAACTGATATTCACCATCTTTGAAAGAAAAAGCTTCAATTCTAAAGTACTTATTAAGCATAATCATATTCCTTATATTCAACGATCTTCATAAGATCTTCAACTAACTGCTTACCGTACTTGGTAAACAAAATTCCTTGTTCCCATACAAAATGCTCAACATCTTGAGAATGGTAAAAAGTTTCAGAACCAGTAATCCAGCTGAGTGCTGTTTTGCGATCATTGGCTCCAAGGCTAACTACATCTTGAACACGAGCTTCAAACTTGGCAACATCTTTCTCTTCTTGAGATTTAGTTTCAGCCATTTGGATTTCAAGGGCGCGGCAATACTCATCCCACGTCTTTTGCTTTTCAGCAGGAGAACAATTGTTCCAATCATCCCAATATGCACCACGAGGTCTATAACCATAAACTTCTTTGTGTAAGTCTGAAATACAATCATCTGAGTATGTGTAAGTCATTATGCTACCTCATATCCTAATACAGTTTCTGCATATCCACTACCGTACTCGCTAACAATTGCCAATACGATCTGCTCACGTGGTTCAGTATCCATATTATCAATCTTTGCTACAGCGCCTTCAAAGTCATCCGAGTTAATCATCCACTGTACTGATTGAAATCCAGTTAGATCACCTTCATATAGTTCAGCAAGATCAGTACCTTGTGCTTCTACAAAATAACTATAAGTTTGGTCGATAAGTTTCTGAATAGACATGTTAGTTTCCTTTGTTGATATATACAATCTATCTGATTCGCGAGCAAATGTCAATAGTTAATATCTCTTTGAAAGATAATTTCTTCAATTTCTTCTAGAGTCTCTCTGCATGTAGCTAGGATAGCAGAATCTGTTGCAAGGATAAGTTTCTTAGCTGCAAAGATTTGATCGTAACGGTCTAGACCTTGAGGAATTTGGTCTGCGATTATCTGAGTGAAACGTTTCATGTTTTATCCTTTCTGTTTATAGAATCAGTATAAACCATTTCATAATGAATGTCAATGGCTATTTTAGAAAACTTTGACATTATATTTCTTTTCAAACGCAATTGCATGTTCCCAGGTATCAACCATTGGCTGACCTTTAATATTTAAACTAGTATTCAATAACATTGGACAACCTGTCTTGTCATACCATTCTTCAAGGATTGGACGAATAATTGATTTACAGTTTGGTTTAACTACTTGAACTCTCGCAGTTCCGTCAATATGCGTTACTGACTTATAATCGTGTTTTGCCTTTGCTACGAATTGCATATACTCATTCATTGGTCCTTCGAAATACTCAGAAGCAAATTCTTCCAAGATGGCAGGTGCAAAGGGTCGAAATTTTTGTCTACGTTTAATTTGGTTAATAGTGTCTTTAACATCTCGTCGAGGGTCAGCGAGAAGGCTACGATTACCAAGGGCACGAGGGCCAAACTCAGCACGGCCATTCGCGATACCACAATAGGAATTATTAATAAGATGCTGAACAACATCACTAACTTGTATTTCATTTTTAATCTCCGTTCCAAGATATGGATCTTTCCAATATAATTTTTTACCATAAGCTAATGCTGCTGCACCTAAAGAAGATCCACAATCGCCAGGGTTTGGCATAATCCAAACTTCTTTAAACATTAGTTTTATTTTACTATTGGCAACACAGTTTAAAGCTACTCCGCCGCCATAGCACAAGTAGTCAGAATAATGTTTTGCCTTATTCATTATTTTTATTATTTCTTGCTCAAGTTTGTGTTGAGCGCTTGCTGCAATATGATATTGATGAGATCCTAAAGCAATATCTCTTAATCCTTTATGCAGGTTTTGTTTTAAAACATAATCCATATTTACTTGTGGTTTACCGTATCCTGCCATGCCCATAAGGATATATTCATCTTCCATAGGTTTTAAGCCAACGTAATGAGTAATAGCGCTATAAAATAAACCTAAAGATTTAGGGTACTTCATGGACCATTTCTTTTTACCTTTATACCATATTGAAGTAGTATCCCATTCGCCTATAGCATCAATTACTACGCAAACCGGTTCTTCTTCAAAAGGTCTTGTATAATATGCAGCAGCCATATGAGATTGATGATGATAAAAACTAACATCATAGTCTGTTCTTTTCTTTTTAGTACCTTGACCTGCGTACCATTGGCGAGTTTGTTTAAGCCAAGGCTTTTCATAAAACGCAACTTTAGAGGCCTCAAGCATCTGTGAAGGATGGAGCCAACGATCATTCTTTTTTCGGGAAAATCTTTCAGCATGTGTTGCGCTGATTATTTCTGGGCCATCTATTAGGGTAGCGCCAGCATCGTGAAAGCCTTCGCTTATTCCTAAAATTTTCATAATAAATACCCTTTTTAACAAATGTATAAATATTTATATATGACAAATCTAAGGAGGTCAACATGGAAAATTCTGACATTCAAAAGGCTGTGATACGCAGTCAACATTGCCAGCGCAACTTTGATTTAAGTAAGACTATCCCAGAAGAGGATATGAAGTTATTAGAGACTGCAATTACAGAGTGTCCTAGTAAACAAAATTTTGCCTTTTACAAAGCTAATTTTATTACAGATAGAAAAACTATTGAAGCAATTCATGAAAACACTGAAGGCTTTGGAGTTTTAGCAAATCCTGATGAACCTTATTCAAAAGATAATGTCAAATGGTCGACAAATTCACAAACTCTTGCAAACTTGTTAGTTGTAATGGAATATGTTGAGCCAACGGATTCTCATAAGTGGAGAGATAAAACCTTTGGCGATCCATGGAAAAGAGATGCTGATATGGCTGTAGGTATTGCTGCAGGATATTTAAATGTGATTTCATCGATGAAAGGTTATAGAACTGGCTGTTGTGCCTGTTTTAATAATGAAGCAGTAAAAAAAGTTTTAAATACTGAAAATGATATTGCGCTGATGATGGGAATTGGATATAAAGATGATACAAGACCTAGAAGAGAACATCAATCAGATCCAGACTTTGTGTTTCCAACAAAAACAAAAGAAACAATCGAGGTAGCTTATATTTAAATTATGACACACCCAAGAAATGAGAGTACCAATAGGTACCCACTATTTAATGAGTTGATACCTGAATATACAAAAAGCAATACTTTATTAGACTACGGCGGCAGCAGTGGTAATCTTTTGCATTTTTCAAACGGTGCTATTAACGAAGAAACTTATACTTGTGTTGACGTAGTTGAAGAAGCTATTTCCGAAGGCAAAAAAGAATTTTCTAAAGCTCAGTTTGTTCATCTAAACAAATACAATGAAATGTATAATCATGATGGAACAAACGATCCCTACGTCTATCCAGTAATGACTCATAAAGATTTCATATGGTCTTACAGCGTTTTTAGCCATATGGTAATTGAAGACATTATAGAAACACTTTATTGGTTTAGATCGTTGAACCCAAAGAAAGTTATTATATCATATCTTTGTAACGACGGCGACGGTAGAGCAAATACGGTGTTAAATTACTTTTATAATAAAAGAGTAAACAAATATGGCGAATGTGTTGACTTTAGAAATAATAATGAAGATTACTTTTATGTTATAAATAATGAGTATAATACAGGAAACGGTGATGAATTTATTGCAGTGTATAAAACCGAGTTTATAATTGAAAAATTAAAGAAACATGGAATGAATGCAACCAAAATATATACAAGTAATTACCCTATCCCATTTTTAAACGTAAACTTAGGAGAGTAAATTGGCATACAGATATTCGTTCACAGTTACTAAACCTGCTAGTAGTACTTCAATAACTAATGCAACTATACAAACAAAATATATGGAGTTTGAAGCGGCCGGTAAAATCATTGGCGGAGATACTACTCCTGACCCTGAAAACTCATTAATTGAAAATCAGTACATAGATTTCGATACAGAGGCTTCATCAGCAGAATTTATTTCTGCTCTTCAGAGCGAACTTGGAGTTGGTCAGGTTTTAGAATCTGGCGTTACTATGTCTAACGTTTCAGGCGCAGAAATTTAAGGATAGCTTTCATAAACATTTTTATAGTTGATAGCTATCCTATGTAATACTCTTTCTTCCATCTTGTCAAATTCCCATCTCTTGTGTAAGCTTAACCATTGGTCTGATAAAAGAATTTGCCCATCTAACCAATTATGATGATACGAATGTTGCTCATCTAATATGTATTCAACTAAACGGTTGTGAATACTTTTAAATTTATCTTCATCAATTTGATCCATCCCAAACACTTGTAAGAACGGGTAATATAAACTAGTTTTACCTGATGCTACTGTCATTACCAAATCAAAGAGACTTTCTGTATTAACATGGTCTCTAAAATATGGTGTTGTACTATACTTACCTGCCTCGTACCCAAAGAAGCATTTTATATTTTTAATTTCTTTTTTAAAATCATCAGGTAAATTTTCGTATACATTAGCCATATTAATAAAGCTAGTCCTGCTACCTTCCATACCTTCAGCGCCATACATCCAAACAATAGGATCTCTGTTTTTATTGCTTGCTTGATTTGCATGCCAATCTAACGCGCTTGTATGCCCAAACAACCCAGGCTCGCCTTTATCATTCTTCTTTCCTGTAACTCTGATTATGCCGTCAATAAGATTAATAGGATTAGACCGAGACTTATTACGCTGTTTCATAACGTCTCCAATTATGTGCGCAATTTCTAATTGATTTTCTGGACTAATATCTATTTGCTTATTAAATACAACAACAGTTTGCTCTGACAATAACTTAGCAACATTTAGTATATCAGAAGACGATAAATCTCGTATATCATCCTCAACTATAACGGTCCAACCGTTTTCATGTAAAGTATAATCCATTTAATCCTCGTATATAAATTTATTTGGATCTTTATAAAAAATGTTCCCAAATATAGGTTTCTTTTTTTGTTTTGGTTTGTCTTTCGTATCTATATATTCATCTAAAGTAATTTGTTTAAAATTTGATATATCATCACACCGATAAATTCTTTTGTCTATATCATTTGCGATTTTTTCAAAGTCTACATCTATCATTTCTATATCTGCTTGCTTTGATATTTTCTTAGCAATGGATAATTGTGTTGTACACATAGGATGCCAATCGTATTGATCTTTAAAATCAAATCTGCCTTTTTTCCAAACCTTTGCAGTTTCTTTATCAGCTAGTCCAACTTTGTGAAAGTCTTTTATTAAAAAATTAGATTTATCGTAAATGGAGCTAAGTTCTGTTCCGCGATCATCTGAGCTATAATCTTCTGCACTTGTGTACCAATGAGTCAAATTTTTTGCTTTTAACAGATCGTTTACAATTTGCATATTTCTTACAGTCTTTTCAAACCAATAGTCATCGTCGTAAAAATAATAATAATGATTTTGTATTTCTTCAGATTTATTTTGGGCGTTGTGTACATTACCTAATGTATTCCATTCACCATCTTTTTTATTATCAAACTTATGATAGAATGGCCAATTAATTATAAATTTTGTATCATACGGTGGACCTGCATCTTTAATATATGGATAAGTTGTGTATAAGATATAATCTGAACCCATAGCCCAGTTGCCGATGTTAATTCTGCTTTCAAATCCAGCACAAAGAAAGTCTGCCCACGTAGGCCATAAGTATTTTACAAAGCTGCAGCCATTAATGATTAAGTCGTATTTCACTTAATAAATCCTTTACGTCTTCCCAAGTAAATGTATCTTCTGTATATCTTAGCGGTATACCTATTAAATATCTATTGTATTCTGAAACCGGTACACTGTGCTGTTCAACAGAGTTTAACATAGCAAACTTATAATCTATATCTCCGTACTCAGTAAAATTAACCGGTCCATTTTCTATTGAAACAATGTAATTAATACCAAGATGATTTTGCTCAGGAACTCTGTAATGAGTATGTTTAACAAGTTCTATACCTGCCTTTAAAAATAAAGCTCTAGGTTTTTGCACTTTAATATATTTACAGTTCAAGATATTAGATAACTGTTCATACAACTTTTTACATTCTGGGCAAACATTAAAATCAATATCACACGCTTTCCAATCATTCGTTTCCATCATCCATTGTGTGGTTGAGTCAGTTGCGTGTATATTATTATAAAAATTACCATAGTTTGAATAATTAAGAGATACTACTTCTAATGATAATTCCTGCCAATCAACATCAAGCTTGCTAGGATCTAATTCTATTAAATAATTTTCCTTCATCTTGTATCCACTGGCATATTAGCTAATTCTTTATTGTGCAAATTTAAAATTCTCATATTACTGATTTGCACCCACTTCGGTTGTTGTAATATCCATTCTATTGTTTCTGCAACATACTTTGGTGGCATTGGTAAAAATTTATCTATATCAGCGTCTTGGTATTCTTCTTCTGAGTAATTCCACAATTCACCTCGGCCACCGCAAGTCATAAGAGTATCAACGTGAGCAGGTTCTAAACTTGTCACACGAATGTTTCTTGTTCGACTTTCGGATAAATTTTCACTTAGCTTTTTGAGTGCTGACTTTGCGGTTTGATAAGATAACCTCCAGTTTGTCATATTCGGATAACCATGTACAACTGCACAGCTACTTGACATATTGATAATTGAACTCCCAGGTTTCATTCTTTTATAATATTCAGTCATTAAATGTCCAGCGGCAATTAAGTTTGTTTCCATTACGGTTGAAAAGTCGTGATCTAATATACCTGCATTATTGATAAAGACGTCAGGGTTTATTTCATTTAATAACAATTCACGAAAAGCTGGATCAGTGATGTCTCCTTTTCTTTCAGGATTACCTGTTCTACTTACACCTATTACATTATATTTGTATTTAAAATGATTGTATATTGCTTCGCCAATACCTCTTGAAGATCCTGTGATAAGCATAATCGGTGGCTTTTTAAGATCAAATCTTTCTGAAGATATTTTAAAAAGCATTACACTTTGAAAGCAACTTAAATTATTTTCATCATCAAACATTTTATATCTATCTTTTAAAACAGAAACAGTAGCAATGTTATATCTATTAAACTTTTTGGCACTGGACTTTAACGCGGCGGTTTTATTAAATTCCATACTCGCAAAACAATTTTCTTTGTCAGTATTTTCTATAACCCATTGGTATTGAGCCTTTAGCATCATAAAGATTGGAGTTTCTTTGTTCTGCTCTAGGCTTGATGTGTAATTACGATACTTTGGATCAATAAAAGATCTCGTTCCTATTCTACAAGTATAGTGTGGAAAACCTTCTTCTTGTATACCTGAAAAGGCTACAATATTATCTCCGTCTCTAATAACGGTATATAACAAAAACCTTTTTTCGTGAATATATTGAAACCAATCTTTATTTCTATCAGTAGAGTTATCAGCTTGATATTTCCAATAGGCTAAAAGATCTTTTGGAGGCGTTTCATAATTTTGTAATAACATCTACAGTTACCTTAAATCCAATATCGTTCATATTATCTTTTAGCTTTTGTATTTTTGATAAAGTACGTAAAGCTTTTACTTTATTATCATATGTATCTTCAATAATAAGAGTATTGCCATCTATATATTTTGTTCTGTTTTCAGATAAAGCGTTTTCTAAAATTTCCGTATCTTTATCAGACATATAAGATCGTACAAAACCATCCTTGTAATTATCAAGCCAGCCTTCTTCTTTATATGTTTTAATTACAAGAGTTATATTCTTTCCCATAGTTTACCCATCCTATAAATGTAGTCATTACCAAGATCTGCTTTTCTTATATTATTATGGTGGTCAGTATGCTTTTCGTCACCCCACATTAACCAATGCAACCAATGAATGTTTGTACTTGTATCAGATCCAGTACGTTTACTTATATCGCCATGATCTAAATGAACTACAATTGTTGTAAATTGTTTCCACCAAAAGGACATGGCAATAATTGGAGCTAATGGTATAAGCATTAGTAATAACAGTTTATAATGGTATTTTGTGAAAAACCTAACGTAAGGTTCTTTTTTTAATCTTACAGCTTCTTTTAAGTCTACAGAAAAAGCCTCACCATAATTACTAAAAATTGCTTTAAACAAACCAACGTGTCGCCATTCATGTGGATCTTCATCTGTTCCAGATGTCCTGTGGTGCTTTATATGCATACCTGCCCACATAATGGCCGGACCCATGTTTGTAGGAATATATAGTATGTGTCCTAATAATATTCCAAGGTTGCTAAACTCAAAATGGCGGTGTGTAAAATATCTATGTATAAAAACTCCATGGCTTAAATTAAACCACAATAAACTAATTGGAAATACCATTAGTAGAGTAAACAGAGGCAAATGTATAAAATACACGGCAGTTAATATATGAGATATCAAAGCAATGATATGAATTTTTTGTAGGTCAGACATATTCAATAGCCTTACCTAATTTATACTGTAAGTCAAAATTGCTAAGCTTTTCTTTATTTGGGTGTAAATGATGTTGCGTATGTAGTTCATCACCCCACATAATAGGCCATAACCATTTGTTGTCTGCGCTTGTGTCTGCGCCTCTTCTTTTTGATGTATCCCCAAAATCCAAGTGAACAACAATAACGCTAAATTGTTTCCACCACCAACACATTCCAATAATTCCTCCAAATACTGGCATCATCCAAAATAATATCTTGTAATGATTATTTGTCATTTGTTTCATATAAGGAGTTAATCTAAAAGTTCTTATGAGTCTTTTTTTGTTAATCGGTGAATACTCAACATGCCATTCACTAAAGAATATTTTCCAAAACCCAACCTTACGCCATTCGTGAGGATCGTGGTCTGTACCGCTAGTCGCGTGATGCTGTTGATGTATTGCAACATACCCAGGTAGCTTGCCCATATTTGTCATAATAGCAATAAGATGTAATAGGTAAAGAGCTCTATTAGAAAAATTAAATTGTCCGTGAGATAAATGCCTATGCATAAACACGGAATGACCAATGTGATATGTTAAAAGACTAATAGGAATAATCCATAAAAGATATTGCCAACCGAAGTATAAAGTATGAGCTATTAAAACCGCAGTACCGACTGCAGCTACAATTTGCGTATTTCTTAATTCTTTTTCAAATCCTATCATTTTATACAGCCTACAATATGAATTCTTTCGTGTGTTAAAGAACAATTCATTGCAGTATGCGGTAGAGTTGTATCAAGTAAATATGGATGCGTGTCCGCAGGAACGTGATACAATTGTTTATCAACTGCTAAAAAGCAATGAGGATGAGTGGTTATAGCCAAATGAATTCTTCTTGAAAAATCTTTATGGTATGAATAACATTGTCCCGGTTTTATTTTTAATATCCTGGTTCTATACAAATTGTTTTCTGTTATAAACCTTGAAATTTCCCAATGCGGTTCAGTATTTAATTTTGTAAAATCTGCCTCTGTAAAGTTTTCACCATACGTTGAACCTACACCATCGTGCCACTCGCCAGTCGGTGACTGCAAGGATATTTGAGTATCGTTCCACCATCCATGTTTCTTAATGATAAAATCTATATCCATTTGTATACGATTTAGATCATATGTTTTATTTATTTTTTGCATGTAATTATTTATCAAACGCTAATTCAAAATTTTTAGAAATAAAATGAATCATTATCACGCCTTCAACACCTACTTCTGTTTCCAATTCTCGTTTTGCCATTCCATGCTCTTTGGTACCATGCGTAAATGCTTTTAAGTTTCTATATAGATGTTTATGATGCCACCTTTTTGGTAATGGAAACAACTTAACTTTATTCTTTTTGGTTTTGTACGCCATGATAGTTTCGTTATCGTACCCAAAGGCAGATTGGATTTGTGGGAGATACATTGAAAACTCGTCCTCTTTCAGATCCTTCATCATTTGGATTACATCGTCAATATCGCTAAAGTAATCTATTTGTTCCATAACAGCGCGGCTTGCGACCATAATACCAGTGTTAAAAATGTATTGGTCAGATTCGTAACCTTCTTCTTCAAGCATAGCATGAGCGTTCCAAAATTTACTATGCGGACTCCTAAAATCAAAGTTATACCATTTGTAATAATCGTTGCTTGCTTTGCGAACTCCTGCGTTCCGAGCTGTTTGAACTTGACAACAAAAAGTTGTACTCGCTGGTACGTAATCAAAGATGCTATGCGGTTTTGTAAAGTAAACATCGAGATCAACATATAAGACCAAATCATAATCATATGTCAGTTTATCAAGTAGCCAAACTTTATATAGATTAATTACATCATATTCCGAAAGGCCAGGGAACTTACTCAAAAACTCTTCGTATTGTTCATCGCGTTTAAAATGAATGTATTTTGAACCAATTTCCTTTGCATACCATTCATGGTTTTCAATTAACCTATCTTTATATTGCGCCAGACGATCTTTAGTTCTTTTGCTTTTATTTACATCGTCATCAGGCGGTCCAACCGGGTCGTCAAGTTTATCATCAGGAATATCTATATGGATTGAATAGATAGCTGTTGTCTTATCTTTAAAGAATGCATTGAATTTTTTATTGATAAAATGAATTATATTTACATCTTCTATTTTAGTATCGTTAGGTCTATGATCCACAATCCAATGCCACTTATCGTCCATAATTTGATATGGTACTTTGTATTTTTCAAGGATATAGGAAAAGATAGACTCGTTGTTAGCATAATAGTTTATTCTTAAGTATGCTAATTGTCTATGGTCTTTATTATCAGGATCTTCAGGTTCGTAAAGTCTAATGTCTTGTATTTTGGCATGAGCTTCTTGCATTCTTTCGACATATTTAATTTGTTTAATATGCTCGCTTTTACCAATCATAATACCAGTGTTTATAACATGGTTATCTCCACCATCCAAAAGGTCTTTTGTAATATGATATTTTAGAGTTGGGTTGCGCATTCCAACAGAAGAATATAAAACATCATTAACTTCTTTTGATTGGATTTCATCATCCATATCTTTAATCGCAATACCTTTTGACAAATCCAATTCGTCAAATACATTTAGGTCTGTATTAAATACCACATCCATGTCAACATACATAACTTCATCGTATTCTTCTGCAAGCTTAGCAAACAAGTGGTGTTTATACAAGTTAACCTTAGTAAATTGCATTTCGTTTTTAACGTCAAAGTCTTTTATTTCATTACGATAGAAAATCCAATCAGCACCGATCTTTTTGCAGTACTCTTTTTTGTTTTCAACTAATCTATCAAAGTACTCTTCTACTGACTGTTCGTTTGCCATAAAAATCCAATGGCGTTCCTCGTCATGGACCATATCGTCAATTTCATCGTAACAACTAAAAATTACTCTTTTCATTTTCCAATTACCATATATCTCGTGTAATCTTCAGACGGTTTTATTTCGCCTTTCCAATATACTGCGTTTAAATTTAACTCTTCTACAAACGAGTCTAAACTATCGTGAGTATTGATATGCTCGGGTTCTGCATGATAGTTATTGCTTTGAAAACATATTAAGGTATTATAAGGTTTTTGTCTTAATACTAATTTAATATCATCTCTTTCCATATGCTCGCAACTTGTATTGATAATGAGCTGAAAATGATCTGTTCTTTCAAAATAGTATTCCATAGCGTCATCAGTAATAGGCCAAATGTTTTCGTACTTTCCATTCATTAACTTATGGCTGAACGTTTCACACAATGGGTCCATATCTACATTGTGTATTTTAGTATCAGGACTTATATGATTTTTTAATATCATTCCTATGACACCATACCAACTACCCATAACTAAAACGTCTTTTAGTTTGCCGCCGGTGTCAGGCCAAAATCTTTCTTTATTAATAAATGGAAGGAGATTATTAACAAGCCACTCTTTACTATCAAGTTGTGGGTCGTTAACAGCATTTATAATGTCAAAGCTTCTATAAAGATCAACAGAAGGATCGTACTTGCTTTGTTGGTATATTTCCTCTATTATTTTAAGAGCATTTCTATAAAGATTTTCTCGGTAACTCATATTTCAATCCATTATACATATCAATCGGCGCATCCCATTCCGCCGGGGTTTTAACACTACTTACAATACCGTTTGTAAATGTATTATGCGGTATTTTTTCGTGAACTAAAAATCTATCTATACCTTTATACTTACGCATAAAATAATCTTTGTTGGACATAAAGTGATCCCATACATGGTTCTGTTCACCAGCTATCCATGTAATTACAGAACTATTTATATGTACATCGTAGGCGTGTGGAGCCATATACAAATCATCTTTCCAATAGTCTCTGATTATCGTCAAGCCGCCCCACTTGATAAACTCAGAAGGATCTCTTTTAATATCCATATCTAAATCAAAGAAAAGACATTTGCCTGTAACTGGAAAGTCTTCACTAAACATAGCTAACTTGTTCCACCAATACTTTAACGATGGCTTGTTGAAACACCAAATGATGTTTACTTGTTCATCAATACCTTGTGGGTATTCTGTATAACAATGAAATTTTGCGTTTGGGTAATATTGAACAAGCTGAGAATAAAGCCGATTTACATGGCCTTCGTGATACTTATCTCCGTGCTTTACAAATATAATATTCATTTTAATTTTCCACATACTTTAACACAAGCGTGGCAAGCCGTTTCAGGGGTTTCCCAATGTTCAGGTAACTTTTGTTTGAACCACGTTGATTCCATTATATCATAGATACTACTATAATGTAAATTAAAATCTTTCCAATTATCAATATATTCTTGCATTAATGGATGTTTAGGATCATTATACTTACCAGTTGACGTAATCATATATTGAGTGTTTTCACCTTTTAAATATAATGCCGCGCGTTCTAACGATGTTGAAAGATAACAACATGGAGATACCATACCACTTGCTTGTACTTTAATATTATTTTCGCCGATAGCTAAACAATTTATTTCGTATTCTTTCTTTTTTTGTTTGACAGGCTCAGCTACCTGTGGTATAATAGGTTTATCCTCAATAGGTAATAATTTAGATTGATCTGATTTAATATTGGTAACAATATCTTTATGGCGATGATCACGTACTCTGCGTGTTCTACGTTCCAATCCTTGTTCTCTATCCTGTCGTGTAACTTGTTCTAATGTTTCTGTTTTACCATCTTCATTTAAGAATTCATAAACAGAACCTAACTGAAAGTTGTTTCCTTCCACTTCATCAAACTTAATTGGCTTTTGCACGCGTTCGTTAACCATATTACGAATATCTTCGAGATAGTCTTGATTGTGTTTAAATAAAACAGTAAGTACTTTGATATTTGCATCAGTACCTGAGGTTACTTCTATTGCGTCCAATACTTTATTGAGATCGGATCCTCGGCGATAAAAGCTATGCATTTCTTGGTCAATACCGTCAACATCAAATATAAGTTGAAGTCTTGAACCACCCCACGCCGCAAGGTTAAACCAAAACTCTTCATCTCTCATAGATCCATTTGTATTTATAGAAATACGACAAGTACCTTCTATTGCAAGATACTTAACAATATCCACTAGATCTTTACACATCCCAGGATCACCATAAGTTCCTGAAAAATGAATACACCCAATTGACTGTATAATAGTTGGAGGAAACCACTTCATAAAATCTTTTAAACTGACAGACGTAAGCGGTAACCACTCCATCTTATTTAAATTATTTCTATGATCTGTCCTTGAACACTGCGGACATTTAAGATTACAATGAGTAGTAAGTTCAACGTCAAATGTTAAGTTATGCCATCTCCACGTCATGTGATTGCTTGCTTTAATAAATTAATAGTTTTGTTAACACTTACAACGAAGTGATTATTTACATCTTCTATTTTTGCAAGAGGTTTCAGTTTATTTATGATTTCGTTTATATGATCGTTACTTAAATTTGTTAATGAAAAATCTTCAGTGTGTGATCTACCAGACCGGTCGTATACATTTACAAAAATACCAAAATTGTTTTCGTATCCATATTTAAAAAACTTATCAATATTTGGCGCATTTATTGACATTAAAGTAGAATTTATTTTTACATTATGAGACCCTAGTTTATCTTTAAACTTTTGAATATTAGCAAATGTATTTTCATATTTACCACCAATGCGAATTAAAGCATATTCATCAGGATCCACAGTATCTAACGATAAAGATATTTTCATATTCTTTAATATATCACAAAACCTATCTACCTTTTTATTATATATGCTTCCGTTTGTAGTAATATCAATTTCCATATTTGGATTTAATTCTACAATTAATTGTGCTATTTTATAAAAGCCTTTATGCGCAAACGGTTCTCCACCAGTAAATCTTATTGTTTCTAAATGAGGAATAAACTCTTTTAGCTGTTCTAAAAGCTCTGCAAGGTTTTCATCATCATCAAATACGTTTGGCTCGTATACTTTTAAATCTTTGTCTCGTCCTAACATATGTTTTGAAGATAATTCGCCAAGGCACATTGGGCATGCCATATTACAAAGATTACTAATTTCAAATTCAAATACTTTTGGATAATTTACACTATCCATTGCGTGTTTTAATCTATTATGATATGGAGGATTCCAATCGTAATCATGAATAGGTGGCGGAACTTTATTTTTAATTCTAGATCCGCAAACCTTTTTACAACCGTGATGTATTGTGTTGTTTAAAAATTCCTGTCTATATTCTTCGTTGACTTCCCCGAACCAATAGTCTCTTAAACCTTTCTTTCCTTTTTCCCATTTCATATTCTTTAATGCAAAACAGCATGGCTTTATATTACCTGTACGCCCAATCCTCATATGATTAAAGGCTGCATAGCAACTTATAATTTTATCAGACTCTGGAATATTCCGTTTACTTTGAAAGTGATCCCATTCTTCAGGACTGTTTTCACTTGATACTTTTGGATATTCTTTCCAAGGCTTTGAATATAAATCTTCAGTCATTTTAATCTTTCAATGTATTGGTTAAACATAAATATATTTTTATTTGTTAATTCTGTATTTGAATTATTATTAGGAGTGAGCTGTTTCAAGTGTGTTTTTAATTCGTTAATATATTCTTTTGTTCCTAATTCAACTTTCATTGGATTTATAACGTCTTCGTATTCTTTACCGTGCCACATAGGTTCAATAATGTGATATGAAAATTTAATACCTTTTTCATTACACCAAGAAACAATATTTGGCAATTCTTTTACATTCTTTTTACTTACAACAAATGAACAGCCAACCTCTGCGCCAGAATTAAGAAACGTTTCAATATTGTTCATAACTTCATTAAAATTTCCATTGACTCTCAACTTAGGATATAGCTCAGGATCTAAAGTATCTAACGATACCGTGAAACGAGTGTTTGGTCTTTTTGCCAGTTTTCTAACTACGCCATTCATAACACTACCGTTTGTTGTAAAGTGAAGTGTAAGGTTTTTTGGTTGCTCTTCATCAATCATTTTAATAATATCAAACACAACTCTTTGAGCAAACGGTTCCCCGCCAGTAAAATTTAATCTGTAGATGTTGTGTATAATAGATCGCAAATCTTCAATGAATGCTTTTCTAATTTTTGGATCATCAAATATACTTTGAAATGTTTTGTCGTTCTGAAGGCCTAATCTTTCCATATGTTGAGAAGAACACCAAGGGCTACAAAAAGGACATTCGTAATTACAAGTATTAGATAATTCTAATTCTATTTCACGAGGAAATTCATGTGATACACTACGATCGCCTCCAACCCAATCGTAATCTAAACTTGAAGGCGGCTTATCTTGTTTGCATTGTTTTACGCAATATTCACAAAAGCTTTCGTGTAAGCTTCCTTCCATTGCTTCAATTCGCATACTTTCATAAACATTGTCATTCCAACATTCTAATAAAGATTTATTAGGACTCCAAGTTGGAACATCCGTATACTTATTTTCTTCTAAGCCTTTTTGATTTACAAATGGACAAGGTCTAATAGATCCTTTTTTATCAATATGCATAGCTTGAAACGGAGCCCAGCAAGTAATTTGTTTTTCAAATTGTGACATGCCGTCCAGACTTCTATACTTATTTACAACATCAACATATTTCATTTTCTATATTCCTGTAAATAAGGAGCAAGCTCCCAAATGTCTTCATTATTTTCTCGTGCAACGTGGCAATAGTCAATCCACTTTACCATACGATCTTGCCATTTTGGTTTTTCATCAACAAATAATCCTGGCTTACAACTATTCATATTACCAAGACCGTGCGCTATTAAATTTGGTTGAATATAAGCTTGATGTTGTTCGTTGAATACCCACGGATCAGAATTTAAATAATTATAAAACTTATCCAATCCTTCTTGAATATGATGGTCGTGCAAATATAATGGAGAACAATATTTTGGAAACGTAACCATATTAGCCATGTTTATCCGTTGTACACCAGGAATATCTTTCCAAAAGTCAATCAGTTCAGGCAAATGCATCCAATTATAAACAGACACAGTTGAAACTACAGAACAAACACGCCCTCCATAATTATGATAACGATTAATATTATTTACTGTCTTTTCAAAATTACCGCCACGGATCCAATTATATAATTCGCCAATACCATCTATACTTGCCTGTAAATGGACTTCGTCTAACTTGTGTAATAATTCTATAACCGTGTTTGTTACCAGCTGCATGTTAGTACAAATTTCAACTCTGCAACTAGGATTTGTGTCAGCAAGCTTTCTTAATATTTTTATATTATTTTGATCTGCAAACGGTTCCCCGCCTTTGATAGTCAAATGTTGCAACCCAGGAACAATTTCAAGTACTTTGTCAACATCAGCTTTG
>Ga0233432_10000737_pt1 | contig 31439 bp, 34 predicted proteins | sample SI_122_August201_6_FD_179870 | JGI IMG/M metagenome (GOLD analysis project Ga0233432, IMG submission 179870) | Seawater microbial communities from Saanich Inlet, British Columbia, Canada - SI_122_August2016_10_MG | ecosystem: Environmental > Aquatic > Marine > Inlet | place: Canada: British... | reverse complement strand
CTATTACCTGTTATTTTTCCTGTGTAAAAATCAGGAGACATCTCCGTTTCTAATGAGAATATTAATTTTGATTTTTCTGAATATTTATTTATTCCATTTAAATCTTTTTGTAATACTTCAGGTACTATATATCCATTTAATTTAATATTAAAAGTACTACGAACCACACGTTCAGTATTTTGTTGAGCTTCTGTTTGAAAATCAAATGAATCAATCATAGCTCTAAATTTAAATCTTTCAGGATCACCCCAATAAGCATCAGATGCATATTCGATTGATTCTACAATTTTATTTAGATGCTCTACATAGTATGTAAATACAACACAACTGTAATTTAATGTTAAATAATCAGGGACTACAGATGCATAATAGGTTTTTATAGGTTTTCTATTATTAAGTACTGAGAATTGGTCATATTCATTGGTTTTGCTATATTTTTCTCCAAATATATTAAAATTATTAGGGTTATTAGCATCTAATTTATTAGCAATCTGTCTATTTTTTTCCATCGACACACGCTTAAACATAATAAGAGGAGCCATTATTTTACCTTTGTTATCTCTATAATAACCATCTTTTTGGTATGATTTCCATTTTTCAGGAGCACCATATATTATAGGCACAGGTAAACGTTCACCATTCTGTATTACAGATGGTTTAATAACATTATCAAAATAATAAAAAATAGATTCATCTATGTCTTGTATACCAATCGATAATGGCTTTACTGTATCTCCATTAAATGAAGTTTTAGTACCTCTATTAAACTTATCATTTGATAAGTTAGGATTTCCCATTTGTTTATCAAATGGGTTTTGTTTAGATATACTAATCTCTTCTTGAGTTTTTGGTATGGGTTTTCTTTCAGCCATTATAATCTTTCTTTCATAATATTAACTCTATCCCCAGGGACATAATGTGTTTGACAAATAATAGAAACACTATATCCAAAATTACCTAAATTCCATGCTGGGTGTTCTGGGGTGTTTTGTTTAGATAATGGGTTATTACCATTATCATCATTATAAGGATAATCGGGATTTTTACCTACAAAATATTGATTTGCGTTTGTATTATCTACTTCGTAATACCCATCATTATACATAATAATATCTCCTACTTCAGGAACTAAATCTGCTCCATATACATTATCAACTAAATTATCTGTTTCTGGGTTTTTATTTAGTAAATCATCTCTTAGAAATTTAAATATAATATTCCAATTAAAATCTACACCTAAATCACTTTCAGGGAATTCTTGTTCTGATCTTTCAATTAAAGCATTTAATGTTACAGGGGCCATAAAGTTTCTACCTTCAGCAGCTTCACCATACATATTTACTTTAGTTTCAGCTAATTTATATTTGTAATAAACAACTTGTTCGGAGATGATATTCCCCATTAGCTCACGGTTTACGTGTCTAAAAAAACTTATATCTCTTGCTTCTCCGTATAATGCCATATTAACCTATAAATATTGTCATGGGTACATTGTTTAATTCATCCACACGTGCTACTGATTCTGCTTGTCTTCTTTCTAATAATCTTTGTCTTGAAGTTTCATCAAAATAAGTTCTTAGTCTTTCTATTAAAGAATTTTTTTCTGCTGTAGCTGCGGATAATAAATCACTCTGGTTTAATGTTACTTCAGCTCCGGGGATTGGGACTGTTGCATATTTACCTCTAACATATCCTAATGTTTCTTTTACAATAGCTAATGTGTATTCAAATATCCAACTTCTACCGATTGAATTTATCTGAGTGTATATAGGGTTACCATATGGGACATTAGATTCATTTGTAACAACACCATCTGTATTTTCTTTAATAGCTGACATTGTTCTTTCTTCATTTTTAATATAACGGAACCAAAGATTTACATTATTTCCTACTAAAAAGTTAGTTACATCATCTGTTTGTAAAGTTATAATAACTTCAGATGAACCTGTTCCTAAACTATTTACAGGAATAGTTAATGTATCCCCAGCAATGTAACTTGAACCTCCTTTAGATGCTATTATACTAGTAATTACACTACCTGAAATAGTTACAGATAGTAAAGCTCCTCCTCCATCTCCTGAAGTTGAAGGTGAAACTGAATATATACCATTAACCCCATCAGTAATATTAACTAATGATGATAGTAAAGCATCTCTTGTAGTTACTAATTGACCGGATATAGTTCTATTATAACTGGGTATAGGGAATATTCTTAACTTATTATTAACTAATTGGAATGTATAATTAGATAATCTAACTTGATTTGACATTTCAATAGCCTGTATAGTTTGCATATCGTAACTTAATGGCATCATTAAGAAATTATCTCCATACCCATATCCTCCTCCCATAAAAGCAAATGCAGCAGCATCACCATCAAATCCAAAAGTAGCACCATATGGAGTATACATTTCATTTACTGCGGGAACATCTTGATAGAATACTTCTTTTATTTCTATACCTCCACTGATATTATTATCTAAAGCCCATTGGCCTAAATCATAATCTTGAACCCCTGCTTCTAATTTAACAGAGCCACTATACCAATCTACATTACCACCTACTCCTGCTTCTTCACCATATTGTTCTGATAAACGAACAATGGAAGCCATTGTAGGAGTAACTAAAGTATGATTTAAATTGGAGCCTGTAGGTACACCTTCAAGAGACAACATATTATCTCTTACTTTAAAAGCATATAATTCATTACCGTAGGTTGTAACTGCTTCTTCAAAAGCAGCCCAAAATTGGATATCTTGTAATTCAACATTTTCAATAGGATAACCTAATCTTCGAGCACAAAAATCAGTTACTTTATTAGCATCATCTTGAAATTGAACATCGTTATCATAAAATCCAAAGGGAGTTGGAGAACTACCTGTAGGTGGAGTATTATAATAGGATGCAGATACGTTATTAAAGTCAACTGAGCCTGTATATATAGGAATATTAGCCATATTTTTTAGTTATAAATATGAAAGGAAAATGGACTAGTTACTATTTTTTAGTTTTTCCACTAGTACCAGAAGATCCTAATTTAATACCTTGAGCACTTGCTTCTTCATATATCTGGATTAAGTCATCAACAATTGGGTCTCTATGATTTTGCATCAATGTTATTCCTATTGCATTTTTGATTTTTCTCATTGATTTATATAAAAACCTAAATCCAGATTCCCGTTTTGATTTTAAATCAACTTGATGATCATCACCACATATAATCATTTTAGAACGCAAACCAATTCTAGTTGCTATCATTTCCATTTGTTCATGAGTAACATTTTGGGCTTCATCTACAATTATACATGAATCTAAAAATGTTCTACCTCTCATAAATGCTAAAGGTACAATTTCAATTTTACCATCTTCAATAAGTTTTTCTACTTTTTCTTTATCATATAAAACAAACATATTCTGGTATATTGGTTGAATCCAAGGATCCATTTTTTCTCGTAAATCACCAGGTAAAAATCCTATTTCTTCTTTTGATACTGTAGGTCTAGTAATTATAATTTTTTCATAATGTCTTCTAAGAAGACCATCTAATGCAACTTGAACTGCTAATAATGTTTTACCCGAACCTGCTTTACCAGCTAGCATCGTTATAGTATTTTCTAATATTTTAGCTTTAGCTTCTTTTTGTTCTTCGTTTAATGTGATTTTAAATTTTATTGGGTTTTTCACTACTCTTTGTTTCCTATGCACTTCATCTGTATGAGGTTTCGATGCCATAATTTTAAATTTTATATAATAACTTTTATCGATTATACATATGAAAAAAAAAGACCCGCTTGCGCGGGTCTTCTTAAGATATTAATCTAAGTTTATCTTAGATAGTTTCTAATCCACTAACGTAGATCTTACCATAGTACTCAGGACGTAACATCTTCTTAGCGTAACGAGTCATCAAACCTTTACGTGGTGTAAACGTTTCTGGATCGTATACTAGAGGAGTCATGATTAATGGAATGTATGGAGAGAATACAGCACCTGTTTCTAGGAACTGAGAACCTCTATAACCCATTAAGATCAAGTTATCCGTGAAGTATGGATTTTTGTATACTTTGTAACGGTTGTTGATTGTACCGATTTTCTGTACACCGAAAGCATATTCTGCTTGAGCAGCATCACCGTTTCCGTTAGAAGCAAATCCTGGGATTGATTCTAGGATAGTTGCTACAGTTGGAGAAGTTACTAAGAAGTTAGCACCACCTCTAAGAGTTAATTGGTGAATCTTGTTAGATAATTTCTGCATTTTAGTTCCTAAAGTTTGGAACCACTCACCTTGTGAGTTGTAGAAACCTGTTTGTGATGTTGCTGATGGGAAATCAAATCCACCTGCACCATTATAAACACCGTTGTTTTTAGCTGTCCAGTACTCAGTACCTGCAGCAGCATCAGCGATTAACATATCTAAGATTTCCAAATCAATTTCCATTGAAATGTACTCACTCATGATGTTTGTTAATTCAGCTTCAGCATCGATGTTTTGGTATGCAGCTAAATCTTGTGCAAATTCCGGCGTCCATACAGCTTTCAACTTTTTAGTTTTAGCTGTGATCGCTTGAGATTGCATTTTAACATTAATCTCAGGAATTACAATTTGAGTTTGGCTCAAAGAGTTAGGTGCAGAAGGGAACTGGTTAGGAGCTTCCTCGAAATCACCTCTTCTATCATCAGCAGTATTTTGATTGTAATATACCTCGAAAGTACCATCAGCAGCAGCAGCTACATCAACAGCAAATACAAACTGGATAGTATCAGCTAAACCACCTGTACCTTCAACAAACTTAGTGTAAGTTTGGTAAAGAGCAGTTTCAACGTAAGCTGAAGAAGCAGATACTGGAATAAATGCTCTAACACCGTCTAAATCTGGGTTAGTTAAATCACCAGCTTCGATAGTTAATGTAGAAAGTACATTACCAGCAGCAATTGAAGCTGATAAAGGACCGTCTAAATTTACATCTTCCCAAGTTGAAGCAGCAATATCAGTTAATGCAGTTACATCAACAGATGCTGAGAATTGGTTAGTTGAGTAAGCGAAACGACCAGCACCGTACAAACCACCTTCAGCTGCAGGAGTTGAGAATGGATAAGTACCACTAGCGTTACGATCACCATAAAGTGAATCACCAGCAGTAAATGGTTCTTTTGAATTTCCATATTGGAAATCTAAGAAGAACACTAGACCTGAAGGTAAGTTCATTGGTTGTACAGAAACGAATTCTTTAGCTACGATTGAACCAAATACCTTTCTTACCAATGGTAAAGCGATACCAGCCCAGTTCTCACCTTCAGTACCTGAAGTAAATGATGAGTTTGTAGCAATAGTGTTAGTTTCAGTTACGAGTTGTTTAGCTTGGTTTTCCAATAACAATGACATATTGTTTTTGTTTACCTCGTCTAAACCCTCTAAAAGGCCAGTTTTAGCCCATTTTCCGGCTAATTTGGCAGCGTCAGACTGCATGTTCTTCCATGAACCAGCAGCAGACTCTAATAATGTGTTTACTTGTGACATTTTTTTTTAATTTTAAATTTTAAACTTATTTAATTCCGGCAAGTTTTTGCCATCTGTTGAATTGATCGTTAACCTCTAAGATTGGTTTTTTCATTGGAGCTGACCCCATTGCTTTCGATGCTCTACCTAAGTTTTCCTTAACAACAGACTTTGTCGTGGTTAAACCTTCGCTTAATGTTTCAAATACGAGTTTAACTTCTGTTACGTTGGATGCCTTATCAAATGCACCTAAAACCTTAACCTTTTGGTTTTCAGTCAAATTCTTAGAACGGAATATCTTGTTTGTGTAGAGTAACTTAGCGTTTAAAAGGTTAACTTCATTTAGTTCACTTTTTAATTCATTAAGTTCTTCTTTCATTTTTTCAAGATCTTCTTTCTCGTCTTTCATACCGTCTTTGTAGCCTTCTTCTTCAGCATCTGTACGAGCATCTTCTTCAAGATCTTCTTTCTCGTCTTTCATACCGTCCTTGTAGCCTTCTTCCTCAGCGTCTGTACGAGCATTCTCATCCATAGCTACGTCTACTTCATCTTCAACATCGATTTCAACATCGTCTTCAACGTCAACACTTTCGTCTTCGTCTTCAACTTCGAATTCTTCGCCTGCTTCTAATTCACCATCTTTAACCATGTCTGCGATTACGTCTTCAATGAACGATTTAAGGTCTTCTTCTGACATATCTTCAAGATCAATTTCTTCATCTTCGTCTTTGTCTTCTTCGTCCTCTTTCTCGTCTTTCATACCGTCGAGGTAACCCTCTTCTTCAGCATCTGTACGAGCATCTTCATTTAGTTCGTTGTCGAGTTCAGCTAATAATTCATCTAAATCCATTTCGTCCATTTCTTCAGCTTCATCTACTTCTTTAGTACCAAGTTTTTTCTTGCCCATTTGGCCTTCGTACCCTTCAGCATCATCTGCTTCATCCATTTTCTTAACTTCTTTAGCTTCTTCTTTAGCTTCATCAGTTTTCATTTTGGCTTCTTCTAAATCGTCCTCTTCATCCATTTCGGCTAACTTTGCAGATAGCTTTTCTTTTAGATAAGGTGAAAACGCTTCTTCAAGTGCCAGTTTTGCGTTTGTAATAGCTGTTTCTTTAACTGCTTTAGCATCCGCAATTGCTTCTTTTAACAAATCTCTATTTGTTGCCATTTTGTCCTCAAATTAAATTGTTGGAAATACGTTTATTGTTGACGATTGTCGAAACGTAATAAGTTATATAAAATTAATGCCATATAAAATAATGGCATATTATGATGATACATATATAAAAGGAAATAAAAAACGCCCTTCTTTTGGAAAAGCGTTTTTTAACCAAAGGAATAAAATCCTAAGGGGGGAATTGCCTAAGGTAGCAGGCGAGTTAAATTACCGGACAAGTGCCGTTAGCACATAAAATTTCCGATAATAATGTGTTTACTTTTGAATATTTATCTATTTGAACTTCTTGTCCTTCTTTAATCATATGCATATATGAACCTGGGTTAGATGGTGTTGAAACAAAATCCCAACATAGTAATTCAAAGTCATCTTGTACTTCTAATACACCACCTCTATCTTCTAATGAACCCATACCACGAGATGAAACACCTACTTGTACATTATTTTCAATTAATGCTTTTAAGATATTTCCTGCTGTAGTAGGTAATACTTCAATTTTACCAACTACATTATCTCCATCCCACCACATATCTCTAATAATATGAGATACATTTTTAAGATTAATAATTGAAGATTCTGGGTGGTCTAATTCACCTGTGGCTCTATTTTCGTCTACTAACACTTTATATTTGTTAATTTCACGCTCCCATAGATCTTTTGAATAATAACGACCATTACCATTTTTAACTTCAGCAGTAGCTAATATACCTTCAACTAAAGGATTACCTGATGGGGCAACCGCTTCAGTTAAGCTAATTGGTTTAGCATTAAATGCTTGTGTTTCTATTAGTACTTGCTTCATATTAATTATATTTTAGCTTCAGCGTCTGCTGCTTTTTTCTTAACATTAGCTAAATCTAATTCTCCTTTAGCTACTTGTTTTTTCAAATCTTCTACTTTTTTCTCAGCAGCCGCTATTTGCTGATCCATAGGACCTTCTTCTAAATCTTGAATTTCTCCTTCTTCAACTTCCATCATTTCCATCAATGAGTACTTTGATTCTTTTAGATCACCATATCCTGATTCTTTATGTTTGCCTTTAGGCTCAACTACCTTACCAGCACCCGGTACATCATCTTGATAACCATCAATTTTAAGACCAAAAGCAGAATTAGTAGTATAGAATGTCATATCTTTAGCTAAATTTTTAGCTACCATTGCTTTTAATTCTTCTACTGTTTTCTTAGCATTTTTAGGATCTTCCATTTCAACATAATATCCTGATAGGAATGCTTGACCATATAGATTATCAATATTTTTAGTATCTTTATAATCATAGTCTTTAGTTTCCATATCAACTACTTCTTTATCGGTTTCTTTCATTTCAGCTTTTACTTCAGCTTCAAAAATATTAAACCAACTTTGTGTTGTATTAGGTTGTAAATCAACATATCCTCCTATTCCTTCAGATAGTAAACTTTTACCTGTTAGGATAGTAACAACTTGATCAAAGGTATTTGTAGTACCAATGTGTTTTGGGAAGTTCATTTTAGCTAATTTTAAGAAATGAGCTTTGCTTCCTTTTCCTTCTTTAATAAGGTTATATTCTTTTTGTACTAAATTCATTTTTTTAATCTTTAAACATTTCAATTAAATCATCTATGTAATCTACAGCTAAATCAGTACCGTAAACTACTTTAAAATCGGGGTTTTCTTTATAATAATCCATTGTTTTATTTTTTGCTTTTGCTAACAATGGGATTAATTCATTTAATTTATTTTCTACTTTATCAAATCCTAATACTCTAGATGTAATATGTTTTTTTAATGCTGAACTATCAATATTTAAATTATTAATATATTCTTCAATATTAGCATCTATTTCATTTAAAGGTGTTGTTTTACTTTTAGATAAATCAACAATTGCAATTGTTTTAGAAGTATGAGGTTTTGGAACTAATTTGTATTTAAATTTTTTAACATACATATTATCTTTAACTCCATCTTCAGTTGCTTTAGGACCGGGACCTAAATCGGCTCCAGGACCTTCTTGTATTGGGGCTAGTTTATATCCGTATTTTTTAACTAAAATATCTCTATCAGTTCCATCTGCTTTTTTATTTTTATTAAATGCAAATGGTGTAGCATAATTTTCACCTTCGGTACCTGAATTAAATGATGAATTGGATGATATTGAATTTATTTCTTCTAATTGTCTTTTAATTTCATCATATTGATCAGGATAATTTTTTCTTAAATGAGATCTGTATTTATTAAATACATCTTTTAACTCACGAGCAATAACCTGAATATTTTGATCATTTTCAGCTTCATCTGTACTCATTAGAATTTTTAATGCTTTTACTGCATTAGACATTTTTTCCAATGAATCACCAAATGATGCTAATTTAATAATTTTATGCTGAACAGAATTTGTTTCTGGGTTTATTTCATCTGTTTTAAAGTAAGTATCCAAATCTGCAGAAAAGAAATCATTTTTCATATCTACAGGACCATAAGCCGCTTCTAACCTTTTAATTAAAGAAGGCTCTACATCCTTAGGTTTTAATATGTTTGAAGTATCGATCTTAGCCATTAGATGTTTTTAATTCTTCTAATAAAGCACAATATTGAAGTAAATTAATTAAATTATCATCACCAACATTTGATGTTTTAGATAATGGGTTTAATATATTGGTTACTTCATTAACTTTAATTTGAATTGCTTTATTATCAATAGTTGATGATAAATTCAATAATTCCTCTTTTAAATACGTAACTTTATTATTATAATATTCCTTTAATTTAGGAGTATTATCGACAGAATTAATAAATTCTTTAAGAATTTCTTTTTGATCATTATTTAATGAACCATATTTATCATTAAATTTTTCTAATAATACACGATAAGTTAAAATACGTAAATCTTTATCATACGATTTAAATTCTTTAATTAAATCAGCTTCTACTTTTTCAGATTTGATTGTTGCTGAAGTCATGTATTCTAAAATAGCAACTTTATTATCTATAATTTGTGTAGGATTTGATAATTGATCACTAGTGTATATTTCTAATAAAGTATATAAAGCAGCATGTGCTCTATATGTTGGAAGTTTTGTTTTAAAAAAGTCTTCTAAGTTGTAATGATTACTAATTTCTTTAATTAAATTATATTTTTGACGTTTTAATGCTCCTCTATTTAAGGTTTTAGAAGTTTCAATTATAGTAGTCAAAATAATATCAGCTTTACCTTCTGATATATTCTGGTGTTTGGTTAACGTTTCATATAATTTGTATTCTTTCCCTAATTCAGTTCGTACAAAATATTTTTTTAGAATACTAGACGCTTTTGAATTATTTCCGGACAGCGTATCTGCTGTAATTTGTCTTACTAGTAATTCAAATAAAATACCAGTATTTTTATATTTAGAATGTTTAATGTTCATTCTGCTAAAGGTTTTGTTATAAATATATAGAGATTATTGTTCCTTAATATTACTTTCATCTAAAAGTGATTCTCCTTTGTTTTTTAAACTTAATTTTTTATCTAAAGATTCAAATAAAGAACGGTTTTTTAATTTAGCTTCTAAAGCTAATGGTGATCCTCCTTTATATTGTGGTTTAATTGAATCAGATTCGTTATCATCATCTTTCATTCCTTTAGCTCCTAAACGATCTTTACCAAAATTATCATCTTGAGTATTACGTTTAGATACTTTTTCTTCAGGACGACCTAATGGTGCTTTTTCATTATATCCATCAGGTATATTTGCTGGGTCTGAATCCATTCTACCCGTTCCATATAATGAAGCTAGATCATGTGGTGTACCATATGATTTACCTGTTTCTAATGGATCGTTACCTTCAGCTTCAATTTGAGTAACACGGAATTTTCGTTTTTGATCTTGTACAATTAAATCTCTATATTCATCATATTGATCAGTACTAAAATGGAATATATTTTCATAAATCCAATCTGTAGGAATTAATTTACTTTCAGCCATGGCTGATGCTAAATCCATTTTTTCCTTCATCAATGCAATCTTTTCTTGATCGTATATAATTGATGGCGTTGTTAATGATAATTCAAAATTAGTTAACGATTCTTCAGTGTATCCTTGTGTATATAAATGCACTAACGCGATCTTATATAATTCCGATAATACAATACGTTGAATACGATCAATAGTACGAGCAAAACGTATATCTTCTGCTGCTAATGTAGCTTTACCAGTTAAATCTTTCTCATAACCCATAAATGCTTTAGGTACTTTAAGGGCAGCAAATAATTTATCTCTTAAATACTCAACATCTTGGATACCATCATATTGTAAACCTGGGGTTGTTTCAATTTTTGTTGATGAATCATTACCTCTAATTGGAACATAAAAATCTTCCATTAGGTTTTGCATATTGTACTTTAGGTTATATTCACCTGTTTTTTCATCCATTAATGGAGTACGTTTCATTGTAGAAATAGTTTTCTCCATGAAATTTTCTACTTCATTAGGTGGAATAGAACCAACATTAATATAGAATATACGTCTATCTGGGCTACGAGAAATTCTATGAATTAACATAGCATCCTCCATTAGTGTATATTGTTTAAAAATACGACGAGCGGGTTCAATATATGAACGACCATAAGGAAGATAATTAACATCTGTTAATAATCTAAAGTGAGCCATTTCATAATTATCGAAATAAACTCCATCTTCTTGGTCTTTATTATATGAGTTAGGTACACCATAATAACCAGAACCTCCACCATAAATACCTTCAGGTGAATATCTAAATCTAATAGCATTTGGATGTTCTTCATCATATGCTTCTTGTCTTTCAATATGATATGCTGTATAAGGAATTACATTATATACACCAAATTTTTCAGCAATTTCCATTTTTAAGAAAAAATCACCATATTTACACATCTGTCTAATCCATGACCATAGATTAAATTCAACATTTAATACATCATAAAATAAATTATAAAGGATTTGTTGAACATTATCATCACTACTTCTAATTTGAAGTACTTCACCCATATCATTTTTTAATGTACTTTCATCTGAGATAATATCTAAGGCAGAAGCAATAATTGCATCGTTATCCATTACGTCATAATCAGAATAAACCATAGTACGTAAGTACTGGTAGTTTACATTTAATTGTGAACCAAATAATGAGGTGGAGGAAGGTGAATAGAGACGATTGTATCTATCCATTATCGAATTTGTTGCTATATCCCCTGACTTTTGAATGGAATCCACATCCATTACTTTAAGTTGATTACCTCCTTGGTTTCTGATGATAACATCAGTGGAGAATAATCTTTGTAGTCGGGTAAATAATCTAGTATCTGCCATTTTATTTTTTATTATATCGTATAAATATTAGAGAAGCCATTTAATGTCTTCTTTTCCTCCATAAGGATTATCAATTTGGTATGGGTCTTTACCATTTTTAGTTCCATAAGCACCAACATACGTAGTTTTTGTCATACCTCCAAGGGCAGCTCTAGTCATATCGTGAGAATGTTGTTGAAACTTAAGTGATGTGTCTCTTAAATACATTCCTATACCAAAAGCCATTACTAAATCATCATTATATCCTGATTGAGCTTCAGGGCGTCCATTTCTCCAAATGAATACTTTCATTTCTTCTAATAAACGTTTTGAACGAATAGTTACTGATCTATCGCCTACATACTCTCTAAATTTATTTACTACCAATGGTCTTGATCTCATAGACATTGTAAATCCAGGAGTCATATCACTATTACCTTCAAATACTTTTAAATATGAATCTGCCGTTAATTGATCAGATTTAGGTGAATGATATAAATTAGTATAACCACGTTCAATAATTGAATCAATAGCTGCCCAACCAATAGAAGCATTTTCTACTGCTAATAAAGCATTATTATATTCTGAACCTAATCCTACTAAGAAATAACCAAATTCTTTAGGTGACATTTGGCCCCTATATTCAGCAACTTGTGTATTTGTTTGTATATCAATTACATGAGCCGTTGAGAAATCTTTACCATCCCCTCTAGCTACATCAGCTGTAACCATATATTCTCTAGAATAATCAGCAGCTTCCCATACCCATAAGTTTTGATCTACACCTCTACGTTCTAATGGATCCTGAATTGTAGATTCTTTTAAAAATTCAATCCATTCAGAATAAAATACAACATCACCAGAGGTACTAAAATCACAATCACATTCCTGAGCTGCCATTCTAGGATCACCTAGTAATTCATCTTGTCTATCTCTCCATTCTTGATCACGTTCAGGATGAACATACCAAGGTAATTTAATAGGAATAAAATCATTTTCATTATTTTCAGCTGATACCCATGTTTTATGGAACCAATTACCTGTACCATAAGGTGTAGATAATACAATGGCACCACCACCAGTTGCTAGTGTTTGTTGAGCCGAAGCCCAAATTTCACCAATTTGATCAATAAAAGCTGCCTCATCAATTAACAATAATGAAACGGCTTCTGATCTACCAGCATCACTACTTGCAGATGTTGCTTTGATTTGGGAGCCATTGCTTAACCTTAATGATAATTTATTATTTTCATCAGCTGGTATCTTAAGCCAAGAAGGTAAGTTATCATACATAAACTTAACCTTAGTAACCATATTACGAGCTGTTTCTTGTTTTGTCGCAATACAAAGAATATTTTTATCTTTTTGAAATAACATCATCCATAATGAATAACCTGCAGATAAAGTAGATATACCTAATTGCCTGGATTTTAGAATGATTGAATATGGATTATCTCTAAATAAATGTAATGTTTTTTCTTGGAATGGATATAGATTAAAAAGCACTCTTCCTCTTTGTGGGTGTTGAATATTACAGTACTTTTTCATAAAGTGAGCTGGGTCTTGGGCACACTTAATGTATTCCTGTCTTATTATTGATTTTAAATCTTGCTTAGCCATTACTTACCTATTTTCCAATATAGACGACCTGTGTATATTGGGGAAAATTCATTATTTAGTCCTATACCAAAACCATAGGCTTGTCTTTTTTTATTAACAAATAAAATCTCTCCGTTAATATTTTGAATAGCTGTTGGAGAAACACCTAATGAAACACCTCCGAAAAATTCCCTTTGGTGGATGTAAGAAGTATTAGTAACTGTAATTGTTGGGATGAATATGTTGGGTTGAACATCTCTAAATAATATTGAGTTTTTACTTATAGTATCATTTATAATAATACTCCCTAATGAATCTAAACTTAAGGTATCCGTGTAGGCGTATGTAGAATAATAATCATTTAGAATAAATGCAGTATCAACATTAGCCAAAACAGTATCATGTATAGTAGTAACTTTAGTTCTCCATTTAGGGACATATACTAAACTATCAATTTTTAACGTATCCCATTTAACTATGGTTTCTGTAATAATTTTAGGTTCAGAAATAGGTTTATTTCTTGAACAACCTCTCATAAGAAGAATTATAACTACTAGTACTACAATAAGTAGATTTTGGATATTTTTAAAGAAGTCCTTCAAGTTCTTTTTTAATTTTAGTTAATTCTTTTAATCTTTTAAGCAATGATTCTTTTTCAACACCTTCTGCTTTTTTATATTGATTAACTACTGTTTTCATTTCTTTAGCATTATCAGATAATTTAGTTGCTATTTTAGATACCGAATCTTTTGATGATGATTTTACATCTTTAGCAGATGGTTCATTATCATCTTCATCTTCTCTAATACTAAGACTATCTAAAGCATCCATAGTACCTTCAAAACCAGGAATATCAGCCGGTTTATCAAATTCTCTTTGTTTTAATGCTGCTTGAATAGCAAATATAGCATCTTGCTCTGAATAATCATATCTTTTAGCCATTGCCTTAATAAAGCGGTCTAATGCTTTTATTACTTCAGGATTAAGACTTTCATTCATTGAATCTAATTTTTTATTTAATTCTATTGTTTTTTCCTTTTCAGCATTTAATTCTGTTTGGGTTTCAACATCTTCAGGAGTTGCTTTTTCTTCTTCTTCAGATAAAATTTCAGCTATTTCACTTTTAATATATTCTTTGAATTTAGATTTTTTCATTATATATAGTATTTTTGTTATAAATATATCAAAAATCCATATAGTTAATCATCTGGTGGATTCTGTCTTCTGTACTACCTGATAGAGTGTGTAAATTTTTAATTCTATGACTATATTTGGTTAGTAAAGTATTAATTGATCTATCAATTGCAACTCTATATTTAGCATCTGTCTCACGAACACCATTATCTTCAATTTCTACACCTTCAGGAGACACATAAAATATGTAATCATATTCTCTAACTAATTGAGATGCTAATGTTTCAAAATCTTCTTTTTCATATATATCCATTGAAGTAGAACAATTAGCAAACGCCATAACATCAATTAAAGTTCTATCTGTAATGATGTTTTCATGCATTAATTCTCCTGATCGTTCAGCTAAAAATACACATTGACCTTTTAATGTTGAATCAGTATTCATTGGAATACCTTGTGCCATTAATTCCTTAGAACGTTCAGTTCTAAAGTTATAACCTTTAAAATAATCTAGCTCTTTAAGAGCATTAACTAATGTAGTTTTACCTACACTCATTGTTCCGCATAATCCTATTTTCATAACTTATAATTTAATTAGAAAATCTTTCATTTCCAAGCATATATTGAAGAACTGATTCAGGAATACCTGAATGGGTAAATTGTTCTAATTTAGCTAATGCTTGTGTTACATCTTGAGCTACAATAGGAACATTTTTAATATCACCTTTATCAGTGTATGTGCACTCATATATTAGGTTATTTTTTACTTTAGATGTTCCTATTAATTTAATTTCTAACACAGCAATATCTCTTCCCATATCCTGGATAGATTTTATTAACTCACTATTTTCTTTTTTATATTTTTTCTTAATCATAACTAAACTTGTGATGCGCCTGGTTTAACTCTATAACTATCGTAATCAAAATGTTGTGTTGATACTTCAAATATAGTAGCACCTTCTGTAAGAGCTAACATTTGATGTGGTTGTCCTGGCATTAAGTGGATGCAATCGCCTTCTTCAACTGTCATTTCTTTTTCAGTTGCTGTTTCAGTATCAATAAACTTATATAAAAATCTACCTTTTGAAATATACCATGCTTCATCTTTTTGTAGATGAAAATGCATAGAAAACTGTTTATCTTTTTTAAATACTAATAATTTACCACAATAAAGTTCATTATTAATAATCCATAATTCATGACCCCATGCTTTTTCATGACGTTCACCTTCGTATGGTTGAGCTTCTATTGTTAAATCTCTCATAATTAATTTCTATTTTCTCCTGCTCTACCTTTTGATGTTTTGTACCAAGGTAATCCTTCTCTTTCTTGCATAATAGAACTATATTCTTCAGCATCATATTGGATACCCCCAAGATAATATGATTTACTCCATTCAGAATCTTTACTTATTGGAACTATTGCAGGACCATCATATCTATGATGTTTAAAATGTTTATCGCCTTGCATTTTAATTAAATAATGTCTAGCTCCTTGGTATTTAATAACTTTTTCTTCGTATAATTTTTCTCTGGCCATAACTTTATGTTTGTGTAATATATAAAAAATAATTAATAAATCCTAATTTTTTAGAAATGTTCTACAAATTCAGGAAATTCATACTGAAATGCTGATAGTAAAGTATCAGCAACATAAATTCCTTGTGCTCCTGATACTGTGATACCACGGGCTGATAAAGCGTCTCCTACAAAGTGAACGTTATCATAATCAACTAATGATAATGTTTTATAGTTAACTAAAGGTTCAGGTGATAGATATTTGACTTCAGGAATGTAAACACCCCAATCATCACCTAGTGTTGGGAATACTTTTTTCATATCCTCGATGAAATCATCGATATATGAATAGTAACCTTGGAATGCCTCTCTTACTTCATCCATTTGATCAATAGTAACAGCGCTTACATCCTCACCTTCAGATGTTGTAGATGGAGTACGTGTAGGGCTATAATATAATCCAGTACCATCTTTATTTACTTTAGATACTAATTCTCTAGACCATTTGAATGGTTCTTCGATACCATTGACTTCCATCAAGATACCAAAATTGGTCATATCGTTTCGGAACTTTTCGTCTTTTTTGGCGTGTCCATTGTAGGAATGATCTCCATACGTTTGCTCAACGGCAACATAAGCTGCATTGTTGTTTGTACAGAAGGAACGTAGTGATACTCCTTTGTCTTCGAATTTACGATACAGTTTAAAATCATAGCTAATATCAATTAGTTTCTGGAAGTGTTTTTGTGGTGCTTCAAATCGCACCCCAATTTGTACTGGTTTTGGTTCAGTAGGTAGTTTATAATCATCTGCTAGTTGTTTACCAAAGTCAATACCTGATTTACCTACGGCAAACATTAGGCGATCATATTTTCTACCTACTATTGTTGGGTCTTCTGGGTCTTGGAAATGGGCTATTTGTCTTTCAAAATCGATTGAAGTTACTTTAGTCTCCCAAATAAATTCTACACCATTATCAACTAAGAAATCGTACCAATTTTTACCAATCTCGTGTAGGTAATCTGTACCAACGTGCCATACAGGGAACAAACGCAAACCAAAATATGGTTTAATAAAATCAGGTTCTGCTATTGGATTTGAACATTGTACTTCTTCTGGTTTAGGGTGAAAACGTTTAAAGTTGTTGATTACCTCATCAAACAATTCCATTGCTTTCTCTTCCCCACAATACTTAGACATATGCCCCCCAATTGCTGTATGGTAAGTTAATTTACCATCACTCCAACCACCAGCACCAAGGAAGCCTGTCATTACCTCCGAATATGGTCTACGATATGGATCTTTACCCATATCAATAATTGTGATGTTTTTACCGGGGAATCCGTTATCTACAAGTTTGGTTGCAGCATTAACACCTGCTACACCAGCGCCTACGATTACTAGTTTTTCTGCCATTTACTTTTATTTTAATTATCTTGAATATACGAACAAAAAGTGACGTCTCCAAAGGAGACGCCACAGATGTCATGTTTTTTTTTATTTAAAGCGACTGGCTATGAATCAGTCTATAAGTGTTTTATTAATTTCCTGCCATTACTATAACAGCCTCACCTGCAGTAGCATCTGTTTCCCAAGTTAATAAGCATCCTTTACCAAATATATTAGTATTTGAATCTAATAAATCATTTGATAAAGCACCAGTACAAACAGGACCATTATTACCTGAAAAATTATTCATTCTACCTGTAATATTATCTAATAATTGTTGGATATTATTACCTTGATTAATATCAGAAGTATCAGTTGAAGTATACTCATGAACTAAGACTTCTTGGTTAAAATCTTCTGATGGGTAATATAAACAAAATCTAGCATTGAATTCGAGAGGTATATCACTAGCGTTTGTTGAAATAGCTCTTTGAATTCTACCTCCTGTTGTGATAATTGAAGCAAATCTTGCACATTCATAATCAGCTCCAAGATCATTTACTGATGTAACGGTATTAACTATAGCATACTGACCTGTTGTTCCGTCAGTGGGGGTAGATTGTACTTCTACAGGACCAGACCATTGCATTTGAGCATTATTTGTATAAATCTCATTTAAAGTGCTTGCTCCTACAGCAGATGCTATATTACCTAATTCTGATGGGTTTATGATACCAGAAAAGATTGAATTAGCAGCCCCTGCGTGAGTTAGGTATGCGGTGTTGGTTGATATTACTAATTGCGTTGCCATTTATTTTTTATTTAAAATTATTGTTTATTGATAAATATATAAAAATGAATTAAAGTTTATGTATTTTTAAAATTAATTTGCCTTTTCCTTTCCACAATCTATGCCATTCATGTTTTAGTATAGATATTGTGGTATTTGGGGTAAGAGTTAAAGGTAACTTTTCATCATATTGGAATTGCCATCCTTTTCCTGATTCTATTACTTCAACGGTTCTATGTTCATCATCACGATGCCACATTAACTCAATTGGGTCAATGTTTTGACCAAATTCTCTGATAATGTAATCATCTGTAACTTCTAAATCGATATATGGTTTACCAGAAACCACCGAAGTTGGATTTAAGTCCAAGTAATTTTGCATAGCGAGGTAATCTGCAGCTCCAATATCCTGCTTTAGTTTTATCCTTTTTGGTTGAGCATTTATGACGAGCAGCAAAAGCATTACGTGCTTCTTTATCGTTGATTTTAGCTCTTAGACCACCTGAACCAAAACGTACTGTTTTAATTTTCTTGGTTTTTGGATCCTTAACATAAACCTTATATGCTTTACCTCCTGATGAGTCACGCATTGGTTTATTTAATTTTTTAGTATTTTTCTTAGCTTTCTTTTTAGCTTCATCTAATTGGCTTCTTAATAATGATTTCCAACTAACCATTATTTCACCTACTCCTTTTATAAATTCAGGATTTTTTAAATCACCTTTAAATTTACCAAATAATGCTCTTAAATCTTCTTTAAATTCAGCTACTGATCCGGTTGGTTCAAATTTTTCGGAATCTGGATCCTCTGGATTTCTTAAAAAACCACTAAAGGCTTCTTTTATTACATGTTTTAGATAAGGTTCTTTAGTACCATCTTCATATTCAATTTCATGATCTTCAGGATTGTTAGAATCATTTTTATGAATGGTTTTTACTTTTTTACCAGCAATAGTAAGTTCTTCATTCATATTGTCTATTTCATCACGAACCCATTCTTGTTCATTTGAACCTAATTGATCATAATCCATTCCAAATTCTGAATTGGCAATGTCATCATAAATGTCCATTTGTTCATTTAATTCAATAGGGAAATCTAATGGTACTTTTTTACCCTCAAACATACCGAAATGACCTAAATCTGTTTCTGTTAAAACAGCTAAATCATCTTCATGAGTAATCTCTAATATCTCACGAGAGTATAAAGAACGAGCTTCAGCCCATAAGTTAAAGTAACTATCCGAACCGGCACGATATAAATGCTCTGTTAGCGGTTTATTAGCGTCCATATGGTATTTTAAACCTTCAGACAGTATATCACGTGGAGCTAAACTTTCGTTGAGCATTAACGTTGATTTTGTTTCGCAAGTATTACATCCGCAGTCGCACATATTTATATTTTTTTAATTTTTTGAACTTCTAAAGTACCTTGGGTATTACCATTATTTCGGGCATTAATAGATACTGCGTAAGGTTGGCCACCTTTTTCAATTTTAAAGTTAATTTTTAAACCACCAAAAGATGAAGTATCTTCAATCTTAATTGGTTCATAGTCACCATCTACATTAAATAAAATAATGTTTTGACCTCTTTCAAATTTATCTACTTTTCCAGGTGCACCTGATTTTTGACCTGTTATTTTAAAAAATGTTGGATTTACGCCTGTTAATGATAAAGCAAATCCTACTAAAGCAACAATAGCTTCATCCACCTCATCAGCTTGAAATTGTCTAAATAAAAATTCAATTGATTTTAAAGCAGCATACTTGCCTCTCAAGAAACGAGTTTCATCTTTTAAATCACCACTTTCAATATCATACTCAATATTTTCGTTACCTCCAACCAATTTTGAAATGCTATCTCTTAATCGTTTAATACCATTAATGTATCCTTGATTATCAAAATCAATTTCATCTTTAGTTAAGTTATAATCTGATTTAGCAGAAGCATATTTATTTAGTAAAGCTTTAGCTTTACCACCTTGGGCATCTGCTTGTTTTAAGGATACAGCTGTAAGTGGTTTTGCATCACCACCCCACTCATCATTAAATAAATCGTTTATTAATTCAATATTATCGTCTTCAGTTAGAGATACACTACCTAATTGAACGTATAAATCACCAGGACACCATTTATCAGCAGGTAAACCTGTTAATGATTGGGCTTTACTTCTAATAGAGTCAAACAATCCAGTACGAATTAATTTTTGACCTGGGTATACTCCTTTAATAGCTAATGCTGATGATAAAGGTTGATTAATAAATGCGATATTACCTGTTTTATTATCATCTGCTGTGGCCGATAAGTAGGCTACTACTTTTTGTGAGGCATCACTAGTTTCACCCGGAATGCCTTTAGAAGCAATTTCAATTAAATCTTCTACTCTACTTTCATAATTTTCTTTAGTAAAAGGACTATCAATATTAGTAATATAAAATAAAGATACTAATGCTTCTTTAACATCAGTATCACTAGCTGTATCATTTGAGGCTCCTTTAACTATTAATCTATAATCTTTTCCGTTAAAATTTATAACGGCACTACCTAAACTTGAACCTGTAGCTGCCTTTCTATAATTTGATAATGATTCTTCTTTATCTACTAAGGATTTAATTTCATCATATACATCTCCGCGCATTGAATCTGATTGGCCTCCTCTATTTGGGATATCTGAGAATATGAGTTTAAGGGTATCTTTACCCGATGCCTCTAAATCACCATAATCTTTAATATTTGATTTAATAAGTGATATTAAGTCTTGATTTTCTAATATAATGGATTCACCTAAAAATTCACTTAACAATGTCTCCAACAACAAAACATCCTGATCATTATTCATGTCAGGATATCCTTTAGGAAATTTATACGCAATCCTATTTAAATATTTTGTAATGTTATCCAATTTATTTTATTTGATTTTATTTTTATACTTCTATATCATCATCAACGGTAACATCAACTTCTTCACCTCCACCATCTTCACCTCCAGGAAAATCACCACCTCCTGTATCTACTGATGTATCTGATGTTTCTGCAGGGTCGTCTACTGTATTACTACCATAAGAAAGCATTCTAGCTATAGATGATATAGCATTTTCTTCTTCATTAAGATTAAGTAAATAATATTTTTTACCTTCAATTGTAGCTACCCAACTTCTTTTCATCCAAGCTAATAAAAAACTTTCATTATTCCCAAGTATAATTCTAAAGGTTGTTGGTTTAGGAGCAACCCACTGGATGTCTGTTAAAAATATTTCGTATTGATTTGTCAATAGGTCAATTAATACTCTTTTCAATTCAGGAAATTTAAGCAAAACAGGAAATTTTTCCATATCTAACTCAATATTAGCATCACCGCTAACATCTAAATCAACTTTAGATATAGGATTATATACTTGACTTACAAGTCCTTTAATTTTATCTCTTAATTCAGATTTAGTCATTATTTAGACTTTAGTTGTTTTGCTAATTTTTCTGCTATAGATAATTCTTTTGGAATTTCCATTTCAACATCATCAACAACATCAACTTCCATTTCTGGTGCGATATCGTCCATCCTGTCTACTACAGCATCAATTGCTGGTTCTTTAATTTCAAAATCTAGATAATGTTTAGCCCCTACAATTGCTGATTTAGCATTTGAGATTTTTGATTGCCACCAATGTGGTAAATCAACTTCTCCTTTACCTTCAAAATCATCCATCATTTGGTATAATTCCATAGCATATTTTCCAATACGATATAAATCACCTTTTAGCATGTGAGGTTCGTTGTCTTCGTGACCTAAATCTAAATCTTCACCTACTTGGGCTTTATCTATATTTTTAGCGTCTTGTAAAGCATTCAATCTTTTAGCTTCAGCATCTGCTTTTTCTTCAGTAGCGAAATCAGTTACTATTTCATCTCCTAACCATACTTGATATGTGTCATTTGATTTTGAATATTTAACTTTATGGGTTGAATCTTTACCTTCCATTAAATCCTCATCATCATCTTCCATATCAAGATTTTCGAGAGCACCTTCTAATGTAACATCGTATCTATTTGAACTTGTACCAAAATCTAAAGCACCATAAGCATCTAATCTTGAATATTCTCCTGGGAAATTATTTCTAAAGATCATTTTAGCTTGATCACTCAACTCATATAATTGATCCATTATCATCTGGAGTTCATCAGCTGCTTCTTGCTTATTTTCAGTAATTTGGGTTTCATTTAAATTACCTAATTCTTTAGCTGCTCTAATAAGATCATTTCTTGCTTCATCTTCACTAACACCTCTGTATTTAGCAATACTTCTAATAGCGCGTTTAGCGATACGTCTTTCTTCACCTGAAGAACTCTCATCTAGATTTTTTTCAATTGCCGCGCCACGTTTTTCTTCGTAATCTGATAGTTTACCGTCTTTGTTTAGGTCAGCTGCTTTTGGATTTTTTAGAGCATCCTTAATCATTTCTCTAACTTTATCTTTATTCATGTTTTCAGTTTTTTTCTTAGCCATATTAGTTGCGCGACCATACATCACTGCTTCCGCGTCCTTACCATAACGTTTAACGAAGGACCTCTTATTTGTTTTGAGGTCCATTATCGCATCTTCTCGTTTTTCGAGTTCTTGTTTAGTAAGTTCGCGTTCGTTAAGCATGTGTTTTTTTATTTGTGTCCTCTTTTGAAGTCAGCAGATAAGTTTTTGATTTTGTTAGCGGCAGATCTACATCTTCCTTTAGCAGCAGCTGATGTTTTGTCAATTTCTGCTTCAATCAATAATACTTGTTCTTTGATTCCTTCTAATAATTCTTTAGTTTCCATAATTTTTGTTTTTTATAAATTTTATTGTTTTAGTTAACCTTTATTTTATTATAATAATTTGTTTATCAATCCATCTTTACCTCTACGAACTGTAGATTCGTTTAGTGACTCATTAGTATCTACTTTAGAAACATGCTGGCGAGTGAAATATGTAATTGTATTACCAATTTGATCTGTTAATTTATCATCACCCAATTCAGCAGCAGCTTGTTGTGCTTTCATAAGCATAGCTTGTACTTCTTCTACATCTTCGCTCTCGCCGGGCATTGAAGCTTTCACATCAACATCTACTTCTGATTCTTCGTCGTCAACTTTAACGTCTTTTTCTATGTCAACGTCTACGTTTTCTTCATCTTCAACTTCAACGTCTTCAGCTTCATACATATCATCTCCCTCATCCATACCTTCTATTTCGGCTACAGGGTCATATGCATCTGTAGTATCATTAATAGTAAGTTCAGCTTCAGCCATCATAGCCGCCTTAATCATTTCTTTTAACTCTGATTTTTTCATTGTTGTTTTATTTTCATTTAATTCAGTAGATATTTCTTCGTCTACTATTTCTTCTTTAGTATATGATTTACCACACATTTTTTCGTATAGTTTTTCCATCTTGACTTTTCGTCTTTCAAGATCTTTAACTTCACGCTGCATTTCTTTCATTTTTTTCTTATCAACTAATTGTGATAAGTTATCATCCTCAGTAACCATTGAAATTCTTTGGTTTTTAGATTCAATCATTTCGTCAATAGCTGCAATTTTAGCTTCCAATGCAACAATCTCTGATTGTTTTTCGATTTCAGCTAATTTGCTGTCTACTGTTTCTTTTTTCATTTTTGTTTTTTTAATTGGTTTTTTATCTTCTTTAGATTCTTTTTTGATCTCTTCTTTACCTTCTTCCATGTAATCGCTCATTTCTTTTCTACGTTCCATGTAATCTGTTTCTACATCATCAGTCATACCAAGATCCGCTCTTGAATCTTCAGCTGAAATAATTTCAATTTCACCTTCAGGAGTAATATAAGCTACTTTAGCATTTCTTGAAGCCGCATTAGTAACTAAATGACCATCACCTTCAGGACGAATTACAAATGAACCACCTGCATAATCACCTAAATAATTAGCAATACCAAATCCTCTACTATCTTCCCAATCATCACCTGGGGTGTTAGGTCCTGCTTCTACATCTAGATCAAAACCACCACCACGAGGGTCAGCTTCAATTGAGTTAGGTGTAATTACATATTTAAGATCTAATTCATTATCTTCAGCTGTAAATTCATCAGCAACTGCTTGAGCTACTCTTTGAACTAAATCATCAGTAAGTTCTGCTTCGTTTAGTAGCTTACCTTCAGCTAAATATTTTCTATAATCGAAATCTTTCATTTTCTAGTGTGTTTATGTATAAATATGGTCATTTCTTTGAACTATACGTTCCTTTTTTATATTTTGCGGGTTTTGTGTTCTTAACGAACTGTTTTCCCTTTTTACTACCTTTAACTTTTTTAGCTACTGTAGCTTTTCTTTCTGCTTTTGTTAAGGATTGAGCTTTTTTTCTAGGCAAACATCTAGTAGTTGCTTTACCTTTTTTCATAGTACCACAAGGACCGGCAATATTACCAGCCGTATCAATGCGAACCCAATCCTCTTTTTTAAACCAATCGCGAAGGGATTCTACGATAATTTCTTGTAGTCTTTCGTTTGTCATTAGATTCCTGCTAATTGAATCATTCTATTAAATTCAATCGATTCTTTTTGAGGTAGAGGACAATAGTTCCAGGCACCTTTAAATCCATCTATTTCTTTGTCTTTTGCTTCTTCTTCTTCTGCTTTAATATCCGATGCTATTTTTTTAGCATCTTTGGCTTTTACACCAGCACTTGCTGCACTAAACAAACCTTTAGCTAAACTACCATGTCCTACTTTAGCTAACATAGCACCAATTGGTTTTAAAGATGATGAGAAACCTGCTAATTGAGTGGTGCTTGTTGCTGTACCGGCCGCTGCGGTAGATGTAGCTGTTGTTGCTACCATTGGGATTGCGATTATAGCTAATTTAATTACAAAAGCTGTTACTAACGTAATAAGAATCCACTTGTATACTTTTTTAGCGGCTAACTCCATACATTGTTTTTGTTCGTCTGTAGGTCTAATTGTTTTGTAACGAATCATAGCAAATAATTTTGCTAAACCTTTATACGATAATGTATTATAAATCCATTTGATAAATTTTTCTACGGCACTAACCCCATCTTTAGCAAAATCTTGGATTTTTTGAGGGATGAATTGGTCAATTTTAGGGCCTAATTTTTCAGAAAGTTTTTGAATTAATCCTTGAACCCAACCAACAATATCTTTAATTACTTTAGTACCTGTGAGAAAATCTTTAATATTACCTAACACACTTAAAACAGTACCAAACATACCTGAGGCTTCATCTAGATTGGTTTTGTCATCTTCAACAAATCCTTCTTTAAGAGCACTATAAAACTCAAGATTAAGTTTCATTTCCTCTCTAATATCCTCATTAGTTTTAGCTTCAGTTAAAGTAACACCTTGATGAGATTCCATCACCATGCTTAATACCGATTTTTGTTCTTCTATTGTAAGTGTCATTATTTTTTATTTTTTATTTTTAGCTCTTCCGGACATTTGCCCTTTACATACTTTAACGGCACGTCCTGATAAGTAGGCAGATGATTTTTCTCCTGCTGCTTTACGTCTTTTAATATATGCCTTACCTTTAGGACATAATTCTTCTTCAATTACACCGGCACCTAATTTAATAGTTTCGGCTAGTGTTTGAGCTACTGATTTGTTTTCACCTAACATATTTGGATCCATGTTAATGAAATCATCTGATACAGCAAATATTCTTACTTTACCATTTTTTAAATCAGTTACTTCAATATCTTCTAAATTGTATTCTGCTTCTAAATCTCTAGCTACGTCACCAGCTAATCCCATAGCTTTTGCAGCACTTAGTCTTCGAATTTGACCTGTCATTGTTTCTTTACCTAATGCAATAGGTGAACCACCTGGTCCTAAATCGTAATCAATATACACATTTAGGAAGTTTGGGTTGTTTTTATCTTTTACAAACCTAGGCATAGATACTCTTGCATATGAATCATTTTCATCTATTGATTCTACATGACTGATAAAATTTGATATTCCTTTCCATTGATACGATTTACCATCTTTAGTATAAGAACTTTCATCTGTATCTATCATTGCTACTCGTTCACCATTTTTATTTACAAGAATTTTATTCCAAATACCTGTAGAAGGGGTTTCATATCCTTTTGCTTGGAGTTCATTTTCAATAGTTTCTCCATCTAATTCTTTTCTAAACCCACCAAAAGAAGAAGCATACGTTTCATCTAATTTATCTTGTTGTTTAGCTTTTCTAACTAAAGCTTTCCAATTAGAGTAATCATATTCATCCCAAGGTTCAATAGGCATTAAATTAAATGTACCTTCTTGACCCATAACAGGTTTTGAATTTAAATAGTGAGTTTCATTATTAGTTAATGCAAAGAATTTATCTACCTCTTCTTGTGAAGGCATATATACATCGTATTCGTTTATGGATTCTTTTAAACTAGAAAAGTAATTTTTAGCTAATCGTTGATATTCTTTTTTTTCATCTGATTCTAAATATCTAAATGCTTTTTGATAATTAAATATTAAATCATCAAAATAATTTTTAGCACCTTTAGAAGCTTCAGCTAATGATTTATCTTCTTTTTCTTCTAAGAATCCCATTTTTTCAGCATACTCATAACGAAGTTGGTCATCAGCATAGGGATCGTTTCCAAAGGTATATCTTTTATCATCTCTTACAGCATAATCAAGATCTATATGTTGATCAGAAGATAATCTTGAATCGTTAAATCCTAAAGCATTTTCAGCTATTGCTTGATCATAGGTCATTTCTTTTCTACCTTGTAATTTAGCAATTGCTTTATCAATACGATTTAATTTGCTACCATATTCATCAGCAATTGGCCCACCTTCTGGTTCAGCTTCTTGCTCCATATCACGCATTAATTGAGCTCGTTCTTTTTTAAGAAATGCTATTTTTTTAGCATTATCAAAGAATTTATCGTTACCATCATCACCTGCATTAGCAGCTCTCATTTTAGCGAGTTTATCTTTAGCTGCTCTCATTCTCATAAGGACTGGATCATTCATGTCCACCTCGTCAACTTTTTCAAACTCAGTGTTCATTGGAGTAGCTCCAGATTTTTTAGCGTTTGCAATATACTTATTAGCTTCTTCTTCTGAATAGTCTTTGCCTTCTTCTGCTTCAAACTCGGGGGCACCTGGTCTTTTTACTCTTATTTTTACTTCTTCAAAGTAATCTTTATGACCACCATTTACTCTACGAATATCGCTATATTCTCTTCTTGATAAATTTGATGAGTCACCTGCTATAATAATATCGTTACGACCATATCCTAAACTATCAACTGCGTTGGAAAGATCATGAAGCATATCATCAGGAGCATTCATACCTGTAAGGACTTCGATTTCGTTGAATTTAGGAACAAGTAATACAGTTACAGGATGACCTGTTTGTTGTACTGCTTTTACTACTTTAGCAAGATCTATAATATCTAACGGTTCTTTTTCCTCGTTTAAGGGTTTGGAAAAGAATTCTTGTATTTTTTTTAAATCTTTCATTATTATAATTTAAATGCGTTTCTACCTCTATCACTTTCAAAATGGTCCTGAGTTGCTTTAAATGCAACTTTTTTATCTTCAGGAGATAAAGCTTTAAACATTGCTAAAATTCTATTGTTGTTATCACTAGCTCTTCTATATTGACCACCATCATCTATATACTCATAGTAAGCATCGTATGATTTAAAGTATTTTAAGAAATCATCTAATGAAGAAGAATCTTCATTTAACTTTAATGATTCTTCTATACCTAATTTAGAGTGTAATACTTTCATAAAAGGTGCAAAATTATGTGTTCCATAATCTTCAATAAGAATTGCTGCTACTGCTTCTGCAAAGTCTACATATGATAAACTATCATCAACATCTACAATAGCTTTATTTATTCCTTTAGCAACTTCTATTGCTTTAGATTCTTCTATTATGTTCGGAAAATAATCTTTAAGATTCTTCATTTGTTTTTATTTTTTTTCTAGGTTGTTTATATGAAGTTACTTTTGTTTTCATTTCATCCAATAATGGTTCTCCACTCATTTTAATTTCAACTTGTGGTTCTACTTTTTTAACTTCTTTTTTAACTTTAGGTTTAGTTTCCTTTTTAACTTCTTCTACTTTTTTAGTAGATTGTTTTATAAAAGTATCTCTTACGGTTTTAGTTATACCTTTACTACGAGAGTAGAATGTTCTATTATTTTCAAATGGATTTAATTTCATTATTTTTTAGTATTTAAATATTCATCAAGTAATGTTCCAATAACACCTGCCTTCTGTCGTATAAATATCCAATCTTCTTTGCTTAATTTATATTCTGTGTCAAAAGCTATAGAAATTACACCAATAAATTTATCTTGCAGGTCATCTAATGCAATCATATAAAAAGATTTTGTACCATAAGGTGCTGAAACAGATCCTAAATCATAATCTTCTCCTTTATAACTTGGTATTGCTAATTCTCCTTCTTTATATAATGTTGACATTGCTTTTGGAAACAAAGAAACAGGAACATTTTGAAATGTTGATTGTATTGAGGGGGTATTAGGAGCAGTCTTTTCATAAAATATAGAAAATTTCTGGATTGATTTTCCTGTAGGGTAGAAATGACCCCCATTATGAAATTGTGCTATCCATACTCTATCAGCAGATAATTCTTCCATTACTGTATGGAGTTGATCATCTACTAATGAATTTAATTCAATAGCTTCATCAACTAAATTTTTCCTTTTAGCTGCGAATTTATTTTTATACCATGTAACAGCAATAGGTCCAAACACTGCTGTGATTAGAGCAACTATTATTGTTGATAACATCATTACTACTTCCATTTTACTTCTTCAGGGATTTGAGGTATTCTATTGTTTCTTTTTTACTTTCTAGCATTTTTGCTTTATTAGAACCCACCCAGCGCTCTACGTCACCGGCCTCTGTTATGAAATCTTCATTTGATTTTTCTAAAGATTCATCAAACCAAGTTTCAAATTCATTTATTAAGTTATCAACATTATCGTTAATATGTTTTTTATCTTCTTTTTCCCACTTACCTTCTAATTTAAGTTTATGTTCATGTTCAATTTGACAATCCAAACAATGATTAAATTGTAAGTAAAAACGTTTATCTAATTTTTTTTTCATTAATGTTTCACAAGAAGGACAAAATAAAGGCATATGTATTTTTTCTTTTGCAGCATCTAATTTGGTAATATTTTGTTTAATACCGTTTTTAATAGTCCATGTACGACCATCTGCTTCCCAAACATCTCCTTCAACATGGTGTTCTTCTAATTTTGTATATCCAACACCTTGTACATTACGATCTCCATGCTTACCTGTCATTAGGTTACGAAGACGTTGTACATCTTTTTCTTTAAATTCTTTTTTTAAGACTGATTCTTTCATAAACCTAATTCTTTTAATTCTTTTATTGTTTGTTCTGTGGATATAAATAGTATACCTATTCCTCCTGCTGCCTTCCATTGGTCAACATTTGAAGGACGATCATCAATTAATATATTATTACTGTCAGCATAATTCTTTTTATTATATGAATTTGCTAGTATTAACTTTGTACCTGGTAGGTTATTTCTAACCCATAAACGTTTACCTAAACGTGATGATTCTGAGCGTGAAGGTGATGATAATAAAATTGGAGTGTTAGGTTTGATATAATCCCATAATTGTTTACCATTAGGCATCCAAGGCATACCAACCCAAAAACCAACACCATTTTCATTATCAATTAGATTCCAAAAAGCTTCTTTACCATTTGTTTCTTCATACTCTCGTGGTGAAATACCCCCAGATGCTTTTTCAAATTGTTTATCAAAATCTACTAATACACCATCCATATCACAATAGATAGTATATTTTTGATTATTAGCATTTTCCATAACTTTACTTTTATATTCGAATACGGGTAAAGATAATGCCTTAGCTCGGTTTCTCCAAATTTTTAATATATTTTCTTTTTCATCACTATCAATTGGTTGAGTTGCTAAATAATCATCTATTACTTCTCTATAAGGACGTTTTGATTTTTTAGCTTTAAGATATAAACCTTGAAGCATAGCATCTATTTCTTTAGGTAATCTAAAATAATCTGCTTTAGGTAATAAATCAAGGTCAATCAAATCTCTAAGCATTTGATCATCATCCATTTGTTTACCTGGTTTTACATTATCTCCATCTTGGGTTAAATGTTCTAACTCATGTCTAACAACATCTTTAATATCGAATGAGACACGTTGCCAGTCTGGGTTCTTAGGTATTCTAAATTTAACTGATAGTAATGGGGTAATTTCATTTCCATCTTTATCAAACCCTGCATTTGCTCCACCATCTACTTCATATTCATCATCTGTAATTTCAACTTTACCTACAAAATCAAAATAAAATTCTTCAGATGGAATATCATGTTCATCTTCTGGATTATCAACTCTAAATTCAAATTCACCTTCTTTATCACCTCTATCGTGGATATCTTTAAATGCTTCAAAGGCAATTGATGATAATTGATTTGTTAATTTATCGTATTTACCTTCATTTAATATTTTTTCTTCTAAACCTTGAGCTAATTCACGAGCATAAGCATTTATGCCAAATGGATCTTTTACACCTTTAGGATTATTATTTTTTTTATAATCATCCATATTTTTTTCAGATGTTTTTTGACCATCTTCATTTAATGGAGAATTATCATGTCCACATTTATGACATATAAATAAATCATCTCCACCATCTACTATTTTCCAACTCCAACCACAATTATCGCATTCGATTTTATCGCCTACAATTGCTTCGTTTAAGCTATCAGTCCAATTTCTGAATGTCATTGTGCCTTTTAGGTTAGCTTCAGCTTCAATATCATTTAAGTTATCGTCTTCCTGTGTATTAGTTGTAGTAATATTACCCAATCTACCTTCTAGGTTTTGGATATGATGTACCATCTCATGTGAAAATGAACGTACAATATCCTTGGGATGTCTACCTTCAGTGTATAGCACGATAGTTTGTGTTTCCGGGTTATAATACGCGGTTTTACCGAGGAATTCACGTGCATTTT
>Ga0233432_10000735_pt1 | contig 31461 bp, 22 predicted proteins | sample SI_122_August201_6_FD_179870 | JGI IMG/M metagenome (GOLD analysis project Ga0233432, IMG submission 179870) | Seawater microbial communities from Saanich Inlet, British Columbia, Canada - SI_122_August2016_10_MG | ecosystem: Environmental > Aquatic > Marine > Inlet | place: Canada: British... | reverse complement strand
TTTTGATAACATGGCAAGCATGGAGCTATTACTCACAATAGGCATTGGTCGCTTCAAGGCCGTGGCTTTAGGCTGTGCCCTGGTCTGGTCGCTGCTCTCACTGATTCAGGCTGAGACCGACGGTGAGAAAACAATTGAGGAGGCACTCCGGGAGGGAACCAGAAAAATCTTCAAAGAGAAGGTGGAACCCTTCGTCAAGAAATACTGCACAAGGTGCCACGGCGGTGGCCGTGCCAAGGCAAATGTCAATCTTGCGGTAGACCTGAAAGCACCAGGTCGCGGCGTTGCATTCATGCATTGGAAAAAAGCCGCTGCAAACGTCAAGGTCCATGACATGCCACCTGAGGACGCAGCCAAGCAACCCACTGACGAAGAGCGCCTCCAATTCATTGACTGGATCAGCTATCTCAAATACCTGAGCCCGAGAAGTCCTGGCCCCTTCGTGATTCGCCGACTGACTCCCATGGAGTATGGCAACACCTTGCACGCATTATACGGTGTGGTTCCATCGATCGCAGACGCGTTGCCCGAGGAAGTGCCCGGTGAAGGCTATCTCAACTCGATCTCTTCGTTGCAATCGGAACTATTCCTCGAATTGGCCAACAAGGTTGTCGAGCAGATTGTTGCGCCGAAAGGCGAAGCGCCTACTGCGGTTCAGAAGCGACTCTTTGGCGAAGCTCCAGCCGAGGGAGTTCATCTTCGCGAGGCGGCTCGGAAGGTTGCGGTTTCTTTGGCCAGAGATGCCTATCGCCGCACACCCACCGAGGCGGAACTGGATGTCCTTGTGGACATCTTCGATCTCGCCCGCGAAAACGGGCTGGATTACACCGCATCACTGGCCATGATGCTCAAAGCGGTCCTCGTCTCTCCGCAGTTCCTTTTTATCACACCCTCGGGAGCGGTTCAACCGAACCAAGACATCGTCCCTTTGGATGATCACCAACTGGCTTCGCGCCTGTCGTATCTGCTTTGGGCAGCGCCGCCCGATGCCGAACTGTCAATCCTTGCCGACAAGGGCGAACTGCACAAGCCCGAGACGCTGCGAGCCCAGACGGAACGACTCCTGATGCACGCGCGCGCGCGGGCTCTCTTCGACGGATTCGGCGCCCAATGGCTGAAGGTGAATGACCTGGACCGCCAGGTTTTCGATCCGGACCTGTTTCCACAGATAACGCCTGCGCTGCGAAAGGCGATGATAGATGAAGCTCGGCTTTTATTCGAAAGTATCGTCCACAAAAACCAACGAATCATCCGGTTTGTAGACAGTGATTATACCTTTCTGAATGAGTCGCTTTCCGAGTTGTATGGGCTAGATTCATCCGTGAAAGGCCCTGAAATGCGCCGAGTCAAACTGGAGAACCCCAATCGTGGCGGTATTCTTGGTATGTCGGCGACGCTTGCAGCCACATCGTTCCCCAACCGGACCAGCCCCGTTCGTCGAGGAGTGTGGGTACTCGAGCAGATCCTTGGAGAACGCATCCCACCACCTCCCCCAGATATTCCTGAACTCGACGAGCAGGAACTGCAAAGCGTGGAAGGATTGACCCTGCGACAAAGGACCGAACTCCACACAACGGATCCCGTTTGCGCCAATTGCCACCGAGTATTGGACCCGATTGGTTTCGGCCTGGAGAACTTTGACGCCATCGGCCGCTGGCGCGATAAGAATAACGCAGGAGCTCCGATCGACTCGGCTGGGAAACTTTCAACGGGAGAAGCCTTCTCCACCCCGGCTGAACTGAAGCGCCTGCTGGTGGGGCGAGAGGCCGACCTTGCCCGAAACATGACCGAGCGACTCATGGCTTACGCGCTCGGGCGGCACTTGGAAGGCTACGATGAGGTCGTCATCGATCGGTTGATGGCCCGAATTGCCAAGGACAATTACCGTATGCGGACGATCATCACTGAAGTCATCGCCAGTTACCTGTTTACTCACCGTGCAGTCGAAGAATGAACTACTATCACATCAAGCAAAGCAGAAATATGAATACCAATCATCATTCGTCTATTATTGATCGACGCAGCTTCCTGAAAGGAGTGGGCGTTTCCCTCGCGCTGCCGTTTATGGATTCCTTGGCCTCGGCCTCCGAAAGCACCAAACCGCCGGTTCGACTCGCGTTCATGTACATGCCGCACGGGGTCATCATGGACCAGTTCTGGCCCAAGAGTCATGAGGCATTCCTCAACTCACCGCCTCCCATCATCCAGTCGCTGAAACCGATCATGGATCAATGCCTCATGATGAAAGGCATCTCCGGTGTTCCGATCGCGCCCTTCAACGGTGCCCCGCACGCGCTGGAGTTGTCGACTTGGCTCACCGGGCGCCTGCCCGAAGCCGATTCGCGCGATCGCATTAACATTTCCATTTCCGCCGACCAGATCATGGCCAATTATGTCGGCGCCCAAACCCTGCTCCCTTCGCTTGAACTGGCCACCATGCCCCAGACATGGAAGGAAAATCAGGAAGGACTCCATGAGGGCTATTACAACCACTGCAGCTACCGCACACCTACACAACCCGTGCCCGCCGAAACGGATCCCCGCAATGTATTGAACCGCCTCTTCGGTAAACGCGGCAAGGATGGCAGGGCTTCGCAGACCAACCCGCTGGACCGCAAGATGCTCGACCGAGTACTAGGCGGCGCTCGCGACCTGCGCCGTACCTTGGCCAAGGGGGATCAATTGAAACTTGACGAATACCTCGACAGTGTGCGCTCGTTGGAACGCCGCATCGCCGCCATCGAAACCCGCCAACAAGAGGCGGCTCTGGAGAAAAACGGTGTTCGCCCATCCAAACGCCACGCCACCGATTCGGCGCCCATTGAGGTAAGGATTCCCGAGGGTGACAAGCGCAGTGAGTACATGAAAGTCATGTGCGATCTCACCATCCTTGCGTTCCAAACCGATACCACGCGTGTCAGCACCTACGTGGGCTCTCGTCCCAACGGCGCTTCCTACCCCGAACTGGGTTTTTCCAACCAGCACCATTCACAGACACATTACGGCAGTGATCAGGAAAAGATCCGAAAGGTGGCAGCCATCAACAAATTCAATGTCGACCAATACGCCTACATGGTGAAGAAGATGCACGCACTCAAGGAGGGGGACGGCACCCTGCTGGACAACAGTATCATGATGTGGGGCTCGGGCCTGGAAAACGGCAACAAACACAAGCGCGATAACCTCCCCTTCGTCATCGCCGGAAAAGGCGGCGGATCCATCAACACCGGACGCTTCCTGTCCGACGTCAAAGGCAATCAGGGTGACCTGCTCACCACGTTACTGTCCTGTGCCGGCATACCACTGGACCGCCCAATTGGCATCGCGACCAAGCAGATCACCGAAATGAAGGCCTGAGAGAAGGAGAGTCAGCAAACATCAATCGCACTTCCAAATCGACACGAAGGAATGTACAATGCCCCGTCATGGGCAGGTTTTGAAATACCCCCCAAGGGATTTCACCCACATGTCAAACTTTGTAAACCACTGGGGAATGTTCTATTGAGCCCTATGTTAACTTGTGATGCCCGGTGTTTTCCGGTGCGCCATCTTTGACTGAAATCAACTTTCAGGTGAAGACCCGTTCATCTGTCGTTCATTGGACGGATACAATGAATCACAAATGAATACCGGTGAGCCAACACTGATTTACACAATTTGCATTTGCAATAATTCCATTGCTTTCATGGCTGCATTATGGCCCGGGATACCACTGACAGCACCTCCCCTTCTAGCGGAAGATCCACACAACAGAACATTGGGATAGTTTGTTTCGCCGCCCCAAAGCCCGGCCTCATCCCGTGTTTCCACAAAAGGCCAAGTGAGGCCACCATGGAAAATATTCCCCTTGGGGAGATGAATCTTGTTCTCCAGATCAACAGCACTCATTGCCTCGATACAGGGAATTCCATTGGCGTCTCTGGCGAGGCATTTTTCGATGGGTTCCTCGAGATACCGATTGATGCCCATGAGATATTTTTCAGCCACTTCGTTTCGTAACCGCTCGTTGTCATTTTCAAACAAACGATATGGCAGATCGAGACCGAACAGGGTAAGGGTGTGAAAACCGCGCCGATTCAGGTCCTCCGACAGAATGCTGTTATCCGTCAGTGTATGACAGTAAATCTCTCCTGGCGGCTTTGTCGGAATTTTACCGGATTGGCTCTCATGATAACTGGCCAGCATGCCTTCATAGCCCTCATCAATATGAACCGTGCCCGCAAAAGCTTCGCGGGCTTCGCGACAGTTTGAGCGCAGTGTGGGAAGCCTTTCGAGCAGCATGTTCATCTTGAACGCGGCGCCTTCAATGTCTGATTCCTCTGGTTGCCACGGGTTACCTGTCATTCTCGCGAGTTCTTGAGCCGAGGCGTTGCAGAGCGCAATGAGGGCGTCGATTGCATGAGGCTTTCCGTCCATCTCAAACTCCACGCAACATTGCGTTCGCCCCACACCTAAACGCACGACCTCAGCCTGAGTCAAAAAGTCTACGCGACCTGTGGATTTGGCAACTCGAATCAACTCATTGACCAGAGCTCCCATGCCACCCACTGGAACCTGCCACTCTCCCGTCCCTTGTCCGATCACGTGATAAAGAAAAGATCGGTTTTGAAGAAGGCTTGGATCGTGAGGATAGGTAGAAACACCGATCCTCCCGTCGGTAAATACAAGGCCTCGGATCAAATCATCGGAAATCAGGGATTCCAAAACATTTCCAAGCGGTTCCTCTATCAAGGCCTCCCAGGCTCTGGTTCCATCTTTTCCCATTTGCTCCTGCATTTCTTTTCGGGTCACAAGAGGTGCGGTCAAACCGGGCCAGGCGACCAAGGCCAACTGCTGCTGCAACTCCTGGAGTTTAAGATACCCGCGGTAATCATTCTGACCTCCCGTAAGTTCAAGAAATGCCCGGCGGTTACCGACGGGGTCATCGTTACGAATCAACAGTTCTCGAAATTTTCCATCCTGGATGGACGGTGTCCATGAGGCCGTCTGGCGGGAACGCAGCGAAAGGTGCAGATGGAGGTCATTGATGATCTTCCGCGGAAAAAGGCTCATGAGATAGGAATAAACGGAAAGCTTCGCATCTACTCCATCAAATACCTGCCTCGACTGCGTGGCACCTCCCATTTCTGCATTGCGCTCAAGAACCAGCACTGATTTTCCCGCCAGGGCGAGGTAGCAAGCAGCCACCAGTCCGTTGTGGCCACCGCCCAGAACGGCGATGTCATATTTAGTTTTGATCATGAATCCTTTGTCCCGTTCCGTTACTGTTGTGTGGAGACAATAGGATGATACCTTCCCTGACAGAAAAGCCGAATGAAAAGACGACTCCCTGTCTCCAATATCGGCCATGCTACCATCGAAATCGATGAACAAAACCACCATGAAAGGCTTTCTCTAAAGAACATTGATAAAGGCCTGGGAGTCACGGTTCCCGTAACGGATCCACTTTAGAAACCCAACGGAAAGCATCGCGGGAAAGGAAATTCATACGTAACCGCATCCCTGGAGATTTTTCTGTGGGGATCTTGACAAGGGTGAACCAGCCCATCTTTTTGCTGGCAGAAAGTTGCTACTCCATTTTGCGACCTCAGCCACCAGAGTTAAGTGGTTTATGGCAAGGGTTCAAGCGGTATTCATTACTGGAATTTGTTTCTACTTTAAGACGCTCTTGTGCCTCGACCGAGCGATTCAGGCTTGCATTGGACGGCCATCGGTCAAGAATCATATCTCATGAGAATACTTCATTCAGGTGCCCTCATATTCATCTCCGCATCACTAGCCTTAAGCGCTGCCGTACCAAACGGACTTTCCCGCAAGCGATCGAACGCGCCGGTCATTCTTTCTTCCTGGGACGACCTTCTTGAAGGCGTCCGCAACAACGGCGACTGGCAAGCAAGAAAGAAGATCCTGCGCCAACGCTACCTCAACCTCATTCGAGACGATTTCAAACCGCCAAAGCCGAAACTGGATCTGATGATCCACGAGGAAATCGTGGTCGACGACGTGTATACCCGAAAGCTCATCAGCTACAACGTCGAGGCGGACGAACGCGCATACGCCTACCTCGGCATACCGTTGAAGCGGGACGGCAAACTTCCGGCAATCGTCGCCTTGCATGGCACCTATCCCGAAGGCAAGTCCCGCGCCGCCGGTCTCGTGGACAATCCTGACAAGGCCTATCTCGATCATCTCTGCAGACGGGGGTATATCGTCATTGCGCCCGAGCATTTCGTTTCCGGGCATCGCATTCCACCCGAAGGCCCTTACGAAACCAAGCGCTTCTACGAGAAACATCCGGAGTGGACGGCTGTGGGCAAATTTACCTACGAGCATTCCATCGCGATCGATGTAGTAGAATCCCTGCAGGAAGTCGACGCAGCCAACATCGGCGCAATGGGACATTCACTTGGAGGTCACGGAACCTTCTTTCTCGCGGCCTATGACGATCGCATCAAGGCTTCTGCCAGCAACTGCGGCGGAACGTTCCTTCGACACAACCCTCTCGTTGAAGCGTGGAGCCGCGATCACTGGTACATCTACTTAAAACCGCTTCGTCCCGGTCTGCTTCGGGGAGAACTGCCGGACATTGATTTCCACGAAATCATGGCGCTCATCGCTCCGCGTGCGTTCCTTGATGTCTCGGGACTCAACGACGGACAAAAACTCACACAGCGCCAACGCGTTCTCATGAACTTGAATCTCATGGATGTCTGGGAACTGGAAAAAGCGCCGCAGAACTTCGCTTTCTTCGCCCACGGCCGAGGTCATTCCATCAAGCACGAGTCACGCGAGCTGATCTACGCCTGGATGGATGCACACCTCAAACCGGAGGAAGCGACGGAGACAAAACGCGTGGGGCATCAGTAACGCTTTCCCCCAAGAACAACCGATCGGCAGAACCAGTGCGAACCATCATCCATCATCGTCAAGAGCCGATTGACCCCTGATTGGATTAAAAACGAAGTTGTGCAACCTGACAGGAATCTGATAGTTGATTATCAGAACATTACCATGAAACATCCTCTTCTATCACGCCGTTCATTTCTAAAAGGCTCAGCGCTGGCCACAAGCACTGTGACCTTTCCATTCATCTCCACCAGAAACGTGCTTGGGGCCAATGAACGCCTGAACATTGCCGGTATTGGTTGTGGAGGCAAAGGCAAAGCCGACCTCACGTTCTGTGACTCACAAAATATTGTCGCGCTTGTGGACATTGACCACCAACACGCAGCCGAGATGTTCGATAAGTTTCCACAGGCCAGACGCTACAGGGACTACCGTGTGATGTTTGACGAGATGACGGACGAGATCGACGCCGTGACCATCTCGACGCCGGATCACATGCACTTCCACCCCGCCATGCGCGCCGTTCGGTCAAGGAAACATGTCTTTTGCCAGAAACCGCTGACGCACACCGTGTGGGAAGCGCGCACATTAACGCAGGCGGCACGGGAAGCTGGCGTCGCCACCCAAATGGGTAACCAGGGCATTTCCGCCCCAGACATGAGGCGAGATGCCGAAGTGGTGAAAGCTGGGGCTCTCGGGGAAATTAAAGAGATGCATTGCTGGACGAATCGGCCTGGACGCTATTGGAATCAGGGCCTCGGACGGCCAACAGGCACCCACACCGCTCCTGAACATGTCGATTGGGATCTGTGGATCGGCTGTGCTCCATGGCGCCCCTACAACCCTGCCTATCATCCATTCGCCTGGCGCGCTTATTGGGATTTCGGAACGGGAGCCATCGGGGACATGGGGTGCCATCTCCTGAATTTGGCGACCTTGACAATGGATATCCGTGATCCATCAAAGATCGTCGCTGACGGGATCGGCCAAACGAAGGAAACCGGCCCCACCGAATCGCATATCGTATGGGATTTTCCGGAACGCCCCGAGCAACCAGCTTTCAAGTTTCATTGGTATGATGGCGGACGAAAACCTTCTCAGGACTTATTTTCCGGCGTTGAATACGACACCAACGGCATCCTGATGGTCGGGACGGAGGACACGATGCTGACGCATTACAGCGGAGGTGGAGAACTGAAGAGCGGACGCAAGTATGAGGACATCAATGCTCCCAGAATCTTCGGAGAATGCGAGGACTGGCATCAGTGCCACTACGACGACTGGCTCACCGCTTGCAGGGGAGGTTCTTCAGCTCTTTCAAATTTTGATAAAGCTGGCCCACTTACTGAAGTCGTTCTGCTCGGTCAAGTCGCTATGCGCGCAGGAACAGAAATTCAGTGGGACGCCAGGAAAATGAAAGTGACCAACAACAAGGACGCCAACCAATACGTTTCCACTACATACCGAGAGGGATGGGAAATCTGAATCTCATCCATGAAACAAACTGTTTCCCGAGTTCTGAAGCAGGATTCAATTCTCCATGGTTTCGATGCATTCAATGGGCTTTCTCGATTCAAACTGATCGAATTGAAACGAAGTGCCGGAGGGATTCCAAACAAGCCATTGCACAACTGGTGCTTCTGCTATCAAGTGTGAAAGGTGGCTCCTAATTACTACACACCCTGCTCGACTTGATGAGGTTCGACATTGATCAAACGATGAATCGAACCTGTTCCGATCCTGATTGTCATCGTCACAAAGGCAACTCCGCTTCCAAAATTCACCGAAGCAAATCTCATAAAAGAACAATTCCGACCACCTTATTTCCGAACTCACCATGATCCAATTGCAACAGCTCGAAATAAAAAAAAAGATACTGTGGGCAACGCATCATCACGAATGACTGAAGCTAAGGTTTTTGTCTTCAGGCCACTCAAATTTCAGCTGAGCCACTCTATTCGCCTTGTTTGAAAACAGAATCTAGTTTGGATTTTCGTGGCGAATCACATCCCAACCATCATAGGTTCATTTGTATGAACCGATCCTTATTGTTTTCATTTATCAGGAACTTTTCAAAGCCATTCATCTGCGGAGCCTTGGCCTATTGTGGCGCTTTGCATTTAACGGCAGCAGATCTCCCAGCTGAAAGATCGTTGTGGGAAGATTTTCCGAGAGGGAATGCCATTCAATTTGATAAAGAATCCGTTCGAAGTCACAAAGTCTCTATTCATTCGCTGTCCGGTTCCAATCGGGTATTCAGTCAGGTATTCGAATCAAGCTACACGATTCATCAGGCGCCGGAAACCATTGCCACTGGAGTTGGAATAGTGATCTGCCCCGGCGGAGGATATCGGGATGTCTGGCTGGACCGCGAAGGGCATGATCTCGGAATCTGGCTTCAGAAGCAGGGCATTACTTCCCTGGTTTTAAAATACCGAACGAACTATGGGGCGGAACAATCCAAACCGAAGTATCCCTGGCCTGAGTATTTAACGGCAGTCGTGGCAGATGCCCGACAGGGAATCCAAATCCTTAGAAACGAGGCGACTTCTCTGAATCTGGATCCGAAGAAAATCGGCATCGGGGGTTTTTCAGCCGGAGGACATTTGGCATTGAGTGTTGCCCTTGGGCTGTATGCGGATTCCGGATCCAATATGGCATTGTCCGATCCAAACTTCGCCGGTCTGTTTTATCCCTGGCTCCGGGACGATTTAACATCCGAAGGGGTGGTGGAAAAACATGATCATCTTCCTCCGATGTTTTTTATGAACGCGTTGAATGACCGATTGACTCCGGCAAATCGATGCATCGAGTTTTTTACTCGGATACATTCCAAAGGCGCCCCCTCCGAACTACACATCTATTCCAAAGGGGGCCACGGATTCGATATGGGCGAGGGCAAGGGAGCTTCCGCTCCGTTGTGGAAAAAAAGTTTCGTGGCCTGGTTAACCGATACGGGATTCATTGAAAGACAAGTGGAGGATTAATATCTATCCTTTTCATCACTACAATTGATTCGACCCCGTAAAGCAACTCATCTGGATTCAGATCGCTTGTAGAACCGAAAGATGAACTTGAGCTTTTCAAACTGTCAGCAGAATCGTCAGCAGATTGCAAGTTTGGATAGTCCATGAAAACGGGTCAAATTGAGCCGTAATAAGCGTAAAAAACAACCGGCTCTGAATTACATTCCGAAAGTGCGGCGTTTGCTTATGGCTTGTTTGCATTGTCTGGTGTGGTCAGGATTTCAATACGGACAAGTCTCTTCCGCTGCTTTGATCCAGGCTTCACCACCATATTGTCAGCCTTTTGATCCGCGCACTTGGTGTTCAAGAGGGATCGACCGAAACTGAACTTATTGTGTGTTTCGTAGTTGGCAGTGGTTCGAACCAATCAATGATCGAAATAGAGTCGAGAACAAACTAGCTGTGTGATCGAAGATCCGATCACACAAGACCATGACTAGTCTTTGAGGAATATTTGACGTGCGTGGTTGACGGCTTTCATCACAATCGGATGATTGAGTCTTCTTTCGATTGTGATGGCATAAAAGGACTCCTTGATTTCATCTGTCTGACCTATCAGTCGAACGCCATATTCTCGACAAACTTCCTTGGCAATCACCGAAGGTGCAGCGAAAACGCCAGCACCTTCCCGGCCGAAGACCTTTAGAAGAGCACTATCATGAAACTCTGCGACAATGTGAGGGGTTATTTTATGCGTGTTGAACCATTGATCCAAGGATCGTCGCATGACGGTGTGTTCGGAAGGAGCAAGCAATGCCATTCTTTCCAAACAGGCTGGAAAGCTTCCACGAAGCTGCTTCCTGAGAGATTCTGATGCGAAAAACGATATACCACAATCACCAAGAAAATGATTGAAAGCCTTGACCTTGATCGAAGCGGTGATGGGCGCATCGGTCAAAACCAAATCCAAGTGCTGGATGGATAATTCAGCCAACAATCTTTCCGTCATGTCCTCCTCACAATTCAAGCGGATCGGTGGATCTGAACTTAATAGCGGCTCCAGAATGCGATGGCTGACAAGTTTTGGCAGGACATCAGAAATCCCGACCCTCAACTTTTTAGGTCTTGTAGAGCTGACTCCCTTGATGCATTCAAGGAACTCATTACCAAGGTGAAAAATATCATCTGCATACTCATAAGCCAATTGGCCTGCTTCTGTAAGTTGAAGACCTGAACTTTTCCGCATAAACAGAGATTCTCCCAGAGAATCTTCCAGAGCTTTTATCTGCTTGGAAAGTGTAGGCTGAGTCAGGTTGAGCGTCTGACTGGCCCGGCTTATGGTTCCCTCTTTGGCAACTACCCAGAAATATCGCAAGTGATGATAATTTAACCAATGCATTCGATCAGTATAGATAATATCTATACTTAGACCACTGAAATTTCAATTAGTATATAACTAAGTTCCGTGTGAGGATTCATGGGGTGCACTTAGACCTATATCAGTCGCTCATTAAAGGGCATCAAAACTACAAAACCTCGGAGTTCCCAAAAAACAAGTCCCTCTATGAGCGATTAGCCAAGGGACAGAAGCCCAAAGCGACGCTGCTTACGTGCTCGGATTCAAGGATTGACCCATGTTTGCTCACGAGTGCTGAGCCGGGGGATTTATTTATCATCCGCAATGCGGGCAACATGGTACCTGCTGGTGATGTCGAGGGATGTTCCGAGTTGGCGAGTCTGGAGTTTGCGGTTTGCGCACTCAAAATACCACATTTGATTGTATGTGGCCACAGCGACTGCGGTGCGATAAAAGCATGTCTTTCGCCAGAAACAGTCCAGGGATTTGATCATTTGCCCGGATGGATTGAAAACGGCATGCAAGGTTTGAATGATCATATTGGAGGTGCGAGCAACTTGGATAAGGCCATCGAGATGAACGTGCTTCACCAGATTAAAGTCCTTCGTAAGCTCAAGTTCATTCAATCTCGAGAAGATGCAGGAGAACTTAGCCTTCACGGTTGGGTCTATGACATTGCAAGCGGATCCATAAATGAACTAAAAATTGATTAAAAAAATAAAAATATGAACCAAAAAGAAACGTTCGCAGAACGCGTGAAGCTATTTTTCATGCCATTTCACGATGGGCGCTACGAGGACATGCGTCAAGGGTGGAAGGGAGTGGTGCTACGCGACTTCGTGGCCGGACTCATCGTGGCGATGGTGGCCATCCCCTTGGCGATGGGATTCGCCATTGCCTCCGGGTTGAACCCTGTGCACGGTATCGTCGGAGGAGCATTTGCCGGACTGCTGGGCTCCCTGTTCGGTGGTTCCAAATACCAGGTCTACGGACCAACGGCTGCATACATTCCGATTATCTTTGGTATCATGGTCACTTTTGGTGGAGATGGCGCACAGGTGGTGGCTGAAAAATATTCTGACGGATATGGTGTGCTCGTGCTTTGTTCTGTTTGCGCTGGACTCATACTGATATTCCTTGGTGTATTCCGTGCTGGTACATTTGTAGCACGCGTACCTCATTCAATTGTCGTTGGTTTTACAATTGGTATTTCCCTGACAATCGCCCTGACTCAGATTGGCGACGTGCTGGGAATCAAGGCCAAATTGCCTTATCCGCTACTCGACAAGATTCCGGTCATAGTTCAGAACATAGGAGAATTCAACATCTTCGCAGTCCTACTAGCGGCTGGAACCTTTTTGATCACGAAGTATTTGCTTCGCATAAGTTTCTACATTCCGGGTCCATTGATTGCTATTGGGTTGGGCTATGTGGCCAGCGAGACCATTTTGAAATCACAGGGATTGACAGCAGCCAAAGACAAATATGGAGCCATTCCTACCTCAGACTTCTTTCTCTTTACCCCTCCAACTCTGCCAACCCTGTCAGCAGGCATTGTTTTTGACCTGGCTTTTTATACCATTGCCATCGTTTTCGTAGCAGCCATTGAGTCGCTGCTCTGCTCGCGTATGGCTGATCGCATGGCCGACAACAAAGGGATCCCCTACAATCCAAACAAAGAACTCTTTGGCCAAGGAATGGTGAACACTTTTGTGCCTCTGCTGAATGGATTTCCACACACAGGCGCATTGGCCCGTACGGCTACGAATATAAAGGTTGGTGGCATGACTCCACTTGCTGGAATATTCAAATGTTGGACTAAGTTGGCGATGGCTTTCTTTTTAGCTGCCTATCTTGATCTGGTCCCCATGGCATGCATCGCAGGTATACTGGCATACGTGGCAATGAATATGATTAAGATGGAGGAGATTCGTTCCGTCCACAATATGAACGGCTTTCACATGTTCCTCATGTATCTGACCGCCGTTGTGGTGCTCTTTAAGGATTTTTTAAGCGGCGTTCTGGTATCCATCATTATTTATGCTTTGTTTCATCGGTTTTTTGATAAAAATCTGGATAAACATGCCAGTGACGGAGGGGTCTGAAGCAGCAGGAGCAAAAGTTTGAAGATAGGTTGAGGGAGCTTTTGAATGAGTGTGATGTTCGGGGAAAAAATTCTCACTACAAAACTGAGGTTTTTGGATGCTTGCCAAGGCCAGTGCATGAATCACTTGTAAAACTCATTCAGTTTCCTGTTTGAATCGCTGCATTGAAAACAGCAGGACCGTGTGCGAAATATCTTTACTGGAAGCACGGGCGTTTCATCTATCCGTCGACACGTCCGTTGGCTCAGTAAGCTTGAACGCCTCATCCATTACCAGGTTGGCTTGATCAAATTTCTTTTGCTGAATCAGCATTCCGATCTTCTGCATTATTTTCTGCAGCTCTTGCATTTTTCGCTGCATGTCCTGAGCCCCTTGTTGCAGGCGCTGAATTCGGGCCACAAGTTTGGGCGGCATTCCTTGCGACTCCTGACCGGGCCGATCCACTGCTTTGGGCCTTTGACCAGGATTCTGCAGCTGCTGCCTTGCGATAGCATAACGTTTGCGCATGAATGTCTTCATGGAATCAACAATGTCATCGTAGTTTTTGTCGCCTGGAACTGTCGCTCGCTGATGAGGAAATGGATCGGTCTGCAGATCAGCCTTTAAATGGTCGTATTTCTTGTCAATGAGATGGCAGAGACGAGTGGGTTCAAAGTGTTTTTCGAGGATTTCGGCAGCAATGACTCGATAGCGAGCCAGCAAGGTTTGATCGGCAACAATGCGATCCAGAAGTGGATTGGTGCGTCCCACAGGCAAGGGCCACGCGGCATTCCAGTCATCAATGACGTAGACATGACCGAATGCGATTTCGCAGAAACCAACATCAAGGTCCCACGGTAGATAATGCCAGCGATTCTGTTTCGTATCGTGAAAGAGATAGAAGTTGTGCGGGCCCCAACCTGTCAATTGATCGAATGCACCGGAGAAAAGCATCACTGACATCACCTTGAAGAGAGCCTCTAAATCCATGTTGGACTCCAGCATCTCAAGCAAGTTTGCATCGGGCGTCTGATTGATACGCTTGATGAAGCCAATTAATTCCCAGCGATTTTTGGCTGCTTTATTTTTTGCCTCAAATGATTTTTTGTATTGAGCGGCATCCTCTCCCAGATACGTTAAATCGCCCCCTGGTCCGCCCAGGTCATTTTTCCAAAGGCCACCTGCGGATTCGGGGAAATGCCGATCCAAGAATGATTCATCAATCCTTTCTACGTTCACGTAGACGCCTTGGTATTCCTCGTTCACGTAGAGTTTTGCATAGTTACAGCGATGCGCCTTAATACCTTCGGCTTGCAAGATTTCGGTGATGATGGGTTCACTGAACAGACTGCCGAATTGCACACCGTTATCAAATGAAACACGGCGAAGCCCGACAAATCTTTTGTGATCGTCGTATTTATCGAATCGAACCAAATAACCGCGTTTGTGCTTTTGACCCGGATTTGAAGAACTATTGCCCTTGAAACGAACAGCCACCTTTTTCAAGGTTGCATCACGCCATCGAAAAGACGCTGGCACATAGACACACTCGGGGAGCGCTTCCATCATCCGGCGTTTGTCTTCTACTGAGATTTGAAGATATACCGACTGAACAATTCCTGTTTGGTAGAACTCAATTTGCGCTTGATTCAGGTCTTCACCAAATGGCTGAGAAGCTGCGTGCAGCTTGTTCCCCCAGCAGATTACAAAAAGACAAGCTATTATAAGGATGTGTTTTAGTTTCATGTCAGCTGCAACAATACAATCAACATGAATGTATTAGGGCAATTCGGCAAGAACAGGGAAATTTTCATCGTTGCGGAGCCTGACTCAAAAGGAGCAGTAATGCAATGTTGGAGGGTCTTGGCAATTGTGGGGATATTTGCCCGATTGCGATTTGGTTCTGGAGTATTCCCGCATTGATCGTGTACGTGCATATTATATTTGCATACGGTTGATTCATACGAAGAGCCTAAGCCAACGTTTGCAATATCCAAATCCAGGAGAAATCTACTTTCTGCCAATATATGTTGAATTTCAGTGAGCGACTAATTGATAAACATTAATTGCTGTTCACCATGAATAATTGGCTTTTGGAGTGAGCCATTTTGTGGTTTCTGCATAACTTGCCTTTCGGGATATTGCCGTTGAAGCACTGTGGGACTGTGCAGCAATAATCTCCGTTCATTCAACCAACATTATCAAACCAGCTCGACGAATGGCTCTCTACCTATGCCAGGATTTGATGGATTACCTTCCCATGCACGTCCGTGAGCCGAAAGTCTCTGCCCTGATAGCGAAAGGTCAACCGCTCATGGTTAAACCCAAGTAGATGAAGCAGGGTCGCGTTCAAGTCATGCACATGCACGGGATCACGCGCAATGTTAAAACCGAGATCATCGGTTTCACCATATACCTTCCCTTGTTTGACTCCCCCGCCCGCAAGCCACATGGAAAAGCATCTGTTGTGATGGTCACGTCCATCGTTGCCACCCTGCACCATGGGCGTACGACCAAATTCCCCCCCCCATATGACAAGGGTGTCTTCCAATAATCCGCGACGTTTTAAATCCATGACTAAAGCAGCCGTTCCCTGATCCGTATCCTGACAGTTTTTCTTGATATCCTTGGTCAGGTTCCCATGTTGATCCCATGCTTCGTGAAAGAGTTGAACAAAACGTACGCCTCTCTCCAGCAACCTTCGAGCAAGCAAACAATTGCGCGCGTAATTTGATTTCCGAGGGTCTTTGATACCATAAAGATCCAGTGTTTCTTTGGACTCCTGACTCAAGTCCATCAACTCCGGAGCACTTGTCTGAAGCCGGTAGGCGGTCTCATAGGCTTGGATTCTGGCATCGATCGCTGGATCTCCAGCTTGATCAAAACCAATTTCATTCAAACGTTTCAGTGCGTCCAATGAATCACGTTGAACTTCGGCGTCATATCCCCTGGGATTGGATAGATACAAAACCGGATCTCCGGTTCCACGAAATGGAATACCCCCATACTCGGCAGGCAAAAAACCACTGCCGTAATTACTGGCTCCCCCACTCGTCCCCTTCGCACTGGTCAAAACAATGTAACCAGGAAGGTTTTGCCCCTCACTACCCAATCCATACAAGGACCAGGCTCCCAGGCTGGGTCTTCCAAACTGTTGAGATCCTGTATTCAACATGATCTGCGCCGGAGCATGATTGACGGCCTCGGTGTGTAAAGATCGAATGAGGCAGATTTCATCTGATATTTTTGCAGTATGTGGCAACAGTTCGCTCAGCTCAATTCCGCTTTGCCCATGAGGACGAAATTTAAACTTGGGACCCAAGAGCTTGGAATTCGGATTGATAAAGGCTGCTCGGTAGTCTTTGAGTAATTCGGCTGGGGGTAATTGACCATCCCGCTTGGTGAGTTCAGGCTTCGGATCAAACAATTCCAGGTGACTTGGAGCACCTGCATGAAAAAGATAAACGACTCTTTTAGCTTTGGCGGCAAAGTGAGTTCTTGCTTCCTTGCCAGGAAAATCATTTGCAAGCAAGGAATGCAATGCGGACGCTCCCACCCCTAGACCGCAATCACGCAGGAACCAGCGACGGCTGAGGCGTTCTGCCCACTGCTTTCTATGTTCGTTTTTTGCATTCATCTCCGTGCCTTTCAATACTTGGTTAATGTTGCGTCCAAATTAAGGAGAACACGAGCGCCGATGGCCCAGGCCGCAGCGTCCTGCGGCGTCGCCCCTTCCGGCAGATCGGGTCTCACTGAGGCCTCGCCAAATGCAACATGGTCGATTGGCAGCCATCCGTCTGCCAATCGAGAGCGCTGTTTTTCGATCAGGTCCAATAATGCTTGCCGCTCATCTGCCTGACTGGCGCGCCCAGTGCAAAGCCGAATCCCATAATCTGCTCTTGATGCATCCTTGCCACCGCCCTCTCGAAGTATTCTCAGTGACAAAGCCCGCGCAGCTTCAACGAAGACTGGTTCGTTGAGTGGCACAAGCGCAGCCATCGGAGTATTGGACTGCATACGCCGAGCACAGGCGAAATCAGCGTTGGGTGCATCGAATGTGGTCAGAACAGGGTCCGGCATGGATCGTTTTCGGAACATGTAGAGCGATCGACGGTATCGTTCCGGAGCCTGAGCTTCCTGCCAGTCGACTTTGGAGTAATTGTAATCCAGCATACTTTTGGGAACAGGAGGGTAAAAACTGGGTCCACCAATACGTTCATGCAACAAACCCGACAGGGACAGAGCGATGTCTCGGACAACTTCCGCATCGACCCGGAATCGAGGACCTCGGGCCAGCAAACGGTTACGAGGATCCATTTCCCCCAGTTCAGGGCGTACACGAGAATCCTGCTGATAGGTTCGACTGGTTACAATGGTCTTGATCAATGATTTGAGAGACCAACTGTGCTCCATTAAATCCACCGCCAGCCAATCCAGTATCGACTGGTATTCAGGGCGAGGCGCACGTGTTCCAAAATCCTCGGCAGTCTCCACGAGCCCTGCTCCGAAGATCGACTGCCAGACACGATTGACCTGAACTCTCGCTGTTAAGGGAGATTGTTCACTGGCCAACCAGCGAGCAAACGTAAGTCTTGTTGAGGCGCCTTTTGGAAAGCCATGCAAGGCAGCAGGAGTGTGCGCCTTCACCTGCTGACGGGGACGGTTCCAGCTACCTCGATCCAGCAAATGGGTAACTCGTTTGAGTTCAGGAGATGGTTGTGACAAGTGCAACACACTCGTATCGGCCTCAGGGTAGGTTTGCTCATGCCCATCGATTTGTGCATTGATCTCTGCGAAATCAGGAACACTTTTTCTCCAACTTCTGAAAACAGCCTGCTGTTCTCTTTCTGTTCGCTGCGTTGGCTTTTTTTGGATGGCAAGCCGGGCTGCATGATCCAGAAGAGGCGTATTGGCATGCGTTTGACCGGTGACCGAACAGCGCAGCCGGCCCAATTGTAAATTGTCTCGTCCATTGATGACTCTGCCCTGATGAAGTTGAAGCCGAATCTTGAGCTCACTGGTATCTTTCAGATTCAGGGGATTACCCAAAGTCACGACTGCAACCGAATCGGTATGACGCAATACAGGCCCTCGGTCCGGCATCCACCCCGTCTGGGATTTGCCGTCGATCAAGAAATCTGCAGGCCCCACTCGACGCCGTTTTTCCTTGTCGGATTCATCCGTTAATTCTCGTTCTTCTGTAGCAAAGTCCACACGGGCCTCCTTGAGTTCCACTTTTTTCCACTCACCTCCTTCAGTCTCTCTGTGATGGACCTCAATCTCTCCTATGGAAAACATGCCCCGCCTTCCACGTCCGGGACCGCCAAATGGATGATCCCCATGCCGCAGGGCTTCCAATCGGATTTCAGCCACTTCAAGAGCCCCCGGCTGTGCGATCAGATACATACTTCCTCCAGCTGTTGGATGTCCAAGCACTAAAATACTTTTATCATCCATTTTGGTAGGATGGTTCAGCCCGCCTTCCCATACGTGTTCATGAAAATCAAGTTGACTCCACTGGGGCTGTTTTTTTCGCTGGGCTTCTTCCCACAGCAGGATCTCCTGATTCAAATTCGGTACTTTTTCCCTAATATCATTTTCAAGTGTGTTTACTTTGGATTGGATCGATTCAATCAAATCCAACTGTTCTTTTGAATAAACCCAGGATTGTGCTTCGTGGGTGTCGTTCAGGTAAGCAAACATTCCGTAATATTCATCGTGGGAGATAGGATCGAACTTATGAGTATGGCACTGAGCACATTGAAGTGAAAGACCCAGCACGGCTTTACCAACACAATCCATACGATCAAAAACCCCCTCAAGGCGAAATTGCTCCGCGATGATAGCGCCCTCTTCGTTGACCATCCCATTACGCAGGAAACCAGTAGCAATCAGCTGGTCCTGAGAGCGATCAGGCAATAGATCGCCTGCCATTTGTTCGATGAGGAATTCATTATAGGGCTTGTCATCATTGATTGCCTGGATCACCCAATCGCGCCATGCCCACTGCTCACGCGGCAAATCCTTCTCAAATCCATTACTGTCGGCATAGCGGGCGACATCGAGCCAGGGGCGAGCCCAGCGCTCACCAAATTTCGGATCTTTGAACAAACGAAGCGTCAGGTTCTTGACGGCCTTGCCGCGATCCTCTTTTGCCGCTGAAACGAATGCAGCAACTTGCTTGGGAGAAGGAGGTAGTCCGATAATATCCAGATAAAGGCGACGGCATAAAACGTCAGCTTGTGCAGGGGGTGAAAACGAAAGACTGTCCGTCTCCAATCTTGCATCGACAAAGGCGTCTATCGGATGTCCCGCTTTGGGAATGGATACTTTTTGAGGAACAATGAAAGCCCAGTGCTGTTCATAAACGGCACCACTGAGAATCCATTCATTGAGGATCTTTTTCTCCTGCGGATTCAAGGAAAGTTCTGATTCAGGAGGAGGCATGATTTCATCAGGATCCGAGTGATGAATACGTTGTATCAACGTGCTTTGATTCGGTTTACCCGGGACCACCGCAGCATAGTCTCCCAGGTCTTTTGTGGCCCCCGCTGATGTGTCTAATCGTAAACCACCCTTGCGTTCTTTCTCATCAGGACCGTGGCACTGAAAACATTTTTCGGAAAAAATAGGTAGAACATCGCTGCCGAATTCTACCGCTCCAACACGTAGATGAAAGAATGTCGCGCATAAACATAGACCGACTCCAATGAGACGGAGAACTTGAAGGGAAGCATTCATTAGAAGGTTACTTTAGTTTGATAACGACAATCTGTCATGATCCATCGGCATTGTAAATACTGATTCCTGTATGCTTCTGGAAGACATGGATGAGCTTGTTCATTGTCCATATCAGAAAAGGGACAAGATAAGCGAAACCAAGGATGCATGCTATAAAAATGAAAAGCTCGTTGACATTCCTGCAGGCGCGACACCAACTTTTATTATGTCCAAAAAAAATATTACCAGGCGCAGTTTCATGGCGAGCGGAGGTAAATCCACTCTCACAATCGGCGCGGGTGCGGCGCTGTTCCGAACTTCCAAGATGGCGCACTCTCAAAATGCTTCCGAAAAGGTGGTATTGGCCCTGATCGGCGCAGGTGGGCGAGGTGCCAGCCACGCCTCGGGAATGTCTCGCCTGCCTGGCGTGGAGTTCAAATATGTCTGTGACGTCTGGAAGGATCGCGGGTCTGGAGTCATGAAACAGTTGACTCAGACTCAACAAAGGCCACCGCAGCGGATCTCGGATATGCGAGTGGCTTTGGATGACAATGAAGTCCAAGCGATCGTGGTGGCAACTCCGGAGCACTGGCATGCATTGGCGACAGTCTGGGCCTGTCAGGCCGGCAAGGATGTTTATGTGGAGAAAAACCCATCCATGAGCATCTGGGAAGGGCGCAAGATGATTGAGGCGGCTCGCAAGTATGATCGCATTGTTCAGGTTGGTTTCCAGAACCGAAGCGGCCCCTATGCGAAGTCGGCGCGCGATTACATCGCCAGCGGAAAACTCGGGCGAATCGTCCATGTCAAAGTTTACAACATGCTGGGCGGGGCCAGGTGGCAGCCCAAACCAGACGGCACTCCCCCTGCTGGATTCGATTGGGATGCATGGCTTGGACCCGCTCCTTACGTTCCGTACAATGCAGGTCGTCATCTCGACTGGCATCCATGGTGGGATTACAAAGGGGGTACTCTGGCGGACGATGCCAGTCATCAACTGGATCTGACACGCATGGTTTTAGGTGACCCTTTACATCCAAAATCCGTGCTCTGCATAGGTGGCAACTATGCCTATCAGTCGGGACGTGAGGTGCCCGAGTTCCAGTGTATCACCTACGACTACGGGGATTTTTCAATGACGTGTGAGAATGGTAATGCTACGGATTACATGCGCAAGTTTCCGGGCGATGTTCGTTTCGGAAACCAATGGCCCCATTGGCAGATGTCGGCTACACGTGTTGAGATCTACGGTACAAATGCCCTGATGTATCTTGGCCGGCACGGCTGCGGGTGGCAGGTAATGGGTGCCGGTGGAGAAGTCATTGCCGAGGACAATGGGCTTTTTCCGGATCAATGGCATCAGCCCAACTTTATTGATTGTGTCCGGACACGGGCACGGCCAAATGCTGATATCGAAGAAGCTCACAGGAGCGCCAGCCTCGTGCACCTGGGAAATACCTCCTATCGCGTGGGGCAAAAGCAACTCATGTTTGACGGCGCTACGGAACGTTTCACCAACAACCAGAAGGCCAACGCAATGCTGAAGCCAGCATATCGAAAGCATTACCGAATAGACGATAAAATCTGAAAAACATCATGAAACCCACATTATTCATTTTCTGGATGCGACTCCCTTTTTTCCTGCTACTGATGGCATCAACCGTCTGTTCAGAGATCCACGGATTGACATTAAAACTTCAACAACGCGACCCTGAAACAGGCCAGATAAAGATCGAGACCGAAGAAATCAACCCCCTGAAAGTCGGCGTCATTGCTGTCGATGTCTGGAATTATCATTGGTGTAAAACCGCAACCATGCGTGTGGATGCTATTGTTCCCAGGATGAACAAAGCCCTTGAAGCAGTAAGAGATCTGGGAATGACGGTGATGCTATGCCCCAGTGATGTCGTGGACAATTATGTGGGTTACCCCCAGCGGGAGCGGATATTCGCATTACCTGAAGTAACGGTCCCCAAGGTGTATGATGTCACCTGTCCTCCAGTGCCCGATGCGGGAGGGTGCGCGTGTGATCGTGAGCGCTGTGCTGTCAACTATGGGTGGGATGGAATGCACCCGGACTTGCGAATTGGAAAGCATGATCTGATGCCTGACACGCAGGCGGAAGTCTATGCCATTTGCAAGCAATACGGATTGACCCATCTGATTTACGTCGGATTCCATACCCAGGTTTGCCTGCTGGGCAAACCAATGGGATTGCGAGCGATGAAATCTGCGGGACTGCAATGTGTTCTGGCAAGGGACATGACCGATGCCCACCCAGGATATGATCCAGCCCGAAAATTCACACCCGACCTGAACACAGCACAGGTGGTGGAACACTTTGAAAAGCACCTGGCCTCAACGATCCATTTGCAGGATGAATTGACCCGCTGGAGCAAATGGAATTCGGACTGGATTGTCGATCCCGTTCGGATTGCGCCATGGGGCACACAAATGCGTCCCCATTTATTTGAGCAGCCAGTAACCGTTACACTGACGACCCCTCTACAGCCGGACGCAGAAATCCGTTACACACTAGATGGTTCTGAGCCGATTCTGACATCAAAGCCCTATGAGGGGCCGTTTATTGTTGAAGAAACTACACTTCTCCGAACCTCAGCCTTTCGAGACGGCAGAAAGGTTTGCCTCGAGTCTGAAGGATTCTTCGCACACATGAGACCATTGCCACCTGCCCCGGATCTACTCATCAACGATCTCACCCCCATCCGCAATGTTGGTTTCGGGCACACCTACGGAGGGGTCGTCAGATACTCTGGAAATACACAAGCACCGCAAAAGGACCGCTCAAACCTCGGATACGCCTTGAAGATTAACCGCAAGAGTTATGACAAGGGAATGGGCGTACACGCGCCCTCCGCGCTCGCTTATCAGATCAAACCTGAATATGAACGCTTTGTGGCATTGGCAGGTGTCGATGAGCACGTGGTCAGTATCAGCAACGGCTCAAATCTTGCCATGTATCCCAGTGTAATTTTCAAGGTATTTATTGACGGCGAGGAAGCCGCCTCAAGCCCCGTGATGAAGGTCTTGTCGCCGGCATGGCGATTTGACATCAACATCCCTGCTGGGGCAGACATCATCAGTCTGGTTGCAATGAATGCTGGGGATGGATCACGTGAGGACTTTGCAGATTGGGTCAATGCAGGTTTTGTTTTCACCCAATGAGGAAATCCTGAATTCAAAGCCAACACAAGTCCATCAAAGCAAATGAACAAAACGTGAACTATTGAAAATAAGCCCTCACTTATGGTTCACATCTCGGACTTGGCCCGGAATCATCCAGCGTTTCCTCAGCACCTGACAAGATTGATGCCTGGTTTGAGACATTCCGTTTTCTCGATTCTATGATTGTGCTGGTTTTTAATGACCCATTGATGTCAGATTGTATCTCATTTCATATTCACTGCTCGCATGAGATTTGCCTCAAGAATGAAAATACGATGGCTGTCGTTACTGACAGCGGCGATTTTTTTTCCATTTCGTTTGCAGGGTCAGGTAGAGAAACCTATCAACTATAATCGTGATATTCGACCCATTCTCTCAAATCATTGCTTTGCTTGTCATGGTCCTGACGAAAATAAACGAGAGGCAGATCTTCGACTGGACCTTCCCGGGATTGCACTTGAAAAAAAAGCCATCATACCCGGGGACGCTCAGTCGAGTCAATTGATCCAGCGCGTCCGGCATGAACAACCAAACAAACGCATGCCTCCGGAAGAGACGAAGAAGCCACTTACAAAAGTGAAGATAGATCTTCTGGAACGCTGGATTGCTTCGGGTGCGGAATATGATGAACATTGGGCGTGGATACCTCCTGTAAGATTTACACTGCCTGAAACCAGTTCCCCTGAATGGGTGATCAACCCCATCGATTCCTTCGTCCTGGCTCAATTGAAGAAGGAGAATCCAAGCTTGCATCCATCCGGTCCCGCAGATGCAAGAAGACTCATTCGACGCCTTTCTTTCGATCTCACCGGTCTGCCACCATCTACCGCCGAAATCTCGGCTTTTCTTGAGGACCATTCTCCCCGAGCCTATGAAAACCTGGTGGCTCGATTGCTGGCCTCAGACAGCTTCGGCGAACGCATGGCAATGCATTGGCTGGATCTGGCGCGTTATGCTGATAGTGACGGCTACCATGATGATACCGATCGAGCCATGTGGCCTTATCGCGACTATGTCATCAACTCATTCAACAACAACAAACCGTTTGATATTTTCACTCGGGAACAAATTGCTGGAGACCTAATACCTGATGCAACATTGGAGCAGAAATCGGGGTCTGCGTTCCATCGCAATGGCCCGACATCAAGCGAAGGAGGTGCCAATCCTGAAGAATATCGTGTCAAATATGCTGTGGACCGTGTCGCCACCACTGCGACCGTTTGGCTGGGGGTTACCCTTCAATGCGCGGAGTGTCACGACCACAAATACGATCCATTTTCTCAACGCGAGTTCTATCAAATGTTCGCATTCTTCGACCAGGTTCCGGGGAATCCGCTTTACCGAGGAAAATTTGCTCCCCCCTCCATCGCATTGCCCTCTCCACAACAGGAAGCCGAGAAAAAGAAATGGTCTCAGCAGATTGAGATACTACAGGCAGGATCTACGAAAAGCGCTTCGAATGTGAATAAAAACGTTGTCCTTGAGCTCGAGATGGCGAAGAAGAATCTTCAGGCAATCACACGTTCGATTCCTAAGCTTCGCATCATGCAGGACGCAGATGAGCGAATGCCCAGTCATATCCTTATCCGAGGAAATTTCCGCCGCAGGGGAGAACTGGTGTCCCCTGCCGTCCCCTCCATTTTCCCAGATCTTCCACCCGCCGCCTCGCCTCGTCTGGCTCTGGCCGAATGGCTCAGCGACCCCGGAAATCCATTACCAGCCCGTGTGGTTGTCAATCGGTTATGGGCCATGCTTTTTGGTGAAGGGATTGTCACAACGTTGCAAGATTTCGGTTCACAGGGAGATTGGCCGAGCCATCCGAAACTGCTGGACTGGCTGGCGGTAGAATTTATTGAGAGCGGTTGGGATATCAAACACATGCTCACACTAATGGTCACTTCTGCAACCTACCGCCAATCCTCGGCGGGTTCCGAAATGCTGATGCAGATTGACCCATCGAACCGGCTTTTAGCCAGAGGATCACGGCGTCGACTCTCAGCTGAAATGATCCGCGATAATGCACTCTTCGTTTCGGGATTGCTTTACTCACAGATGGGCGGTCCATCCGTGAAGCCCCATCAACCCCCCGGACTCTGGAAAGAAATGGCCTACGGAGACTCGAAGGGTAAATCTTATATAACAGATCAAGGCAAAAACCTCTACCGGCGAGGGCTCTACACTTTCTGGAAACGCTCGATACTCTACCCCGCTTTCGCAGCCTTTGACGCTCCTAACCGCGAAGAATGCGTGGTAAACCGTCCCATCACCAACACCCCGCTGCAGGCACTCGTCACAATGAATGACAGGACCTTTGTTGAAGCCGCAAGGGCTTTCGCCAAACGAATCCTGGAATCGAGCAATCATACTGAGGAAAGCAGAATTACCTTCGCTGTGGAGTCGGCACTCTATCGCCCTCCTTCGGATCAAGAACTTTTCATCCTCATTTCTCTTCAGCGGGATATGATCTCTCATTACAAGTCACGCTCAGAAGACGCTGGACAGATCGTCTCTGCAGGAAAGCTCCAATATGCCTCAGACTTGAATACCACCGAATTCGCCGCCTGGATTGCAGTGGCTCAGGCGATCATGAATCTCGATGAGTTTTTGACCAAAGAATGAATGCTCGTATCATCAATTCACTGGACCATACGCCACAGGCTGTTCTCAAGCGCAGGACCTTTCTGGGGCATGGAGCAAACGGGTTAGGAGCAATGGCACTGGCTTCGCTCTCTCCGCATTTGTCGGCTGGAAAACCAGAAACCTCGAGTGGTTTGAATGGACTCCACATTCCAGCAAAAGCCAAAAGGGTTATTTTCATTTGTCAAAGCGGAGGAGTGTCTCAGTTTGAAACCTTCGATTACAAACCCAAGCTGGAAGCACTCAACGGCAAGCCGATGCCCCCATCATTGACCGATGGTCAACGCCTCGCCCAGATCCGCGGCAAGGAACTGATCGTTCAAGGCTCTCCTTACAGATTCAGAAAGCAAGGCAAGAGCGGTGCTGAGATTTCTGAGCTTCTTCCATTTACAAGTAAGATTGTTGATGACATCTGCATCGTCAAAACCTGTGTATCAGAAGCCATCAATCATGACCCAGCAGTCACCTTCCTTCAATGCGGCAACCAACAACCGGGACGCCCGACAATGGGAGCGTGGTTAAGCTACGGCCTGGGAAGCGAGAACAGTGATTTACCCACCTTCGTGGTATTGGCTTCAGGCATGAATCAAGGGCAGAACCTGCATACGCGATACTGGGGAAGCGGATTCCTTCCATCGGAACACCAAGGAGTCCGATTCAGACCTGCTCACGATGCTATCCCTTTTGTCAACAATCCCGCGGGAGTCAATCGAAATGCCCGTCGCCGAATCATCGACAGTATCACAGCGATCAACAACCTCAAAGGCAGTCGGGTGTTTGATCCGGAGATCAGCACCCGCATCAAGGCTTATGAAATGGCATTCCGCATGCAGGCATCTGTACCCGAATTAATGGATATTTCAGGAGAACCTGATCATGTTCTCAAACTTTATGGTCCAGAGGTCAACAAGCCGGGGAGCGCTGCTGCCAATTGCCTGCTTGCTCGCCGCCTGGCTGAACGGGGCGTTCGCTTCGTTCAACTCTACCATCGTGGATGGGATCAACATGGAAACCTTCCAACAGATCTATCACGACAGTGCCTTCAGACAGATCAGCCCTCGGCCGCACTGATTCAGGATCTCAAGATGCGCGGACTGCTCGAGGATACTTTGGTGGTCTGGGCTACAGAATTCGGCCGCACCCCCATGCTGCAGGGTAAATTCGATTCCAATAACTACGGCAGAGATCATCACATGTTATGTTTTTCCATGTGGATGGCAGGGGCAGGAATCAAGCCCGGCATGACTTTCGGTGAATCCGACGAATTCGGCTATCAACCCGTCAAAGATCCAGCTCACGTACACGATCTCCATGCCACATGGCTTCAGCTTCTCGGAATCGATCACGAGCGGCTTACCTATCGGTTCCAAGGCCGTGACTATCGACTGACGGATGTGCATGGAAAGCCCCTGCCACAACTCCTTGCCTAACCTGAACCTGTTCCATCAAGAGGGTTCACTTTGAGTATACCTGCACAACCGAAGATCCTGGGTTTATCCATGTGGGTCGAAGCAATGAGTTTCGATGCCGTTCTGGACTTTGGGTTTTGAATTCGACAACAACATCATACGTTGATATGATTTTAATACTATGTTCGTTGAATTTCGATGGTACAGGAAAGGTGGATTTACGCTCATCGAGTTGCTGGTTGTCATCGCTATCATTGCGATTCTGGCAGGGATGCTGTTGCCCGCTTTGAGCAAAGCGAAGACCAAGGCACAAGGTATTTCCTGCATGAACAACCTGAAGCAACTCCAACTGGCCTGGTTGATGTACCCAGATGACCATGAGGACTACTTACCCCCCAACCCCGAAGGGCGCGCACAAAATGTCGATGGCCGCGGATGGGTGAGTGGCCTGCTGAATTTCAGCGGAAGCAATACAGACAACACGAATACACTTTTTTTGACCGACCCTCAGTTCGCCAAGCTCGCTCCTTACCATCATTCGGCCGAGGTTTACAAGTGTCCGGCTGATAAAAGCTCAGTCCGTATCGGAGGCAAATTGCACCCCAGAGTGCGCAGCCTGGCCATGAATCAGGGAGTCGGATGGAACGCGACTGCAAGCTGGATCAAACGAGGAGGACCTGACTGGCGCATCATGCATAAACTATCCGATGTCCGCCGTACAACCATGACCTCAGTCCTCCTCGACGAACATCCAGACAGCATCAATGGTGCCGGCTTTGCCGTTCAACCCACTGACAACCGCGCACAAACTCGCATCATTGATTTCCCTGCAAGTTATCACAACGGAGCAGCCGGGTTTTCCTTTGTGGACGGACATGCGGAAGTGCACAAGTGGCTCGATGCCCGCACAATGCCTCCCGTTCAATACACAGGTCAGATGGGATTGAATGTGGCCAGCCCCAATAATCCGGATGCCTGGTGGATGATCCAGCGAACGACGGACAAAGATTGACTTTCTTTTTCTTTACCGGCTTGGAAACTCTCCTGACAAAACATCTTGTCATGCTTATTCTCATGGTGAGTATGCGACTTCCTGAGCTTCATTGTTCAAGATAACGAGCATGAGCAAACCAATCACTCATCATCAACAAGTGCTTACAAGGTCTGAGTTAACATGAACAAACAGTTTGATGTCATTGTCGCCGGGATGGGGATCGTTGGCATGGCGCATGCATATACCGCCGCCAGAAAAGGCATGCGCGTTTTGGTGGTGGACACGGACCCTCAGGCTTCGGGAGCCAGTGTGAGGAATTTCGGATTTATCACTTTGACGGGGCAGGAAGAGGGCAAACCTTGGCAATATGCCAGACGCTCGGTGGATATCTGGCGCTCGGTGGCTCGCCAAGCATCCATCCAGATCGATCAGACCGGAGCGTGCTTTGTGGCAAAGTGCAAGGAATCCTCTGATCTTCTGGAAGCCTATGCTCGATCAAAATCAGGAGAGGCTTGCCGCATCCTTGGCAAAAACGAGCTTCAGGACATGTGCGCTGGAAATTTTTCCGAAGAGATCGAGAAGGCCCTTTTCAGTCCTCATGAACTACGTGTGAATCCCCGCGAAGCCATTCCCAAAATGCGACAGTGGCTCACCCATCACCTTGGGGTTGAGTTTCAAACCAACACCCATGTCAACCGACTGGGAAAGGGATGGGTGGAAACAACCCAAGGCACCCTTCATGCCGAGCGTATTTATTTATGTATGGGGGATCGTCTGCGTGAGCTTTGCCCAGAAGTCTGGCAGAAGCGCAAATTGAAAATCTGTTCTCTGCAGATGTTGAAGCTCAGACCACCAGGGATAAGATTACCCTTCCCTGTCCTCTCCGATTTGAGCTTGATCCGTTATCCGGGTTTTGCGGGCATGCAGGAATCACGGGCATTGAGTGATGTGTTGGAAAGGAAGTTTGCCGTACATCTGAAACACGGGATTCATTTGATTATTGTGCAGGACCAGGATGGTAGCCTGATCATTGGTGATAGCCATGCTTATGGCGATCAAGCCTTGCCGTTTCAGAACGAACAGGTCGACAAACTCCTTCTATCAACATTTCGGGAATTATTGCCTGGCGTCGAAACCGAAGTCTGTGAGCGATGGATGGGCTCGTATGTTTGCGCCGAGGATGGCATTGCCTTTTCCGAAGAAATCAACGAAGGGGTGTATGCCGTTGAGATAACTACCGGAGCAGGGATGTCTCTTGCCTTCGGACTTGCCGAGGAGGTGTTGAATCATTCCATCTAGCAGCATTCACATGGAACGAATGGATGACACTGAGCCGATTGCGCAATTATATTGCACCAGTAATTAATCTGCTTTCTTCAGCGCAATAGAAATGCTTCAAACGGTTCGATTACAAAAAGCTGACCGAACGCTGCCCCCGCTCCTGTTCCCTATTTCGACCAGGTCTGACCGATCAAAAGCAAGACGCACTGAAAACCCCTGCAGGTTTTCGTCTTCTGCACACATTTTTATCGACCCCGTTACCGGCAGACGCTATGTCATACACCACAATGAACATCGCACCTTTCACACATCGCGAAAACTCGACCGTGCTCATCACCGGAGTTGGACTCATGGGGCAGCATATGGCCAGAACCGCAATCAAGTGGTTGAAGCCCAAACACCTTGTATTAGTCGATCATGCCACTGAAATCATGGTCGGAACCGAAAAAACGCTGCTGACCGATTTTGCATCAGACCTTCAAAACCTTTCGGAGGGCAACACACAAGTCATGGCCGAAAGTTTGAATATTGCCGACGAACCCGAGGTCGCAGACCTTTTCAAACGTCATCGCAACATCGATTACCTGCAGCACACGGCAGGCATTTCCCCCTGCCCTCTCACCCCTCCAGAAAAACTGGACAAGGAGACTGTGATGAAATCCTGCGAAGTCAATCTCTGGGGTGCTCACAACCTCCTCAAACAGGCAGTGAATGCAAAAGCGTTTACCCCCGGTGCTCGCGGTGTGCTTATTTTGTCCACATCCGGAACAGTAGGTTCCGAGGGGCGCGCCAGCTCTGCATATGAAGAATCCAAAGGAGGGCTCATGAATTTGTTAACCCTGCAATCCCGCCATTTTCTGGAGAAACACGCTCTCATTCTCAACGGCTTGGCACCTTCACCTTTGAGAGGCCCCATGGCTGCACAGAACCCGATTTCGGCCGCTCGTTTACAAGCTGTTGAGGATGCCATGCCTATAGGAAGACTGACGGCCCCAGAGCACATAACGGCTGCCACGTCCTATTTCTGGGCTGAACAGTGCTGGGCCGTGGGAGAAGTTTTAACAATAGACGGTGGATATACCAAACACCGCCCGATTTACGGTGCATTGAGCTAGTTTCAGCGACTCAAGTTTTCAACGCATCAAAACGGTTCAAACAAAAAGAGGAAGTTGCTCTAAGGATCGATTCATGAGCAGAGATCGGCGCCAGTCAACGGGTATGCCCTTGAGCCCACAATCTGCACCCAACAATGCACCAATCACTGCGCCTCGATGGCAATTGTCTCCTCCAATGTTTGTATTGGCAATAATTCCATCCTTGAATCTTCCGGCATATTTCCAGGCGAGGTAGAGAGAGGCAGGAAAGGCCTTGTCGATATAACACGCAGAACTGAAGTGATGATCAATGACTTCTGCGTCGGGTTTGTGCGTCCAACGCTCGGCACGTCGCAATGAGAAAAAATCGTTACCGTGATTTACGATTGCCTCTTGCAACGCTTTGCCAAGCAAGACATCACCAAGAATCCTTGTCAGGCTGTCTGCAGCACGCTCTACGACGGCATGATGATGGGTCAAGTGAAGATGCTCACGCGCAACCAGTCGAACCGACTCGATTTCTCCGTCCAATAATCCGGAGAGTACCGGCAATGAAGCCAGTCCGCCTATGTGATTGTCGGGCCCGCCGCATGTTTTCAAGCTTCGGCCGCGTGCGTATTGTGTAAAGAACTGACGATGGCATTCCTCTACGTAAGTATCCCGGTGAGATTGCGGGTTGAGCATGAAATCCCGATAACGCTCAAGGTAACGATCCGCATCATAACTTTTCTCTTCTTGAATTGTTTCAATCAGTTGCCAGGCAAGCTGCAGATTCAGCGTATTTTCGCCCGCATCGAGGTGTTGATGATAATGAATACCTTTCTGCCCCCAATATTGCGCCTGATCATGAAGAATGTCTCCTTTCGTGTTCAATGGACTATAATTAC
>Ga0233432_10000734_pt1 | contig 31529 bp, 26 predicted proteins | sample SI_122_August201_6_FD_179870 | JGI IMG/M metagenome (GOLD analysis project Ga0233432, IMG submission 179870) | Seawater microbial communities from Saanich Inlet, British Columbia, Canada - SI_122_August2016_10_MG | ecosystem: Environmental > Aquatic > Marine > Inlet | place: Canada: British... | reverse complement strand
CCTGAAAGTATTCTATGGGTTTCTGCATCATTTGAGTTTGATAGTTCACCAGAGATTCCTGAAAGTATTCTATGGGTTTCTGCATCATTTGAGTTTGATAGTTCACCAGAGATTCCTGAAAGCAAAGCGTGAGTTTGCGTATCACTATCAATTTCTACATTAACGTTGATATCTGACAGAGTACCTGTGAGATCTGAAATATCTGAAGAAATGCCAGAAAGTATTTCATTCGTCGAATCCAAATTAATATTCAGATTGTCGACATTAATGTCTATTGCACCTTGAGGTTCCCACCTTCCTGATTCTTTATTCCAGTAGTACTGGAAGACCGGCGAGGGTGACAAGTGGTCTAGTTTCGTTATATCAGTATATAACGGATTATTTTTAAAGTCTCCTGGATTAGCCATACAGGAGTATATTACACCTTTTTTTTAACCTCTATCCAAATGGTGCTTTATGCCGTTTCTTTTATCGCTATATTCTTTAAAATATTTTTGCTGAACTGGATCGTAACCTAATTTATCTTTTCTTCTCTGGCTCATTTCCCTACTTTGATCTATCATGTCTCCGTAGGTTCCTTTTTGATTGGAGGTTTTTTCCTTAAATGATTGATTACTAAAAGGGTCTATTTGCGAATCTATATTAGCTTCAGGGATATAAAATACTCTCTTCCAGTGAACTCCATCTTTATCAATGTATATATGTTCATCATTCATTCCTTGAATGACGTCTATGGTTTCTTCTGTTTCTGGATGTTCGTAAGTATAGAGAGGCATTATTCTAAAATCTTTTCTAAAGTATTTTTATAAGTAAATTTTTCTTTAAGCTTTTCACCTTTTATATTATTTATATTACATTTTGTTTCAGCTAATTCCATTGCAGATATAAATTCATCATCATCAAAAGTATATATGTTTCCTTGATTGAAATCGCCACCTTCATGGAAAAAGATATTATCGTAAGCGGGTTCTTTGCCGCTTGGTTCAACTAATATTGAATTTTCTGAGTTAGCCCAATCCTTGTGAGAACTTCCGTTTAGAACTATACTCCATTTACCAAGGCAGGTTGCATTGAAAGCGGGTAAATTCCATCCTTCTGCTCCACTCATGCCACCCAGATCAATATCAATTGAGTTTAAATAATCATTTACCTGTGAGTTTTTAGGTAAAAAAGGAAGGAAATTAATATTCCCATATCTCTCTCCGCCTAGGATATTTTTAATCATAGACTCCATTTGTTCTTTTTTAAAAAAGGGATTTGTTATACAGCAAGTAAGTTGGTAGTCATAATTATTGCCATACTTCTTTATCCATGCTTTTATTATTTTTTCGGTATGTTTTCTTTTTTCGAATTTCCCCATTATTCCAAAATGAATTTTATTTTGCAAGTAAGTTTTTCCCGTCTTATGAAAAAAATCATCAAAACCTAAAGGAGCAAAATAAGATCCTTCAAAAAGAGACTGGGATTGGGAGGAACTAAATACTGTTTTATCCTGAAATTCGGCTAAAGATTTTTCTGCACTTGTAGGAGAATCTAGTTCATAAAATGTATATAATATCTGTTTAGATGAAATTCTATTTTCTGAGCCATTTAAATGCCACATTTGAAGGGTTGTATCTGTATTTTTGATTTTAGCATATCGATCATTCACTCCGTCCTCAATCCACTCCTTAAAGTCTCTGTTTGAGATGGTGAAAGAACTGACGTCTACTTTTCCTTGAGGGAAAATTGCGACATTCATATTTTTTTGAAACATTTCTTTGAGTAGGTTTATAGAAACATTCCCGAAAGAAAGTGAGTTAAGTGGGCCTTTGTATATTAAATTTTTCATATTAAAATGGAATATCTGCGAATTCGTCTTCCTCTATTATCTCTCTAGCTTTCTGTTCTGCAACTTTTTCTTGAGATAATGGCTCTGTTTTATCTAGAAAGCTTACGAAGTCCGCCCTACAGAATATTTTACTTCTACTTTCACCCGTTTTGCTTTGCCAGCTATTAGTCATTAATCTTCCTTCGACTAATACTTTTCTACCTTTAGAAAGAAATCTTTTACAGTTTTCTGCTACATTACCCCAAGTTTCAATATCAATATAGAATACTGAATTATTTGCTTTGTTATTAATGGCTATCGAAAATTCGCATACATTTTTATCATTGCTTATTTTCTTAAAAAGCGGGTCTTTTGTTAAATTCCCTAATCCTATATATTTGTTCATAATTCTTCTGATAAAGTTTCCTTGAATGATTCTACTGCTGAGTTATGGATGTTTATGCATCCTTGTATGCTTAAGTTCATTTTATCTCCTATTTTTTTCCATGACATAACTTTATTTTTATTTCCTTCAATGTATCTCATTTTAAATATTTTTTCAACTCTTTTGTCGGGATGATCTTCTATTACGTTTAATATTTTATTGAAGAGATCTTGCTTGATGCTTTCTGCGATTGTGTCACATTCTAGCTCATTATCCTTGCTCATATTTTCTATATACTCACTATGCCATACAGGTCTTCTCTTGTTTCTATTGTAGATATTAAGGCACATCCATTTAGTTTCATTACCTAAGTACGTGCTAAATTTTGCGCCTTTTGTTTTGTCAAACTTGATTGCTGTGTGGTATATTTTATATTCTTTGTCTTTTATTAATTCATTGTAGTCGATATATGGATTATTTGGGCTAGCATAAGAGTTTACCATATCTAGGTAAATTCCGCTATGTCTTTCGACTAGTTCTTTTAAACTATCCTCTACGTCTTGATCTTTTTGTAGGTTTTCTACAAGCGTTAAATCTGTAGTGTCTTGGTTCATAAAATTGATTGTAATACTTTATTAACGATATTCGATACATCTGATTCTTTTATTGAATCAAAATTAGGCCAATCAACTAATTGTGTTGATTTATTTTTCAAGATAGGGTTATTCTTAGCTTCATCTTTATTCGGCGGGATTATTCCTTCTCTCGTAATATGCACTGATTTCCCGTTTAAAGAATGAACCCAATCTATCTCATTTTCGAACCTGACATCAGTAATAAAGGTTACATTTCCTTCTGAAACTTTACTTAAAACGCTTTCTTCTATCTTCTCTATCCAGCAGTTCTCGTTTAACTTGCGTCTTATATGAGTTCCGTAAGTAACAAGTAATGGTCTTATTATCTTTTTTTCTTCAGAGTTTTCCGTGAACGCAGAAATACCTATGTTTTCTTTCAATATTTGATCGCACTCTTCCTTAAGGCAATCTGCGAACGCAAACCTTGTTGATTGTATTCCTTTTTCTTCTAGAATAGATTTTGATATCTGATAGAAACTATCTTTACCGCATCTAGCTAACCCACTAATACCTATTACTTTCATTTTAGGATCCAAATACATATTTGATATTTGCAGATAGGTCATGCATACCTGCGTTTGCCAGCATCCTAGATACGGAGTGATATGATACTAGTTCGTCATAGTCTTCATCCATAACATCTGCTCTTAATTCTTGAGATATCATTACAGAAGATAACTTCAGGTTCTTATTGTATTTCTCTAGCATTTTACCTAGAGCCTCGGTACACGCTTCGGTCTCATTCTCAGCCTCTATGATTACCGACCAGTCAGAACACTTTATTATAAAGCACTTTATTTCACTTAGATCTATAAATTTCATTCAACTACTATACCATCATTTCATCAATTTGTCAATTCTTATATTTATATATAATAAAATTAATTATTCAATGTATACCTATATTATTAACATCGTACAATTATTTGTATGTCGCTAATTCAATTTTTTGAATTCTACTTGACTATTTTGAAAGTTAATGATATTATCGTTAATGATGAAAAAATTCACACAGATACCTCTTGCAATCCAGCAAGACATAATTAACGGAAAATTAATTGGCAATGATCTTGTAGTTTACAACTATCTCGTATCCAAAGCTTCTCACGGAAAACCTATTTTCTTTTCGAATAACAGAATAGGAAAGGATTTAGGAGGAATGTCTTACGGTAAAATCTCTGCGAGCCTAGGAAGGTTGTCTCAAGCCAAGCATATCAAGAGAAAGAAGACGTCCAATAAAACACTGACACAATTAACAACGCTTGTTGTTGATCAAGAGAACATGTTAGTACGGGGGGTTAGGTCATAAAAATTTCAGTAAGAATGGAAGGTGGGCTGGGAGATCACCTTTTAGCTAATCGATTCATCCCTGCAATCAGGGAGCAGTGGCCGGGTTGTAAAATAGACCTATGGTCAGATACAGAAGGTAACACATTTCAGTCAGACACTCTCAAATTAATGTGGCCATCTTATTTTAATGATATTTTCGTTATAGAAAAAAAGAAGCATAAAAAATTTAGAATCAAATCTTCAAATTTCCCAGAAGAAGATTATAGAGGTTCAATTAAAAATGTGCCAAATGGAGACCTAAAGTTAATGCAGGGCGCATATGATAAATTTTATGATCTTCATATCGACTCACTAGACTGGATGAATTATGATTTTGACTGGTTTAAGCATTTTCAGATATTCCCAACACCAGAAACGAAAGGAGAAAAATTCCGTTCCTCCTCCGTTCTACCTGAAAAATTCATTTTGGCACATCTTTATGCAAGGGATAATTCAGATTCAAATATGGAAGATTGGTATATCTCGAAATTGTTAAAAAACATAACCCAAGAGTTTGAGGTTATAGTCCTGTACAACAATGAGTCTGAACATAAGTACCATAAATTAATGAAGGAAGGAAACGATAAACTTCATTTTGTAAATGAGTCAATTGCGGACATTTTTGATATAGCATCTAAATGCACGGCCATGTTAGCTATAGATTCAGGGATTAGATACATTCCATATCATTACGGAAAACCTGTTTTCACTTTCTCTAAATATTGCAGTCAATATGGAGTTGTTCAGTATTCATATTTAATCAGGTGGCTATTAAATGATAGATTCGTACTACCATTACATTATGATGTCAGTAGCGCAGGAACAATGCTCAAGAACTGCTTAAGGAATCCTGCCTATAGATTGTACCCACACTTATTAGACAATATTGAAAAACTTGTAGCACAGAGAGATATTACCGAATATATCACAGAATGAAAACGGCATTACTTTTTTGCGGAAAATTAGGTGACTGGGAGCATTGCGCAGAGTCCATAACAAAAAATATCATATACCCGCTTAAGCCAGATATCTTCTCAACAACGTGGGATGATCAAGACTTTGAGAATTTCTCTCAATACTACAGGCCAATTAAGCAACATATTTTAAATTTTAATCAAGTAATGAAACTAATGGGATCAACAAAGGAATTGGATTGCCAGCCAAATTCAGGATTAATTCCTATGCTTGCAGGATTAAAAGCTTGCCATACAATGCATTACAACTATATCACTTACAAAAAACTTAATTATGATTTAATCATTAGATTAAGACCTGACATACAAGTATTAGAGCAAATTAAAATACATGAAATTAAAGATTGTATAAAAAATAAAATAATAAGATTACCTTTATTTGAAAGTGATAATATTTATAACCATGAAGAAGAATTAAAAAAAGAATTTAGTTTTAGCTTTGTATACGAAAAACAATCTTTACCAAATCAAATCAACGATCAGTTTGCAATCGGACATCCTGATCAAATGAATAAATATTTTGACTGCCTTTCTTTTATAAGACAAGCGATTAATATGATGTGGGAAAATGGATACCCTGAATACATGATCAAGGTTCCAGAATCAGTTATGACGATTTGTCTTAACTTACAAAACTGCAAATACAAGCAATTAACAGGAACAAATTCTTTCGGAAACATAAATACAATTTTATGCAAAGACGGAAAAAAGTGGAGAAACCAAGGACATACCTCTATTATCTATAATGAAAACACCAGTAGTACTAACAGCATACAATAGACCTCATTATCTCGAGAGAGTATTAGACTCCATCTCCACCCAATGTTGGGATAGAAAAGTCTACTGCGTAATTGATGGGCCAAGGTTTCAAGAGGATGTAGAATTAGTACAGAAATCATTTAATCTATGCAAAGAAAAAATACCTCATAGCCAAACGGTTATAGCAAAATCCAATCAAGGAGTTGCAAAAATTATGAAATATGCAAGGGAATTAGTTTTTCAAGATAATGATTTCCTAATTTTAATAGAGGATGACTCCATTCTTCAACCTCACTATATACAACAACTTGATTTTTTAATAGATAAATTTAGAGATGATGAAAGAATTGCAATGATTAATTGTTTTGGAGAGCATCATAGATCAAAAAAAACTCACAGATATTCATATATCGATTATACAGGAGAGCAAGATAATAAAGTTTCATTGCAAGAACAAGAAAACAACAAAGATAAGATAATATTAATGGATCATCTATGGGCATATGCCATGAGAAAATCTTCTTATGAAAGGATATATGACGTACTTGAAGCTTACTGGAATTTACTTCCTCAAGAATATAGATTTAGACCGCATGGAGAAATCTTAAACTTAATGTCATCAATCGGAGCTGACCCTAATAAAATAGTATCAAGCCAGGATTCTTGTACATCTGCAGCTTTTGCAGCAAGAGGTATGATCAAAATATCTACTTTCACAAACAACTTTGAATATATAGGCGAAATCGGAGAGCATAGTCGCCCAGATAATTTCAAAAGCGCCGGCTGGTCTGATCAAGATGTATTTAATAAATTTCAACCAGAATTTCTATGGAACGATGATGTTTTCAATGAAATAAAAACCCATATGAAAAATAAATATTTAAAATGAATGTGCCGAATCAACCATGGATGTCAAGGCAGGAGATTGATTTAATATTAAGCTTCCTTAACAAAGATGACATAATGCTTGAATATGGCTGCGGAGGAAGTACAATGTTCTTCGCTAATTATGTAAAAGAGTATTACAGCATTGAATCAGATGAATCTTGGGCTAATTCCGTGCAAAAGATTATGCCTAAAAACGTAACCATGCATTGCATACCTGTTGTTAGACCTAATGATCCAGATCAAAAACACGCAATAAAATGGGATCAATTATATACAACTAAAATGTACTATGCTTATAAAGAATATATCGAAACAGGATCCAAGATAGGGAAACCATTCTCAAGTATTCTCATAGACGGCAGGGCTAGACCTCAGTGCGCTAGGTATATGTACGATTTTATAGATAATGACTGTATTGTCTTTATTCATGACTGGCACCCATGTAGAACCCATTACAGGTCAGTCTTAGAGAAGTATAAAATAATAAATGAAATAAATTCAGGTCAGTGTTTGGTAGCTTTATCTAAAAAATGAAAAAAGTAATATCAACATGTTTATTTGGCAATAGGCTAGCGGCTTATCACAAATATGCATTAGGCGCACCAAGAAACGCCAAATTTGTATCAGAGAATATGCCTGATTGGAAATTCAGATTGTATTTTGATGACACAGCTCCTTTAAATATAATTAAATCTGTCGAGTCAATTAATAATACTGAATGTATAAAAATGCCAAAAGGTAAAGGTAGAGAGGGTTGCTTTTGGAGATTTTTGGCGTTAGATGATTGCGATGTAGCAGTATGCAGAGATTTAGATTTTCAGATACAACAGAATGATATTATATCCATCAATGAGTGGTTAAAAACAGATCATCTATTACATTTTGTATGGCTTGCCCATGATAGACTCTCCGCCTGGAACAGAAAAAATAGAAGGTACTATATGGCAGGTTGTTTCGGTGGTCGCAATCTACCTTTTAAAATTAAAGACTTAATCAATCAATATAAAGACCCCCTGTCAGAATTTGGCGCAGACGAATATTTCTTAACAGAACACTTGGTTCCTATAACACTACAATATGAAAAAAAAATATTAATGCACATCGAACCAAACCCAAAAAACATACCAAGAGGCAAAACCAAAGAATATGTGGAATTATTTCCAAACAAAGAACAATATGTATATTTAAAAAAAGATTGGGTAGGAATATAAAATGGACACAACAGAAAGAAAAAATCATTTTGAAGAAATCTACAAAAAACAACTCTGGGGCAAGCATGGAAACACTTTATCAGGAAGAGGTTCTAGCGATTCTTTCACAAATCATGACTCCAAGTTTATTTCAGATGTAATTTCAACAAAAAACATACAATCAATAATTGATATCTGCGGAGATTTCGCATGGCAACATAAATTTCTAAAAAATTATACGGGAGATTACTTGGGTATAGATATATCAGAATCCTGCCTAGACAAGATAAATACGACTAACACTAAAAATAATATAAAATTCAAACAATTAGATGCATGTCACGATAACATCCCTTATTGCGATTTATTTATTTGTAGAGATGTACTTTTTCATCTTTCAAGCGAAGACATATTTTCATTTCTCGAAAAACTAATTTCCAGCAAAACCAAATGGCTTATAGTCACAAGCTTTAATCACTCAACACAAGACTATAAATCAAAAAAGGCTAATGCCTGCCAGCACAACCTTAGCCTATCTCCATATAATCTAAAATTTGAAAAACGTTTTTTTGGTTACAAAAGCACGCAAGGATATGAAAAAAAATTCTTAGGTTTAATAAGAGTAGACGACATTCCATAAATAATGAATTTCCTAGGTTATGGAGGAGTTGGTGACTGCTTAATTATAATATTAAAATTATTAGAACAAAAATATAATTATAAATATTTTCACATAGAATCAACTAAAGAAAAATTATTGATGTGCGGCGAATTACTAAATATATTTAATATAAATCATCAATTAATACATACCCCCAATTTAAGATATTGGTGGCAATCAAATCATAGTAAATTCGATAAATGTTTTAATGTGTGCGCCCATGGTCAAATCAAATGCCCGCCTAGAGATTTCCACTGGCAGCCGTGCATTGATGAAGGTTTTAAAAACTCTTATATAAACAATACAGTCGAGAAAAAATATGACTTATGCATACAAGTAAATGGAGGAATAAAAAACGAAGGCAAGAAACGCCATATCAATAAACGACCAATACTACAATATCTAAACAATTTTAATTTTGACAAAAGTAAAGTTTGTTGGGTTGGAATAGAAGAAACCAATCCCCCATTTGGTAAAAGTTTTAGTGGTAAATCTTCGCTTAAAGAAACACTTGAAGTTATTAGTCAAAGCAAAAAATTTATAGGCTTTAATAGTTTACTTTTATATTGGGCGCTTTATAATAAAGTAGAAAGTCATTTATTTATGGATCATCAAGGAAAATATGATATTAGAATACATGATGATTGGAGAAAATACTTAACTTATATAAATGATTAAATTAATTATATTTGATTTAGATGGAGTGCTAGTTGAATCTCGCGATCTTCATTATATAGCTTTAAATAAAGCGTTAGCAGAAATCGGCGAACAATATGTAATTAGCAAAGAAGAACATCTTTGTAAATATGATGCTTTAACCACTACGCAAAAATTAAAAAAACTAACAGAGGAAAAAGATTTACCCAAAGAATATCACAATAAAATTTGGCAACTAAAACAACAGAAAACATTAGAGGTAATAGATGCATATAAAATAGACCACCGCATAAGGGATATTATTAAAAAATTAAAAAACCAAGGATATACCATTGCTTGTGCGACAAACTCAATTAGGGAGACATCAAAATTAATGTTAATAAGAAAAGGTTTCTTTGAATATATAGATTTTTTATACTCAAACGAAGATGTTAGTTTACCAAAACCTAATGCAGAAATTTACATGCAGTGCATGATCAAGGCCCAAGTTAACCCCGATGAAACTGTTATTATTGAAGATTCTCACATCGGGAGAAAAGGAGCTACAAGAAGTGGGGCTCATTTATGTGCCGTTATAGATTCTAATGACTTGACATTTTCCAAGATTAATAATACTATACTAAATGCAGAAAAAACATCATCAATTTCACCCAAATGGCAAGGAGGTAAAATGAACGTACTAATTCCCATGGCTGGAGCAGGCTCCAGATTCGAGCAGGCAGGTTATACTTTCCCAAAACCCTTAATTGATGTTGACGGAAAACCTATGATACAAAGAGTTGTTGAAAATTTAAACATAGACGCAAGACATATTTTTATTGTCCAAAAAGAGCATTATGAAAAGTATTCTCTAAAGCATACCTTAAATTTAATTTCTCCAAACTGTGAGATAGTTCAAGTAGAAGGAATTACTGAAGGTGCAGCATGCACAACTCTCTTGGCGAAAGAATTTATAAACAACAATGAACCTTTAGTTTTAGCGAACTCTGACCAATATGTTCAATGGGATAGCAATCAATTTATGTATTCATCTATGGCAGATGATATAGATGCATCAATTTTGACTTTTCATTCTACTCACCCCAAATGGAGTTATGCAAAACTGAACGATGATGGGTTTGTCATAGAGGTTGCAGAGAAAAAACCTATAAGCGAACATGCAACTGTTGGAATTTATTTCTGGAAAAAGGGTTCTGATTATGTAAATTGCGCAGAAAGAATGATTGAAAAAAACATTAGAGTTAATAATGAATTCTATGTATGCCCCGTTTACAATGAAGCTATTCTGGATGGTGCGCGAGTGAAAACATTCCATATCGAAAAAATGTGGGGACTAGGAACTCCAGAAGATCTAGAAACTTTTTTAAAACATGATATTCATAGCTCATAGAGGTAACATCACTGGTCCACAAAAAGACAAAGAGAATCACCCCGATTACGTACAAGAAGCCTTAAACTTAGGTTATGATGTTGAGATCGATGTTTGGTGTGATAATAAAATATATTTAGGGCATGATGAACCTCAATATGAAATAAACTTTAGTTTCCTAATGAATAATTTTAGGAAGCTTTGGATTCATTGTAAAAATTTAGAAGCATTAGATGTCCTTTCTGAGTTTAAAGTTTTAAATTATTTTTGGCATGAATCCGACGACTTCACTTTAACTTCAAAAAATTTTATATGGACCTACCCAGGTAAACGCGTTACCAATAAAAGCGTAGTAGTTTTAGACGATGCAAGAAATTATGCGGGCCCAATTTGCTTCGGGGTCTGTTCAGATTTCTTGAAATGAATGAAATAGATAATCTTTTTCATAATTACCTAAATCATGATCTTCATATAAGTTCAGAAAATAGGTTTTTATACAAATTTTACAATTCATTATTACCGAGAGTTGAATCTCTCGAAAATTCAGTATCCATCATAATTCAAGGCCCCCTAAATAAAAGGTCAATCAACACGATCCCTTACTACTTAAAGTACGGAGAGGTTGTAGTAAGCTGCTGGAATACAGACGATCTTTCTTTACTTGATGAATATAAAGACAAAATAAAAATTGTAATTAACAATTATCATTCTCTACCTCAATTTCATAAAAAATCTGGAAGTCAAGCTCCATGGATTTACCAACACTATACAACTCTCAGTGGATTAAGAAAATGCAAAGGTTACTTTTGTATAAAATTAAGATCAGATGAAAGCTTTCCTATCTTAGATCCATTAATTTTTATGTTAAGAAGAAATAGAGACACTTATAATGAAAAAACTAAATTATACAATTCTCACAAAATTATAACTTCTAATATTTATTTTAGATTTGATAGAGAGAATAAGTTTCATCCCTCTGATCATATTATATCTGGTCAGAGAGATCGCATGTTAAGTGTTTTCTCAAAAGCTTTATATCTATGTTCAAAGAAAAATTTAGTTAAATTCCCAGAACAATTATTTTGCAAAGCAGTTATAGAAACGTTCTTTAATCAACAAGAAGGTAATCGAGAGATAATGGATAATTCTAAATCTGCAGATTTAATGAAAAAACATTTTGACATTATAAGAATAAAAGATTTACCAAAACACATATGGACATCTAGTTATAGAAAATATGACGCGCTTTATAATGAAGAAGGATGGTGTCATCACATAGATTTAATAGATAGTTGATAAAATAAAAAATATTGTTATTATCGTTTATAAATATTAATAAACAGTAATCGACATGTCAATATCTCTATATAAACCAAACAGTAAAAACACAGGTTGTGCCTTTAATTTCTCAATCGGAAAAAACAAGAAGAAAGAACCAGTTATTTATGTTAACGCAATTCAACAATTTAGCTGGGATGACAAAAAGAAGGTTGCAAGTTTTTCTGGTAATGCAAATGATCCAGATAAAAAAATCAATTTAAAATTTACAGAGTTTGAAATCGGTGGAATCATCAGTTCATTTAAGAATAGAAATGAATTTTCATCCTTTCACTCGTATGAAGAAAATAAAACATCAATTAAGTTCGCGCCGTGGGACAAGAAAACAAAAGTAAAAAATGGCGATAAAGAAGAGTGGGTTGTTGTGCCTGCATTTGGAATCAACTTGACAAGAAACGGCAGTCAAGTATTTAGAATACCATTGGAACCTGGAGAGGTGGAAAACTTAACAGAGTTTTTTAAATATTTTCTTCAATCATTATACGAACATAGACACCTAGAAGAATCCAAGAGGCTTCAAGAATACAAATCAAAAAGCGAAGATACTACAGTTAGTGAAGAAGCTCCTTTTTAATGAAAAAAAAGAAAGTTCTAATACATAGTAATCATTGCAAAGCTTATACTGGATTTGGCAAACATACAAAGAATATATTACTATATTTACAAAAAACAGGTAAATATGATATAGTAGAATTTTCAAACGGAATAAGATGGGGGGATCCATCTATAGAGAATCTTCCATGGAAATGTCAAGGATCTCTACCAAATAACCCAGCTTTACTAAAGAAGCTTAATCAAGATCCTAGTCTAGCTAGAAGTGCTGGTTACGGAGCGCATACTATAGATAAAATTATTGAAGAGGAAAAACCTGATATCTATATAGGCATAGAAGATATCTGGGCTTTTACAGGTTATACAGAGAAGAAATGGTGGAATGAGATTAATTGTATGGTATGGACAACTTTAGACAGTCTGCCTATTCTTCCTGACGCAGTCAAGTATGCTCCTAAAATAAAAAATTACTATACTTGGTCTTCTTTCGCTCAAAAAGCTTTAAATAAACTTGGCCATAGCCATGTAGACACTTTACACGGGGCTTTAGATACTTCAAATTTCTACAAACTAGAAGATAAAGATAGAGAAAAATTAAGACATTTCTTTGGCTTGGAAAATGATTTTGTTATTGGTTTTGTATTCAGGAATCAATTAAGAAAAAGTGTTCCGAATCTCTTGGAGGGATTTAAAATATTTTGCCAACAAAACCCTGAATGTTCAGCAAAACTCTTACTTCATACAAACTGGAGTGAAGGTTGGGATATACCCAGGCTCATAAAGGAGAAAGGTATTGACCCGAAAAGAGTGCTAACAACATATGTTTGCTCTAGTTGCAAAAATTTTCATATAACAAATTTTTCTAGCAATGAAGAGGATTGCCCTTTTTGCGGCTCAAAGAAAACGCTAAAAACTACAAGTACAAAATTAGGAGTTAATGAAACTCAATTAAATCAAATTTACAACGCAATGGATGTTTATTGCCATCCATTTACTAGCGGGGGTCAAGAAATTCCAATTCAAGAAGCTAAGCTAACAGAACTTATTACATTAGTTACAAATTACAGCTGCGGAGAAGATTGCTGCACAAAAGAATCTGCAGGCCTTCCGCTCAATTGGACCGAATATAGGGAACCTGGAACTCAATTTATTAAAGCTAGCACCAGTCCAGACAGTATTGCATACCAACTCAAAAAAGTGTTCAAGATGAGCGCAAACAAAAGAAAAGAGTGGGGAAAAAAAGCCAGGGATTTCGCTATTGAAAACTATAGCATAGAATCTGTAGGAAAAAAATTAGAAAAAATACTAGATAATATGGAGTTCACTAATTGGGACTTTGATTTTAAAGTCAAGCCCAAGAACCCCGAATATAATCCTCCCCGCATTGAAGATCAATCAGAGTGGCTAAAAAATATATACAAGAATATATTAGATATGAATATTCATGAATCCGATGAAGGTCATAAGCATTGGACCAAAAGACTTTCTGAGGACATGACTAGAGAAGATGTTTTAAAATACTTTAAGCAAGTAGCTACTCAAGAAAACGAAAAAAATAAAAAAGTAGACTTCGCAGATCTTCTAGATAAAGATGATGAAGGAAAAAGGTTATTAATTTCAATGCCTCAAAGCATAGGGGACATATATCTATGCACTTCATTATTAAAAAATATAAAAGAGACTTATCCCAACTATAATATATATTTCGCAACAAAACCAGAATATTTTGAAATTTTAGAAGGAAACCCTTATATTCATAGAGTGATTCAGTATAATAAAAATTTAGATAATTTAACCACAATGGAAGGCTACGGAAACCATAAAGGTTTTTTTGAAGTAGCATTTCTTCCTTTCATAGGAACCCAAAGAATGTTAAATTATATGCACAACGGAAAAGATAAAATACAATTTGATATATGCACCTAATAGAACAATACGCACTTTCTTGTGGGGTAAAAATAGATAAGCCCCATATCGAACCACTATTCTTTCCTGTTTCTGATGATAAATATATTACACTTCATGCGAGCAGTGGAATGGCGGCAAAAAACTATGATTACTTTCCTGATGTAGTTAGTTTAATATCTCCATATTTAGAAAAACATAACATTAAAATCATGCAGATTGGCGGAAAAGAAGACCCAAGTCTTTCTGGATGCATTCATTATCATGGAACAACCTCAATTAGACAGACTGCTTATTTAATACAAAACTCCCTACTTCATTTTGGGAATGACTCCTTTAGTACTCATGTCGCCTCTGGATTTGACAAGAAAATAGTTTGCCTATATAGCGTTTTGTACAAAGAATGTTGCGGTCCTTATTGGGGCAATAAAGATAATCAAATCTTAATTGAATCCGATAGAAACGGATTGAAGCCTTCTTTCTCTAATAAAGAGTCTCCTAAAATGGTTAATCTCATAAAGCCTGAAACTATTGCTTGCGCAGTATTAGATTTATTAAATATAGATCATGATTTACATAAAATAAAAACACTTCACACTGGAAAGGATTATCACACCCCTTCGATTTCTGTTGTACCAAATCATATTATGCCTAAATCGTTCGCTCCTGGCGAGCCAGTGAATATCTGGGGGCACGAATGCTTTGATGAATCTAACATCACAAGATGGGCATATGACAGAAAATGTAATATCTTTCTAAATAAACCAATGGGGTCAAAGTACTTAAAATTAATTAAATCAAATATTAATGCAATCAATTACTATGTTTCAGAATCAGATAAGCCTAATTATTTTAGATTATTAGAGAGATTAGGAATAAAATTTAATTTACTTTCAAAAGATAAAGAAAATATAACAGAATTAAGAATGAAATTTTTTGATTGGGATATTAATTTAATAACACCAAAAACAAAAAAAGACCTTGACAATCAATCAGATTTATGCGATAATACTCGATATAAATGTTCAATGAAGATCGTATCAGGAAGCAAAATCTATAATAGCAAAGCTGCGTGGAAACACGATAAAAGCGGAAACCATAATGAAGTTATAGATTGCCCTGAATTCTGGGAAGACTTGAGCATATTAAGAATTTATAACGAATAATTATCATGTCAATATCATCATCAACTTCAGAAAATTCAGTAACATACAACTCAAACTCAAGCTCAGCCAAAGTATCTAAAAATATTCCGGACAAATATAAAAATGGTCCCGGAAAATTTAATAGGGATGAATTCGGTTTACTTAAAGAAGTAGATTACGCTTTTGATGTAGATGGCTCGGTAAACTGGAGATCAATGATTAAAGACGAGCATTTATTTCCAAATAGATCATGGTTTGATTTAAGGAAAAAAGATATGCCGAGAACAATTGACGGCCTAGGAGACCACCAACTTCTTATAAAATTAAGCGGAATTAAAGAATTAGCTAAACTAAGAGGTTTTAGAGATGTATCTTACGAGGTAGTTAAATGTCAACCTGATCATGTAGCAGTAATTTGCAGGATTAAATTTCTTCCAAATTATGAAACAGGTGGTCAATCTGTAGAGTTTCAAGATATGGCTAATGCCACTCTTGATAACACAAGTAGTTTTGCCACTAAATTCCTAGAAACTATAGCTTGCAATCGAGCATTTGTTCGCTGCGTCAGAAACTTTTTAAATGTACATATCGTCGGAGATGATGAAATAGATAAATCTAATAATCCGGCTTCATTAAATAAAAACTCAAACATATCTCCATCACTAACTCCTCACTCAATGATTGAAAACCTTGCTAAAGAAAAACTTAATTGCTCTAGTTTTGAAGAATTTAGAGTTATCCTTAGGGATTGGTGGAAAGATGGAAAATATAAAAACGATTCAGTTAAAGAATGGAGTGACTTCTCAGATATTCCCGCGAGTCAAGCGAGAATATTAATGAAAGTTATGAATGAATAAAATTTAAAACACTTTTGTAGTTTAAAGAGTTATTATATTCATTTACAGTTTAGGTCTTCATTACATTAGTGTTTAATATTTAGAAATCAAACGTAGTTCATAGTATCATTAAGTTTATTCTTAATTCAGTGTATCATTGCGTTTGATTTTCTAGTTTAGATATCCTATCTTCTAGAGATTCTATTATTTTTTGCTGTTCCTTTATAGCTCCAACCAATAAAGTATTTACCTTATCATACTTGACTGCCTTATAACCATTTTCGCGAGTGGTAACAATCTCAGGAGCAATTCTTTCAACCTGTTGAGCTATTAAACCTATATCGTGACCTCTATATGTTTCTTGATTATCATTCCAATTAAATTCTATAGCATCCAAAGATAGTACTTTATCTAAGCAATTGTCTAATTCTACGATATTATCTTTTAATCTTTCGTCTGATGACGCAAAAGCAACTACATCTCCATAAACATGAAGTCCATTATAGCAACCAATATGAAAAGAATTATTTTGGACAGGAAATTGTGAAGAATTATTTCCAGTTATTAAACCAATATAATCGCCTATAATATGAGTATTATATTTACCGCTAATATAATTATTCGCTCCATTTAAAATAGAACATCTTTGACTATCGACAATATCATTATTCGTTCCTGCCAAAACTACATTATTTGCAGAATAGTAATTAGTAACCTTCTCAGAATCCGAAGGAGCAAGAATCGGGTTTTGATCTGGAGATTGCGGGGGATTACTTGTTGGAGTATTTAAAGACATATCAAGTATTTAATGGTTGCCAATTTATATTAGAGTTTGCTCCTGAGTAATAAATCGTGTTAGTATTATCTTTACACATATACACCCACCCAGCGGTAGACCCTAAAGGGTTTAATGTTTTACTTGGTTGGTAAAATACTATACCCTCTCCATCAGTTACTCCATTAGGAGTATTATCTATTGCAGCTTCAGTATGATCAGATTGAAAATAAGTCCAACCTAAACCTGTCTTAGCTGGAGATAACGTAGAGTCCCCACTAATATATATCCAGTTAGGAAATTTATCTTGTTGATCGAAGCTGTATATATCTTCAGTCAATTCACTTATAAAAAACCATCCAAAATCTATAGAATAAAACCAATTCTCACTGTTCAGTCCTTTAGTAGAATATATTTGATCATCATCATGGTAAGAGAAAAAGAATCCATTCTCCCAATAATCTATAGATCCATCTGTTGGGAATCTTGTATTATCAGCATATCCATCTGTAGTTAAAATTGTTTCGCCTACCCCTTTCCCTAGAAACTTATCAGAAAAAATAGAATTATCTGGATCATATAAAAAGCTAGAAGATTGATCAGATATTAAATTATCAAAACCATTTACTATAGACTGCGTCGTTCCACCGCTGATTGTATTTTGAACTCCGGCGCCGATAAAATTCGCACCTTCATTACCACTATCTAATAGAGGCATTAAATTATTATAACCTCCGACTATAGCAGAAAAATTATCATTTACAACATTATTAAAGCCTCCGCCAATAAAAGAGAATCTACCTGTTATTGAATTATAACCACCCCCTACAACTGCAGAAGCAAATCCTGTTTCAAAATTAATGTTATTATTATATCCACCACCAATAAAGCTTGCTAAATTATCACTTGCATCATTAGATCCAAACATTATAGTTGGATCCTGTACGGAGTTATTAATAAAAGTTCCTTTAATTTCTATTTTGTCACTAAGTCCGTCAAACCTAATGTAAGAATTATCGCTACCAATATCAAACTGAGGATTTGGCCCTGATAACGCAGATCCTGTATTAGCTAAGAAAAAGCCAGTGATACCATTAGCAAATTCCTTTCCTACAGTTTTAATTACTCCGCCGATTCCAGCTCCAGGATTATCAGGATCTTCTTCTCCCATAATCAAACTATGCGTAATTACAGCATCTTCTGCTAATAATAATTTAGTTGCAACGCTTTCAAATTGAGCGCCAAATGTTTTCCAGAAATTCTCTCCTTCAGGTAAACCTGGATTTTTAGCCCCTATACCAACCAGTCCTGGTCCGCTATTATTTGTTGAAATATAATAATCACCACTAAGAAACACCAAGTCCCCGCGTAAATTATCAAATCCATTTGTTCCTTCTAAAACTCCTATGTAATCTTTTTGATCGCTCCAAACTCCCCTATATATAGGAGATCTTCCTGTTGGTCCAGGAGCTCCATCGGATAATATACCAATTGAAGTCGCAGCTTCCACTCCAACATCAATTCCTGAAGCAAAAACAACAACTGAACCATTCATTGCCGGATTCAGATTGCGAATCATAGCATCAAATCCAGAAACATCAAAAACGGCAGTTGCTCTATTAGAACCTAAGTCAAATCCACCACTAATATTAAACTCTGCACTAGATGCAGTTAATGCAGGATTATATTTAAATCCACTTACATCATATAATCCATTAACATTATCATCGTAATCAAAATAAACATATCCATCTGTACCTAAAGCTTTAAATCTAACTTCGGTAGGATCAATATCTATGTTTTTATAATAAGCTGCAATTTTTACATAATCCGAATCATACTCTGGAACTATATCATTAACCTCTGTTTCAATGTAATCAAAATAATTAGGCGAAGCCGATACATTTAATAAAGTAAAATTAGAACCATCTTTTTGCTTTATATTACCTTCTACGGTCAGTTCATCATCTTCAAAATATATTTTTCCATTTTTAGTTTGAAAAACAAATTTACCATTTCCGCTTATAGCAAAACCTTGAGCTAAATCCCCATTAATGTCAGTGCTATTTAAACCTGAAAATCCTGCGCTTCTTATTTGCCCGCTAACATCATCTCCACCAACCTGTATATCCTGTCCATAGATTTCTGCAGATCTTATTTTATCAGCAGTCAAGTTGTGAATTTTCGCATTTGTAATCGCTGCGTCTTGTATGTGAGCGCTACCTATTAAAGCGTTAGCGAAAGCATGCCACATTGGAGTTGCAATTCCTCCAGCATTTCTAGCTATAATAAAATCATGTTCTTCTCCTAGTAAACTAGGCTTAGCTTCATCAACACCTATACTAGTCCCTTCTCCAGCTGGGTGATAATTGGAAGTATCATAACCACCGCTATATACAACATTTCTTAACGGATTATTAATACTACTATCTAGTGCCCCACCTCCAGGACCAATTAACCCAAGCTCTCCAGATTGATCCGCAGTCAAAGGAACAATATCTTTAATATGGGTAGGCGTTCTCCCTGTTGCGCTCCAATATAAAAAAGAATCTGCAGTTTCACCGGCCCCTATAACATAGCCTGTTCCATTGTAATAGACAAAATGCCTATCCCAAGCAATACTTCCTACCTGGGAAGTGTTATCAGAAAATGGATCATTTGGAACAAGAGCTAATGTATTAGGAAATATTTCGGTTAGATTTTCTTCAAAATGTTCTATATCAGTAGTTTTTGCCTGGCCAAGAGTTAACTCTAAACCGAGCAATTGATCATCCGGCAATTCTGCGGCACCCGTGAATGGACTTTTATTTCCCGCTTTATCTACAGCTCTTATCCAAAAATATTTTCTTTCATTTGTTAAGCCTTTATGTATAGCCTCTAAAGACATTGAATTACCATCAACTTCTAATATCTCAAAAGCATTAGTTATATCATAACCTATATCTAGTTTCTCTTTAGGTATATCACCAAGACTATTTAGATCTCCCAAAATTCTTCTATAACCACTTGCATTTTGCTGCAATGTTAAATCTTGCCCATTTACCTCTAAATGATCAAACTCGGAAGACCATACTTCATAATGATCAATATCATTAGGAATTACTTTAACCAAGTTATTATTACTATTTCTTTCTGAATTCGGAATATCCCAATTTAAAAAGTAATTCTCGAAAGCTGTAGATCCAGTTAAATTAACTACTGGACCAGGAATAGATTCATTTAGGATTACTTGATCGTTACCCTGGCCTCCTCCTAAGCTTGGTTGTATAGCCTTAGTTATTTCTCCAATGGGTGCTACAGGATTTGGGTCATGATAACTTTTGGGATAAACAATGACCCTTTCTAAACCATGCATATTATCATCTACGCCATACAAATGACCAGACCCAAAATCATCAAACGGTAATATCTTATAGTAATACCCCGTAGGATGCTCTATACCCTCCGAATCAATAAATAAAGGCGGGTCATCAAATAATTCAGTTATATTATCTCCAAAGTCCGCAGACTCTCCTTCCCCGACTATAGTTTTAACAAATACATCGCTTCCTTCTAATATAGCTTCTTCGGTTGAATTATAAGGGAACTTATTAGATCCGGTTATATTAAAGTTGTCTTCTGGTGATCGATATAAATTTACTTTTGTTGTTTTTTCTGCAAATCCTTCTTTATAATTAAAATTAAATCTAACCCTAGAAGCTTTACTAGTGCTATTAACATTAAAACCTTGCCTTAATATTTCTGGTGGAGGATTATTTCCAGTTATTTGTTGAGATGAAATAATATCCCCATTAAAGCCAACGATTCCAACCTCGAAACCAATATCTCTTTTTCCACTTTCTGGAATAGCTTTATGACCGAAAATAAAACTTTCATACGAATCATCTATTTCCCAAAAAGGTCTCCACTGACAATTTTCATAACTTGACTGCAATTCTTCTCTAGCGGACTTAACAGGAATAATTGGAGCTCCAGTTGGATTATCAGCCAAACATTTGAACACGGCCCCATAGTAATATGTTAAATCGCCAGACTGGTGATTTGTATAAATATCTGCAATAGAACTTTCTTGTTCAATTTCTGTAGACCAATAATCTTGATGTAAATCTGGCTGCCTAAAACCGCCCTCCAATGATGGCCCGCTTGTTTTGTTAGCTAAGAAAATATCATTATTATAAACCGCATAACTTCCCTGAGGAAAATCTAAATCTTCTCTCCACTCGTCTATATTTAAAGGATATTTTTCTATATATTTTTCAAAATACAGCGCAGAATTAGCAGGGTTTTTTAGCTGCCAATTAACCGGATCTTGTGTTGGAGTTTTCGTTAAACTGGAAGTTAAATTATTTAAACATTCAAATACTGCAAATTTTAAATCTGATTGTAAGCCTCTTTCAAACCAAAATTTACTTTCTAAACCCGGAACAATAGCATTACCTTTGCTCTGAGATTTAGCGCATATATAAATCTTACCTTGATATAAAACTATTTCACCCGCGTCGTATTCACTTGAGCTATTAAATATAGAATTCAAACCTATAGGGGCGACCACTAAGTCGCCAACATTATAACTTAGAGTTTCATTTAAAACTCCTTCTACGGAATTAGATTCCGGACCAAAATCTTGAATTACTTTATATAAATCTCCTTCGAAAGATACAATACTTGTATTTAAAACATTTGAATTATATTCATAACTAAAATTACTATCCCATGTTACATAAGAAGGCTTAATATAAGGAGATCCTGCGTCTATAGATGTAGCACTTTTTACATTAAACAATAATCTATCATCTCTAGTTACATAATAAGGAGAGTAATCTGGGGTATAAATTTTCTCTTCATCAAACTCTTGTGCATCTTCAGGAAAACCATCTGCACCATATATAGAATTATTAATATAGCGAGTATATTCATATTTATTGAATATTTCATAATCAGGCATTCCTGGTATTATAGCCGTCCCCTGAGAACTTTTTATAGAAACAACTGAATCCTGTGCTTGATTTATTTGAAGAACTTTTTGTCTGGTATTTGTATCAAATAAGCATCCACTAACTCCCAAAACCAATGGGGCATCATATTGATCATTTACAACTTTATATTGATTTAAATCAATTCTTTCTCCCCTTTCATTAACTATATCCCAATTAAAAACTAAATCATCTTTTCTCTCGTAAAAACTTAATCCCGCAATATGTAAATTAGAGCCCCTGCCTCTTAATACAGAATCGCTACCTTTTTCTTTTAAACCGTCTTTGGTCAAATTATAAATATCTCCCTTACCGTATCCATCCTCAGGTTGAAAGGCGAAAAAGTAATTGTAGCCAAATAATTGAGTAATCTCAAAAAAGTTATTTCGAGAAAATATTTCTCTATATATAAAACCAGAAACGGGAATTATCTCAGTCCAGTAGCTTTGATTTTCCGGAGAGGTATCATTTCCGCTTTCTTTAGTTTGGTGCTGAACTGCGGCCTCATATATAACCCCCCTATATCTAACTTTTTCTCCTTGCTCATATACCTTACCCTTTATATCTTGATATTCTTGAGCTTTAAGTAAACCTAAAAAATATTCTCCATTTGCTTCAAGATCTGTTTCTGATATTAATTCTACGCCCCCAGGCAAAGCAAGATATTTAACGACAACTCCTCTAAAATCTATATCTGAAGAACCCCAACTAAATAAACTATTTAAACCTTTATCTCCACTTTGGAAATTAACAAGCGTAGGCTTTGGGTTTTTTAGAAAGATTTCCCCAATTGAAGTATTACCTTTTGAGTCAAAACATTTTATTTCAACAGATAATGACCTATCTAAACTTAATTCATTAAATATTTCGCTAGATATTTTAAGGGAAAAATTCCTATAATTATTCAAAGATCCAGATACATTTGCAGAAGATAAATATTGCTGCAAGGACTCCGACTGATTTAACTCAGAATCAGGAATTAAGATATAATCTTCTCCGTTTTTAATTTTTACTTCAAATTTATCAAATAAAGAATCATTTAAAAGCTCCTTCCCTAAAGATTCGCCTTCTCTGGAATGACCTGGAGGAGGGTTTAAGCTCCATTGCAAATTCACTTCTTTATTCGCAAACTCTGCATACGTAATAAGTTGATTATCGGTTGGAGTCGGAGTCTTAGATATTAAACCCGCAGTAATGTTTCCTTCATTTACTAATTTTATTTCTGAAAAGCTAAACGTTCCATTAAACTCTGGGGGATTTATATCAATACTCCCTTGAATAAAACTTGATCGCACCCCAATATCGCTAACAGCAAAAACCCTAACCTCAAAAGTTCCGTAATTTCCGTATAGATCTATAGAGGTGCTATAAGGAAAAGTGGAACCATTAAATTGTTCATCCTCAGACTCTATCCCCTCATAGTCATAATCTATTAAATCAGAACCTTTCCCGAGATTATATTGAAATGAATAATTATCAGAATTACCTATAATCTCATAATTAGCGTCAATATCGGTAATATCAAACTTTACTCCTAATAATGTCGTCTTCATGGCCTAAATGTTAAATCTGAGAGATACAAAGATACGGGTGCATCTGGAATAGTCATATCCGCTTGAGGAGGTATTGGAACATCCGGCTTTCTAGTCATATAGTTTTTATCTATAGCTTGAAATTTCTCTAAATTATACTCACTTCCTACCACTTCGAATTCATTTGATTTAATTTCTTTACACGAAACTACCCTATATAACTTACTTCCTTGAATTCTTTGTTTTATAATAGTTTCATTATCCAAATAACTAATAAAACCTTTTTGACTAAAATCGCTTCCCTCAGAAACTAACTCATCATATAATTGTTCTGAGTTTAGAATTTCAATTACCGTTCCCGATACATATATACTACTCCATTCATCATTTACTATCTGATCAAAGTTTGATGGCTGTACATTATGAATTACTCCATTTATATTAATATCTAAGTTTTTAATTAACTTGGCATCATTAAAAGGAAACAATTGAATCCTTATACATTTCTTATTCTGTATCGAATCAATTGCATCAACAGTATATATGTCTTCTATTTCAAATTCCACAAATGCCGGATTAAGTTTTTGATTATTTTGAGATAATGTGGGAGGGGTAGGTGACGGAGCGATAAAAGTAGAGGAGCCAGCGTTTTCAAAAGACAAGATGTATCCATTATAAGCAGCATGCATAGACTTTATCTGCATTTTTCTTTGCAATGAGCTTCCTATAAAAACAAAATCCCCCACACTTTTTGATGCATAATCTGAATCTGTTACAAAAAAACCAGTTATCTCATCTTTACTTGCATTTCTGCGAGGCGCAAGCCATGGACTTATTGAAGCGTGACCCTCAAAAGAGTTAAACCACCAAAAATCCAAATCGCCTCTTAAAACGGATACCCATTCAAAACCATTAATATAAAACCATAATACATCAGAGCTTGGATCTGTATTAACTAACGCATCAACTGCTACCCAACCCAATGAAGGAGAGTAAATATAACCTTCCGTCTGTATATTAATATCTCCAAATAATTCAGAAAAAACCCAATCTCCTTTTCTCGGCTCAAATCCAACATCAACATATAGATTATTTAATTGTGATTCATTAAATACTATAGGATTAACGCTATCTTCTTGTAAAGATGTTAGCCCTTTTATTATATATGTAGAACCTTCAGATATTTGATCGAGTGCCTGTAAAGTTTTATTTGATGTTACTCCAAGATCTGATTCCGGGCAAACATAATGATACCCCCCTTTATTCAAGAGTGAATCTCTACCTTCATCCCTAATTACAACTATATTCTGTGAATTATATTCTGAAATCTGAAAAGTATGATCAGTGACATTTTTGACCGTATACGCCTTATCCCCTATCATTGACTTCTTAATGCCTGCAGGAAGAACTCCCTCTGACACAAATCTCACCTTATCCCCATTTGCGAATCCATGATAAATACTCTCAATAGTATTATCTGATACAGAAACATTAAAAGGTATCTTTATTAAAAGATCTGAAACCTTAAATTTCAATTCGTGTTTTTTTGTACCCATATCAGACGGAACTATAGAGGCCTCAAATCTCAGAACTTGCTCTGAGAATAAATTATCAATCTCGACATCTTGGTCCTTGTAAGATTTTTCATCCTTAGCTCTATTATTTATCACCTCATAACTTTGCGATGGCCTACCCGCAGAAACAGATATTTCAATTCTAGAAAAAACAGGTAAATCCGATATATTTCTATCAATAACAATAACTGGATCCAAAATTTTATTTCCATCAAATTCCTTATACATTTCGACTCCTAAAATCCTACCACTCCTATTGCTCCCCATCCTCATTTCGTCGCAAACTTCAAATACTAAACCTGGTGCAAGCACATTAGCCTCAAGGAAAGTTGTAAACTTAATAACATCATTTTCCAAGTTAGGTGTTATAAGATTCCACCTAGCCAACCTTCTTGCTTGAGAAGGAGATGTAACGCCGAACCCTATAGTTTCATTCTCTAAAAACCCCAATCTTTGAATGCCTTGAATATCTTCCTCAAAAACTACATCAGGTTTAAAGTTTTTTTCTTTATTATTAAACTTAACTATTGAACTTGTAAATTTTTTATTTTTTGGGCCTCCAGCATAAGAAAATCCATCTTTAGAAACATTTGAATTATTAAATATTTTAATTGGTTTTTTTGGTCCGTCCTGCATGGGACTTATTCTCCCCCCGTAGTAAGCTATAATTCCCCTAAAGATAGATGACATTGCATTAAGCACATCTAAAGCTTTTGATTTATCAGAGATATAAACATTACAAGTAAACCTTGGTTCAACTATTGGATGATTTATTTGAGTCGCGCAAGCTCCATAAGTTCTACCTTCTAAGGCTGTAGAATTTTCCTCAAAAGTTGGACCACTAACAAGAATAGATCTTTTTGAAGGGTCACTAGATATAATAACTCTTTCTTCGATTTCATAAGACCCGCTTTTCAAAGAAGACTCTCTCTGTATTTTGTTTTTATTTTCTTCGGAAAATCCGAAAAAGCTATGCTTGTTTAAGAAAAATGCGACCTTCTTACCTTTATAACTATCAGCATCCCCAAATTCCTTTCTGAAATCTTCTTCAGAAAAGATTGGTTTCAAAAATTCTTCGTTATTTAATATAATTGATATCAAGTTTTGCACAGTAATATTCTCGTTTACATACAAGTCGGTCTCCTCTACTGTAGCATCTCTCTCAAGCATATCTTGAAAAATTAAATTTATGTTAAATGCAGACACTTCGTCCTCGCGACTACTTATACCTTCAGGAACATAAGAGGCGTCAGAGAAATATTCCCCCATATATTTAGATTTATAACTAACGTCATCCCCTAGATTTGTTTCTTGATACAAAGGAACCACTTCTCCATTTACTTCTTTCACTTCATACCAAAAATATTTTTCAATTATCACCTCGAAATATCCATCTTCTCCATTAAGATCTGTTTTTAATTGATTATCTGTAGAAAAAGCCCTAGGTAAGCCGGTTTTAGTTTCAACTGCATATTCAGTTTCAACCAATTCGTCACAATATTTTGCTATTTTATATAATTGCCACTTATCTATATCAGCTTCCTCAACTCCATATTTAGCAATACCGAATCGAGGATTTATCATCAAATCAAAAAATACCCAAGCAGGATTATCAGACCATCTCTTCTCGCTATCAACTATAGAATATAACTGTTGAAGACTATCTCTCTGCCCTTTAAATAAACCATTCCAAGGGCCAGAGTATTTTCTCGTATAACTATTATAATTAGAAGGAATTAATATTTTTTTAAGTTTTGCGTGGTAAGATCTATTTGGTACATTACTAAAATTTCTAGAATCGAAAACTACAGACGTAACCGCGCTATGAGGATATCTAAGAACGGCATTAATTCTTTCTTGAATATATGATAATTGCAAATTTCTCGTATTATAGATTCCGGATTTATTTTTACCTTCTTCATCTAAAGTTGGATCATACTCGTGACTAAGTTTTATTACCTTAAAAATTATACCTCTACTTTTATCAACATTGTCTTTACCAAAATAATCCCAATCCACAGAGATGTCTATATTAAACTCAAATGGAGATGTAGCCAATCCAATTACCTGAAAATGTCTTTGATTTTTTGATATTAAATTATATTCTTTTTTTAGATCTGAATTATTGTCAACAAATATTTCATATGATTGCTTAACTTTTTCTGACTGTTCTCCAAAATTAGTATTATCTTCATAATCATCAATCCATTCTTCGCTAGTTATTGGTTTGAATTTCCTAGCATTTTGTTCTAATTCTGTCAATTCTTCCCATTTTCTTTTCCCAAAGTTCGCTTTAGACTCAAATCCATCCTGTAAACTCTCGCTTGTGGGTACTTTTCTAATTCCTGCTAATTTCAAAGAGCCACTATCTGTCAACCCCTCTATTTTAAAATGACCAGGGATTTCAACCTGACATCCAGAATCATCATTTAATACATTATATTCTCTTCCGTCTCTCTCTACAATAATAGCAAAACTGCATCTATTATCTAGCGTGTCACCTTTTAGTGTTCTATAAGACAATTCTACTTTAAATGCTATAGATATTTTATTTACATTAGGGTTATTCACTGCATGAGAAAATATTTTAGCACCACTGTTTACAGCGAAATCTATTTCCCCTACATCAGCAATTTGATTCTGCACTTCATCTGAAGTATATGATTTATTAGCTTCATTACCAAAAGTTACATACGGAGGTGGTCCATATAATAATGTTTCATAATTTCTAATGTAAGGAGCTCCAATAGGGTTACCTAAAGAATCTTTTGTTAAAAATTTTATTTCATCATCTGCACCTTTTGCGTATTCTATAGGTTTTACATCATCTTCTGTTAGAATAAAATTCAATTGATTATTTACGTTTTTTATTGGAACATCATTTAAAAATACAGCTTTTTCTAAATTTTCTTCGTCGACTAAATTACCAAATTGATCAACAAAGCCTTCTATGGGACCTTCACATAAAAGCTCTAAATACTTAAATATAGAATATGACTCTAAGGTATTCATACCTTTACCGTTGGCTCCAGAATAATTTAATAATCTCAATTCTTTTTCCACCCCAATATTGATAGACCCTATTTTAAGTCGTCCGTAAGCAACAGGTACAGGAATTCCTTGCGCAGTTCTATTTGTTGCTCCGTTTAAAATATATGACTTTGTACTTACCCTTTTACTATCAACCTTTGGGGGTTCTGGAGGTTTCATTAACATTTGAATTCCATAAGAAATTCCTGCAAATAATATAGCTTTAAATAAGCCTCCTGATTTTACCCACCCTATAAACGACGAGATAGCCCACTCGACGCCCCCCTCTGGGCATCTAGTAATATGTATTTCCTCTGAATCTATGTTTGCATTTTCATATTTACTTTCGTAGAATGCATTTTGCTCAAATTCCTCTTTGGATTTTATTTTATTAAGATCTTTTTTTATAAAAATATATTCTGCGCCAGAATCAATCTCTTTTACTAAATGATTAAAAAATCCATCTTTATTTGCATCTATAGCTCTCAGTATATCAGTCAAAGAGTCGGCATTCAGAACCCATTCGGTTCCGAATTTTTTACCTAACTCTCCATGTAAATATACCTTTTTCATAAAACCTTTTACCTTTTCCTAAATATCCTTATACTTTATACACATTTATACAAGTAAAAATCCTTATCCCTAAGACTATATATTAAATATGAAATACATAAAGCATTGGAAGACTTAATATCAAGTATAGAAGGTTTAGAAGATTGACTCACATGAGAATGATAAATATAATTAACATTATTCTCAATTAAAATCAAAGGATTTATAACAAAATGTCCAGTTTTATTTTTACTTAAATTTTCACAAGGCAAAAAAAACATAGACTCTTCATTTGAGCATATGAGGCCGCACGACTCCTCCAAAGGTTTTGATTGAGCATATGCCTCTATCTCGTCCAGCAAATACCCTGGAATATCATTATTCAATTGGGTATGCTTCCGTTCCAGGAAAACCTCCAAATTTTATACCCTGATCATCTGTACTTGTTCTTTGTACTTTATTATATTGAGAAAACTCAGGAAATTCAGAAGAGAATCTTTTTTTGCATGCATCAATAGTTTTATTGCACTCATCCTTTAACCAATATTCTCGATTAAAGTACGGATGTTTTTTTACGTCATTGGTATGATCTTGAATACACACAAAAACTTGAGGGGTTTGAGCGTATGGGTTTTTTGAATGACCTGGAATTATTTTAACTAATTCTCCCAGCCTGTATATCGTAGGGTTTCCCGAATCAGGATATACAGCACTCCACAGAGGAATATCCTTTTCTGCCCTAGTATATAGCTCTGGATCAACTACTCCATAATCTTTAGATCCACCACTTAATTCTTTAGCGTTATAAGCAAATCCCTTAGTTAAATCTTGACCCTCTAATGTTTCTATAGCTAAACCTTTATAGCCGCAGCCTACATCGCATCTATATGTCCAGTTACAATAGTTAGACATGACTGTTCTTGCGGGAATCCATGCGTTTTCTAACTCAAGAGGAGAAACTAATTCGAATTGAATTTCTTCTTTATTTTCTAAAGTTTTTCTATGTATATAATATACATCATCTGGAAAATAAGCCTTAATATCTGATTCACCAAAAGGGTTTCTATATTCGTTGTTTAAATTTTTATTTTGAAAATTTTCATCATCTAAAAATCTCGCAAACGTGCGCTTTCTTACAACTTTACAGTTCAAGAAATCCTGATTAGAATATACTATCTTTGAAAACAATCCCTCTGGATTAGCTAAAGATAAAGTTGGCCTAGGCAAGCTTCCTTCTGTTTTATGCTCGAAACCCTGCATTTTTACAGGCATGGCCTGATATGATTTACCCTGCCAGACCACAGGATTATTACCATTTATCATTGGAGTAAACCTGTAGATAGGATCTACATTAAGCTGCACTCCATATTCATGAAAAAAATCTTGAAAACTTGATTGCAGAGAACTAAAATCTATTTCGTATAATTCAATAATCGCATCAGGATTAATGGAAATTAATTGCTTATTTAAATCTGCGGACGACTTCATTATAACAGATACTCTGGTAGGGAAATTTGCAAGTATGGATCATTATTAGGTTTCGCTTGATTATAATCAACGCTATAACCAAGGTCTTCAATCAACCCTATGGTCACTCTAGATAAAATAGCAGGATTAGATTCTTTTATTCCATATATTGTAGTCATAATTTCATTTGCAAAACTTGGGGAATAATCAATAACATCATCTCTATTCTTATACTGAAAAGGTCCTTCGCTTATATGATCCGCCTTTACAAATTTACTTACTGGACCTAAAGGAATAGATTTTGTATTATATTTACCAATAGTACTACCGGATATCATGCCCTGAAAACTAACATTAAATGACTGATCATGAATTATATTATTAAAAGAACATAATGATTCAAATTCTGAAGCTGCATGCTCTCCTATATACTTCACGCCTCCAATTATCTCAGATCTCACTAATCCGTATTTTGCAAGATAAATATCATCCATCCCAATCCAATAATCTACCTCTGCATCGGCCAAGCCGCTGTGCTTAACAGATTGAATGAAGAAATATACGGCCTCTGAGCTTGACTGTTCCTGCCACGACCCGCTGATATATTTGTATATTTTTAAATCATCAGGATTAAACCAAAAATCATTTTCATTAGAGTATGAAGCTTGAGGGGTTGTATTTTGTATAAATTTCGCGGAAAAGGGTATTCCCCTAGTATAATCCAGGATAGCAACCCAAGACCAAAGATTTCCTACTCCAAGTAAATGAATCAGTTCGTGCAAAGTGGTATAATACAAAGGAGATAGTTTTTCGGGCTCGTAAGTTTCGTCTACATCTTTATTAAAATCAAAATTAAATAATCTAGCTGGGTTGATCGTATATATACCCCCTATTCTCCTTGAATAATTTGAGCCATCAACAGACTTCATTCCCCCAACAATATAATCCTTATTCCTATCTGTATAAAGAGTTGCAGTAACATTCTGATCAAAAGAAGAACCCAATCTGGTAGTAGGATCTTCTGATATGTAAAAATTCATAGTGATATCATCCGAAACAATAGATTCAACTTTTGATATAGCTAACTCAATTTCTCTCTTTTGTTCATCAGTTAAATCAATATAATAAAAAGGATTTATTTTCAAACCTGTTCCAGAGGGAGTATTCTCTGGTAGAGGAGATCTTTTTACCCC
>Ga0233432_10000733_pt1 | contig 31532 bp, 22 predicted proteins | sample SI_122_August201_6_FD_179870 | JGI IMG/M metagenome (GOLD analysis project Ga0233432, IMG submission 179870) | Seawater microbial communities from Saanich Inlet, British Columbia, Canada - SI_122_August2016_10_MG | ecosystem: Environmental > Aquatic > Marine > Inlet | place: Canada: British... | reverse complement strand
GTATAGGGAGCTCTTCCCCCTTTAACTCAATGCTCAATCAACCCGCGGAAGCTCGCAGGCAGACATTTTTTTAGAGGCGAAGCGTGTACATTAAGAATCAAAATCAACATCCCACATAATCAACCACACCCTAAAAATATAATATGAAACTACTACAAAAATACAAGCTACTAGCGGGAGTCTTTCCGCTAGCCGGGTTCTTTTGCTTATCAAACGCAGTAGCCCAAGAAGAAGATGAAGTCTTCGAATTAAGTCCCTTTTCGGTAGAAGCTTCTGATAGCACTGGTTATCAGGCTACCAGTACCCTTGCGGGAACTCGGATAAAAACGAATCTAAAGGATCTCGGAGCTTCAATTTCGGTCGTCACGGAGCAATTTATGGAAGATGTGGCCGCGACGGATGGCCAAACGCTGCTGTCTTACGTTGCCAACGTCGAGGTGGGTGGCGAACAGGGAAATTTCACCGGGGCGACGGACCAGGGATTCGGCCGTTACTATCAAACCGAAGAGAGGACCAATCCCCAGAATAATCAGAGAGTTCGAGGCTTGCTGCAAGCGGATCTGACGCGCGGGTACTATCTAACGGACACACCCTTTGATAGTTACAACACCGAGCGGGTCACGGTGAGCCGGGGACCCAACTCGATTCTTTTCGGTATTGGGAGTCCAGGTGGAGTTATCAACAATGGGCTCAAGCAAGCTGTTCACAATGCTGATTTCGGTGAATTCGGTATTCGCGTTGATAACTACGGCAGCTTACGTGCTACCGTTGATTATAACAAATCGCTTGTAGAGGATCGTCTGGCCTTGCGAATCGCCATTCTCGAGGAGAAAAGAGAATCCAAGCAACAACAGGCTTTCGAAGACCAAACGCGTTTTTTTGCGGACCTCAATGGACTCCTTTTCGAAGGCAATGGCAGCCGAACCACGTTCAGGGCTAATTGGGAGGACGGAAGTCAGAATGGTTCTCCAGGGGAAGTCATTCCCGTTACAGTCTCCTATGACAACTGGTTCAATCCTTGGCCGGCGAGCAATTCGCAGTATACTGGGTTAGATGCATTCGCACGGAACGTATCTCCCAGCGAGGGAGGAACCTGGGAGTTTCAGGATATTGAGGACACCCGTTTCCACGAAAGGTCAGGAAATAGAGCCAATGTCAATACAGCTGCCCGCGCGTTGCATTTTCGCCATGTAGGCGTATTTTTCTCCGAAAGAGGTCAAGGTCCAAGTGTTGGAGGAGGAACGGGACTTGGCGGATACAATGGCTTGATCCCTTGGAAATCCAGCGCTGACACGTATCAAAGCGCTGGACTGGTCGGTACGCCCGTGGCGGAAGGGATTGATCCGGCCACGCCTATTAACCAGTATCGCGATATCAGAACCGTTAGTCCAGCGGGCGAGAGCTTTGGGCTTGGGTTCGCAGCGAATACCTTGCAAAACCGAGATGTATTCGACTTTTACAACAACGTATACAGCAATGGTCATGACACGGTATCGAGGGATTTTGACGATATAAACCTCGCCCTAGAGCAGACCTTCTTGGAAGGTGATCTCGGTTTTGAAATTGCTTACGACTCGCAATCTTACACCACCTTTCAGGACTTTCCGTTCTCTGGGAGTCGCGGTACAAACCTAGCAGGTCCGTACGAGGTTGGGGTCCACCTAAATAAGTATATATCTAGTGGTGAGCTCAACCCGAACTTGGGCCGGGCCATGACTTGGGTAAGGCAGCCTAGGCAGTTTCTAGATACTACAGATCGCGAGACCTTCCGAGCAACGGCCTTCTACGAATTCGATCTGACGGAAAATGATGGATGGCTCAAGCACTTGGGACGGCACAGCGTAACGGGACTGTACAACGATTACACCAAGGACACCTTTGGCTCGGAAACGAGTGACATGACGGAGAGTAGCGAATTCAATATAGACTCGGCCCAGCAGCACACTTTGGGCGTAGGCCGTCGCGCCGTGAATCTAATCGCCTACACGAGTGACGATTTGCGTGGCGTCAGCTCCGTTGACGACGTGCGCCTTCACCCGCTTGATTTCATCCGACCTAGGGATGGCGACACTTTCCCCTTCGCCTGGGTAGATACCACTCCTGCGGGGTCTCTTAACAACGGAGTAGCCGGCGATCGCGCGGTTCACGTCAACAATGTGACCGTTAAAAATGTTCAGACCAATGGAGGTATCAGTCAGACCAATATCGAAGCACAAGCGGTAACCTGGCAAAGCTACTTTTTGGACGATCATATCGTAGCGCTTTACGGTCGCAGGCAAGATAACACGTCAAACTTTGGCCGAAACGCGGCGTCGGAAGCAAGTGAGTCACAGTATTTTCCGGATAGAGTGTACAATCCCGCTTTCTCTAAGCTGTCCGCCACTCCTACACTTGAAGAAAAAGGAACTACGCAATCATGGAGCGTTGTGGCTCGAATGCCTGAAAAATGGATGGGAGACCTTCCCTTCAATTTACAGGCTCATTGGGCAACGGCCCAGAACTTCAATCCGATCGGCTTGAGAAGCAACGCCCTAGGAGCCACGATTGGCCAGCCTACCGGTTCGACCGAAGAATACGGATTCACGATCTCTACGGACGACAACCGGTATTCCATTAAATTTAATTGGTACGAAACTGAACTGGGGAACATCAATGCCGGCGTCGGCACCAACTTGGCCAACTATGCGTTTGGTCGGATCAACCGCCACCGGGATGCCGAATTGATGGAAATTCCCATTCAGGACCAATTGGATCTTATTCCTGGCGGAGGCGGAGGCCATCCGATTCAAAGCTACGATGCCTACTACAACGCGATGTTGAACGCGATTCCTTCGGAGTTGCTAAGCGTGGTGAATCCGACCCAAGTGGACGTGTCCGGAGACGGAGTTTGGGATGAGTATCAGATCGATTCTATCCCGAACCTTCAAGCTACTCGTAGTCAGCTCGCGAAGGGCTTTGAGCTTGAGTTCGTAGCCAATGTAACCTCGGGTTGGCGCATTCTGGCCAATCTCAGCCAGCAGGAAACTTCGTTTTCCAACACTGCTCCGTTAATGGGTAAGATAATCACCAACTTTGTTGCTGCATCCCAAGCCGCTCGATTGGATGAACTTCAGGATGATCCAACCTTCCAGGCAGATGAGGAATTCCACAGCGAGGGTTTAGAGCTGCTTCCGCTTCCGATCATAGTGGCCCAAGCCTTAGATGGTACGGTCTCCAATGAGCAAAGAGAGTGGCGTTTTACTGGAGTAAGCACCTACGATTTTCAAGAAGGGGCTTTAAAAGGCTTTGGAGTTGGTGGAGCGGTTCGTTGGGAAGACGAGGCGGCCACCGGTTACCTTCAGATCGTTGATCCAGAAATTGGAGTTATTCCGGATGTCAATAACCCGTACTTCGATGACGGAGTCTTAAGCGGAGATGCGTGGATTAGTTACGGCCGATCTATAATGGATGAGAAGGTCGATTGGAACATTCGGCTAAACGTTCGCAATTTGGTGGGCGAAAGCGGAAATATTCCGGTAAAAACGAATCCTGACGGACAGGTCGCTGTAGTTCGAATCCCAAATCCAAGGACAATCTATCTTTCCAATACCTTTAGGTTCTAGTTGAGATCTTGATCAGAAATTGTTCAATGATAGTAGGTTGTATGCCGTCACCGCATTTGTGGTGACGGTATCGGTTTTCCAATACGGTAAGACGTCTTAGCGTTTCATACTGCCGCAAAGCGTTTTCGCGATAAAATACCGAAATTACAATCAATGCGTTATGCCATACCCTCATCGCGAATACCGATGTTGAAAACTATTTGCTTGCTGGTTTTCTGCTTCACGGCCTCGGCTCAAGCTCAGAAGAGTGATGCCTTGGTTCAGATCTATTGTGATAAACCTTCCGCGCCGCCCGCATGGGCCTTTTATGAGCGCGCTCTCATTGATGCCTTGGATAAGGCTGCAGGCGTTTTCTACGACCAGTATGTAGACGAGAATGGGATGCTCACTTTTAAGGAGCGTTACGAGAGTGGTATGAATTCATCGGATGACATGTATGAAGCGTTCAGAGGATTCTCGCTTCATACTGCTCTTGGGGGATCGCTTGAAATCGACAAAAAGAACCGTTTCGCATGGGAAGGGATTACAAAGCAGTTCACCCGCTATGGTCAGATCTACCGGGAATTCGATTCGAACTGGGATTGGATGCACCATGGCGAAGGGTATATAAACTTCTATCCAATGGGCATGGTCCAGCCTTACAATGAGGTGTTTAAAGATCGCGCCATTCGTTTCGCAGCCATGTATATTGGCGAGGACCCGGAAGCTCCAAACTGGGATCCTGAGCTAAAGCAAATGCGGGCTGTCATGACCGGAAGTCGCGGTCCGCTAATGGAATGGAACAAGCGCGATTGGACCCCGACCAATGCGAACCTGACCTATTATCCGCTGCCATTTTTGGACATACCCGGCATTGATTCATCCACCGCCTGGATCAACGACCACCCAGACAACGATCAATTTGCCGTACTGGTCAAGGCGATGAGCAATCGTATGGCCAAAGGAGACGTCCCGATCAATATGATCTCCACTCCCCTGATAGCCAACGCGTATTTATATACTGGTGACGAGAAGTATATCCAATGGACAACCGACTATCTCACGACTTGGGAAAGGCTAACCCAGCGCAACAACGGGATCATCCCAGACAATGTGGGTATTTCCGGTGAGATAGGCGAGCACACAGGGCACTGGTGGGGCGGCTACTACGGCTGGGTATGGCCAAGCGGAACCCATATTATGAGAACATTGGTGCTCAGCGGAAAGGTCGCTACATTGCTTTCAGGCGACACTCGCTGGATGAACTTGGCTCGAAGCCAAATTGGCGTGCTTAGGGGAAACGGATTCATTGACGGAGTAGCCTCCATCGACCCGTCCGAGCTGCGAAAGCGGAATGTAAGTGAAGAGACGATTGAAAAAATCCGAAAAGGAACATCGGTCGTTCCATGGCGTCATGATCACCGCGGTTGGTATCACTATCGCGAAGAGGATCCCGAACTCTATCTCCACCTTTGGTACACGTCTCAAAGCGAAGAGGACTGGCAGCATATCGAGCGACTGGCCGAAGCTCAGAAAAAGACGAGAGGAAGGATCACGGATGGGGACCTTGAATGGGCTTATTTCGTCAAAGGTCTCAATCCGGGCTATCCAGCGAGAGTATTCCAAAGAGAATTGAAGGCCATTCAGCATGAAATCGAACTGATCCAGAATGAGCATGGTTATTCCGAAACGTGGGTGGACAGCAAGTGGATGGCTATGAATCCTATGCGCACGAGTAGCCTCAACCGATTTTCGATTGGAGGAATCCCTATTGATACAAGAGGCGAAATGCTGCATTCGCAGGTTCGTTACTTCGATGGCGAAACTCAGCGCTCCGGGCTTCCGCGGGATGTGGCCGCCCTCGTGAAACGGATTGAACCCGATTGGATTGAAGTGGAGGTCGTTAATCTTCACGTGACCGAATCCCGATCGTTAATCGTCCAAGGCGGAGCCTATGGCGAACACCGTATCCAACGTGTGGAGTTCTCTAAAGCAGCTGGGCCAAATCGATCTGTAGGCAATCCACGTTCAGCGGAGGTGTATGAGGATGATGCAGGAATGAGGGACATCAAAGAGGTAGATGGAATTGCTTTTGCCGTGAAATTGGATCCAGGTTCGGCTTCAACCATTCGCATCTATCTTGATCGCTATTCCAATAAACCAAGCTTCGCTTTTCCATGGGACCGCTGAAAATGTCAAAGTCACTCATAGCTCTCTTCGCCGCGTTCTTAAGCGTGCATATTATCCATGCTCAGATGGCGTCTCCCGGACATGGGGAGACACAGGCAGTTGCCTTCCATCCTACAAATCCTGATATTATTTACGCTGGCGCAGCCAAGGGCCTGTGCAAATCCTTGAACGGAGGGAAGGATAATTGGCCAACCTACGGACTGAGCATGCTTTCCCCCCGCACCATCGTCATAAGCGAGGCTAACCCAGACCTGCTTTATGTGGGTACCCATAAAATGGGCGTCTACCGATCGAAAGATGGAGCGATAACTTGGGAAGCCGTCAGTGAAGGAATTTCATATCGCGAGATGAGAGGGTTGGCGATTCATCCGAAGAACGATCAGGTCGTTTACGCGGGGACTGATGGAGGAGGCGTTTTTAAGACCACCAACGGTGGCCGCGAATGGAAGGAAATCAATCGCGGCCTCATCGATAAGGTAGTACGCGTTCTCGTGATCGATCCGAATCAGCCTGATACGCTTTATGCGGGGACCTGGCATGGTGTCTACAAGACCACCGACGGAGGAGTTAGCTGGAGTGCGGACACTGAAGGGATCTACGATGTGGATGTGCGGACTTTGTCGCTCGATCCTACGAATTCGAATATCATCTATGTCGGGACGCAGCCGCGCGGCATCTTTAGATCGGAGGATGCTGGGCGAACTTGGACTGCTGGGAAAAAGCCGTTGATGGAGCACATTGAATCTATGGCTATTGACCCTGCTAATCCTGCACATGTTTATGTGGGAACTCGAGCGGGTGTTTTTGTCAGTACCGATAATGCGGATACATTTGAGTCGGCAGGCCTGCGCTGGTCGAATATGGCCTGGACTTTGGCCTTCGACCCGAAAACCGATCCGCCGACTTTATACTACGGAGGAGTCGGGGGAGTGCTAAAAACCACAACTCGGGGGTTTCAGTGGGAAGTGACGGGGCCGATAAGGCCTTAGAAACTCCATGGCGTTAATTGATTATTCCAAGACTATTAAAGTATGATCAGGCATATAATAATCGCTGGGCTGATCCTTCTGTCTGTTTTTCAGTATTTTAAAGCCGGTTCGTTTGGCGGAGACGACTACCCAAGGAAACCGGTTCGAGTGGTGGTGCCATTTCAACCGGGTGGCGGGTCAGATACTTTTGCGCGAATCGTGCAAAAGGCGATCAACGACGACCAGCTCATGCCGCAACCTCTGGTCATCGTAAATAAACCGGGGGGTGGCACCTCGATTGGCAGTAGTTATGTGAAGGACGCGCGAGCCGACGGATACACGGTGCTCTGCTTGCATGAAGCACTGATGGTAGCGAAATCCACAGGACAATCGCCCAATGGCCCTGGCGACTATGAAGCGGTTGCCGCTACGGGAGAATTCGGAGTGGTGATTCTCGTATCGGAAGAATCTTCCTACCAATCTCTAGGCGCTCTGATGGCGGCGGCCAAGGAGCAGCCGGAAACATTGAAGTTTGGCGTAAACCTGAATACGCCGTCCCATTTCTGCGCGATCATGTTGGAGAATGCTTTGCCGGGAGCGCGATTTCGTTTTGTCGCGACCGGCGGTGGAGCCCATCGCCTAGCCGGAGTGATGGGAGGGCATTTGGATGTGATTATCTTATCGATTGGGGAATATGTTCGTTTCCAACAAAATGGATTGAAGGCGATCGCTTATCTAGGGGAGGAGCGTATTGCATCGATTCCTGATATTCCTACCGCAGAAGAATTAGGATTTCCTGTGTTCGGTGGTAATCTTCACTACTGGTGGTTTCCCAAGGGAACGGATCAAGGGATTGTCGATTATTTTGCCGGTGTGCTGAGCAAGGTTATGAAAACCGATTATTTTCTCGGGAAAACGAAGGACTTGGAGATTTTGCCGAGGATTATCGTAGGAGATGAAATGAATACGCGCATTCGGGAAAGGACGGAGATCTTCGATTCGATAAAACCGATAAATCGCGTTGAACTTCCTGATTTCACGCTATGGAATTTGGTGTCGGTCGCTCTCTTTAGTTTAGTTGTATTTTGGAAACGGTGGTTGAGGCCGAAGCAGGAACCTCAAAAATCGGATACACTTCGTTTGCGATATGATTTAGCCTTCGGCACGATTCTTATGACGATTGTCTATGTCCTATTGCTTGGGCTTCGGATTATGCCATTCGCATGGGCTACTATTGTTTTTATTGTGGCTAGCGGTCTTTTGCTAACGCGCTTCGATAAACGCAAATTCGGTTATGTTCTGGAGGTCGCCTTACTGATGTCGTTCGGGCTCCATTTCGTATTTACTCAGTTGTTCACCATTGATTTACCCTAAAATTTATCCATGGAAGCATTACAAGTAGCATCTGCTTATCTCTTTAGCGTTCAGGGTCTGTTTTTAGTCGTTCTTGGCACCGTGCTGGGTATTACGATGGGAGCGATTCCAGGTCTTACCGGCGCCATGTTGATTGCCCTGACTCTGCCGCTGACCTTTAACATGGTTCCGGTAAACGCGTTTATTCTTTTAATCAGCATGTATGTGGGTGCGATCAGCGGAGGCCTCATTACGGCGACTTTGCTGCGTATGCCGGGAACGCCAGCGTCTATCATGACAACGATGGATGGATACCCGATGGCCCGGGCTGGGAAGCCAGGTCGGGCGTTAGGTTTAGGTATTACGGCATCGTTTGTCGGAGGGTGCATTTCGTGGGTTTTTCTGATCTCCTTGTCAGGCCCCATCGCGCGTTACTCTACAAAGCTAGGACCATTTGATTTCTTTGCTTTGGTTCTTCTCGCATTTGTGCTCATTGCTTCCGTTGGGGGGAAATCAATGAGCAGCGCATTTTTATCCGCTTCTTTAGGAGTCCTCGCTTCCTTGCCGGGAATTGATAAGGCTACCGGGAACCTTCGACTTACCTTCGGGTTTGAGGAGTTGAATGGCGGACTCAAGCTGTTGCCGGTTCTCATCGGAATGTTCGCTATTAGCCAGGTTATCTCCGATCTAAGCCGTATCGATGAAAAGATTACAATCATACCGGTCAAGCGAACTCGGGATATGTTCTTCAAACTCAAGGACTGGAAGGATCAGGTAATCAATTTAGTTCGTTCTTCAGTTATAGGAACGTGGGTAGGAATTTTGCCAGGAATAGGCGCGAATATCGGATCGGTGTCCGCATACAGCGCCGCTAAATCGATGGCCAAGCCAGAGGAGCAGACCAAGTTTGGCAAAGGTTCAGAAGTAGCCATCGTGGCTTCGGAGTCAGCCAATAATGCTACTATTGGTGGCGCGCTCATACCCTTGGTCTCCCTGGGCATACCTGGGAGCGTGATCGATGCTATTTTGCTAGGAGGCTTGCTTATCCATGGCCTGCAACCAGGTCCATTGCTCTTCCAGCAGAATCCTGAAATGGTCTATACCATTATGGGCGCGATGTTCGTTTCGAATGTGTTCATGTTTTGCTTCATGATTGTAGCGGTTCGCTATTTGGCGCGCCTGGCCTCCATCCCTAGGAGCATGCTCATGCCAGTAATTCTCGTTTTCTGTATTATTGGTTCATTTGCTCTGTCGACGCGAATGTTCGATGTATGGACGATGCTCTTTTTCGGATTGTTAGGGTACGGATTTGAAAAGATGAAAATCCCCCTGGCTCCATTCGTTATCGGGTTTATATTGTCGCCGATTGCAGAAGAAAATTTGCAGATGGGATTGATGGCATCGAATGGAAGTTTTCTGCCATTGATTCAAGGCCCGGTGTCTTTGATCTTCGTGCTTTCTTCGATCGTTCTACTTTCCATTCCGCTGTATAAAAGATATAGATACGGAGGTAGTCGAAATTGATATATGAATACCATTACGAGAATTAGTACATCAGTGAAGGCGTTCCCTTTGAAGGAAGGAGATGGTACTGATTCGGTGCATACGGATCCAGTATATTCCTATGCTGTAACTTATTTGCATACGGACGGCCAAGTTTCTGGAACCGGAATAGTGTTTACCATTGGGGCGGGAAATAGGGAGATCTGCTCGCTGATCGAGGGATTGGGATCGTCGTTGGTCGGTTGTGAGATCGAGGAATTAATGTCTCAATTTGGAGTCGTGTTCAGACAATTGGCGGACCACCCTCAATACCGTTGGCTAGGTCCGCACAAAGGCATGGTGCACTTGGCCTTGGCGAGCATAACGAATGCCTGTTTTGATTTGTGGGCGAAGAGCCGTGGGGTTCCCTTGTGGCGTTTGTTACTGGATCTGTCGGCGGAACAAATCGTTAACACTTTGGATCTGAGTTACCTCGAAGAAGTGCTTACGCGAGAAGATGCTCTCGGCCTTTTAAATAGTCATCAGAGTAGCCGTTCAGCGCGGGAAGGAGTTCTAGGCAAGGGTTACCCAGGTTATGACACCTCCATTGGTTGGTTTAATTACTCAGATGAGCAGGTAAGAGAAAACGTCAAGAAAGCGGTTGCCGCTGGATTTTTGGCGATGAAGCTGAAAATCGGCTCAGCCGATGCGGCTCGCGATATCCGCAGAGCTTACATCGTGAGAGAAGGCGCGGGCGATGACGCAAGAGTGATGTTGGACGTGAACCAGGTCTGGTCCTTGCCCAAAGCGATACGAGTTTCAAAAGAATTGGCTGGGATGGCTCCCTATTGGATTGAAGAGCCTACTCACCCGGATGATGTCATCGCTCACCAGACTTTGGCCCGAGAGATTGCTCCTTTGAAGATTGCTCTGGGCGAGCACGTCTCAAACCGGGTCCTGTTCAAGAACTTCATGTTGGCTAAGGCTGTGGACTTCGTTCAGGTTGACTGCACACGCGTAGGAGGGGTAAGCGAATTCATCACCGTGAGCCTATTAGCTCGAAAGTTCGGTTTGCCCGTTGTGCCGCATGTGGGAGACATGGGGCAGATCCATCAACATCTAGTTCTGTTTAATCACATCGCGATGGGACACGAAGCGATCTTTCTCGAACACATTCCTCATCTCAAAGAATTCTTTTTGCATCCTGCAGTCGTAAATGGTGGAATTTACGAAATACCCCAAGAACCCGGAACTAGCTCCGACTTCGTGTGAAATTAGAAATCGAAACGTTCTGAGTTAATATCAACAACAGTAAAATTAAAATGACATCAAATACCGTTACACGAATCGTCGTTTCATTGGTCTGCCTATATATGGGCATTTCTTTCGTTTCAGCCATGCCATTTGAATTGGATCGTGAGGCGATGATCAAATTTACTCCGGATTGGGAAGGGGAGCGCTTCCCCAATGGACGCCCGAAAGTTTCCGACAGCATCATCGAGCGTATGAAGCTTGTGGATATTGAAGCCGCATGGGTGGTCCTAAAAAACGAAGGCTACGAGTATCAATTCGAGGACGGTTGGAAACACGTTCATCCCGGAGAGACGCTTTGCGGTCGAGCGATGACCGCGATGTATATGCCGTTACGGAAAGACGTCAATGAAGTGATCGGCGCGCAGGCTGAAGTGGACGGTCATGTCGGAGGTCAGGTAACTTGGCCTATCGACATCTTGCAGCAGGGAGACGTGTATGTGGCAGATGTATACAATAATCAGAATGATGGCGGCCCGATTATCGGAGCGAGTTTGGGGACGACGATTTTTGCAAATTCAGGAAATGGAGTGCTTTTCAATGGAGTGGCTCGCGACCTAGAGCAGTTGGAAAAAATTGAGGGATTCAATGGTTTTGTACGTGGGTGGAATCCGAGCTTTTACTGGGCATCTATGATTACTGGCATCAATGTTCCCGTAAATGTGGGGGGCGTAACCGTCATGCCGGGCGATGTCATTCTCGGTAAACGCTCAGGCATCATCGTGATCCCTGCCCATTTAGCGGGAAAAGTAGTTAAGACAGCTGAGCTCATTCGCCTCCGTGACAAATTCGGCTTTGAGCGTTTGAAAGCCGGTATCTATACTGCAGGTCAAATCGACGATCGTTGGACAGATGAAATCGAGAAAGACTTCTCGCAGTGGCTCAATAATCACATCGACGAACTTTCCGTGCCCAGGGAACAAATACAAGAATTGCTGAAGGAGCGCACCTGGTGAGGATTATCTCCGGATCTGAAAACCGGAATTAGTCAGAGTTATTGATCTACCTAATTGGGCTTTGGATACGAGTCTTGTTTCGCGTTTCTAAATTCCTGAAACTACTTGTTGGATTCTTTGGTGGTCATATCGAAGTTGAGCCATCCGCCCGGTTGAGGGGTTAGCGTTCGCTCCTTGGCGGCGTACCAAGCTTTTATTTGGGCGAGTATCTTGGTGCTGGGTTTGGGCGAGATCGTTTGCTTCGCTTAGATCGCTATCGAGTCGGTAGAGTTCGATCGTCTCGTTTTCGAAGGTTCCCTCTTTGGCATTGGGGTGCTGTACGATCAGCTTCCAGACGACATCGCGCATCGCTTCCGAACGTCTTCCGCCATTGGAAAGATCGGCCCAATAGAGCGGTCGAGCGGGAAGTGCGGTTTGTTCGCATAGAATTGGGGATAGATCGATACCATCGTACCTTTGGTCGTCAGTTGCTTCGATCCCTGCAATAGATAGAATCGTGGGAGTCACATCAAGTGTGATCGCGAGTGAATCGGTGATCGAGCCAGCTTCGATTTTCCCGGGCCACCAAGCGATTGCAGGAACGCGGTGACCGCCTTTGTAGACAGACCCTTTGTGTCCGCGAAGCGATGGGCTGCCCGTTGAAGTTTGGGGAGCATCGCCGTTATCAGAGAAAAAGAGGATGAGTGTGTTTTTATCTAGATTCAGTTCGACGATTTTGTTGCGTATTTGAGCGACTCCCTGGTCCATCTCCAAAATCATTTGCTTCATCGCTTCATTGACGGAGGTCTCTCTTGTGGCAGCTCCGGAGCCATGTTGAATGGGGCCGTTCGGTCCTTGGTTAGGCGCATGAGGCGATTCATGGCAACGTACAGGCAGAAAGGTTTATCCTTGTTTTCTTCGATGAATTCAAGCGCGTAGCGGTTAATTAGATGAGTAGTGTATCCAGTTTATGGAGTTATGACTTTGTCGTGCCACTAATCTTGATCGTAGTGATCTCCCCAATGATTGATATAGTCGATGTTCCCGCTGTGATAACCTCTGAAATAATCAAAACCATGATTTTGCGGATGAAACTCTGGATCGTCCTTCGAGTACCCCAAATGCCATTTGCCGACGACGCCCGTATTGTAGTCCGATTCTTTGAATAGCTCAGCGAATGTAGTCTCGCTTTTCCGCAAACCTTTGCGGTGCTCCGGATGGCCTGAGTAGGGATGAATGACTGCTTCGGTTCCTGCTCGTTGTTGGTAGCGTCCCGTTAGCAAGCCAGCTCGAGTTGGCGAACAGACAGTCCTGGATGAATGAAAGTCGGTAAACCGCATTCCTTCTCTTGCGAAGCGATTCATTCCTGGAGTTTCGTAATTGGGATTGCTGTACGGCGCTATGCTTGGACCGGCGAAGCCCATATCATCGACCATGATGATTATGATGTTTGGGCTATCTTTTGCGTAGGTGATACATGATAGGGGCAAGCATTGCAGAAATGCGAAGAGAAGAACTCCGAGCGTTTTTCGATCCATCGTAATTTACGAGTTAGCGTTTAATTGAAGAAGGATTCCGAAAATTCTCTCAGGGAAATCCCTATTTGTCGAGGTGAGTGACGGCATCCTGTATTTACGGGATCTTCGAAGGAACTTTTATTGATTATAGTCATTGCTTGCGGAAGGGTATTGTCGAATCCTGTAGATCGTAATTATCTCTGATTAATTACCCCTTTTATATTACTACTGCCATGAATCGTTTTAAGACGGATTTGAACCTTAAATCAGTAACGTTGTTGCTCGGTGCTCTACTCGCATTTTCTTCTGTGCGAGGAGAAGAGAAGCCGAATATTCTTTTCATTTTTGCCGATGACTGGGGCTGGGGCGACTTGAGTTGCCACGGTCACCCTTACGTTAAGACGCCGAACATCGATCGACTGGCGAAGGAAGGTACTGATTTTCATCGTTTCACCGTAGCGAGCGGAGTTTGCTCGCCAAGCCGGACTGCGGTTATGACGGGGCATTTCCCGGCTCGATACAATATCGATGGTCACTTTGCCTGGGTGCCCAGCAACGCGAAGCGCAATATGCCGGATTGGTTGGATACGGGTGTGTCGACTTTACCCAAGTTTTTGAAGACCGCAGGCTACGCGACGGCTCACTTTGGCAAATGGCATTTGGCGAACGATATGATCCCCGATTCGCCGGTTCCATCGGAGTATGGGTATGATGAATACGGAGCCTTTAATTGTGCGGGCGAGCAGATGCCGGTGCACGAAGACTCTATGCACACAAATGCGTTTATCGAAAAGTCGGTCAAGGGAGGAAAACCTTTCTTCGTTAACCTGTGGGTGCATGAGCCGCATACGCCTTTCCATACGGTCCCGAAGTATGAGTGGCGCTTTCGGCATTTGGAAAACGAAACGGATCGGATTTATGCGTCGGTACTCTCGCACGCGGACGATCGGATTGGCGAGGTGCTTGATACGCTTGACCGATTGGGTATAGCGGATAACACGCTGGTGGTCTTTAGCTCCGACAATGGCCCGGCCCGAGGAGCTCCGAATGCGGAGCTTGGTTTACAATACGATACAGCGACTGGTGCTGGATGGGGAATTGCGGGTGCGAAGGGGATTACTGCTGGACGTAAAGGTTATAAGGCTGCCTTGTTCGAGGGTGGAATTGGAGTGCCGTTTATCGTTCGTTGGCCAGGCAAAGTTGCCGCAGGGGCGATTGATGATAGTTCTTTGATGTCGGGAGTGGATTTGCTTCCGACTTTCTGCGAGATAGCAGGCGTGTCATTGCCATCTACTTACAAACCGGATGGTGTTAGCCAATTGGCTACGTTAAAGGGGAGGTCGTTTGAAAAGCGCGAAACGCCGCTCTATTGGAAATCGGCAGCGAAATGGCCGGCTTCTAATTCGAAGCCGGATCATTGGGTGGCCTATGCTATCGTACATCAAAATTGGAAGTTGGTATCGAGCACTGAAGCGAATCATGTAGAGCTTTACGATATAACGAAAGACGTTAACGAGAAGCGGGACCTGAAGGCGAAGAAACCGGAAGTAGCGAAGCGCCTATTACGGAAAATCGAGGCTTGGAAAGTGACCTTGCCTAAGGAACCGACAGGAAACGTCTTCTCGGAAGAACGAGCGGAGTTGTAGTGATTCCACGCCGCTTCGCAACGTAGCCCACCAAGGATTGAGTGTTGCTACGCGATGGACTCGCGTCGATTCGATTAGTTCGTAGCCGCGGAGGTATGGTCGTGGAGGATTTTCCAGCCGATGGGAGTGTATTGCATTAGCAAGGTGAACAGTCCGGTCGCATTTTCGTAGTCGCCTACCCGATATAAACGATAACGGCCGTGGACTTCAGCCCATTCGTCGGAGAGGATTTTGATTTCGAGTTCCTCGAAGGCTAGGCGTCCCATGGAATCGGGGGTGGGGTAGCGGGTTTGATAGCGTAAGAGAGTTGTTTGCCATCCGCGCTGAGCCGTATCGCCGGATGCGAAACGCAGCTGATCGGTCTTTACGTAAGTCTCCATGAAAGCGGGGACGTCGCCGCGATTCCATTCGTCTACTTGGGTTTGGAGAATGGATTGAATTGCCTGCTCTACTTTGGCAACGGAGGGAGTTTCGAGAGAAGAGCAGCCTACGATGCAGAGAGGGAGGAGTAAGTACGAGAGAGTGAATGAGGTTTTCATGGTTCTTTGGGGGTGGGATAATAGCAGGGGCACCGTTTGCGGCGATCGCATAAACAGTAAAGGGAAATATACGCGGTCGTCCCAAGCAAAGCCACTACATTCATATGTCTATTTCGAGATTGATATGTAATAATGCTCAAGATGGGATGTGGCGTCCGGACGCGTTTTGTTTTGGGGATTGGGGAAACGTTTTTATAACCACCGATTACACTGATATTTTGTAAGTTGAGGTGAAGAGCGAATGTTGTTTTCGAGATCTTGACAGTCTGGGGGATCGGAATTGGTGTGGTCTTGTTTTCTGAGAGGCTCTGCTTTTCACTTCTAACTCCTACTATGCCTAATAGATGAATTGGTCGATTTTCAGAATGATACTGCTAGTTTCGTTAACTTGGAGCCTGAATGCATTTCTAGGCTTCGCCGTGCCACTGAAAGACTCAGAAATGTGGAAGCAATTCCGCGGAAATGATGGCACGGCTATTGCAGTGGCCCAAAAAATTCCGGTAATTTTTGGCAAAGAGACTTTGCGCTGGTCGGTCGCCCTTCCAGGTCCTGGCACGAGCTCGCCTGTCATTTGGGGGGAGCGCTTATTCGTGACTTCGGAAAACAGGGAGGAAGGAAGTGTAGAGCTCGTTTGCCTGAATGCGAAATCGGGGAAGTCGATTTGGTCTCAGAAGATTTCGACGGGAAGCTACCATCTTCACAATTTTAACAATCTCGCTTCGGGTACGCCGTGCGTCACGGAATCGCGGGTTGTTCTGGGCTGGTACGATGATTCTACGGCTCATGCGATGGTGAGCGCGTACTCGCACGATGGAGACGCTATTTGGACGCAAGATTTGGGGCAGTTCGATAGCCAGCATGGGGTAAGCTTCAATCCGGTCGCGAGCGATGACCGAGTGATTGTGGGGAATATGCATATGGGCGGCGGTTCGATTGTCGCCTATAGCCTAGCAGATGGATCGCTTTTGTGGAGTCGGCCCAATCCGGTGAAGACGAAAACCTCGTACGCCGCTCCGCTGATTCGGGCCTTGAAAGGATCGGATGCCAAGGAGGTCGTTATTGCGGGTGAGCTTATTGGCTTGGTCGGTTTCGATTTTGAAACAGGCGAGGAGAACTGGAGTTTGCCGCAGGCATTCAATCACCGAACGATCACTTCCCCGATAATAGTGAAAGATGATCCGGCCACGGGGGACGTCCTGATTGCCGCAGGAAACAAGAATGGCGTTTATTTCGCGGCCCAAATGCCTCGAATTTCAAATGGCGAACGCGTTTCGGAACCCGCGAAAATTTGGTCGATGGAAAGCCGAGCCCCCTATGTCCCAACGCCTGCGGTTGTTGGGGATGTCGTTTATGCCTTGCACGATGGAGGGACCCTTTCGGCACTCGATTCGTCTACCGGAAGCGTAAATTGGAAGGGTAAGCTCTTGGGGAACTTTTATGCCTCGCCGGTGCTTGTAGGCGATAAACTTTACTGTCTGTCTCGCGAAGGCGACATGTGGATTGTCGAGCCAGGGGACGAATTCAAGCTCCTGAAAACCTCGAGTTTGAATCCCCCGGAGGACGTCACGTTTTGCGATGCGACGCCTGCAGTCGCCCATAATCGCCTGTATGTAAGAATGGGTTCGCGGTTGGATTGTTTCTGAGCGTTAGCGGGTTTGGAAGGTCCGGTTGCCCGGGACAGGCTTTCGCCAGGGCTACGGACCTGCAGCAAGCCACCCGACTTTGTCCAATCTCAGAGGAATTGAGGTTAGATAAGATGTGTCGATACGCAGGCGTCTAACATGTTTACCTTGACGGTTTTTCATTTCGCAATGTTCTGAAAACCGTATTGATTCCCGTTCAGCATACTCCCCCTGAAAATGATGCATATTCCACCTCTACTGGCATTGGCTCTATTGGTTTCGCTTAGCGGCTGCGCGATTCATCGGGTCAAGGAAACCGCTGCGATGCCTAGGGTAGAAATCGGCGAGTCGTTTGCTGGAACGCCATCCGAAATAGCTATCGATGGGGACTGGAATCGGTCATGGTGGGAGAGCTTTGAAGATCCCGGGTTGAGCGCTTTGATAGAGGAAGGTCTTAAGGCTAATTTCTCTTTGCAACAAGTGGCGGCTCGTATCGATCAGGCTAGCGCTTTGGCCCGCCAGGCGGGGTCACGCCTGTACCCGACTCTCGACCTCGATGCGGGGTACTATTTGAATTGGGACGGAAAAACGGTCGCTCCGGATATGGAAGATCGTCAGGAATCGTCTGATCTTGGGTTTTTGCTTCGCTGGGAGATGAACCTTTGGGGACGTTTGTCATCGGCTCGCAAGGCGCGGGTCTTTGAGCTGGAGGCCTCGAATCAAGACTTACTGGATGCCCGACTTCTGCTTTCCAGCGCTATCGCGGAACGCTATTTTGAAATAAAAGAGCAGCGCCGCAGGCTTGAAGTTATCCATGAACAGCTTGATATCAATGTATCCCTTCTGAAGTTGACTACCTTGCGATTTGGCCAGGGACAATCGTCAATTGTGGCGGTGCTTCAGCAACGAGAGCAGCTTGATGAGACCAAGGCTCGGGTACCGGATGTAGAAGCGCGTATCGGACAAACTGAATACGCTTTGGATGCGTTGCTCGGCAAAGCTCCGGGATCTGAGAGTTCGGTCCTGAATTCGGATTTTGTTTCTTTGCCGCCTTTGCCTGACATTGGAATTCCAGCCTCTTTGTTGCAACGCCGTCCTGATTTGCGTGCCGCTCGGCAACGCCTTATCGCTCTTGACTATCGAGTTGGAGAAGCGGTCACGGAGCAGTTGCCAACGCTTCGAATCGGAGGAGCGCTTGATTGGCGGGGCGATCCGAGTTTTGGGGATGAAATGAAATCTGTATTCGCAGGTTTGGCAGCGCCTTTGTTTGCAGCGGGCGAGCGACGCGCGGCGGTTCGACTACGAAAAGCGGAGCTCGAAGGCGCTTTGGCGAGCTATACGGATAATTTTCTGTCAGCCTGGGTCGAGGTAGAATCGGCCCTCTTGCTGGAGCGTAAACAGCAAGAGCAGTTGATATTGGTCGAGCAGCAATTATTTTCAGCTCAACGTTTACTCACCGAATCTCGCAATCGTTTCAGTCAGGGGCTAACCGATTATCTACCGGTATTCACTTCTCTAAATATTGTGCAAAATTTAGAGCGCGATATTGTTAGTTCTCGCCGTAGCGTTTTGAGCGCTCGGGTTGCGTTGCATCGCGCTCTTGGCGGACCTATCCTCAATCCCGATATTTCTGGTTTACTCTCTTCGTTGAATGAATAAAAAATCCAAATTCAGAACTCTATTTATTATTTTAGTGATTTTCGTCGTTGGCGGTGCGGCTAGTTATGTATTGCTGTCCACTGGTCCTGAGATAATGCCGAAAGAGAAGTCTAGTTCGGCGAAAATCGTTCAGGTGATTCCGATGGATCCGCAAACACGATCGGTCGCGGTTACGGCCTTGGGGAGCGTCGTTCCATCGAGAAAGGTCGTTATTAGGCCGCAAGTATCGGGTCAGGTGATACGACAGAGCGATGCGATTACGATTGGCGGGCATGTGAAGGAAAACGATGAAATGATCCGTATCGACTCCAAGGACTACGAGCTAGCGCTCTCTGAGGTTCGCTCGAATTTGGAACAATCTCGCTTCGAACGCGAAGTCGAAAGCGGCCGTCAGGTTATCGCTAAACGCGAGTGGGACGAGTTACAGGCGGACCTGGATATAGGCGACGTGAATCGGTCGTTGGTACTGCGCGAACCGCACCTTCGGAAAGCGGAGGCTCTGATGGAGAAGGCGATGAACGATATCGAAATTGCCGAGCTTCAGTTGTCTCGCACGATTATTAAGGCCCCGTTCAATGCGATGGTCGTGGAAGAATCAGTCGAAGTCGGTCAATTGCTTAGTCCAAGCTCGACGATTTGCGAATTGGTCGGGACGGATGAATTTTGGATACAAGTGACGATTCCGTTTTCCGATTTGAAATGGATCCGCTTCCCTGAGGAGAACCGGGCTGGAGCGGAAGCCCAAGTGGTTTTGGATATGGGAAATGGCGAGTCGACTGCTTGGAAGGGAGAGGTCATTCGTTTGCTAAGCGATTTGGACCCTTTGGGACGAATGGTTCGGCTTGTGATATCGGTTGAAGATCCGCTGGGTTTGAACAAGCGGTCTGGGAGCAAGTTACCGTTGCTTTTGGGAAGCTATGTAGAAGTGAGGATGGATGCGGGTGATTTGGAGAATACATTGCGCATTCCTCGGGAGGCTTTGCGTGAGGGAAATCAAATTTGGGTCGTAGGGCCGGATAATCTACTGAAAATCGTAGATGCAGACGTTCTTTGGCTAGAGAAAGAGACGGTGCTGATCTCGAATAAACTGGAAAAAGGCGACCAATTGATAGTAAGTGATCTACGTGTAGCGCTACCTGATATGAAAGTGGCCCCACAGCCGTCCACCGCATACCCCGAACTGGTGATGGCAACTCAATAGAAAGGTTAGAAGTAATATGGAACGCAACCCGTACAATGACACCTCTTCTTCGACCGGGCTTATCGCCTGGTTTGCCCGAAATCATGTCGCGGCGAATTTACTCATGCTCGCAGTCGTCGTGGTCGGTTTCGCCGTTGCCCGAAATATTAAGCAGGAGATCTATCCGCTTTTTCAAATAGATACGATCGAGGTGGATATGCAGTATCGTGGGGCTAGTCCGGAAGAGGTTGAACAGTCCATCATACTGCCAATCGAATCGGAGTTGCGTGGCTTGGAACTTACGCGCCGCATCGAGTCTACCGCATCGGAGGGGAGGGCGTCCGTTTCGGTGGAAATAATGCCGAGCTTCGACCGGAATAGAGCTTTACAGGAAGTCACTGCAGCGGTCGCTCGAATCAGTTTGTTTCCCGATGAGATAGAGCCGCCGCGCGTCTCTCTCGGAACGAGTCGCCGTCGTGGCGTTAATTACGTAGCGGTCTGCGGTGACGTGGACGAACGCACGCTGAATCAATTGGCGCAACAGGTGGAAGATGGATTGCTGGCTCAACCTGAAATTGCCTTGGTTGAAATCACTGGAGCTCGCCGTCCGGAGATCACTGTAGAAGTGTCTCAAACGCAGCTGCGCTCGCTCGACCTAACCCTCGGGCAAATCGCTAGGGCTATCGACCAGTCGGCCCAAGACGTGCCAGCCGGAACGATGAAGACTGCAGGGGGGGACATTCTTTTAAAGACCACCGAGCGGCGCTATTTCGGGAGCGAGTTCGAAGGCATCCCCATTAAGAGCAGCAATACTGGTGCAGAGATTAGGCTCGGCGATATTGCGACGATCGAGGATGGGTTCGAAGAGACCAAACGGGAATCGTATTTCAATGGAAAGCCAACGTTGACGATATCCGTATCGGCTTCCGAAAACCAGCCGCCGATCAAGGTGGCCGAGGCGGTTAAGCGTTACATTGAACAGCTTCGACCGACTTTGCCGCCATCGGTTCAAGTGGAAGTGCGGTACGATCGTACGGAGGATTATCGGGAACGTATAGACTTGCTGAGGTACAACGGAACTTTGGGTCTGATTCTTGTGCTTTTGGCTCTTGGGCTCCTGCTCGAATTGCGAGTTGCCTTTTGGACGGCTATCGGGATTCCGGTTTCAATACTGGGTTCGCTCATTCTATTGCCGCTGATGGATGCCAGCGTGAATATGATTTCCGTTTTCGGGTTCATCGTGACACTAGGGATCGTAGTGGATGACGCGGTGGTGGTGGGAGAGGATATCTTCCATAAGATCACGCAAGGCATGTCGCGCTCGGACGCTGCGGTGGCCGGGGTAAAGGAGATGACCATTCCTGTCGTGTTCGCGGTCAGTACCAATATCATCGCATTCCTGCCGTTGCTTTTCGTCCCGGGCGAAAGCGGTCGTTTCCTGCATGTGCTTCCTGCGGTAATCATTGCGGTCTTTACGGTTTCCTTGGTCGAAGTTCTTTTGATCCTTCCGTCTCACTTGGCATTCGCTCGCAAGAATCCGAATAAAAATTCGATTTTCTCGCGACTCGATAAATCGCAGACTAAGCTTCGCATCAAGCTGGATGGAGCGATGGAGCGTTTCTATAAACCCGTTTTGGCGAGGTGTATAGAATTTCGCTATATAACGATAGCGGTATTCGGATCTTCGCTACTTGTGTTGGTAGCCTACACCTTTAGCGGAAGAGTGAACTTCACTTTCAATCCGACGATCGAAAATGACTACATTCAAGGCGAACTCGAAATGCCATCTGGCACCCCCGTAGAACGTACGCGCGAAGTTGTTTTCATGATCGAAGATGCTGCTAAGCGAGCAATCGCAAAATCGGGTGAAGAAGGGTTCGTACGTAATTTCAATGTATCCGTCGCGCGTCGGAATACGAATGGAGCGAATGTAGCCATCAAACTCGTGCCGCAGAGTCAGCGTAAGATAACCGGAGCGGAATTCGTCGATCTTTGGCGTAAGGAGGTCCCGGATATTCCGGATATGGAGTCGCTCTTTTTCGATTACCTTGCGGGTCCGGGCGGCGAGGCGGCCATCTATATTCAACTGGCTCACCCCGATGTCGACACCTTGCGTCAGGCTTCTGAAGAATTGGGCGATATGCTGGCCCTTTATCCTGGGGTCGCCGATATTCGCAAAGGATTCGGCAAGGAAATGCCGCAAATCAGTTTCGAGATTAAACCTGCCGGTCAAGCGCTGGGGATTACCGCGCGCGATCTAGGGCAACAGATTCGCAACTCCTTCTACGGGGCGGAGGCATTAAGGCAACCACGTGAACGCGAAGAACTGCGCGTTATGGTGCGTCTGCCGGAGAAGGATCGAAAATCGCTTAGCTCCTTGGAAGGGCTTTTGATTAAAGGCGCGAATGGGGCGGAGATTCCAATCAATCAAGCGGCAGAGATTATTGAGACTACTGCGCCGGTTCGTATCGATCGCGTGGATGGAGGACGGGTCGTTAATGTAACGGCTAATGTTGTGGCCGCGGTAACAAATGGTAATAAAGTACTTTCGGTGATGGAGAAGAAAGAATTGCCTGAATTGTTGAGTCGGTATCCTGGGTTGCGCTACACATTCGAGGGCGAGCAACGGGATCAGCGCGAAGCGACGAGTAGTTTGAGCATTGGATTAACCGCGTCGCTGTTCGCAATCTTCGCCATTATGGCATCATTTTTGCGAAGCTACTCTCAGTCCATCATTGTGCTTTTGACCATCCCGTGGGGCTTGGCCGGGGCCGTCCTGGGGCACATCGTTCTAGGTTTCGATCTCAGTATTTACAGCGTCCTCGGAATGATCGCTTTGTGCGGGATGGTCGTAAATGGAGGCTTTGTCTTAGCCATGACGCGCAATCGTTACCTGTTGAGAGGATTGAATTCGAGAGAGGCAATTATTCAAGCAGCTCAGCGACGTTTTCGCCCTATTTTTTTGACTGCGGTAACCACTTTCTTGGGGCTGGGTCCCATGATTTTCGAAACGAACGAACAAGCGCTCTTCCTGGTGCCAATGGCTATTTCGCTTGGTCTCGGAACGCTGGCCTCGTCCCTTGTAGTGCTTATACTAGTACCGGTTGTCTTTATTGTGTCGGATGAAATAGGGGGAGGAGCGTCAGGAGAGCCAGAAATGGCGAAACCCGAATTTGAGACGGAGCTCGCCGGAGCCGCTCTTCCTCGCGAACTGCAGTAGGTATTGTCAGGTAGCAGCCGATCTCCGAGCGGCCAGTTTATCGAGTCTGAAAAGCGATCGATCGGAGATTGGTCGCTACCTTTGAAATAAAATATTGTTTGGGCATTGTATATGAAAAGACCGCTCTGTTTATTCGCTATTCTAGCATTGGGAAGCAGTCACTTGTTTGCCCAAAATCAACGCAAGAGGTCGCCAGCGGTTTCCGAGGCGACGCTTGACCTGTATGAATCAGGCGAGTTTAAAGGCGTGAAGTATCGCCTGATGAAGCCCATCGATTTCGATCCGGCGAAAACGTATCCGCTCATACTGAGCCTACATGGAGCTGGAGGGCGTGGAGATAAGAATATTCAAAACCTCCGGAATTGGAACGAATGGATGGCGGACGAAACGTTGCGTCGCAAGCATCCGGTTTTCGTATTGGTTCCGCAAACGAGTATTGGTTGGTCGGACCCGACTTCGCCTGACGCAAAGCCGTCGGAGATTACAGATGAGTTGATTGCGTCTCTACCGCAAGGAATGGGACCATGGATTGAACGTCGAAAGAATCGTCAGTCATCAACCTCTGAAGGCAATATGGATATTGTATATGAGTTCATTGATTCTGAATTGATGAAACAGTACAAAATTGACGCGGATCGCGTCTATTGCCTTGGACACTCTATGGGCGGGGCTGGAACGTTGACTGCGATCTACCAGCACCCCGATCGATTCGCCGCGGCGATACCGACTGCAGGCGTTTTCCCTCCTTGGCAGGATTTTCAACGGATCAAGGACCTGCCAGTTTGGATCTTTCATGGAGACGATGATCCCACGGTTCCGTACATTTTCTCCGAGTATGCTTTCAGTCGGCTCGAGGCGATCGGCGCCAATACGAAGTTCACCACGTTGAAAGGCGTTAAGCACGGAGCAAGCGGCCCGGCATTCAACTATACCGGAGACGATCCAGCTAAAGGATTCTCTACTGAATATGCTTCTGATCGGACCGATAGAACCGAGGATATTTGGGACTGGCTATTCAGTAAGCGGCGTTAGGGATGTCTAGGGCCAGACAACCGTAGCTATTGATGGTAGGTTCAGATTAATAGAGAATCAGCAAAAGGCGAAGGTTCCGCTCACGGAGCTATCGGTAGATTTCCTTGCGTAATAGAATTGGGACTACTTGATTTTTCAATATGGATTTGGAGAAAAGGAAAAGGAGCGATTTCTTCAGTGAAATGCGCGGCTGTACGCTGTCTATGAAAAACGGCTGGATGCGCCAGGCCGTGCAAACCGAGTTTAGAGGAGGCGAGGATGCGGCTTATCTGCCGAACTCCAAAAATCCTGTCGTATTGATTTTTCACGGAGGCGGCGAAACGAATCTTTGCAATCTGCATCATCGCAAGCTCGCTGAGGAAATGGCGAAGTGCCTTTGGGAAACGAGAGGCTGGGTTGCGGCGATAGAGCCTGTTGCTGCAGTTACGGACGCGATTTCCATGGGGCACTCATATGAGAAAGAGCCGCGTTTGGGAGCTATGGGCTATTCGCTTTTTTCCCGCGAGATTTTCGCCAGTTCTATTGTACAGCAAGTGGAAATAAACCGAGCGGATGCGGCGATCGTAATAACCGGGTGCGATAAGACGGTTGCAGGCGGTATGTTGGCGGCTTCTTGGTTGAAGGACTTGCCTGTCGTGTTGATGCATGGGGGCACGATACGAGCGGGATGTACGTTTAGCGGTAAGACGATTCAGATTGAAACGGCCACGGAAGCGGCAGGAAGATTGGCTGCGGGTCAAATCGATGAAGAGGAGTACGATGACATCGTCCTGAATGCGCTTCCTTCGCCGGGAGGCTGTGGAGTCATGGCGACTTCGAACACGCTTGCTGTTCTGGCATCGACCTTGGGAATTTCTGTATTCACAAGTGGTAGTACACCGGCTATGGATACCAATCACAAAGATGTTTTCGGACCTAAGCTTGAAGAGGCGAGAGAAGCATCGAAGATTCTTATTTCCATGTGGGATGAGGGACGTACGGTGGGCGATGTCGTCGATGAGCGATCATTTTTCAATGCGGCAACCATGCTTCATGCCATTGGGGGCAGTACCAATGCGGTTATTCATCTTCCGGCCATCGCGGAAGGATTTGGCGTGCGTTTTGGACTGGAGGAGATTCGCGATAAATCCGATACGCCCGTATTGCTAAATTTGCTACCATCGGGGAAGTACGTCATGGTGGATTTATATGAAAAGGCAGGGGGCTTGCCGCCGCTGGCGAGCTACATGATGGATCTTGGTTTTCTAGATGGCGAGGCGAAGACGGTTAGTGGCTTAACGCTTAGCGAATTGTTGAGGGATGTTTCCAAGCCAGTTTTTAAAGAATCCGAAATCGATGTGATCCGTTCCGTCGAGGCGCCTCTGAAAGCGAAATCGTCTCTGGCTATAGTGATGGGCGATCAGTCGACTGAAGAAATAACAAGTTTAGCTTCAGGCGGTTGCGTTCTAAAACTGAACGCCAAGCAGCGGGAATTGGAAGGGCCTGCACGCGTATTCGATAATGAGGGCGATGCGGTGAAGGCTGCGCTCGGTGGTGGGATCAATGATGGCGATATCATTGTGCTTCGCTATCAAGGGGTATCGGTGGGTTGTCCAGAGTTGTTGCGCCTTACCGCCGCTTTGACGGGCATGGGAAGTGACTCTCGGATAGGGGTAGTAACGGATGGGCGCCTATCAGGCGTATCGCGTGGTACATTGGTCGTGCATGTCGAACCGGAGGCCTGGAAAGGAGGCCCCATCGCTTTGGTTGAAGAAGGAGACATCATATGCCTCGATGGTAATAGCGAACAGCTTTTTGTACGGGTAGCTGCGAAGGAAATGGAGAGACGAAAAAGTCAGTGGACGCGGCCGCAAATTCAACTGCCGAGGGGACCCATGAGAATCGCCGCCCAGGTCGTTCGTCCGTTAAGCGAAGGAGCTCTTTGGTGGCCGCGGGATTGATTTGGCTTTGAGGTGATGCAGAGGGACCACTGCGGGCGGGGCATTAAAAAAGGGATCGACGATTGTTCGGTGTTGGGTTTCATTGGTTATCCCAATGAGCTACCTCTTTAGACTCTTTGCGAGTGCTTTGGTTTTGCTCGCTTTTACTTCGTTTTTATTCGGTGCCCAAACGCCTGCGGTTGAAGAAACGGCAGATCTTATCGAAATTTCGATAGGCGATGCTCCGGTTCTGAGCTATCGCAAATCGGTGGTTCAGCCGCCGGAAGGAGCGGATCCGATTTTCGCTCGAAGCGGTTTTATTCATCCTGTGTATTCGCCCAGCGGTGCAGTGGTTACGGGGATTCATCCCGATGACCATTATCATCATCTTGGGCTTTGGCATGCGTGGGTGAGTTGCGAAATCGATGGTAAGGATATTGATTTCTGGAATTTGAAGGAGAAGACCGGGAAGGTGCGGTATGTAAAAACGACAAGATTGATTTCGAAGGGGAGCGCGGCGGGTTTCACGGTTGAGCAGGAGCATGTCATGTATCCGGGCGACGTAAATAAAGAGACGGTTATTTTGCGTGAAGCGTTTACCGTTATTGCTCGTCTTGTCGAGGGTGCTTACGAAATCGACTATAATACGGTACAGACTAATGTTTCGAAGCTCTCGCTTAGGCTCCCCGCATATCGTTATGGCGGCCCCATCGCCTACCGAGCTCCGCATCATTGGGATAAGACGAATAGCGACTACTTAAGCTCGGAAGGTAAAACGCGTATCGATGGTCACACTACGCGATCCAAGTGGATTGCGATGTGGGGGGCAAAGGCATCGGCGAGCGGTAATGATACTCTGACGATTCTCAATCATAAGGAGAATCATGATTTCCCTCAGCGGATGCGCGTGTGGCCGCCGACTTCGAATAACGGGGCGATCTTTTTCAATTACGTTCCGATCCAAGAGACCGGTTGGGAAATTAAGCCTGGGCAGAAATCGACTATGCGATATCGCCTGGTCGTGCGGGATGGTAAACCGGATTCCGGTGACTTGAACAAGCGGTGGTACAGGTATGTTGGGAAATAGAACAGAGTTTTTGAGTTGAAGACTCTGGTTAAATCCTTGAATTACGGATTAATCGACTATGGCGAAACCTAAGATTTACCTCACTCATCCCTTGCAACTGGAATGCATGCGTTTTCTGGAGGAGCATTCAGAGCTCGAATACAATCGAGACACGCGTCTCCTTGAGTCAAGCGAGCTTGCTGCCGGAATTCAAGGTAAGCAAGGCCTCTATAACCTTTCGAGCGTAATAGGGGCGGAGGTCATGGATTCGAACCCTGGCTTGAAGGTGATCGCTAATTTCGGTGTGGGTTATAATCATATCGATGTGGCCGCGGCCACGGCTCGTGGAATTGCGGTAACGAACACGCCGGGTGTATTGACGAACACGACGGCTGATATCGCCTGGGTATTGTTAATGGATGTGGCGCGACGGGTTTCGGAGGGCGATCGGTGGGTGAGAGCCCGCAATTGGGTCGATTGGCATCCGAACCTTTTTATCGGAGCTGATATTACGGGAGCGACGCTTGGATTGGTCGGTCTTGGTCGGATTGGCAAGGCAGTGCTTAGGCGAGCAAAGGGCTTCGATATGAAAGTGCTTTATTGGAATCGGACGCGATTGAGCAAAGCTGATGAAGCGGAACTGGGTATCCAGTATGCGGACCAGGATGCGCTGTATCGGCAATCGGATTTTGTGTCGTTGCATGTCGCGCTCAACGAAGGGACGCGGCATTTGATGGGCGAGCGACAATTGTCGCTCATGAAGCCGACTGCTTTTCTTATTAATACGACACGCGGACCAGTAGTGGACGAGAAAGCCTTAGTAAAGGCATTGCAGGAAAAACGTATTGCTGGAGCGGGACTTGACGTATTCGAGCGCGAGCCGAATTTGGAGTCTGAGCTTTACGAGATGGAAAATGTAGTGATACCGCCGCATATCGGAAGCGCGACAGTTGGTACGCGTCTCAAGATGGGTATGATGGCGGCTCGCAATTGTATCGCAGGCTGCCTTGGAGAACGACCGCCGAACATCGTGAATCCGGAGATTTACGACTAGCCGAAGTAGTCTTGGTTTAGGTTGGTGCGTAAATTCAGAATTTATTGAGTTTGGGAGCTCTTCGTTGAGCTGCTTATGAGGTGCGGAGCAAGCGCCGGCCTTATGTTTTTGGCTTTTCAATTCCCTTGGAAATCTATTTTTTGGAGTTCCCATGAAAAATATCCCTATCATTGCTTTGGTTGTTGCGGTTGCCGCGTTGGGGTTCGCCTTGAGGCAAAATGAAGTTGCTACTTCGTCTGAGGTATCCAAATCGAATGATGCTATGCAGGCGGAGGTTCAGGAGCTTCGCGAGCGGTTGGCTGCGTTGGAGAGCACGAGAATTTCAAAAGGAATCGCTGCTCCGAATATAGGGAACTTGGAGCAACAAGTAGGCGAACTCGCGAATAATCAGCAGGATATCGCCGAGCTCGCTTTGGGAATCGATTCCCTAGGCGTTCTGGAAACGCAGGAACGCGAGATTTTGAATGCCTACAAAACGCTTTTAGACGAGAGCAAGCCGGTAGGGGAGCGGCTTAAACGAGTGGCTTTGCTGAAACGTTACGGTCAGTTCGACCAGCAAGCCGTTGATTCGATGTGGAAACTCTTTTCAGAGCCAAAGGAAGCCTACGATCAGGCGGGAGCCTTGATGGCGTTGAAAGGTCACCTTACGATGGACGATAGGGACGACGTTTTGACCGCATTGAACGAAGATATGGAAAAGGGGTATAAGAATGGACGCTTGCGCTATCACGGTATCGAAGCGGTCGAATCGTTGCTACCCGATCCGACGGTCCAGGAATGGTTGACCCATCTTGCACAGAATGATCCTGAGCCAAAGATCGCTGGCCGTGCGGCTAGATCAGTTGGCTTGCCGATTCCCAAGGGAAGGCCCAAAGGAAACTCGAGGGGAGATCGTAGGAAGTAATTTTAGTTTTCCGGTGTGGCGTAGCTGAAAGGTGCAGCGTCCCAGGATTAAGAACAGTCCTTGAAGGCAATACTTCATACCGTATTTTGCGTTTGCAATTTTGTTTAATACATCACCTTATTCGCGTACACTCAGCCTCGGCTGTCTTTAATATATAATAATCAGTAGCTTAAGGTAGAAGTCGCCGTTGCTCTTCCGCCCGAAGCTGAAGCACGCATTGCTGCTCTTGAGGCCACGGTAGCTCAACTCCAGAAAAAGCTTTCTTCTTTTAAAGCTCAATTCGATTAGAAACCGCTTCCTGAAACGAGGAATCAATCCTCACTGAAATTCTTATGAAACTATTCTCGATCTTCTTCGGTCTAATAACGCTTTGCACTATAAGTTTGGGAGAAAGCAAGGATCCTGGCGATTTTCGTACGCATCGATTGGATTCGCCGCACCAAGTGGGTGAAACAACATTGCGGGTATTGCTTCCGAACAATTTGGAAGCTGGGAAGCGGTATCGGGTTCTTTACGTCCTGCCTGTTCATGAGGACGGCGAGTTTAGGCATGGAGATGGCTTGAAAGAAGTCAGAAAGCATGACTATCATAATAAGTATGAACTTATTTGCGTGGCTCCTTCGTTCACGAGTCAACCTTGGTTCGCCGATAATGACTTGAATCCAAAAATGCATGACGAGAGTCATATGTTGAAAACTGTGCTTCCGTATGTCGAAGAACATTATCCTGTGCAGGTAAACGCAGAAGGGCGTCTCTTGATCGGCTTTAGCAAATCCGGGTGGGGTTCATTGTCGCTCGTATTGAGGAATCCGGATGTGTTCTACAAGGCGGCTGCGTGGGACACGGGAATCCGAGTCGATATGGGTCCTATTGAGGAGTCGGACCGAGCTGAGCGTATTGCGAAAATCTGGGGGACTGTGAAGAATTTCAATACGTATCGAATTTCGAACCTTATAAGAACTCGAGGATCTGATTTGGGAGACAACGCCCGTTTATTCTATTTCAGTACGGAGGGAAGGCGAGCGGTTGGAGGGGTTCGGATTCATCAGTTGCTAGTTGAGCACGAGGTTCCTCACCGCTACGTATTCGAGCCGAACCGTGTCCATCGTTGGGATACGGGGTGGATACCGGACGCGGTGGCGTTTTTAGTGAAAGAGTAGCTCGGGGCTACGGGTTGCTTTAGGCAAGAGCGATGCTGGTAGCGGCCGATCTCCGATCTCTATTTCTGGATCAGTACGATGTGGTAGGGTCTTTGCTTCTGGTTGCCGTTGAGAACGCGAGCGGATAGGGCGGTATTTCCGTTAGGGATCTTTATGTTTTGGATACGAGCTGTGTCGGTGGCGGCTTTAACGTTCAAGGTTTTTCGAACGTCTCCGATTTGAAATTCGAGGCTAAGGTTGGCGACGGGTTCTTTCCAGAGAAACTCGATGTCGTAGGTTTTGTTGTTATCGAATCGCAGCATCCAAGCTCCACCATTGTCGGTAACTCTCATGTCTTGAGTAGAGAGCGTGGTGCGCGTTTCATGGGGAGTGCCAAGCACGATGCGCGGTGGAGCGTAGTTATCGGGGCGAGTGCTGGAGACGTCTTCGAACCAGCGTTCGTAGCTTTTAAGGAGACGTTTGGCAATCACGGGTCGCTTTTCATAGAGGTTGTTCGTCTCGCCGGGATCGGCTTGCATATCGTAGAGTTCGAACGGAACGTCGGTCGGCATTCGTTCATTGGCGAAACCGGTCGGGTGGACGAGCTTCCAGCGCTGTTCGCGCACCGCTATGTGGTGAAGCGGCGTGGGAGCGTCGCCGCGATGGATTTGCATAATGAGCGTGCGATTGGGCCATTTGACTTTTTCCCCCTTCAGCAACGGTAGAATGCTGCGACCGTCAAACGGGTGATCACTCGGGAGAGACGCTCCGGCGGCTTCGAGAAGGGTTGGCATGACGTCGATGTGGGCGGCGATGCGATCGTTGCGGGAGCCAGCTTTGAGCTGAACTGGCCAGCGCATGAAGAAGGGGGAGCGGATGCCCCCGTCATGCACTTCGTTTTTCTTGCCGCGGGAAGGGCCGATGTAGCGACGCGTATTGGGGCCGTTGTCGACCATGAAGATGACGATGGTGTTTTCGGCTGCCTTGCGTTTGTCGAGGTGGGCGAGAAGTTTGCCGACGTTTTGGTCGATGTTCTCCACCATGGCGAAAACGCGAGCGACCGTATCGGCATCTTTATCGTTACCGAGTAATATTGGCGAAAGGTCCTTGTTCTTATATTTCTGATACAAGGCCTCTGGCACATCGTGATAGGGGCTGTGCGGGGCATTGGTGGCTATGTAAGTGAAGAAAGGTTTCTTGGCTTTGAGCGATTTG
>Ga0233432_10000729_pt1 | contig 31564 bp, 36 predicted proteins | sample SI_122_August201_6_FD_179870 | JGI IMG/M metagenome (GOLD analysis project Ga0233432, IMG submission 179870) | Seawater microbial communities from Saanich Inlet, British Columbia, Canada - SI_122_August2016_10_MG | ecosystem: Environmental > Aquatic > Marine > Inlet | place: Canada: British... | reverse complement strand
ACGACAACCAAGGTGTTATTAGTAACGCACAAGGTGACGAGATACGTTTTAGAGCAAAACAAACAGGCGGAGTTCTTACTAATATAGTAACTATGGAGCCAGGAAAGATAAAACCAGGCTTAAATAGTTTAGGCTCAGCAGTTGAAACTGTAAATATTGGTAGTACAACAGAAAAATTTAATGAAGTACACGCATCTAACATATATGGAATATCAGAAAAAGCAACTGCATTAATAGTAGGCGGAAACGCAAGAACAGGTGCTGTTGATTCAACTGGAACTGGTACAGGTAACAGTGTTGCAGTAAGAGATAGTTCAGGAAATTTAAATGCAGTGCTTTTCCAAGGTACAGCAACAAGTGCAAGATATGCTGACTTAGCAGAAAAATATTCAACCGCTAAAGATTTAGCGCCAGGAACAGTAGTATGTGTTGCTTCTACAACAGAATACGAAGTAGAACCTGTACGTATTGGATCAACAGCAATTGGAGTTGTGTCAACAGATCCAGCTGTAATGATGAATAGTGATGCTGAAGGACAATATATTGGTCTTAAAGGAAGACTGCCAGTCAAAGTCATAGGACCAGTTAACAAAGGCAATAAAGTGTACGTTGACGACGGCGGTTGTGCAAGCACAGCAGTTAATGGCGGATCATTAGTTGGTATAGCTTTAGAATCTAGCACAGAAGAGTCGGAAAAATTAATTGAGTGCGTTTTAAAAGTATAAATATATACGTACTTAATATAGAGGAAAAATAATGGCAGTAACAGTTGGAACAACTATAGGCGAATCAGAATATACTACTCTACGTAGTAAAATGCTAACAGTAATGAGTACACCTTCCGGAACAGGAACAGCTGCGGCAGGATATTTACAAGCAACAACGGCTCCGGCAGTTAATCCAGGTGATAAAATTACATCAGCACAGTGGAATGCACTTAAAAATGATATCACAAAAGCATTTACACACCAAACAGGCGCAGCACCAGCTGCTCCAGCACTAGTTACTACTGATACAGATACTGGTATAACAGCCGCAATACATAATGATTATGAAACTGTAGCAAATTTTATTACTAATGATGCAAATAGATTTAGTTTAGGAGCTGCACAAAGTACAACAACATCAGCAAGATCAAAAACAGCAACTGCCTGGAACGGTACAATTATACATGACGTAACATTTACATGGGCAAGCGCAAATGCTGCTAAAGCATTTTTTAATGCAGGTGGATATATTAGAATGGCATCAACACTTTCTTATACAGGAAGCGAAGCAAAAACATTGGAATGGAAAACAATGCTGTCTGACTCTAGTGTAATAGCACTTAATCATGTAAGTGCTTACAAAGAAACTGGCACAAGTGGTACAATTAGTAACAATGACGGTTATTATGATATCAATGGCACAGAGCGTGAACTATATGTACAAGATAATGCTGCAAATCCGTATTCAGAAAACAGATACAAAATTTTAGCAAGATCCATCACAAATGGACTTCGTATAAGATTAGTATACGAAGATAACGATGTTGGTGACCAAACAGGATCTGGACCAGCAGTTGATGAAAATGTAGCAGGTACATTAACAAGTGCATTTTCGTATATTAGACCAACTGGCGCCGCAGTAGAAGTTACAGCTCCTACTATAGCAACTGGCGATACAAATACTTTCACATAAGACTTGACAAACACCTAGTTTTAGTATATACTATAACAGTATATACAAGGAGTCAATATGGATGAACGACTAGAAAAAGCACTAGAATTTTCTAACTTTTTAGAAACACAAAACAATCAAAAACGCATTTTTTTAAAGCAATATAATGACAATTTGATCCATTATGTTGACGGGCATAAAATTACTGTGACTATGAAATTAATTAGTTTTTGTAAAAGTATGTTAGAATTGGATCAAGAATCAATAGTTTTACTAGATGATAATAACACTCCGTTTAATGTACAGGACTTAACAGAATTTACTAGAGAACTATTAGGTGTTTATACATTTGCATCTAGAAAATACTTATATGATTATAATAAAATTAAAAATAATAGATCAGTTGAAGGATTAACTAGCCTATGAGCCAGGGTGTAATTTTATTTGCATTTAACAACATTAAGATTGATTATATAAAACAAGCTGTATATTGTGCAAAACGTATTAAAAAATATCTTAACTTGCCTGTGCAGTTAATTACAGACGACGAAGAACATCTTGTGGAGCAATTTCCATTTTATAAAAAATATATTGATGTAGTAACATACAGTGTTGCACCAATTGCGTCAAAGAAAACATTCTATAATGGTATATATGCTAATAAAGGTAAATTAGAATGGAAAAATAGTGCAAGAGATAGTGCATTTGATTTAACAGTATTTGATCAAACACTTGTATTAGATACTGATTTATTAATTAGTAATGACAAGCTATTAACTTGTTTTAACATGTCAGAAGATTTTATGATTGCAAACGATTATAATTTAGTTAATGCAAATACTAAAATAAATTTTGATAGGGTAAGCGATAAAACTGTACCAATGTTCTGGGCAACAATTTTATACTTTACAAAAAGTCCTACAGCAAAAACAGTTTTTGATTTAGTACAGCATATCAAAGACAGTTATAATTACTATAGATTAGTTTACGACATTACTGAAACAAAGTTTAGAAATGATTATGCATTTAGTATAGCAATTCATACGATGAGAGGATTTGTTGAAGATTGCAATTGGCCCTTACCTATACCTGGTGATATGTGGGTATCAACTGACAAAGATATACTTGTAGATATAAAAGATGATAGTATACAATTACTAGCACAACGAGATTATGATTATCTTGCTGTTAAATTAGATAATGCTACAACTCATGTTATGAACAAGTTTAGTTTAGACCAATTTATTGATAAGGAGTTTATTAGTGAGTAATGGTATTTGCTTAGTTGCACAAAACAATAAAACAACAGATTACATTAGACAAGCATATGCACTAGCATTGAGTATTCTTGCTAACAGTCCTAGAACAAACGTAAGTTTAATTACAAACGATGATGTCAATCCTACTTATCAAAAGGTATTTGATAAAATTATTCCAATTCCTTGGGGAGATTCTGCAAAAAACAACCAATGGAAAATAGATAACCGATGGAAAGTGTACCATGTAACTCCATATGAGAACACAGTTGTAATGGATGTAGATATGCTAGTGTTAGATAATATTAGTACAATATGGCAAGACTTTAAAAAATCACCTTCACTTTTGTTTACTAAAAATGTTAAGACATATCGAAATGAATTAATTACTTCTAGATACTATCGACGTGCATTTGATTCAAACAATTTGCCTAATGCATATTCTGGATTATACCAGTTTAGTAAGAGCGACGAAACAAAGACATTTTTTGTACTATTAGATGTTATTATGCAAAATTGGCAAACTTTCTACAATAAATTTGCACCAAATAGTAGGCAAGACTGGTGCAGTGTAGATTTAAGTGTAGCTATAGCATTGAAAATTTTAGATATGCAAGGATACTACTTAGATAAAAGTTTATTAACATTTACACATATGAAATCTCGACTACAAAATTTAAATAATCCACCTGTAAAGTGGACAGACGCATTGTCAGTTGATTTTGGAGATAATGGACTCTATATCAATGGCTATAAACAATCAAGCGTGTTGCACTATGTTGAAGATGAGTTTTTAACCAACAATATGTTAGCATGGTTAGAGGAAAAAGTATAATGTTTTATATACACTATGACGAACAAGGAAATATTGAATCAGTTGCTAACCATAATAATGCTACTTTGTCTATACCTACTACTAAAGAAATTTATGACGATTTTTCGTTTGGCAAAAAGCATTTCCACGAATATAAAATTATTGAAGATATACGTGCTAAAGGAAAAATGCATCTTGTACCGACTGAATTTGATGAATCAGTTAATAATGCACACGAAACCGGAATAATAACTCTAGCAGATTATTGTAGTAACGGCATCCAAATTGTACAAACTAACGAATCTTGGATAGTAAATAACTTTATAGACGATGTTACAACTACTAGTTTGTCTATAAGTGAAGAATATATAAAAGAATATTATATTGTAGATAAGGATAATAGATTTTTATTATTAGATATGTTTAGTCTTAATCTAAAAGATATAGCAATGAAAGAACAGACAGTTATTAATAACAATATTGAAAATAAAGCAGTATCTATAATTACTCGCAATAGTCATATACCGCATGTACACACAATAGGATTAAACTATGAAAATAATTGACCAAGATATAATTTTTTTAAGTTATGACGAACCAAACGCTGAAGAAAATTACGCAGACCTTTTAACTAAAGTGCCTTGGGCAAAACGTGTACACGGAGTCGAAGGCTCAGATGCCGCACACAAAGCCTGTGCAGAACTATCAGAAACTAAAAATTTTATTACTATTGACGGCGATACAATTATTGATAGAAACTTTTTACTAGTTGATCTTGATTTAAACAAATTAAATGCAACTGAAGATTATCAATTTAGTTGGTGTGGTAAAATTAATGTAAACGGATTGATGTATGGTAACGGAAGCATTAAGATGTGGACAAAAGATTTTGTTAAAAATATGAAAACTCATGAAAATACTGACGGATCAGACGACACTAGGGTTGAGTTTTGTTATTTTGATACTTATTTACAACTTAATGAAAATTATTCTACTAGTATTATTAGTAGCACAGCACAACAAGCATGGCGTGCCGGGTTCCGTGAAGGTGTAAAAATGTCGCTTAACCGAGGAACAAAAGTAAGTATTGATACGTTTAAAAGTAACCATTGGCAAAATTTGCATAGACTGTATGTTTGGCTTATGGTAGGTGCAGATGTCGAAAACGGACTTTGGGCAGTTTATGGCGCTAGAGAGGGGGTGTATAAAACAATGTGTACAGATTGGGATTACGTAAATGTAAGAGACTTTGAATATCTTAATAACTTATGGAACGAAAAACAAGATTCGACAAATAACGAATTAGTTGAAGCAATTGAAGTATTGGGTGCAACTCTTATAAACGAACTAGAATTACCCATAGCTCAAGCACCATTAGACGAACAACAGAGTAACTTTTTTAAAACATTATATCAACCTAGCAAACGAAACATAAAGTTGAATAATGAAACCTGAAGATAAAACCCGTAGTAAAGAGACATACGATTTTTTAAATAAAGTTGGTTGTGGATTTTGTCTAGCTAAATGGACACAGGTTACTATTCATTTATCATCTGGCATTACACACAGTTGTCATCATGTAGGTGCTCATAAAATTCCTTTAGATGAACTAGCAAAAGATCCGGGTGCTTTACACAACACAAGCGAAAAAAAATTACGTAGAAAAGAAATGCTTGCCGGAAAACGCCCAACAGAGTGTGATTATTGCTGGCGTATTGAAGATAATACAAATGAGTATAGTGACAGGATTTTAAAAAGTGCAAGTTCTTGGAGTCAAGTTGACAAAGATAAAATAAAAAAGTCAACTGGAGATGAAAATTTTTATCCTAGAGCTGTTGAAATAAGTTTTAGTAATGTTTGTAATTTTAAATGTAGTTATTGTGGACCGCCTTTTAGTAGTAAGTGGGCAGAAGAAATTAAACAACAGGGTCCTTATAATCTTTCAAAAATACCTTATAACAGTATAAAGCCGTCAGAAGTACCTATTCCGGAAAGAGAACATAATCCTTATATTGACGCATTTTGGAAATGGTTTCCTGAAGCAGTAAAGCACATGCACGTATTTAGAATCACAGGCGGAGAACCATTACTGAGTAAACACACATTTAAGGTAATAGATTACTTGCTAGAAAATCCACAGCCGCAATTAGAATTTGCGATAAATTCTAATGCGTGTCCTCCAGAAGCATTATGGAATAAGTTTATTTCTAAAATACGGCAACTAGAAGAAACTAAAGCAGTTAAGTCATTTACATTATATACAAGTGCTGAAAGTTTTGGAGAACAAGCTGAATATTCTAGAGACGGTATGAACTGGAAGTTGTTTGAAAAGAATGTTGACGAATTTTTAACAAGTACAAATAATATCAAAGTTGTTTTTATGAGTGCTTTTAATATTTTAAGTTTACCGTCGTTGCGTAGTTATTTAAGATATGCAAATAATTTAAAACGTAAATTTACTCCACAGAGAATAAGTTTAGATTTTGCTTATGTTAGGCATCCACAGTTTTTAGATATAAAAGTTGCTAGTCCAGAACTAATTGAAAAATATTTAAAATCTTGTATAGACTATATGGTAGAGCATAGGAGAGCAGGCGGTCGTAGATTTTTTGAAACTGAAATCTATAAATTAAATAGAATATATCAAGATTGCATTACACGTTTTGAAAAAGGTGAAAATGTAGATATAGATCGTAAACGTTTTTTTGAATTTATTACAGAGTACGATAAACGCAGAAACAAATCCTTTGTAGATACTTTTCCTGAGTTTAAACAGTTTTTACAAATGTGTAAAGGTAACTGATGTACGATATTGTTTTTATAAGCTATCAAGAACCTAATGCGGAACATAGGTACTCTATACTAAAGCAAAGATTTTCCTATGCTAAACGTATACATGGCGTAAAAGGAATACACCAGGCGCATATTGAGGCTGCTAAAATTAGTGCTACAGATATGTTTTGGGCTGTTGATGCTGATGCTATTATAGTAGAAGACTTTGATTTTAGTTATATTCCTAAAGTAGAAGAACAACAATGGGTACATGTTTGGCACAGCAGAAATCCTGTAAACGATTTAACATACGGTTATGGCGGTGTAAAATTATTGCCTCGACAATTAACTTTAAATATGGACACAACTAGTTCTGATATGACTACTAGTATTAGTAATAATTTAAAAGTAATTGAAGAAGTAAGTAATATTACAGCTTTTAACATAGATTCATTTAGTACTTGGCGTAGTGCTTTTAGAGAATGTGCTAAATTAGCAAGTAAAACAATAGATAGACAAAACAAGGAGGAAACAAATGAACGACTTAAAACTTGGACTACTTATGCTAGTGGAGATTATAGCGGAGATGCGTTACGAGGTGCTCGCGATGGCATGCGCTTTGGCCTTTCTAGCAGCTCTAATCTTAACTTAATAAACGACTTTGATTGGTTAAAGGATAAATTCAATAGCTAGACTATTTACTTTTGGTTGTAAGATATCTATAATATTATAAAGGCATAAATTTGCCAACCAACATATAGCGAGTGCCTCTAGTGTCTACAATTTTTTCTTCGTGTAGTACTTTTGCACGTTCTGGTAATTGATCTTTAAATTCTTCTAAACTGTTTACACAATTTATGTGCCCTTCTATATCAAACATGTTATTAGACTGAAAGGCAAAGTAACAGTTACTCGAAAACTTAGGCGATTTAAACAATTTTCTTCTATGCGGCTTGTCGTCTGCATAACCTTTTGGATAAACAGTATCAGTTTCCATTGAACTATATTTAAACCATTCCCATTCTTTCATAGGCGGCATATGCTCACAGCTAGTATTAATAATTAGATTTGTATCCAAGTATATATCTCGATAAGTTTTAAAAATATCATCACATATATAATCTACGTTTTCAAAATTACTAAAAAACTTTTTTGATATTTTTGTCGCTTCATCGTCTAGATCAATATTGATAATTTTTTTGACTTTGTTAGTTAAATGGGGTATAAGAATGCTACCATACCAGCCACCCCAAATTACAACTGTTGAATTTGCATCTAGTATATCTAGTTTGTCAACTTCATTTAGCAGTGCAGATTTTGATCTACATTGATTACTACTGAAAGAATCTAGTATATCATCTTTTCTATCAACATGTTCGTGTATAGTTTGCATTACATTGTCGATAGTGGTGTAATCTACTGATTGGTTACTTACGTTTAAAATGTTCTTAACATATTGTATGTTTTCTCTATCAATCATTTTGTTTCCTTTGTATATAATTATCTATTACTAGTATATCCAACCCACATTTGTGAAATGTAGCAATAGCATCGTCTGGAGTTTCAACAATAGGTTCTTGGCAGTTAAAACTAGTATTAAGCAACATAGGAACACCAGTAATAGCATAAAATTCGTTAATTAAGTCATAATAACGCTCATTAAAGTCTTTATTTACAGTTTGTATACGTGCAGTTCCGTCTACGTGTGTTACACCTGGTATTGCATCACTGATAACCGGCATAATACGGCTCATGTACGGCGATGGTTGATTAGTATCAAAATATTCCTTATAATGTTCTTCAAGTACACTAGGTGCAAATGGCCTAAAGTCTTCACGTAGTTTAATTTTGCTGTTTATTATATCTTTAATTTTAGGATTTCGAGGATCAGCAAGTATACTTCTATTGCCTAATGCTCTGTTTCCGCTTTCGCTTTTACCCTGAAACCATCCTACTATCTTACCATCAGCAATAGCTTGTGCAACTTCTTTTAGATTTACTTGTTCTTTGCCTACGTAGTTGTATTCTAATCCAGCATAAACATTTGGAATGTGTACATTATTATTTTGTGTATAATCAGCATGCATATATGTTCCTAATGCTTGTCCTTCATCGCCTGCTGCAGGTGGTACATGAACATTAGCCCAATGTGTTGTAAATTGTTCATTTACATAACCATTGTATGCAACACCTCCTGCTACACATAAATTGTCACAAGTTTTTAATGGGAATATATATTCTTCAATTAGCTGTTCTGTAAATTTTTGTAATGTATATGCTATATCTTCTTTTGGAACTCGATCTAAAATTGCTTGGTACCCTTTTGGAAGTTTATAATTAGGATTTTGCATATACATATCTAACATATCGTTTATTTCGTCGTTAAATTTTCCAAAACCAGCTAGGCCCATTGTCTTTCCTGCACCTAAATAACCAAAACCAATATCTTGCGATAGTCTATTCCACAGTCCGCCTACGGGTACTTTATCACTTAAATCTATTATGTTATCAAATTTGTCAATAAAGATACAGTTATAGTGCCACCCTCTTCCGTCTATTGCTAATATATCAGATTTTTCATATCCTGAAGTTAAGTATGCATAAGCAGCATGACTTTGATGATGATCTATATAGTAATATGTATCAGTTTTATAATAGTCCCAAAGCCCTGTAGGTTTAAATTTAAGAAAATCCATATTAGGAAGACTGTCTTCTAGTAAGTCAACAACAAACTGTTGACCTAAATTACTTACAGTAAATGCAAAAAGTTCTTCTTTGTCTAAATAATTTGAAAGGAAGTGTTCACAAAAGAATTGACGACTTGGTTCTTCGTCGTGAGCGTTACTAGGATTTAAATTGTGCTTTATCCTATTATGTCTTTCTATTTGATTATGGAATGTACCATCATATGTATTATGGTCATGAATATTTACAGCAACCGAATATATTTTCATCTTGTCAGAGTTTCGCTCTCAATAATTTCTAATATTTCGTTCCGCCTTGCTTCAGGCCTTCTAGGTATAATATCCATACATGTTGTACAGTATTTTTCAAACTCGAATAAATCGTAGTTCATCATCTTATCTATATTATCTATAGTAATATCAAATTCACGAGATCCGTTAATTGCTTTTCTACTACAGTGCCTTATTTTTTGTATTTCAAAGTCGAATACAGGCACTTGCGGAAACTTTGCACATATTCGTCTTTCAATTTCAGGTGCTTGTACAAGCTCATGATCTGAAAAGAAGTCAGGCGATCTTGAATTGTATTCTTTGAATTCAGTATTTTCATGATCAATTTCTAATAGATCAAAATTTTCTCTATATTTGAAGTAGTTAGGTGTTTCAATAATAAGATTATAATTATTCATATCATTCTTTGGCAAGAAAGGGTAGTTGCCTAATTTCTCAATTCGATCTTCGTAAAAGTCTAAAACTAAATGCTCTATATAAATGATATCAGGATCTTCAAGTATGTGTGGATAAAACTTACGAACTAAAGAGTTTGATAACACTTGTGGGATAAGATTAGGATGCTTTTTAATTTCAGCAATTACTTCATCAAGATTTTTAATTAGTCCAGGTTCACCACCTAGTAAACAAATTCTTGTTTTATATGGAGCAAGTCCTTTTAGTATTGTTCGTACTAAATCCATATCAACATGTAGATAGCGCATTTCTAATGTCCACGCTGTACAGTAGTGACAGCTCTTATTACAAGATTTTGATAGATAAAAATCTACAGTTCTATATTCACTGCCTTTTAATTCTTTTAATGTCTTAGCCATAGTTTTCCTTACAAATAATATCTATTATACGCTTATTAGTTCAAAATGTCAATCTTTAAATTGAACAATTTCATCTATGCTAGGTTTGTTTTCCCAATGAAACCATTTTGGATCAATACTATTACTTGCAAAAAAATCATCTATATCTGCTACATATCCTATTTGCACCACCATAATCGGACATTCTGTAATTTCGGGTAAACTATCCCAATCTAATCCATTTTTATTCTTATTCTTACTATATTCACCTCGTCCTCCCTTCCAAGTCCATTCAGGAAAACTTTTAATGTATGAAATGCCTAAATTGTTTTCTAAGCAAAGCCCTGCAAGTATTTTTGTAAACATACCAATTTCAACACATGCTAGTGCTTTATTGGCTGATTCTCTAAATCTTTTTTCATCAACTTGGGTAAATCTATTATAATCGTTATGTAATTCAGAATATTCTTTTACAAAGTTATTTGGTTTGCACAATCTTTGTGTAAAGACTAATACCCAGGGAGATATTCGCATATCATTGCCAGCTTCGTCAAAAACATGGTCTCTGACATCAATGTCGCCTGCAGCAGTCTTAACTAAGCCATCTGATTTTTCACCCTCATCCATATGATTAACAGACCCTGTTTTATATAATGAACAAATTTGCCCAACAATTTTTTTCTTTTCTAAATCATTCGGACCATATGCATAAATTTCAAAAGGAAATAAATTTTGTTTAGATGGTGCAATATTTAATGTTCGCTTTAACAAATCGTATATTATCTCTTTAGACGGCAGTTTTTTTTGATCCCAAGCTGCTCTAATTTGTCTTCTTTTTGAATATATTTTTTCTATACTCATTCTTAATCTCCTATTAATTTTACTACTCTATTAAAATCTGGTTTTAAGTCTTCTCCTGGTGCAAGATGATCTCTGCGATATATATCTCCGTATCCGACACACTGGATAAGCAAAGGAAAATCGTCTAAAAAACGCCATTCTAGTTCGGTCCATTCACGTAATATACAGGCAACATAAGAAATGTCTATGTTATGTTTCAAACATTTGTTTGCTAAATTGTTAGCAAACATTCCTATTTCTAACGTAGCGTTACATGTAGCATTACTATATTTTTCATGTCCTTTAGCAAAAGTTTGCTCATAGATCATTCCTTTTTCAATTCTAGATTTTTGAAAACTGTTTAACTGTGTTTCTGTTCTTTGTGTATACAAGATAACATATGGTGCACTTTTTATGCTTATATAATTAGGCATTAATCTGTTTTCGATAAGTTTTGATTCGTATTCTTCTAAAGCATTTCTTCCTGTAATATGATTGCCGTTTACGCGAGATTGGTTTTCTAAACATTTATAATACAAATTTAGTTTTCTATCTAGCTGATCAGGGCCCAGCACATAAACATTATAGTTCATAAAATTATTTTTTGAAGAAGTATGTCTCCATGCGTACTCGAGATTATGTAATATAGTTTTTTTGTCAGGAACTTGATCTTTAAAATGCAGTACATATTGATATTCTTTCATTTTTCATCCTTATCCCAAAATTCAAATATAGTTTCAAAGGGTGGATCTGTGTTATATTTAGGATCTTTTTCAAGACTTCCATCCTTTAATAATCTTTCATAAAAATATTTTTTGCCCTTTCCTATTGTCATCATAAGTACAGGTCTAAAACCCCAATCGCCGCTTACAAATGGTAAAGATTTTGGCCATTTTTTTCTGTCATTATGAAAACAAATGTTGTAAGAAACATCCCATCCTCTATCAAGAGCTGCACCTGTAATTGTCTTTGCAACCATACCAACATCGATAGCATTAGATTCTCTGTTTTTTGTATTCACAAACTCCCAATCTTCTAATTGCCATTTACTGTTCCAACGATCAAATTGCCATTTAAAATGTAGGTTAGGTGATGCTATTCTAGGTGTAACTATAAATGTGTAAGGAGCACTTAGTAAATGGAATAACCCAACATTAGCTGCATAATTTTTACTATCTGTGGTAGTGCCATAAGCCTCATAGTCTACGTCAATCTTTCTACCTTCTGCCATATCATAAAGCATTTTACTACGATCTTTATTAGGTCCTAAAATCCAAAATTTATATGCATACGCTTTTTGTTTAGATGTAGCAAGTGAATACCCTATCCTTAGAATTTCTTCTACTTCTTCTTTTGTAGGAATAATCTCAGTATCATAGTGCATTACATGCTTACGTTTTTCTAAACTATCTTCTATCATATTGCACTCCTAACAATATTTATAACCTGATCTATTTCGTCATCTGTAAGATAAGCATGTACAGGCAGTGATAAAACAGTGCTAGATGCCGTCTTAGACGCTGTACAAGCGTCTCTCCTGCACTCTAAGCCGTCATACATACTATTTGCACTCAAAGGAGTTTCGTAGTGTATACTCGCGTTTAAAGCGGTCTTAACACGTTTTCTAGTGTCCTTATCTTCAAAACGTACAACATACTTGTGGAAGTTATGATTTAGACCATTGCCAGTATGTTGTGTAGTTACAGGCAAATCCGAAAAGGCTTCGTTATATATTTTTGCTACTGTTTGTCTACGGTCTTGATTTCGTTGTGCATTTTTCATACGTTGGTTGATAATCATACCGTTCAATACATACATACGACTGTTATAACCTAACATGCTGAAATCTTTATCTTTACCATGACGTCTTATCATCTTTACACGTTTAGCTATATCTTCGTTGTCTGTAAGTACAACACCGCCGCCATTTATACCAGCAATCACTTTGTTGCTGTTAAAACTATACACACTGCAATCACCAATGGTGCCTGCTTGAACGCCATTGATACTACTGCCTAAACTCTGTGCAGAGTCTTCAATAAATAAAATGTTGTTTTCTCTACAAAATAATTGCAATTCTGTTGTGTCAGACATACTTCCGAATAGATGAGGATATATAATTGCTTTAACTTTGTCTGAGTACATTCTTTTAACACTGTCTAAACTTATGTGATACGTATCTAAATCTATATCACAAAATACAGGTGTTGCTCCGACTAGACTAACAACAGCAGAACTAGATATCCAACTGAAATCTGTTACTAGGACTTCATCACCTTGACCAATATCATGTGCAAGTAAAGCAAAATGTAATGCATCTGTTGCACTTGCTACACTGACACAGTATTTTCTTCCTGAGCGTAAAGCAAACTCATGCTCCCAGTCTTCATTATTTTCATAATTAGATTGTTGCATAAAACTATCAAAAATATCAAGATAGGCTGCTCTGTTTTCTTTGTATTCTCTATCCCATGCATCATATGAACATATCATAGCCATACATTTTTCCTTACTCTTTTGTCCCATTGATCTTTTTCTTTGGTTTTGTGACCCCACCATTCTTTTTTTAGATTTGTTTCTAGGTGTTTAGAGTCGGGTTTGGTAAGTTTAAAATCAACATTATTTCTAAACAGGGGATTCTTAGGATTAAAACCTCTGTTGGTGTTTACAAAAACAAGGGCAAAATTTTCTTTTTCAGCTATTTCTATTGCACGATCGATTTCATGTTCGTTATAACCAAAGATAATATACTGCCAAACAATCACATGGCCTAGATCTCTTCCCTGCTGCATACGGCTCCACACATCTTTGAAATTTGATCCTATACGATAGAGTTCGCTTTTTTCATCTATACCATCTACACCAAAGTACCAGGCGTTTTCGCCCACACCATAACGGTATGCTTCGTCCCACCAAGCATCACTTTTGCCACTGCCGACAGTTGCAATACGTACTTTACGTCCTGTGCCATCACACATTTTTAGCAGATTTAAAAATTTAGGATGGTAGATAGGATCACTTATTTGTCCACAAAATGTTACACCGTTGACATAGTAATCAAGTATCTTTTGGAAATTGTGTTCTTCAAGATCAAATGATCTTTTAATTTGTTCTTGGCTGCTAATCTTTTGTCTTACACACTGTGGACATTTAAATACACATCTGTGTGAGGCATCTATATTTGGCCTACAATATTTTTGATTTTCAATGTATGAATCAGTAATTCTCGACACCGGCTTGCCTCGCTACTTCTAATTTTTCTTCAGCTTTACGTATTTCAATTTCTTGAGGGGTAAAATCCACACCACATTTCTTTTTGCACATGTAACAGGTTTTTTCAGGCTCATTAAATAGAGTTTGAAAAAATTTCTCCCATTGATCTGATCCAAATATGTCTTCCAAACTGGTGTTATTTTCTAGTGCTAGTTCAGGATTTTTTAGTCCAACTTCCTTAATGTATCTATACAAGGGAGGATCGTCCAACCAACAGCAGGGCAACATGTATCCGTCTGATGTGTATGCAGCACCTTTGTTATCTTTGGCTAAAAAATCCAAACACTTTGGTTTAATTTTCATTTACATTCCTCCACAGCATCAATTATCGCTGTAACGTCTGGTTGTTTTGGGTCACGCTTCCAATACACGCTACCCCCATCAACTATGTTTTTGTCTCTCAAATAAATTACATCCTTGTCATAGTACTTGCACTCTTGGAAAATTCGAGGAGCAGGATCAAAAGTTTCTTTAGTATACACGTATGTTTCAAACAGGCTCATTAGATTTTCTACTGGTACAAATACATTGTTATTCTTTATATTAACATAATTTTCTCTATATGTCAAGATCCCATGATCAGGAAATTGATCTATTACCTTTTCAACTGAGGCATAGTATTCAGGGTTTGTACCTAAAAATAAGTGTTTGAATTTTATATTGTCGGTTTGTGGTTTGTATATGCTAAAATTTATAGTTTTTTCAAAGTGTCTACCTACACCGTTTGGATAGACTTCAGTATCGCACAAATCTACAATTTTTTCTGGTTGATAAAAATCAACTGCTTTGAGATATCCTAGGGGATGGTTTTCACTGTACACACTTATTACCTTGCCAGCAAACAGCAATCGTAGGCTGGTTTGTTGTGCAGGTGTATAGTCATTGAAGCTTTGCCAGCTTAGTGTTAACATGCTGCGACCTAGTATGAGAGTTACATCATCTGGATCTGGCAAAATACTGAATTCTAGATTTTTGCAGTGTATGTATTTGTTGGAAATGGATTTGATGTAGTCATCGTTACTAAATTTCCTATGGGGAACTACTACAACCCTAGCATCATAGCCCATTTGATTTAGAATTGTACAGTATTCATAACTGTAATAGAACAATCCGTCTACTGGTTTACTTGTGCAAACTATGTTGATTTTCATTAAATATACCTTTGATAGTATATTTATTGTGCAATTTCTACTGTCATACTTAAAGTGAGTGCCAACAGTCTCGCATAAATACATGCGCTGCGGTTCATCCGCGAACCTTTGGTTCTTTCATATTACTGCTGTAAGCCAAGATTATCTTGTTATAAAACCAACATGGAAGTAATGATGAAAAAAGTATATTTTACACAAATCAACAATCTAATAGCAGACGCAATTTTTTTGCCACTCAGTGTTGCCTATATATGGGAATACTGCAAAGCCAATGTCGAAGATTGGGAACTAGGTGGCATATTGTTTGAAAGAAAAACAGTTGACGAATACATGGAGAACATAGTAGATCCAGATGTATTTGCAATCAGTACCTATGTATGGAACTGGAACATAAGCAGGGAATTGGCAAGAGCTGTAAAAACAAAATATCCCAACTGTACAATAGTAATGGGCGGCCCCCAAGTTCCTTACAAACAAGAATGGTTAAAATCAAACAAAGATATTTGTGATGTAATTGTTACCTATGCAGGAGAACGTGCTTTTGCAGAAGTACTCAAAGGCAATCTCACTTATCCTGGTATTATGACAGAACAAAACTACACAGCACCAGCACCTGATAGAGAAGTAAATGATATCCCTAGTCCATATCTTAGCGGGCTCATGGACAGTTTAATGGAACCAGGTAAAAACTACAGTGCCATTATAGAAACCAACAGAGGATGTCCCTACAGTTGCACATTCTGCGATCAAGAAGCACTCTACTACAACAAGATTGCCATGTTTGACTATGATAGGGTAATAAAAGAAATAGATTGGGTAGTTGAAAATAAAATTGACTTCCTATATTTTGCTGACAGCAATGTTGGTATTTTTGACAGAGACATAGATTTCATACGATACATTGCCAAGTGTAGAAATGAAAAGGGCTATCCTAGACAGATTGACTACAGCACTGCAAAACAACAGCCCAAGAGAATTGTAGAGCTAGGACGCATTCTTAACCAAGAAGCTAAAATTAAACGTGGAGTTACAATAGCACTACAAAGCATGAACAAAAATACTCTACAAGCAATTAGAAGGATTAATATTGCAAACGATAAACTAGAACAAATTGTTGCTGACTACAACACTGCAGGAGTTGACAACTACTGTGAACTGATTGTGGGATTACCTGAAGAAACATTAGAAAGTTGGATAGAAGGTATAGGAAAAATTTTAAAACTAGGCAGCGACCATGCCCTTACTGTGCATCCTTTGAGTATTGTACCTAACACTCCCTTTAGCCAACCTCAATACAAAGAAAGGTATGGGTTGAAATACACTTCAACTGCTGCACCTGCCGGCGGCAATACTTATCCAGATGCAAGCAAAGGAGAAATAGATTATGTTTGTTATGAGAGCAACAGTTTTTCAAATGAAGACTATATAGACATGTACTTCTTTGCCAAAGGAATAGTAATACCACATCACTATCATGGTGTAACGCAGGTAATTGCTACATATCTAAATAGAGAACATGGCGTAGAACTTGTTGATTTTTACAAATTTTTGTTTGAATACAGCAAGTATAGTAATGGATTTTTAAACCAAGAATACAAAAATCATACACAGAGTCTAAGAAACAGTTTGTTTAAGGATCAAACTTGGGGTAGAACCATAGACGGAGGTGATGATTTCCATTTCCAAGATAATGGAGCAACAGCTGCAGAACTATACACAAATATTGATATAGTGTACGAAGAGATAATTAGCATAGTAAAAAAACGCTACAACATAGATGTACAAGAAGTTGCTAGATTTAACAAACATATACTAGATCTCTATCAACCTAAACCGCAAAGTTTAACCTTTAGTAAAAACTACTATAGTTGGTTTTTTCATAATAAACACTTGACAAATATGGATAATACAATTATAATAAAACATAATATTTACAAAGACAAAATAGACCATGCAAGACATCTATTTTGGTTTGGACGTAAAAGTAAGAGATGCTTTCTAACTGCAACTGAAAAGGAATTTGCATGATACGAGTAGGCGATAATATACCAAATATATCTACAATGATAAAAAGTGGAACAGCCACAGAATGGACAGATACTCATAGTTTGTTCAAAGATAAAAAAATATTGCTGTTGGGACTTCCTGGAGTATTTTTAGTTGAATATGCAGCCAGCCAAATAAGAACCTATGACTTTTATTTTGATAAATTTAAATCGCTAGGCATTGATGAAATATGGTTCACAAGTGTAGATGACACCTATGTTCAACGTGCTTGGATAAAAAATGATCAATTAAAAAATGTAAATGCTTTGCCTGATCCTGTAGGTGCTTGGGCTGAACACATAGGAATGGCAGAAGATATGAGCCGTGAAGGATTAGGTAAAAAGCGCAGTCATAGATATGCAATGGTGATTGATAATTTGATTATGAAGCATATGAAATACGAAGATTTTACACACAATCCGATGACCTGTTTTCAAGTTACAGATGCAGATACTATGTTAAAATATTTTGAAATTATACAAACAAATTACGAAAGGTGGAATGACGATGCAAGAGACAAAGTTGATGTCCTTGGAAGAGACAAAGTTAACACAGTACTGTCGTGAATTGCCCACACTGTGGTATGATAGAAATTATCTGTTAGATCATTTAGATAACATTGATAATGATGATTGGTATCAATTTGATTGTGGACATATTCGTTGGACAGTTCAAGAAGCATTCAATCCTAGATTAGAATGTAAAAACTACAAGTGGAGTGAATTCCACTATGAATTAGCTTCTCTTTTTACACCTGCAATTACTCCTGACACTATGTTGTACACAAGCACACCTATAGGCGGAACTCCTCCACACCAAGATCGCAATAGACCTGCTGTGTTAAATTTTGCTGTCAAAGGAAAATTTGGAGATACGAGCCCACAAACATTTTATGAAGATTTTGACAGACAAACAAAAAAATTCACCATGCCATACAGTGTAAGCAAATACACCAACGAATTTGCACCATGGATGTTTAAAGGTCCAGAAATTCACGGAGTAGACAACGACAATGATCCAGATCGTGTTATCATTACCTGTTGTTGGAGACACAACAGTTATGAAGATATAGAACGTAGTATGCTAAATGGTTCACTGATCAATTGGGAACAGAATGAGAAAAACAAAAGGGTAAAATTTATATGAACAACAATGATAAGGCCCTGTTAAGACTACAGACTATGGGCGACTGGCTGCAAATGAAAACAAAGTTTAGTCCCAGAAAATTAATGCAAGAAATAGAAAAATTTAAGGATGACTGGAAACCATATAATCTAAGAAATTCTAACAACAGATGGGGATTGAGTGTTACCAGCCTCGATGGCGGTTTAAGTGGTATACCCGATCTAGACAGTCTGCTACAATACAATAAAATTAACAACACCGATATTAAAAATAACGACATTAACAAATACACAGACGTTTACGATAGCAGTCCAGAACTTCAAAAAATTATTGAACCTTGGAAGCCGTGGTTGGGAAGATGTCATTTTTTACGCATAGACAAAGGTGGATATTTTCCTGAACACTATGACATAAACAAATTAGATTATGATTATGATGAAATAAGATTTATTGCGTTTGTAAACAAGTGCGATAAAAAAGATCTAAAGTTTATATACGAAGATACAGTAAGAGATATAAAAGACGGACAGTTGTTTTATTTTAATGCTAATAAAAGACATTCAGTTTTTAGTACATCTGATGGTATCACAATGTTGGTGTTTTGTATGAAGTTTGACGAGAAATTGTTTGAAAAATTAATAGAGGAATATAGGTTTGCATAATGTGGTATCATAAAAAATTTAATTTACAATACGATAAAAATGTTTTCAATGAGATAATTGAATATGCTAAAACAGCAGAATGGAAACAAGGCTACGACCAAAATGGTTTACTTTGGAATGTTGAAGAACTTCCTTTAGACCCTAAACAATTTCCTATACTAAATGAATTATACGAAGGTCTAAATGTAGAATTTAAAAGACCATCTTTCTTTATTAGTAATGTGAAACCAGGTGGGTTAGTAAATCATATTGATCATCGTAAATGGGGCAATCTAGGTATACCTTTATTAGGAAACTTTGAAAAAACACCTCAGTTTTTTTACGATCAATTTAATCATCCTGTAGAGTCGTTTGTGGTTGATAGTCCTGTTATATTCAATACACGTATGTTACATGCTGTTCCTAGAGAATTAACTGACACAGGACCTAGATGGGTATTGATGATGGATTTATTTGAGTGGGTTGATAAGTTGTTTGCAAAGATTGATAACAATACTATATGGACGGATACAAAAAATTTTAAAAATGCGTAACTTCTATTTTTTACAAATACCTTTAGGCACAGACGCAGCCTATCTACCTCAAGCAGTAGGTACGATCTGGTCTTATTGTAATCAGTTTGAAGAAGTACGAAAGAGATATAAACTTGCAGGTGTATGGTGGAACAAAGAGATTGATATAGTTGAACCTGATTTTATAGCCGCAAGTTGTTATATGTGGAACTGGAAAATAACATATGACGCATTGAAAGAAATACGAAAAAAGTATCCTAAATGTAGAATAGTTGTAGGTGGACCTGAACCACAATATACATCTGAATGGTGTAAAAAACATCCTGAAATAGACGCTGTAATAGCATACTATGGTGAAGAAACAATGAGAAGACTACTAGTAGATGATGAACTTAACATACCAGGTGTTGTTACAAAAGACTTTAATAATGCAGCCGAGGCAGAATATGCCGACCCTAAAATGATACCTAGTCCTTATCTTAATGGTTTCTTTGATAGTTTACTAGAAGGTAATACACAAAAGGTTAGAGCTGTTTTTGAAGGCAATAGAGGTTGTCCTTATACTTGTTCTTTCTGTGACATAGGCCATAAGAAATATACAAAGATACAAATGTTTGAAACAGAAAAATGTTTAAAAGAACTAAAATGGATGTGTGATAGAAATGTAACTGCTATAGATGTAGCAGATAGTAACTTTGGTATATTTCCTAGAGATGAAAAACTTGTAGATTTTGTTGTCAGTCAAAAAAAACTAGGTAACTTTAATGGTAGATTTATGCCTACATGGGCAAAGACACATGGTGATAAGATAATGAAGTTAGCAAAGAAATTACAAGACGCAAATGTAGATGACACTTTTGGTTTTAGTTTACAATCTACAAATCCTGAAACTTTAGATAATGTGAATAGAAAAAATGCATTTGATATTAACAGTTTTAAACCTATCATAAAAGATTTAAAAGACAAAGGTGTTTCATCATATACAGAATTAATCTTTCCTTTACCTGGCGATAGTTTAGAAACATTTAAATATGGTCTACATGAAATAGTTGATATGCCTGCACCATTTGATATGATACAGATTAATACTTTAAGTAGATTAAGTAATACAGAATTTAATACAGGTTTTCCTGAAATGATATGGCAAAATATTAAAGGTACTGCAAAGCCATATAACAATGATGTAATAGATGAGATTGCTGTTGCAACAGATAAGATGACAAGAGAGGAAGTGTTTGAGGGCTTTTTCTATAGTAGAAGTTTTTTAATACCTATGTATTGGTATGGATTATCGAAATATATGGCAGATAGTTATTATGAAATCAATAATAATAGAAGTGATCTGTATAAAGATATATATCAAAATCTGTTTAAACAAAAAGTTTTTAGAAATCATAAGTTAGATGTAAGAAATCATTATTTTAAGGCTTTAAACAAATATGATCATATTGGATATAAGATATTTATTGATGATATAAATTATTATACAGATACAGCTTATTCTCATTTATTTTATGTTGAAAATAATATATTTGATGTACTAAGAGATATGTATCCAGAATATGATGAAATTATTAATCTCAATAAAAAAGATTTTAGACCAATAGAAAACAAAAAAGAATGGCTAAAAGACATTCATATAAGAGGAAGATTTAGTGAATCATGGAAAAATTAACCCTTAACAAGCAAATGTATATTGATTTAGACAAAATTATACAAGTAGAAAAGTGTCCAGACATTACAGATATGATTGCAGATAGTGTTGATTATATTAGGCATAATTGTAATATAAGAACTTTTGATCTAGAACAAAATCAAATCAAAGATGCATGGTATGCAGAACAGATATTAGACTGCGATCTTAAAGATAATAAAAAAATACTTAAAGCTGAATTAAAGCATGGTGTAAGAAGTCCATATTATGTTTTAGCATTAAGAGAAGGCGGACATAATAGTTATGTATATGATTCATTAAATACAAATGAGGTTATTTGGAAAAGCATAAGGTGGAAAGATGAATTAAAAGCCACGTTTGCTCCTTTAATAGAATATATAGAATTACTGCCACTAAAACATATAGGGCATTGTAGTTTTTTTATTAATAGACCAGATATTACTCCGTGGTATCATGTTGATAGCGGAAAGGATAGAGAGCTAGAATCATGGAAGCCGCAGCCACATAGAGAAGAGTTTATATGGATAAACTTCAACTCGGACAAAACATTTTACATATTAGACGGAAAAAATCCTGTCCAAATTACATCTAAAAGTGCTTTCTTTAATACAAACAATTATCATGGATCGCACGAAAGTACATCTAGATATACTTTTAGTTTACGCATTGAATGTGTTTTTTCAGAAGAATTGAGACAACAAATGGGCATTGCTCATATAGAAAGGTACTATTACGAAAATGTATAATAATCCACTTAATAAACTAATATGGAATAAGGTTGAAGAAATGTTCGGTTGGAACATTGCTCCGGAATCTGTTATTAGTCAACTACCTTTTACACAAGAATTTATAGATGCTTGTGAACAAGAATTTTCAATGCAAGTTAGAGATACACATCATCCAATTCATCTTGGTCAAATTGATCAATGGTATGGAAAAACTATGGGCGACTTTGTAAAAGAAATTGACAAGCAATATCAACACAACTACTTCGTAGGTGAAAACGGTACAAGCACCACAGGTGTAGTTGGCGAAGTATTAGATGTTGAACACAAGCCTATTGCAAATAAGTGGAACATACGAGGACAAGCACTTGTAGACAGACTACAAGCAATGCAAAAAGAACGCCCAGACTTAACTATACTTGATATGGGCTGTGGTGTAAACGAATACAAAAAACATCTAAACAATGTTACTGGCGTTGATCCATATAGGACCGAAGCAGACATTATGTGTAAGCAATCAGACTTTGATCCTAAAGGACAAACTTGGGACGTTGTTATTTGTTTTGGCAGTATGAATTGGTATACGTATGATGAACAGTTTCGTAACATGGCAAAATTAAAAGAATGTTTAGCGCCGGATGGTTTATTGTTATGGAGTCATAATCATAACTATTATAAATTATTTCAACCAGATGCTGTACATGCACACACTTGGTTACATGGAGATTTAGAAGATGCTCATAAAAATTCTGCGTATTTTTTCGCTGACAGAGAATGGAAATACACATGGTACTTTAACACCACAGAACATGGAACAAATACACTTGCAAAACATGTTGGATTATCTGTTGATAAAATAGACTACGATCATTGTAATTTATATCGACCTCCTATGTGGAGATTGTTTGTGGAGATGTCACATGCAAAATAGATGGGAAGTAACAGTAGAGCAAAGCAACTACGATTTCAATCCTTTCAGAGAAAGTGATCACGGAAAAAGTTTTCGTACAGTAGGTAATATGTTTCCATCATGGAAAGATGAAATACCTATTGCAAATGCAAACCAATATGACTTTTATTGGCCATCACCGGTAGCACCCGAAGGCGATAGTTTTAACTATGACTACGAAGAACTTTTGTGCAAAGACTGGGGTATACCTTTAGACTTTGTTGTATACAGACAATGGACAACCACAGAAGAAACTCCTATACTACATAGTATTGCAGAAGAAATCGGACTAGCAGATGCACAAACTAATGTACAAACTCAACACACAGGCATGATGCTACACTTGCACATTGATAGTTTAACCGGCTTACGTAAAGAACGCACAGACCAAACTAGTAGTAGAGCCACAGACGATGAATGGGGCAGAGTGTTTGTAATGCTAGAAGATTGGGCACCAGGACATATTATACAGTTTGGTAATACATATGTGCCTCCTTGGCGTGCAGGTGATGTTATTTGGTTTGACTGGGCAAACATTCCTCACAGCACTGCTAACACAGGACCGTGGCCTAGAAACATTTTAAAAATTACTGGAAAGCAAACAGACAAGTACAGAAAATTAATCAATGGTTAATTATAACGTAGGTTGGCATTTAGAATTAACTCGGCGTTGTCCGTTAGCATGTCCGGCGTGTAATAGGACAACGGAATTTGACACAATGGTGGTTGATCCTAAGCGTGATATAAATGTTGCAGATTTAAAAACTTTTTTTCCTAAAAATAAAATTTCTAATATAAAATATATTTTTATGCAAGGAAACCTGGGCGATCCTGTTTATCATCCGCAGTTCCATGATATTAGTGAGCATTTTTTTGATATAGAAAATTTAAATGTAACTACCAATGGCATGCAAACCGAAACCTTCTGGACTAGAGTATTAGAAACTTGGCCAAAGGGATCTTCTATTACACTTAGTATTGACGGTTTACAAGATACTAACCATTTGTACCGTATTAATAGTAATTGGAACAAAATACAAGGACTGTTTGATTTAATAGCAAAAAAGAAACACAACTGTGAAATAGAATGGAAGTACATAGTATTTGAACACAATCATCATCAAGTTGAAGAAGCAAAAAATTTAGCAAAAAAGATTGGTATTGATAGATTTCGTATACAACGCACTAGAAGACTAGATCCAAAGTTAGATATAAAAGCCTATGACAATCCCCAATGGTTTAAAAAGATTGATGTAGAATATGAAGACAGTATTAGTCCTTTTTGCTACACAGGAGACATGCACTACATAACTGCGTTTGGTGACTATTATCCATGCTGTTGGTTTGAAGGCAGATACAAAGACCCAAGATGGACTTCACTCAATATTAAAAATAACACTATTGATTCTTTTGAAAAACACTTTAGAGATTTTACAAAACATCTACAAGATTTTAAAACCTGTCCAGATGTGTGTAAAAAGTTCTGTAGGAAAGTAAAAAACAATGACAAAGAAATGCAAGTGCCCAACTCGCAATTAAACAGAAGTATAATTGAGCTATGATAGAAGAACTAATAATATGGGCAATTATAGGCATAGTTAGCGGAACCTTCTTTGGCATTATTCCAGGGGCAGGACCCTTCATTGCAACGGCGCTTTTATACCCTCTATTAGCGTCAACAGCACCGGTTAATATAATGATGTACTATGTGAGCGTCCTTATTACTACAAACTACACAAACAGCGTTACAGCAATACTATACGGTATTCCTGGCGATGCTACTGCTATTAGCACCGCAAAATACGGTCATAAACTGTTCAGAAAGGGTTTTGGTAGTGTTGCTGTAAGTAGCAATGCAATCAGCAGTACAGTGGGTGTTATGTTTGCTGTAGGGGTCTTTTTGACGGTGTTACCCAATATTATACATATCTTTAAGTTTTATAACAGCATTACACAGACATTGATTATTACTTTTGCTATACTAATGATCACATTCTTAACCAAACAAAACAAAATAGCAACATTGATGTTATTTTTATTAGGAGGACTTTTAGCAAAGATAGGAATAGATCCTATTACCTTTGACAGTTTTCTTACGTTTGGAAATAGTTATCTTGCACTAGGAGTACCATTTGCTAGTGTTATGATAGGCTTATACATAGTACCTGAACTTGCTAAGGTTCATAATATGCAAGTAGGTGCACCTAGAAGTATAAGTAAGTATGCAGTTGGTAAGGAAACAATAGCACCAACACTTATAGGAAGTTTTATAGGTTTCTGGTGCGGTCTTATACCAGGTGTAACAAATATTCTTGGCAGTTATGCTAGTGCCAATATAGTTAAGCGATTCTTTCGCAAGCCTATACTGAAAAGCATAGCGGCCGCAGAGGCGGCGAACAATAGTGGCGCATTAAGTTCATTACTTCCTTTGCTTATACTAGCCATACCTATCACAGGTAGTGAAGTACTAATTTACTATTTGATGTTAGAAAACGGGTTTCAGTTTAGTGTAGATAATACAGTAAACAAACTTGATAGCATAATTTACATTGTGCCTTTTGTTACAATGTTTTGCTTAGTTCTAAGTTGGTATGGTTTTAATCTGTTAGGTAACGTTGCATATTTTTATAAGAAATATAAAAACTATGTAAATGCTTTTATACTAACTACTATTAGTGCAGTAAGCATTACTATATTTCCAATTCAAATTTGGATGTTTGTATGTATACTGTGTTTATCAGTACTAGGATATACACTTAAACGCTGGGATACAAGTCCTGTTATATATGGATTTTTTCTAAGCGATTTATTTTATGAAAGCCTTATACGGGCAATAGTGATTTTATCTTAGGAGGAAAAAAATGAATAAACTAATCACAACACTAGCGGCAATTTTTATTGCCACATCTGCTCACGCAGAAATTACCATCGTTAACCCGGGTTCCGAAGAAGGAGCATTTAGACAAGTGTTAACAACAATTGGACAAGAAGTTGAGCATGACTTTGTCCAAGCAAACAATCCAGTTACAGCATATTCATATATTGACAATGCAAGTACTCCAGTACTTACAATTTGGTCAAGTGAATGGCCAGGCGATGCAGATATGCAAAGTCCAGCAATTGACGCAGATAACTTAGTTGCGTTAATGACATATGAAACAATGATGTGTTCGCGACAGTTTGCTAACTTAGATGCAATGGCTGGACAAGATGTAAAGATTGCTACATGGGGAAGTGAACCAGTTGCAAAGTTTTTGACAGTATTGGGAATTGAAAAAGATATTAACTTTATTGTTGTACCATTTGGCGGTAGTGGTAGTACTACCAAAGGCTATTTAGGCGGCGATGCTGATACAGTATTTACAATTACAACACGTCAAGGTGCTATTGAACAAGATAATGCAACTTCGTGTATTGCGTTTAGTACAGATGGCGACTTAGGCTTCCGTTTTGTAGATGCTATTGCAACAGTAAATGCAGATAAAGTTACTACAAATAATATACGTAACATTGTAACTGAGTTGAGTACAACACAAGAGTGGAAAGACAAGTTTAGTGGAACAGTTACTTATGTTGGTGGAACTGGAAAAAATGTTTCTATGTTTGATTCAGCAGTAATTAACTTTAGTAAGTAATACAATTTTGCAAGAGTTGATTGGCTTGTTTATAATTGTCAAACAGCTCTTGCTCACTTTTTCCTGAAACATTTAAATTTATATTAAATTCTTTATTTTGAAGATTTTGAAACTCAGGAACAACAATCCCAGATTTTAGTTCGGTATTAAGATAATTTAAATTGTGTTCCAAGTGTTTTAAACTTGCAACACTTACAATAATACCTGGTTTAAGAAGAGACGCTCCCCACAACAGTTGTTCATTGATAACAGGATCTAAACCGTCTTTGATGTTTTCAAATATATTATTAGACTCTAATCCATCTAAGATGTTCATCATTTGCCCTACACGAGCGTTGAAATCAATTGCAATTAATTTTCCATTAGAAAAATGAAAGTCTGGCCCTGCATAGAATAGGTCTTTTATTTTCAATTTATCTATTATTGTTTGCATGAAATGTGAAATTTTATCATGTACATCTTTGTCAACTTCGTTCTTTGGTACAGTCCATACTGCTAGATTTTTTGCTATATCTGTTGTCTTGCTGTTGGAGTGTAATTCTATAGGATTTTTATTGAGATCTAATACATCACCAAATTTTGTTTTAGATATTTTCAAATAAGTAACTATGTTTAGTTTACCATCACGAATAAATCCGATAGGAGCAACACTAGGAGTTTCACTCCAGTGATATTCTTGCACTATAATTTTGCATAGCTTGTTGTTAAACTTATCATTTTGCATACCAACTTTGTTTATTGTAAAAAAATCGTTATGGAAATTTTTATCCTTTAAATATTTCATAAAATGATGTTTGTTGTTCCAGCGACGATATTCTATTTTTGGTTGATTTTGATCACTGTCTGGCAAGAACACATTACTACCAGTGCCTATATCTGGCTTGGTAAATATTTCTTTATTGTCAAAAATTTCTAATTGATTATGGAAGGTGGGTGTAATACTTTTAGGTACATAGTCGGATAGACCTACACTTCTGCAAAAATTATCAAATGTTTGTTTATTACTGAGTACTTCTGCAGCAAATGGTGTAAGATTATGAATTCCATAATAACTTTCTAGTTGACTCTGGATTGGCAAAAGGTTTTCGCTTACACAAAAAATACTATCACATTGCTTAATTTTTTTTGTAATATTAACAATATCAAAACCTTTGATGTGGTAAACTTTTGATATCAATTGTAGGTAGGAAAATTTTTCGTCTAAATTAGCCGCGTCTGTTACTAGTATTAGATTAGCATTTTTATTTGCTTTAATAAAACCTTCTACTTTATTTAAACTGCGTCTATGCGATAAAATAATAATATTCATTTAGTCATCCTAATCTCAGTGACAAGAAGTACACTTAGTACTATTATAGCATATTTTAAGATTAAGTCAACTATTAATTAGTTTAAGTCTACCCAAGCACTGCCAGTATAACCTTGGAACTTGGTTCCTGTTGTGTTAAACACCATCATACCTGCTGTTGGAGTAGGAATTGCTGTATCTCTAGCTGTATCGTCTGCATAAACAGCTGGCGAAACCGGACCATCAAATGTTGATCCTTTTTTAGCTGCAACAATTAATTTTTGGGCGTTGCCGTCTATTTCGATCGCTGTGTCAAAAAATGTTGAGTTATCACTTGCTACAGGACTGATACCTAAATATCCACCACCTGCTGTTTGATGATATGAAAATATAATTGCTTCGTCTACATAATCACCTGCTGAAGTATTAAATGAACTAAAATTAATTCCCTGTCTGTCAAAATTTCCAGGTTGAGTTGGAGCACTTTTTACTCCGCCATATTTTTTAAAATTTAAGATGTTAGTTCTAATGGCATCTGTGTAAATTTCATTTATCTGTGTGCCGGTTGTATCTAATGCGCCTTGAAATACACCCTGTAGCGTACCTGATGCACCATCGACTAATAGTGTACTGTCATCAGCAAACACACTTCCTGTCATATCACCTATCTGGTAACCAGTTACATTACCAGTTACATTACCAGTTACATTACCAATTACATTACCAGTAAATGTTCCGCTTACTTGTGCAGCCGCAACAGTTCCTGTGGCCGCATTAAATACAACAGTACTATCATCTGCAATAATATCTGCTTGTATTCTTTCAGCTGTAATTTGACTATCAACTGTTAGTTGGTTTATCCATGCTGAATTCCAATATTTTGTAGGTGAACCAATGTTTGACTCGCTATCGTTTTGCGGTACAAGATGACCTGCAATAGCGCCTGTTAATGAAATAATATCACCAACATCGTCACCTAAGTTAATGTTGCCAGTAGCAGTAATAGTACCAGTAATGTTAATATTACCTGTACCAGTAATGTTATTGCCGTTTAAGTCAAGTTCGCCGCCTAATTGTGGACTTGTGTCTGATAATAGTGAATCAATAGTATTTGCTATAGTGGTTGTTCCACCAGCAGTAGTTCCGTCACCAACATATAATTGTTTAGTATCTGTTACGTATATAAGTTCACCTACTAAAGGTGTAATGCCTAATCGTTCTGCATTAGTGCCGCGTCTAACTTGTAAAGCCATCTATTAACTCCTGAGTGTTTGTTATATGTATTTATGCCGATTACTTTCTTTTCTTCATAAAGATAGCAGTACGCTTCTTGATATCCTTTTTAACCTTAGCTGTGTCCAATCTAAAGTCAACAGTATCTATTACACTTTCATAGTGTTGTAATAGATCTTCTAGTGCCGTTTCAATATTAAGATTAGGTTTAGTTAAGGATTTTTTAACATCTATTTCCCATACTTTACCGTCCTTAAATCGTACATGTACGCTATGTAAGTACTCAATAGGAACTACATCTATCCTAACATCTTTAAAAATTTCCGGCCAACTATTTACTATTTCGGGGTCAAGAGAGCGGCGTTTAGGCACTCTCTTTGGTCTTCGCTGACTTCTTAGTAGGAACAAGTTCTTCAGCTTGGCGTCTTAATTGTGCCGCTTCTTTACTTAACCTATCTGCTTGTGATCTATAAGACTTGGCTAGATCAGCATCGCTTAGTACACCATCATTTGAATCAGCGTAAACTTCTGTTGCATCTATAGGTGTGTCTTTAGCTTCTGGTACAGTTTGTCCTTTTGAATCTTTAATAGCAAGGTCGTTTACTGTAACACCTTTTTGTTCAGCAATAGCATTGTTTAGTACGTCTAATTGAACAGTAGTAGTATTGTTAGGTGTCATTTCAACTTGGTTAGTTGCAATTTTTACAAGTTTACCAGTTTTATGAAACCCAGCTAACATATTTCTACCATCAGGCAGTGATGCTCTAGCCATTGCTTCTCCTAGCTCATCAGATTGCTGAGCAGTAGATGAATCAACTAAACTAATTAATGCATCGTGTTCACTAGCATCAAGTGATTGTGTTAATACAACTAACGCAGTATTAGGATCACCAGGTAATACTCTGTATACTACACAGCATTTCTTTTGATTTGTTTTTAATCTTCCAACATGTTTTAATGCGGCCATATTATTCTCCTTTTGGCTGTTCTGGTTTTGCTTGCTGTGCAACATTGACAGCATTTAAGAACGCCTCTAATTTGCCGTAAGTTTGGCCAACAGTCATCATTTCATTTGGTTTAAATGCGCCGCGGCTACTTGCTACGTCAATTATTTGTTTAATTGCAGTAAGATCTGTAATTGTTAGATCTGGAGCAGGTTGTGCTCCGTTTGGAGCAGGTTGTGCCCCATCTACTGGTGCAGCAGTTGCTTCGGTAGCCAGTGCTGCTTCTTGGTTTTTAGCTTCTTCAGTCATATTATCTCCTGTGTTGAATTGCTATTATATTTAATTATATTTCAAATATGGACACGCCAATGTGAAATAAGAAAGCTCTTTTGGATCTTCAAATCCTATTTTTAGTACTTTTGCAATAGATTTTGTTTCTTTTGTTTGTACTGTAAGAGCTATTCCTATGTAAAATCGACCTTTTAAATTGTCTTGTATCCAATTAGTCATGGGAATTTCTAAATTGTATTTTAATGGTATTTGAATATATTCAAAATACGGAAGAGGATATTTTGCTTTCCGTATTTCAAAAAAGTTTAACGCATTCGGATCTTTAGTTTTAAGCAACATTTTCCTCATAGTGTGCAGTCATTCCAAATGGAGCTTCTAAGGCTTTATCATGATTACTATGTATAACAAATACAGTATCACAATAATCTTCATCTCCCCAGCTACCAAATGGATATCCGTCTGTAAACATTAAAAATTTCTTAGGCTGTATATCTTGTTCTTTCATGTAAGTCCAATTAACATCAAAGTCTGTACCGCCTCCGCCTATAACTTCATAATCGGTAAGTTCTCTGCCATCATCTGCACTAAAGTCATCTTCATTATATACATTAGTATCAAAGCACCATATTTTAATCTTGTAATCTTTGTATTCGTCCATGATACCTTTTACTTCGCCTAAGAAATCTTGTCCTTGTTTGTTACTAATTGATCCACTCATATCAATTGCAACACAAAGATCTATTGTTTCATCAAAGTTCATGCCGGGAAGTATAGCACCAGTGTGCCAACCTTTACGTGAAGGACGACTAAATGTATAATCATTTCGAATAGTTGATTGTATTTGTTGACGTAGTATTTCACGCCAATTCATTTTAGGTTCTGTAAGATCTTTAATCATACGTGCAACTTCTTTAGGAGTGTTGCCGGCACCTGCTGCTTGTGCAG
>Ga0233432_10000728_pt1 | contig 31581 bp, 15 predicted proteins | sample SI_122_August201_6_FD_179870 | JGI IMG/M metagenome (GOLD analysis project Ga0233432, IMG submission 179870) | Seawater microbial communities from Saanich Inlet, British Columbia, Canada - SI_122_August2016_10_MG | ecosystem: Environmental > Aquatic > Marine > Inlet | place: Canada: British... | reverse complement strand
GGTGATTTTAAGAGACTGTCTGAACTCAAGGCTGTCGAATCAAGTACAACGATAGCTGACTCCCTCAACACCATGGCTTTTACAGATCGAGAATCTCCTCTTTCAGGCATTCTTCTATTATCCGATGGTTCCGATACTTCATTGAGAACAGCCGAGTCTGCCATTAGTGAACTTGGAGAACATGGAGTGCCCATCTTTCCCGTTCCAATTGGCCTATCAAACCCTGATGATGTCTCAATTAGAAATGTCATCATCCAAGAAGTTGCTTTTTCAGGAGATAAAGTCCCTGTTCGAGTCCAACTTAAATCAAGGGGTTATGAAAAAAGAGTTGCTCAATTGAGGGTTAAGTTGAACGACCGTCAGGTCACCCAACGAAACATCACTTTCGAAGGTGGCCTTCAATTTGAAGACATCTTTTTTCATGTCGACCTATACGAGAAAGGAGCCGTTCGAGTCGAAGTTGAAATTGAAGCCTTTAGTGATGAGGCAACAAAAGCTAATAACCGAATTGAGCGCAGTATTCGTGTCGTCAATGAGAAAATCAACATTCTTTGTATCGAGGGCAGTGCTCGCTGGGAATATCGCTACTTAAGAGCCATGCTGAAACGTGACCCTCGATTTAGAACCACGTTCATTGCTTCACGTGCCAAAGCTGAAATGGCCAGGAACTCGTCGGAGTACATTGAACGCTTTCCTGAGACTAGGGATGAAGCCTTCAAATACGATCTCGTGATTCTGGGTGATGTCGCAGCTGACTTTTTTAGCAATGAGGAAATGAAAACCCTTGAAGAATTGATTAAAAATAGGGGAGGCTCTCTCCTTGTTCTTTGTGGATCAAGAGATACGCCTACGAGTTATGGTGGAACGGTTATCGAAAAAATGTTGCCCGTTGAATTTGATGCCGAAGGAGACTGGGAAGTTGTGGACGATGGTGTCTACCCAGTTCTGACTCCCGAAGGAAGAAGCAGTCTAGTGATGACTCTGGAGTCTGATCAGGAGAGTAATGACCGAATTTGGTCAGGAGTTGCTCCACTTGATCAGCTACCTCCTATCGGCCCAGCCAAACCAGGTGCGACAGTATTGGCTAGTCTTTCTGATCACACATCCAGTAAAGGGGGTTACCCCTTGGTCTCATGGCACCGCTATGGAACCGGAAAATGTATGGCGATTGCGACAGACCGCCTTTGGCTTCTTCGTTTCAAACTTGGTGACAAATACCACTGGCGTGTTTGGTCGCAAACGATTCAGTTCTTGACGTTATCCCGATTGATGGGTGAACACAAAAGAATTAGATTGGAGACAGATCGAACCAGTTATCAAACCAATGAAAAAGTACTTCTTTTTGCCCATGTTTTAGACGATGAGTTCAATCCTGTCACTCGTGCATCCTTTCCCGTCGAGGTGATGAAGATGGGGGATAACCCCGTTCCACATCGCATCTCACTTGTACCTAACGCAAGTAAACCAGGGGTTTATGAAGGCTATTTTTCCCCAGTCGGGAGTGGTCGTTACCTATACAAGTCCAATGCCGATGATGAAGAGGTGTCTAATTCAACGGAATTCCAGGTCGCCAATGTGAATCAAGAGATGGCAGACTCGGACATGCAAATCGAAAGACTAGAAAGAATTGCTAATATTTCCGGTGGTCAGGTGATCCCCCTACGAGATTTTCAAAAAATATCTTCTATGATTGATAGAAGCCAACACATTAGTTCCATCAGAACCGATATCAAACTCTGGGAAGGTAGTTGGTTAGCCTTTCTGGTTATGGCCCTTTTTGGCTTTGAATGGATTGTTCGTAGGAAGTATGACTTGCCATGAGTGAATCCTTGTCAACCCAACTGAATCAATGTCTTCACGCCGTTTGGAAACGGCGTCAGCAACTTCATCTAATGTCTGGCGTTCTGGCATTATTTCGTTGGAGCATTGGTCTATTCCTATTAGGGATGTTCATCGACTGGATGTCGTTTGCTCCAACAGGTGGTCGAGTCATCATCTCTCTCATCATTGTTGGCGTATCCTTTGTGATGGCGTACCGAAAGGGCTGGAAGGACCTACGGCCGTTCAATCCTAGAGATGTCGCTCTTCAAATAGAAGAGAGTATGGGTGGCTGCCAAAGCCTTTTAGTCACAGCAACTCAACTCAATGAAGAGAACTGGCCCGAAGGTGTGTCGAAAGACATGCTCAATCATACCATTAAAAAAGCTGAAGAACTTGCCGGAAAAGTCGATGGGAAAAAAGTCGTTTCTTACCATTCTCTACAACGGTTTGCCTCAATCACCTTGGTTTTTGTTTTAATCATAGGCGTTTTTTCACTCGTTGGTGGAACCTTTTTAAAGGCTGGCATCACAAGACTTTGCCCTCCATGGACCTCCGTTAAGTACCCAACAAGAACACAAGTCCAACTGTTGACTTCCAATCTGATCTTGAAAGAGGGGAGTGAATCGACCATCAATGCGAAGATTTCTGGTGTCATTCCTGAGTTAGCGAAAATTGTTCTTCGTACAGGAGAAGGCAAGTCAAGATCTCGTGAACTCATGATCACGAGTGGAAATTGTGAATATAAAATCAAGTCGGCGTATCGAGATTTTGATTATCGGATTCACGCCGGTGATGACCGGAGTGAGTGGCGCAAGGTAAGAGTCATCTCTGCACCCAAAATCATTCAAGCTAAAGTTGAGGTCAATTATCCAAAGTACACCCTCAAAGAGCCCGACACCCTTGAGGCGTTAACCCTAAATATCCCAGAAGGCAGTGATCTGATTTGGAACCTCTCCCTAGACCGAGCTGTCAGTGAAGCTTACGTTCAAGAAGGACATAACGCCTTAAGAAAAGTTGATGTCAGTCAGGATGGTCTAACGGTCACCATGACAAAGAACGCTAACAGCTCAAGCTCTTATAAGTTCCAGTGGAAGGAAAAAGAACACGGATTCACCTTTTTAAGTCCTAATAATTATTTACAGGTTCAACCCGATCAATCACCACAGGTAGAATTAATTCAACCTGAAAAGAACTTAGTTGGCACCTTAGGCCGTCCTCTCAAGTTATCTTTCCGTGCTAGGGATGACCATGGGATAGGGGAGGCAAACCTATGCTACAGAGTTAATAAAATTGCTGAAAAGAAAGTTTCTTTCAAAGCCCCTTTACCTACGGAATTAGGAGAAAAGGATTTAGAGTGGGATTACCGAGAAGGAGTCAAAGGAATAGAGATTGGTGACACCATCACCTTTGTCATTGAGATGTCTGACAGGTACCCAGGAACTGAAGGACCACATGTCGTTCGATCACAAAGCCGTCGCCTGACGATCTTGTCAGAGATCGACTACCTGAGTCAAATGGCGAAACAAAGAAATCGCTTGTTAAGAAAGGTGAAGAATATTTATAGAGAGGAAAGGGAGGTTCACATCTTGATTAGTCAGCTAGACCCTAAATCAGAAAACTTTATCCAAAGCTGTCAGCTCGAAGTTGTTCGACAAGAATTACTCCGAGAGCGTCTCCTCGAAATCAAACAACAAATGGCTGATTTACAGGCTGACCTGATCGTCAATAATTTTACCGAAGAAAAATACACAGGTCGGCTCTCACGCCTACAAGTTGAAATTGGGAAGATCGCTAGGCAACAAGTTGCTCAAGTTTCCGATGAACTACGAAAGCTAACAACCTCCAAAGACATGGGGCCAGATCTTTTAACTCCAGCCATCGACGCCGCTAACTTTGCTGCTAGGGAAATGGGCCTCATGGTCTTGAGTCTTGGTTTCAAGGAAGCCACAGAGATCATGGCAAGAGAGATCGACACCATTGCTGCTGATCAAGCTCGTCTTAAATTGAACACGATCATGATGGGGACGCAAACGCTCCCGGGTAAAGATGTCCTCAGTTCTCGCCAAAAGGCCCTGTCTGAATGGCTGACAAGGCTTTTGGGTGAAATACCAAAAGATCGTGAAAGCCGAAAAGACGAAGCCATTGTTGCCTTTAAATTGTCTAGGTTGAGCAAGGACCTCACGCGTTCACTCACAGGTCAAAATATGATCGAGGCTTCTCAAAAAATATCTGCCAATGAAGGCGCAAAAGGTTCAGCTCTTCAAGCGAAAGTCATCAAATCACTTCTAAAGGCTGAATTTAGACTAAGAAGTGGTTTAGAATATAGTTCACTGTTAAAAGCTTACAAAATCCTCGGCAATCAAGCAGATGAGCACCGAGACTTAGCCGCTTCGATCACAAAATTAAGCTCTGAGCAATTCAAGGACAAGAAGGGGCTCTTCGATGATTCACAAAGGAACGTATCCAAGGAACTCAGCCTTCTTCTAATCCCAGAATTACCGAGTGGTTCCTACCAACTGTTCGACATCAAAGCTCCACCGATTCCCAACGTCGCCAAAGCTCTATCTGACTTGGAGACTTCCCTCAAGGAAAGCTCGAAAGCGTTAGCTGATGGATCTCATGAGAAAACCATTGATTTTCTCAACAAGACAGAAAAAGGTTTCCTCAAGTTAAAAGAAATGGTGAAGACGAGAATCAATCAACTCAAAGAAAGTGATCGAGTCGTTGGCTTGGCAGGCATCATAGGTTCTCGTATCAATAAAATTGGAGAAATTGAAGAGCGATTACTAGGTATTTTGGAAAAAACTGAAGACGCTGAAGCTGATGAAACCGATGCCGGTTATCTAGCTCCTCAGTTAGAAATTTTAGCTAAAGACCTAACTCGACTGACACTACAAGTACAAGAGGAGTCGCTGAAATTACCTGAAGACGATTCAGCCCTTCCTTTAATCAAGACTCTCAAAACCATTGCTCAGACCATGACAGAAAGTGCTTCCTTTTTAAAGAAAAAGGAAATTTCAAAGGCTGTTGAATTACAGGTTTCAACTTTGGACACCTTTGAGCACACAACTGAATTTTTAACCAAAGCCACTGAAATCATCTCAAACTATGCAATGGTTAGATCCCTCACTGATATAGCCAGTGCCCCTGGGCCTCTTTTAGCTGAAATCATTGATGAACAAAAAGACATGGTCAAAGCTGCCCAATCAATGAAAGCAAGTGAATTACCTGGTTTAGCGATTCCTCAGAAAAATTTAATCCATGCCGTCAATGCCATCCTAACTAGCCTTGACCCTCTTTCCCATCAAATCGAAACAGGATCGGTGATGATCTTCGCCAAGGAAGATATGGGTGCCGCATCTCAAGCCCTTGAGGACCAAGACATTGATGAAGCCATCGACGCCGGTAGCTTTGTAGCTGAGTCCATGAATGAAATTCTCGACCAGCTTGAGTATTTTTCACCTCAGTATGTTTATAACAGAGAACTTTCTGGTTTCCTCAATCGTCGTTTAGGGAAGCTATTACAAAGTCACTTTCAGTTAAAAAATATCGTGACCATCTTGGACAATAGGGAATCAGATGACGGCCTAGAAAAACTTTCAAAGTCAACCGATGCAATTTTGAAGTCTCTAACAACTGAAGCGGAATTACTAAAACAACTGAGGGGAAGGCCAATCTTAACAGACGTCTTAAAAAGCTTGTCTTTATCTAAAAAACACTTCTTATCCAAAGATGGTGATTCAGCTCTTACTGAAGTAGAAAATAGCTTAGATGCCCTCACCGACATCATCGCAGAGGGAGAAACATTGATCATTCTTCTAACTGTTATGTTGAGCCCCCCTGAAAGCCCCGTCGTTCCTCCCGAAAGAGCGATGGTCTTAGATTTCTTAGCGTTGGCCACCCAACAGAAAAGTCTCCTTAGATCGGTCGTTTCAATAGACAACAAAGAAAGTAAAAGTTCTGCAAAAACACAAACCAAATTAGCTGGCCTCATTGAGAAGTTTATCACCCGCTATGAAAGTCTGGAAAAACAATACCTAACAAACCAGAAAAATATTCTGAACAAGGCTTACTCTCGTTCTAAACCTAAACTTTCTTTTGCTGACACTTGGAAAGCCCAAGAGAATGCACACAAAAGCTTTTTTAAACATGGTCAACAAAGCCTGAAAGAAATCCTTGAGTCTATGCGAAATGCTGCGAAGGAATTAGACAAAAGCGAAATCCAAAAAGCGATGGCTCTTCAGAAACATTCAAAAGAAGTCTGCCGTTACTTCATGATTGATCATACTTTAAAGTTTCTGAAGGTTCCTGGCCCGCCAGCCCCTGCCGACCCAGCCCCCTCATTCGATATCAGTACAGAAGACACTCTTCTCATGGGAGCCGCAGGAATGGTTCGAGGGCAGTCAATCAAAGGAGGGCGTTTAGAGTGGGAAGTCTTAGGACGACGCGATCGAGCTGCGCTCAATGAAAATTTTGCCCGTGAACTCCCACTGGAGTATCGAGGGTTGCTCAAAGATTATTACGAGAGGTTAGCCCAATGAAGACTTCTCTAAATCAGTTGATCAGTCCATGGCTGTGTCTTGCCCTCAGCCTAGGAGGGGTCTTTTTCGAAGCTGATAACCTTATGGCAATGGAGAGCCTTGTCTCAGATGATGCATCTCCTGAACTAACAGAGGAAGCTTCAATTGCCATTCAAAAAGGGCTAAAGCACTTATTGAAAACCCAAAAGATCGATGGGTCTTGGGATGCTGGAGGAGAATCCAAAGGAGGGCGATCTATCTCAACCACCTCACTAGCTTTGATGGCTTTTATGGCAAGTGCCCAGTTTCCAGGTTTCGGAAAACACGGAGCTCAACTCACGAAAGCAAAAGACTTTCTCATGAAACAAGCCGAATCTAGGTCAGACGGGTACCTCGGAACCTCTATGTACGAGCATGGCTTGGCGACCTTGGCTCTTTCCGAAATTTGGGGTATGACAAAAACTAAAGAAGATGACGATGCTGTTCAAGCTGCATTGGAAAAGGCCGTTGATGTCATCAAACGATCTCAAAACCCGGGGGGAGGGTGGCGTTATCGACCTGTGGCCGATGGAGGAGAGGACACTTCTGTTTCAGCGATGGTTTTTATTGCCTTAGCTTCTGCTCGTCAGGCTGGCATCATGGTTGAGAATGAAGTCATCAAAAAGTTTCAGAAATATTGCGTAACCAGTCTCGATGCCTCAACAGGTGGCCACAGTTATGCACCCAATGGAAACGGAGGAACATCTATCCCATGTACAGCAGGTGGTGCTTACGCTGCTCAATTGGCAGGGCTTCGGGGCACCGAAGGTGTTAACGGAGCGATTCGTCTCCTCAAAGAACAAACCAACATTTTCTCCAACGTTGGTCACTACTTTTACTGCCATTACTATGCCATCCAAGCCATGGTTCAAGCCGGGGATAAAGAGTACTCCTTCTGGTATCCAAAAATCAGAGATGCTCTGGTCGGGAAACAATTGTCCGATGGGTCATGGTCAAAAAAGCACACCTACGCCACACCCATGTCTATTATTATTTTGAGCACTCCTCATCGCTATATACCCATCTATCAACGTTAATGTCAATTTAATCAACCTCTTAAATCTCAAAAACCGAAATAGCCTTTCTATCAGCGACAGCCATTTGAACTCACCCCAAGTGAAATTAGGTCTAAACCGTCGTTGGAGGTTTCTACTATTAGAAACCTTCCTCATCAGTCTATTTTCATGTCTCTCCTTGTATGCCAACTCAAACGAGGGTTTAAAGATCACTGACAATGTGATGTCGGACTTGCACGAAGAGCTCGATGAAACATTTGCATCAAAAGAGTCATCGGTCCGTCGAAGAAGGGATTTTAAAAAAGTTATACGCCAAGGAGAAAAACTTTTCAACACCGCCTCCCATGAGGAAAGAGCTTTTGAGGTCTTAGCTTTCGTTTTTAAGGCAAAGCTGGGATTGCTCTCCATCGACAATAATAGTCGAAATAAGAACGACTTGTTTGAGACGTGTAAAGCCCTCATTGAAGCTCCGGACCAATTTGCTCACCTGCGATTCGACGCAGAAATGATGTTACAGGAAAGAGATCTAACTCTAAAAAGTGCCCACATTGAAGTTCGTACCAAAGCCCTCAAGGAATTGGTCGAAAAGTATAAAAATACACCAGGAGAGTTAAAAAGTCTCATCTCAGGAATTCAGATGGCACCAAAAATTGATGCTTTTGAACTAAAAAACGAATTCGTAAAAAGGTTAACGGAGCGCTTCGCTGGGGAGCCACAAGCCATTGCTTTAAGAAAAAACTTGATGGGTGCAGCCAGAATGGATATCTTGTTCAAGGGTTCTTTTCAAGACCTAGATGGTGGCACGATTAATTTCCCAATGGACCGTCTCGGTAACCCTTTCATGGCACTGTTTTGGTCACTAGGTGCTCCTGATGTTATGGAACAGTTAGAGTGGGTCAAAAAGCAACAAGATGAGTCACCCAATCGCTTCGACATCTTTAGTTTTAATCTCGATGAGATTGAAGATGCAGGAGCCAAGGTCCTAAAAGGTGTGGGCTTAGACTGTACGATTTTAAGGTTACCCGATGGAAAAAATAGCCAAACTTTCAAAACATACTCACTTGGTGACCCATCTGCCTTACTGGTTAATCAATACGGGCATTCCATCATTCCACCGAATCTAGAATCCCACAAGAAAAACGAAGCCCATGCCAAAGCAGGCGATGGAATGGATCACTTGCGAGCTCGGAAGGAGTATTCAACCTTTAACTTCCCAAATCAATTCCTATCAGAAGACAGGGTTGTTTCTCAAATTCAATCCATTTTCATAGGTGATTTCCTATTAAACAGTGGTGATGGGTTTGATTCAATGGTCACACCCTCCATCCCAAAGGAGATCCATCAAAAGATTCGTAAAATCTTACCGAGAGCACCATTTCGGTACAGATTGAGTCAGCCAGACGTTATTAGCATTTATGAAAACCTTGATAATGCTTGTAAAGAAGTCATTTCAAGCCATCCAGAGGCTAAAGATTTATGGCGAATCATGAATTACCGCATTATTGCTTTATTGGGAATTCACAACATCAGTTCAGAAGAAGCATTTTTCATTCAAGCCTTAGAACTTTCAAAAAAAGTACTTGATGGTAAGCCTCCTCTGTCTGCCAGGGTCATCCCACAATTTTGTATTGCAAAACATCGACTGAGAACGAACTCAAACTCAGCCCAAGGTACCATTGATGAGTTCATTAAAGCTTGTGGAGGAGCAAAAGTCGGAGAGGAGGTTTTTGCCGCAGCCACCGTTTTAACCATGCACGTTGATTCAAGAGAATTATTTAATCTCTATAAACGTAAAACCTTAGAATGTCAGAACAAAGAAAAGTCTTCCATTCTTGAGTTTATTTCTTTTCTAAACAGTCGTTTTCATGATCATTATTTATTCAAAGGAAGCGGCGGCTATTACCGATACTCAAGGGAGTACCGTTTTGCTCTAAGACGTTACTACATCGATAATGGTGATGTCCCTTTTCGTCGTTCTCTTCCGACATTAGAATGCCTCACTCTTGAAGGTCAGAAGATCGACCTTTCACAAACTAAAAACAACAAGCTCACCTTATTAATATTTGTTGAGCCTCCTCCAAGTGGAAACCTTCATGTCAGCCCCAGTGCCTATTACCAAAAGAAACCTGATAAGAAAAAGAAGGTTCATCATGGTGGTTTGATTGCAAGCGGTAACTCTTTTGCGACTGAACACGTGAACAAGGGGCTCGAACTTGTGACAATTTTTTTGAGCGATGATCTAGATCACATTTCTGCAATCAGCCAAAAATACAATTGGCCAGGCACAATCACTTATCTTCCTAATGGCTTAAAAAACCCTCTCGTCAAACGTTTAGGAATCAATTCAGCTGATCGAGTTCCTCACTCTATTCTATTAAGAAAAGACCGAAGCATTGCTTGGATAGGCGAGGGCCTTGAATACCCACATATGAGAGGTATTGAGCATATGACAGGAGTGGCTTTGGATAATCATATCGCAAGATTTGATGCTGAAGCTGGGATGATGGCTTTAAAAGAAAAGAACTATCCCAAAGCCAAATCCCTGTTCTCGGGACCGTACTTAGTCAATACAGAAGGCTCAAAACCAAGGTACCTACACAAGTGGAGCAGCCCACGATTCTTCGGCAGATCGATTTCACATATAGGGCTCAAGGATTGGGATTCAGCTCTCAAGGATATCGATATCGCGATATCTGAACACTTAAAATATTTTAATCACGATGCTGCTAAACCCTGTTCTAGCTTAATTAGTATGGAAAAGGCCAAATCTAAAATCTTGGTTGAATTAGGGCGAAGAACCGAAGCTACATCAGCTAAGAATAGGGCCTCTGTTGAAGAAACGGATTACCCGACTTATTACACAAGAATCCGTGGGTACAATAAACCCTACCAGATGTTTGATCAAAGACTCTCAAATCTTTTGAAGGAGATGAAATGAATTTAATGAATATTTCACCAAAACTAGCCTGCTTCTTAGCTGTTATATTTCTCTTTCTCACGCCAAATATTTTAGCAAAAAATAAATCGGAAGAAGTGCTCACCCCCGTAGGGGCAAAACTTCTAGCCTCATATCAATCTTCTCTAACGGAATTGAGAAAGGAACTTCAAGCCGTCATTCCAACGATCACTCCTGATAAAAAAGATGCCTTTCTTAAATTTCACGAAGCGGTAAAAAACATTCCAATTTTGCCCAACCCTCAAAATTTAAAAGCTGGACCAGTGACTTACGCTCCAGGCAACCCGGTGTATGTGGGTGCCCAGGGCAATGCTTTGATGGCCGTTAGGCCCATTCTAAAAGAAGCCAAACCATTCCTCAAAGGCAATGATCATCATGCCAAACTAGCAAAGTGCGCTCTCCTTAATGCCGGTGCTCATCAAATGGCCCTATACGCCCAATCTGGGGAAGCTCAAAAAAGTGATGTCGACTATTTATTAGGAAATGACAAATTAATGATCGAGGTGATGGAGTTAGGAGGTGCATATCAAGGAAAATATGGCCAAGCCATCAGAAACTATCGAGCCATTTTAAAAGCGAGTAAAGATTCAGACAAAGAGTTTTTTAGACTTTGGGCCATTGCTAGTAGCCTTGAGCACCCCGATGGGAATCATGTTCCTGAGGGGAAAACTGCCTCTGAAGCCATCGTGGAGTTCTACCTGGACTATGTCAACGCGCACAAAAAAGGCATCTTGGACGAAGCATTTAAAACCCTCACGCCTTGGGACAGCAGATTCATCTTTCCTTTCATTCCTCTCACTGAAGTCAGGTGGATGAGGAAAATGATTCGCAACTATCGTCCAGACGTCATGCGCCTCGATTACAAATGGCGCTATTGTCGAATCACTAAAACAGATGTTCCTTATACGAGCAATGTTCCTCGACCTGTCAGGCCAGACTTAGGGGTTTCTAGGTTTCAAGATTATTTTCTGGAAGGTGGCATCTGTGGGCCTCGTGCCTTCACTGGAAGAGCAGCCACACACGCATTTGGAATCCCGTCTCGTCCTGCTCCTCAAACAGGACACGCAGCCATGAGCCATTGGACTCCTGATGGCTGGGTGACGGTTTTTGGTGCTCACTGGACTCACAACCGGTTTCGTGGGCAGTGCGGATTAGACTTTGAATTAGAGTCTCGCTCCAGAAGTATTGACGAAGAATATCGCCAAGTTCACCGAGCCAATTGGTTGGGAGATGTGATGAATGAAAAAGGTGTCGATCAAATGGCTTTTGGTGTTGGCGGTGGCTTTTGGAAAGCCTTAGCTTTCTATAAAAAACTGACGATCGTTGAAGAAGCAGAACTTGAAGAACTTGAAACCGTTGGAGAAGAGTTTGCTGAATCCAACGTTCCAGCTGCCTCTCCAGTATCAAACTGGAGCGAAGAAGATGGATCTGAAGAAGATAATAAGAGTGATTTTCCCCAAATTGAACTCAGTGAAGAAGATCAAACCATCGTTTATGCCGAAGATGGAACGATCACCATCCCAGCAGCTGCTTGCTACAAAGCTGAAAGCACTGAGAAAATTAGATTTATGAAAAGTATCGATGAAAAGTTCGTTCAGGTTCATTATTCACTTGGAGGTTCTCGCCCTGAATTACTTAAATATATTGTCAACGCCCCTGAGGCAGGGAAATACTCCATCACGTCAGAAGTTGTTACCGTCACCGTTGACCGTTCTTACCTTTTGCGTGTCAACCGTAGAAACCTTTTTGAGATCCCTCTTCCATATACATTGGGAGAGTGGGAAGAAACAAAACCTGTTGAGATTGACCTCAAAAAAGGAAGAAACACCATTCTATTCACCTTAAAATCTAATAATAAAGGTGTTAGCTTAAGAGCTTTCTCTTTAAAACCTACTGGCGGCAATGGATAAAGCTATTATCTTTGATAATAATTTCTGTCTTAGATTTAGCTTTTCTGAAAGAATAAATGGAAGCCATCAAAGGGTTGAACCCGAGTAGATCCGTCATCTATAAATCGGTGGAGGAGAGAGACCTAAAGCTTCATATTTTTAACCCAACTGATCACCAAGACAGCCAAAATAAACCTGTCATCATTTACTTCTTTGGTGGAGGCTGGGTATCAGGTACACCCACCCAGTTTTTCCCCCACTGTCACCACCTTGCCTCCAGAGGACTCGTCGCGATTTCTGCAGAATATCGTGTTAAAAATAATGACGGCACGTCTCCTATCGAGTGTGTTAAAGATGGAAAGTCAGCTGTTCGATGGGTTAAGAAAAACGCAACTGAGCTTGGCATTGACCCCAACAAAGTTATCCTTGGGGGAGGGTCTGCAGGAGGTCATGTTGCTGCAGCGTGTGCGACAACACAAGGCTTTGAAGAAGAACATGAATGCAGTGAAATCAGCACCATCCCCAATGCTTTGGTTCTATACAATCCTGTTTTTGATAACGGCCCAGAGGGCTATGGCCATGAACGAGTCAAAGATTATTGGAAAGAGTTTTCACCATACCACAACCTCAGTGAATCAACACCTCCGACATTAGTTCTTCTTGGAACACAAGATGATCTAATTCCAGTTAAGACAGCAGAAGGCTATCGAGATCGAATGACAGAATTAGGAGGTCGCTGCGATCTTGTGCTTTACGAAGGACAGCAGCATGGTTTTTTTAATTTAGGAAAAAACCCAGAGTATTACGAGAAAACCCAAAAAGACTCTGATAAATTCTTGAGTTCCCTTGGTTTATTATCTTAAAAATTGATATCAAGACAGGAAATTTGCTTTCCAACAATGTCATTCTCATCATGAAATTGGGCACGGCTCCTTTGACGACGAAGTTCATCTTCATTATTATATTAAATTGCTATCTATTCCATATGTCTTCATTTGCTAACGTTTCAGTAAAACCTTCAGTTCATGTCACTTATGAAGAGTTTGGTGCCAAAGGTGATGGCAAAGTTGATGATCTACCTGCCATCTACAAGACTCATCAATACGCTAATCTGAAAAATCTACCTGTCGTTGCTAATGACAAAGCTACTTATTACATTGGCAGTGATAACATCGAAGTCATTATCAAAACCAATACTAATTTTGGAAAGGCAAATTTTATCATTGATGACAGAGAACTAAACAACCCAAGGTTTTATGTTTTCAAAGTCAAGTCTAAGCTTAAATCTAAAGAAGAAAAAGGAGTACAATCTCTAAAGAGAAATCAAAAAAGAATAAAGCTAAATCTAGAAAACCCATCGATCGTTCACGTCTACAATTCAAATCATAAGCAATATATCCGAAAAGGTGGCAACCGAAACAAAGGATCAGCTCAACGAGATATTTTCTTGGTTGATCGAAAGGGAACCGTGGACACAACAACTCCCGTCATCTGGGACTTTGATGAAGTAACTAAGATGACAGTGATCCCTATGGATGCAAATCCTCTCATCATCAAAGGGGGAGTTTTTACGACATGGCCAAGCCAAAAAGTATCAACCATCTATCACAATCGTGGGATCCGTATTGAACGGTCAAATGTCATCGTCGACCAGATGAAACACTTTATTAAAAAGACAGGAAAGAATGGCCCTCCTTATGGTGGTTTCATTAGCATGACGAAATGTGCTAACGTGACCGTGAGAGATACAACTTTCACAGGAAGAGTCACCTACCATAAAATTGGAAGCGCAGGCTACAAAGTACCGATGGGGTCATATGCCATTAGCATCAACTCAGCGATCAACATTAAATTTAAAAACTGCTCCCAAAGCAATAGCATTCATGATAGAAAATTTTGGGGAATCATGGGGACCAACTTTTGTAAAAATTTAGAATTAGATGGTTGTGAGTTTTCCCGTTTTGATGCTCATCAAGGTGTTACGAATGCTACGGTCATGAATTCAGAAATTGGATACATGGGAATTTTGGCTATTGGCCACGGAAACCTTATTGTTGAAAACTCTAAAGTCCACAGTCAGAATTTCATTTCATTTAGACCAGATTACGGCAGTACCTGGAGAGGAAATGTTAGCGTTAAAAACTGTACATTTATTCCCCGAAACAATAGAGAATCGAATCTATTTGCTGGTAGAAATACAGGTGATCACGACTTTGGATACACCTGTTTCTTACCTGAAAAAGTCTATCTAGAAAATATTCGCATCGAAAACAAGGGCTCTAAAGAAAACATTGCCATCTTCGGAGAATTTAACCCCAACTATGGCAAACAAGATAAGATTCAATATCCAATCGTGGTCAGCCAAGAGGTTCATTTAAAAAATATCACCTCAGAAAATGGAAAAGATATCTTATTGAGTCGAAACCCTTCCATGTTTAAAAAAGTGAACTTTTCTAAGAAAGATTAGAAGGCTTTCTGTGCAATGGCACGATCGATGCCTTATCGAGAACCAACTAAAAAGGGCGAGTAGGGAAGGGCAACTTCTTAGAGCATTCATCCTCTATAAGTTAGCTTTTCTTAAGAGCCCGTTACATGGGGTCACCAACAACTCGTGGAGAAAAAGTTATTTGGTCGATTTGTGCACAAGCAACATCCCAAAACTGCCAAAAAATCCTCTCGTTTATACCATCATGACTCCTTATGATGCGACCGTTTTCAAAAGAAGATTTTTCCCATCAACGATAAGAGCCTTTTCTCCTGCCCCTTACCAATCATGGTAGATTCAGGCCCATCCTGAGAGCTCCAAAAACACCCTTTAGTTCTATTCTTTTGATCTTCATGCCTCATGGAGTGGCGACCAAGGTCAGTAGGCATATGATGTCATTTTACGGATCAAATCACTTCAAGAAAATGTTAAAGTCATTCGTGTCAAAGGTGACTATTAAATCATGAAATCTACGTGTTTTGTCAAAGCCCTACACCAAGCTTCCCTTTTTTGTGATACCAGTTGTATCCTGACCTCCTTTTTTTCTGAAGGTGAAACCAGCCCTCAGCAACACATCGATGATCAAAAAGCTTGGAGAATAACTAAAAAACAATTATCTCTCATCGATATAGACTTAGCAGCCAATCCCATTGATCTAGAGGGTGATGTTCCTGGTGTTGTTCTTATCATGAAATCTGTTGTGGATGGCCTTCTTGAGCCCGCCAACCTATTTTGTGAATCAAGTCTCGTGCAACAAGACAAAAAGAACGATGTCTTTCGACTTATCACAGTTCATAAAAACCAAGCTCTTACCTTACATTTGGTCAGCATTTGCTTACGTTTTGTGAGTTCAATTTATGCAAACCTTTCTAAAGTAGAAAGTTCTCCTTATCTGAAGGAAATAGATTATTTACTAAAAAATCAAGAGGCCTTAGGTGCGTCTCGAAGCATACGAGAAATTAGAATGGCCCTAGAAAAATCAGAAACACCTTGGATTCCTTTAGATAAAAAACAACATCTCAAAGAATGGATTCAACTTGGTTTTGGAAAACAACAAAAAATAATCGATGACACCATCACCTTTGACTCCTCTCACCTTGGGGTGATGACAACTCTCAGTAAAATCAACTCAAGAAACTTTCTAGCTGAACTTGGATTCCCTGTCCCTCGTCAATCTGAAGTTTTAAACTTAGCCCAGGCTATCAAAAGGGCTGATGTCATGGGGTTCCCTGTTGTGCTCAAAGCTGATATTGGAGCGTATGGGATATTTGTTCATTCAGATCTTAGAAACCCAGAAGACTTAAAGCGAGCCTTTAGGCTTCTAGCAAAAAACTTAAAAGATCGACAGGCTCAAAAAGTCTTCATTGAAGAGCACATCTCCGGAAACATCTATCGTTTAGAAGTTGTTGAAAAATCCTATTTTGATGCCTTCCACATGATACCTGCTCACATTACTGGTGATGGATCTCACTCGATCAAAGAATTAGTTGATATCGAAAACAAAAGCCCGAATCGCGTCGCAAAAAATGATAATTACGGTCTTTACCTCAAGCTGACTTTAAACGAAGAAGATTTACTCAACCTTAAAAAAGAAGGCTTAGGCCCCTCTGATATACCTAAACAAGGGCAACGAGTTCTACTCTCTTCTAATTCCAACTGGTCTAGGGGAGGAACCTTTGAACGGTGTAGCTCAAATGTCCACCCTGACAACATCCTATTAGTCGAGCGTATAGCAAAATGTTTAGACATCGGAATCCTTGGTATTGATGTTGCTTCTTCAGATATTAGTAAGTCATATTTAGAGTGCCCTCTCAAAGTCATCGAAGTTAATCACACTCCTACGATGGTGAGTTATATCAATGCTGAGACTGGTGAATCAAATGATATTGGGAATCGCTTGATCAACCGTTTGACGAAAGGTATTGAGTATGGAGACGTTCCTGTCATTATGACAAAAGAATCAGCAAAGAGTCAAGAGACCTTTGACCTTATCGAAATGGCTCTTGATAACTTTGATTTTTCTCCAGGAAGAACAGGTCCCAGTGGGATCTCTATCAATGGAAAGACGTGGTCTACATTCCATGAAGTACAACAAGAAAACCCTTCCTTACAATTATTAAGGAACCCTGAAATAGGATCAGCCCTTGTTGAAAGGCCTATTCAAAATTTTGCTGAGTACGGCGTAGGGGCAGGGGGGTGTGACCTCGCGATCATACATGATCTTAAAGAAACAAATATCTCAGTGAGCCTTTTTCCAAAAGGAGTCTCTTCTCTCTCCATTGATCAAATGTTGGCAAATTCGGCGAGATTAAAAACGATCATCGTTCTCAATTCATATGAAGAATGGTCGACATTTAAGAAATTAGATATCGAAACTCCATTGGTCATTCTACCAAAAGAAGGGGAACAATGGATCAGAGAGGAAGGCTCTTCGATTTCAACTTTATTTTGGAATGTTAAGGCTGATCATCAGATCGAAGTGTTGAGTTCACTTGATCATAATCAAGGAACACATACCTTGAACACTCCTAAAATGTTTTCTCCTATTTCCATTCTAACTGTAATTGCTTCGCTTTGGTTGTTAAAAGTAGAAAACCAATCCATCATGACTTGGATAAATTCTCTCAAGGAGTCACCCTAAAGCAGTCCTACTCTCTTTTACTCTCATCGAATATTTTATAATAAAGTGATGTTCGTGCCAATGCGATCTTGAAATAGATTTCAGAATAATTCAAAAAATATATAGACGTTTACACTGAAAATAAAAATAAGTTTACCCATCTCAAACTACATTGTTTGCTTCATTCTGATGGCGAGTTTGAGCCTGCGAAGAAGAGATTATCTATGATTAAAGAAAAAAAGGGATCCGAGACAATGAAAAATCATCTTTATCAGCTGATGCTGTTATGTGCCATTTTGGGATCTTTTTCGAATCATTTGATTTCTGAAGATCATGAGTCTAAACCGAACATCATCATCATTCATGCCGATGATCTAGGATACCATGATGTCGGTTTTAATGGTACGACCTTCTACAAGACGCCCAACATTGATCAGCTTTGTCAAAGTGGAATGAAATTCACTCGAGCCTATAGTGCTGGACCTAATTGTGCTCCAACTCGTGCCAGCCTCGTCTCTGGTATGTACACCCCAAGACATCAGATATGGACACCGGGGGGAGCATCCAAAGGGAAAATTGAATACATGAAAAACCATGTCCCCGTTCGTATGCCTCAGAAGATGGCTGGGCCTCCTAACTTTGTCAGCAATACAAAACTATCTCCTTCAGTCGTCAGTATAGCTGAAGTCCTTAATAAGGCTGGATATAAGACCGCTCGATTTGGGAAATGGCATCTAGGGGAGGATCTCCAAGGTTTTCATGTGAGCGATCAAAATGGAAAAGGGGATACTTCACAAAAGAATTATTATGGAAACATTGACGTTCACGAGTCGCTCACTGACGCAAGCATCGACTTCATTAAACAAAACAAAGAAGGGCCCTTTTTTCTGTATTTAAACCACTGGGATGTTCACACACCTATTCGAGCTAGGGAAAAAGTCGTGAAAAAGTATCAAGCCCAGCTTGATACAAAAAAATGGGATCGCCAATGGAACCCTACTTACGCGGCGATGATAGAGGCTGTAGACACCAGTGTCGGAAGGATTCAAAGGGCACTGAAAGAGTCAAAATTGAGTAAAAAAACTCTAGTCATTTTCACTTCAGATAATGGGGGAGTATCTGGCATCACGACAAATAAGCCCTTAAAAGGAGGGAAGGGGGGCTTGTATGAAGGGGGAGTGAGGGTGCCAACCTGTATGTCTTGGCCAGGGAAGATCTCTCCGGGCAGCGAATGCGACACGCCGATTATCAGTGTGGATTTTATGCCAACTTTTGCTGACTTGGCATCGGCACCTCTGCCCAAGAATCAACCCGTAGATGGGGTTTCAATTCTTCCCCTTCTGAAAGAAAAGCCATTATCTGAACGTTCCATATTTTGGCATTATCCAATGTATCTGAAGGGAAGGGGAGAAGATTTAGTCTTTCCTATCCATGGAAGTGATAAAATGTATTGGAGAGGGGTTCCCTCAAGCATGATCGTTCGAGGGGACTGGAAGATGATTCAACTTTTTGAAGACAATTCGACCTTGCTATATCATTTGGGCAAGGACCCAAGGGAAGAAAATGACTGTAGTGCAAGTCACCCTGTTGTCTTGTCTGATCTGAAGGCTCAGCTTGAACTCTGGCAGAAGAAAACTAAAGCTCTAATCCCCAATCTCCCCAACCCTAGGTTCACTGGATTAAAGAGTGAGTGATGAATCCCGTGCCCTCCACGGCCATCTGCTCTTACAACATTCGGACTCTTCCATTGGCAAAATAGCAGATATTTTGGGTTTCGATGATGTCTTCGGATTTTCACGCTTCATCAAAAGGATGTGCGGTAACAGCCCTTCGTCTTTGAGAAAATAGATTTCACCTTGTACCTATTTAGAAAAACACGATTCTTTAAAGTCGTTTTTATTCCCCTAGATTCTCAGTATTCGTGAAAACTAAAAATGTTCTTTTTCTTTAATCTGTGATTTAACCTTTTTAACAGGATCACTCACAAACCCTCTTCCTATATCCTCATGAGGTTCATCAATGGCAGAGAAATCTCCATACAATGATCATCCTAGACCACTAATCCTTAACCCAAAGTCTAACTTCGGAATCTCGTTCAAGGTCAATTTCAATCAAGTCATCTGAGATGATGCGCACTTCTGTTTTAGGGTCACATCGGATAACTTGGTCATTCGGGAATTTATGTTTTAATTGACAAGGCTCTCCTGCTAAACTTTTGATCTTGATCCAGTTGGTCTTTTTATTGGAATAGCTGGCACTCACCAAAAAGGATCCTTCGGCTAGTAAATCATGAAAAATAGCTTTATCCCAGTCTTGGGGTAGGGCAGGAAACACCCTAATTGTTGAGCCCCAACTCTGTAGAAGCATGTCATGAATCGCCTGAGCACCTGAAAGAGGAGTTTCGATCACTGGCCAACATGTGTGTTCTGCATACATGGTTGTAGGGGAAATATGAGCCTTGAGATTGTTCAAATACATGAGGGCATCATCTCCCTTTCCGAAGGCTGATGCTATGGATGAAGCTCCTGTACAGGAATAACCGTGGGCAGCTCCAAAACTTTGCCAATGCTTTAATGACTTCATCACTATTTTCTCTGAGCCTTCTTGATCGGCATTGACGAGATAAAGAGGGTAGGCCATTAGCAGGTGGGAATAATGGCGATGTTTGGTATCAAAGGGGATGCCAGCTCCGATCATGTAACCGTTTTCATCACAAGGGAATGGCGCGAGGTGATCAAGGGCGTCTTGCCATTGATCGAGAAGTGAATCTTTGACTTCTAAACGATCACAAATCTCGATTAAAGTTTTGAGGCCCCAACGCAATAATGATAAGTCAAAATTGCAGTCTGGACCCATCGCGATATTCATGCCTGGTCGTGTTTTATACTCTGGAGACCATGTCGAGGGTAGGTGAAGTAAACCTTCTTCGTCTTTGGTTATGAAATGAAAGTAATAACTGACAGCACGCTTCAGAAGAGGATAGAGATCATCTCTAAGGGTCTGATCATCCATGGTTCGTCGGTAGTGAAGCCAGCTGTTGTGCAAAGCCCAAAGCAGCAAACCCATCATCACGTTGTTTTTTCCCTCTGGTGGTTCAACTGGTGCTATCAAGTCCTGACCACTCGCACATCCGATCGCTGCAGAATCATGACGATATTTTGGATCTACATTTTCAACAAGATGATGAGCGTTTTGGAACAAACTTCTATTTAAAGAATCACCCAGATCTAAACGATTAGAGGTATATGTCGGCCAATAAGTCAACTGAACGTTAAGGTCCCACCATGCACCGGGCCATGGTGTTGGTTGGAGCCATGGGCCTTGGTTATCGATGAGCATTCGGTCTGCTCGGGTTGCTGAGGCAAGTTTATACATCTGAACCCAATAAAATCCCTCCCAAAAAGTATCAGAAATAGAAACAAAACTTTTGGGATAATACTGATGCCACCACTCACGGTGTGTTGAAAATAATTCCTTATCGCCCAATGATTTTCCCTCATTTAAAGCTCTTAGGACTTCATCTTTTGCACCGTCAGCCACCATTTTGTGATCGACACTGATCAACAAGGTTCTCCCATCTTCTTTAACGGTTTCATTCCAACCTGTGCAGGTTTCTGCGCCACAAAGGAGGGGTTGCCTACAGAGCTGAACACCTTTGAATTCTTCTTTGATGGCTGATGGGTTAGGGGTGTATGAAGTTTCGTTTCTCATTTTTGCCCTTGGGCTATCGGCTCCTTCGGGCACCCAAACCCATTTGCAGTTCTTTTCTCCTGTGTCCGGTTGAATCTCTGTTAGGATTAACATCTTTTCGGCATGAACAATTGTTCGCCAACGAATATGGCCTTTATCGGTCTCAATTGAGCCCTGAGCTTCTGCATTCCAGAGATTGAGATGCATGTCACCTCCAGAAATAACCCCCTCAGTCTGAAGTTCAAAATAACCGATGGGCAAGCGAGAAGTGTTCACCATTTGGCTGTTCTTCATATCAGTATTTTTTAAGTCTCCATCTAAGCGATGGTCCTGTACATCACCTCGTCCCACATTCCAGCGTATAATATTTTCGCCCGTCTGGAAAATCATGGTTCCCAACATTCCGTTTCCTAGAAAGGGAGCATCCATCCATACTTTGGGGAGGTCCTCCCACGCAAGATCATGCAGTCCTAGGAAAGAAGACCAATCTAGGTTGTTTTTTTGATCACTCATCTTTATGTGAATCTATTTTATAAGGACAACATTTTTGAGATTCAGAGTCTGAAATCTGTTATTAAGTGGTACCATGAAAGAATGTGACTTCAATATAGCTTTGATGATCAAATATTTTAATAGATATGATTTAAAATAGACATCTAGACAGGGATTTAAATAGATAAATGCGAATAAAACCTTCATATTTTCCGCATAATTTCCAATAGATCTCTATTTTCTAGCCTTGCACTCTAAGAAATGAAAAATGACTCCAGATCAGATGAGATAGTCTAAACTCAGTTTTAAGCGAATAACGAAATTATATTTAACCTGACCTTGGATCAGAGATGGCAAAGGAAACAACTAATTTCCTCGCTGGGTTTCTCTAAAAATCATTTGAGGTCTTCTTGAGTATGTTTTTTCCTATATTCAATTGGTGTGAGTGAATAGGTGTTTTTAAAATTTCTATTCAAACTGATCACGCCACCCATTCCACACAGCTCCGAAATCTCATGGACTTTCTTACTGGTTGATCTCAAAAGGTAGCAAGCTTCTTCGAGTCTTTTTCGCTTCAACTCTTCTCCAACACTTCGCTTCAAAAACTTTTTAAAATTGATCTCGAGCTTTCTACGTGAAACCGAAACGTGTTTAGCCACCATATCCACAGAAACGGGGTCACGGTAATTAGACCAGATAAAACGTATTGCTTTTGCAATCCAAGGTTCTGATCCTATGAGTGAGTTAGTACTTCTTCTTTCAACCGGCATTGAAGGTGGGCAAACAACTGCTTCCGGGGCTTTGATCATATCCAAGGAAATATCTGAAACCATTCCTACAGCAGCCTTCGCTTGGGCAGAACGATCCAATTTGATCGATGACAGGCTGATCGGCATGGTTTCGCACGTTAGATCATCTGAACTGACACAGAGAATAACAACATCTTCAGGGATTGAAATTCCAAGACTCATACAGATCGAAACCAATCTATAAGCTGTCATTTCGTGGCCACAAAATAAGCCCATGGGTTTGGGTTGCTCGTTGAGCCAATCCAAGAATTGTTGAGACATCCATTCCTCGTTCTCGAGTGAAGGTGCCTTAGATTTATCAAAATGAAAATAATGACAATGGCTACCGTTCTCTTCAATGTTAATCTGAAAAGAGTGTTAGAGTTCTTCCAAACCAATCTCAGGGCCGTTACAAACAACTCCAAAATTTAAAAATCCTCGTTCGAGAAAATGATTTGCAGCAAGTTGGCCTGTAAGGCCCCAGTTTGGAAGAACCGTATGAATGGTATGGTCAAGCGGGTGGGGGAACAATCCGCAGCGGATGACTGGGATACCTTCTTTTATTAATTTAATCACCGTAGGGTGGTCAGGTAATAACCTAACGATAGCACCAACAATATTCGTCAGGTCTGAAGGGATTACTCCGTTTGAAAAGTAGAGGTCTATAATCTTGAGTTCGTGTTCTATAGATTTTTCTAATATTCCATGACGAAGGTCATTTCTTGTCTTGTATTCTCTCGAATCTTGGCTTTCAGTCAGTTGAATAAGAATACTTTTATTCATCAAAGGTACTGCTTCAATTTAAAGTCGATATGACTATAAAGTGAACTCATGAATTTGTTAGTTTTTTCTACTAGCATTCAATCATCTAAAATTTATGATTCATTAATTTTAGATGATTGATGAAATGTTACTGCCGGTGAGGGCTATTATCGTTTTGACCAGTCAACTCCCAAACAACGAGTTGACTCAATCTGAGGAAAGGCCCTCCTAAATCATCTTTATTTTGGCCAGTCGTTCATAAAGCCAGCGTGTAAGATACTTTCAATATCTGTGGAGTTGACTTTGTATTCACGCCCTTGACTGATGCGATAATTTTTTTCTTTCGTAGCCAAAAAATGGCTGACATTTCTGCGACGATCACGTCCAGTGAAATTATCTTCATCCTTGGGTTTGGGGTGCTTGGCTTCAGCCTCTTCTTTCCAGGTGGACTGGAGCTCTCGATATTCAGAACCAATAGCTTTATAGATCTTTTTTTGTAGATCCAAAGGTACACCTTTTTTGCTTTTTGTTGGCTGTTCTTTGATCACCACTGGTTTGACCGGAGTAGACTCCTTGGGCTCATCTTTAGATCCACCAAAAACAAAAAATGCTCCCAAGGCGATCAAGAGAGCACCAACGACAGCCCCAATGATGATTGGCATATTGTTAGAAGAGGGGGGAGGGGTTCTTTGCTTGCCTCTTCTGCCAGAAGTCGAACTAGAAGACCTCGATGAATTGGTTGAACGGGATTCTCCTCTTTTATTTGATGAGCGGCCAGATTCTTTTGATACTCTCCCCGATGTACTCGAACGACCAGAACTAGTGGTTCGACTTGATGCACTTGTCCGGCCTGATGTGCTGGAACGAGTGGACGTTTTTTTACTCACCCCAGATTCACGGGAGGTACTTTTTTTATTAAGTTTAGCCACGCTGTTTCATCTTTTTAGGGGGAGTCTTAAACAGGACGAAATTTACTCAAATATAAAAAATGATGGACATCAGTAGTCTTTTCCCCACTCGATCTCAAAACCCAAGGGCTCATCCTCTTCACGAAGCGTTCTGATCTTAAAGGCCTTTCTTATGAGGTATTCAATTGAAAGTTGATGCCCCTTTTCTTCTCCAACAGATTTCGCTGCTGATACGTACACCCTAGGATGGATGTAACGCCCAAGCCTAATGCGACCTCCCGTTGAACTGACGTCTTCCAGGTCGATTCCCTTTTCCGCTAGGCCAAGTTTTTGGCCAACAATCGCGGCTCCTTGGGCTGCAGCAAGATCTTGAGCCATGTTTCCATTGTCCTCATCTTCAGATGCGGCATGAACAGGTTTTCCTAGAAGTAAGACTGAAATAATATCGGAATTGCTAAGCCATGGGGTAGAGCGAAGCTCAGGAGTGATTTCTGTTGCCACTGAAGCCTGAAGAATCACCTCGATTGACCATGTTTTAACTTCAGTAACGAAGGTCATGTCGACCGAAGGAATCAGTTCACCGACAAAAGTGACCTCACCTTGGTCCATATTGAATCGATTTCCTTGGAAATCCAACTCTGCCCTTCTTAAAAACAGGGCTCCTTTGGGAACAATATCACTTGAGCCCAGAGCACTTTTCACATCGAGATTTCCGACAAGTTCTCCACGAAACATGTCGTGTCGAATCCAGTTATTTTGCCCAAACTCTATGGCAAGGTTTAAATCTAGGCTCTTGAGGAAATCAGGAGGAGGAATACTTTCTTTTTCTTCTCTATCAAAATCTGACCAACTTTTGATCTCATCTTGAAAAACAATGTTCGGATCTCGTCCTGCTTGTGCAGCAGGTGAAACAGGAGAATCAGCAGGATAGAGAAGGAGGTCTAAAAACTTAATTTTCCCGCCAACTTTTTGCCGAGAAAGGTTACCAGCAATACTTAGGTTGCTTTCAAGTTCTCCTCTTCTAAGAAGGGGAGGGTAGAGCGTAGGCCAGCTCTCCATCAGCAAATCTAAATTCCACCTTGGGTCCAACCAACCCTTAGGATCAGAAGGCAATAATCGACCTGTGAGCTCTAGGCGACCATCTCCTTGCTTCATCTTAAGATGTTCTATGGATATCGCATTAGGTTTCAAACCAACAGCCAGCTCAATATCATCGAGAACAAGAGGAGGCTCTGACATTGTTAGTGCTCCTTTTTTTAAATGAATCCCTCCATTCAGGTCTAAGGCCTGTGGCTCTTCTGGGTTCAACTCTCCTTTTATTCCAAGAGAAAACTCACCTTTTAAACCAGAAAGCTCCTCAGGGAGAAGAGGTTGAAAGATGGACAGGTCCAAGGCCTTCGTTGCCCCAACATCCACTTCGTAAGTGATATTCCCAGAGGGTTTAGGCCCATCAATTCCATGAAGATCTAATGGTAAGTGGCTTAAGATTTTCAACGGAAGGCCTTCAACTGTGGTCAAACCTAATTTCAGGTCCACTGACTCCTTCTCTGGGTCAAAAACACCATTCAATCCGGCCTCAGCAATATTAAGAGATAGATTAGATCCACTTTGAGCTATTCCCATTTTACTCAGGCTGATCTCGACGGTTGCCTTTGGCCAAGGTAAATTTCCCGTAGCATTAATCAAACCAGATACTTTTCCAGGGTCAGAAAGAGGTAGGTCTAGCTCAACAGGTAGGAAGGCTGAGGTCTCTTGCTCAAGAAGCTTAAGTTGAACACCTAATTCTTGTTCAAGAAGGTTAAAATCTCCTTCCAATTGAATAAAAGGTGAGCTAGCCATTAATTCTATTTCACCAAGTTTTATATTTGCATTTTCCCTATTTAAAACCAACCGAGATGGTTTATCTAAAGAGATGGCCCGGTCAAAAAGGGGAAGGGGAGGTAAGCCAATCTCAGGCTCTACTCTCAACTCATTGATCTCCAAACTCATTTCTTCTGAATTAGCCATAAGGCCAAGGTCTAAAGCTAGTAGATCATTTCCTGAAGTTGATTTTCCCATTATTTTAAAAGATAGGGCTTCAGATACTGGCTTAAAGATGAGGTCTATCTGTGAAAGAGGGGGAGAAGGCTTCAAGCCTGATACCTTTAGCTCTAAGGTTGGGACTGGCATCCATGACTGATGTTGATCAAACCATCGGTTCATGGCTTTCCACTCATCAGCTAGGGTTTGTGTATTGCCTGTTATCACTGGCAGAGAGGGGATCGCCTCTTGCATGAGGCCCTTGATAGCTAAATCGGTCTTGAAATTTAGATCAAGTTTTTCGAAAATGGTTTCCGGAGCCTTGAGTTCCTTCAATTCCAATGATAGATTCAAGGCCATCTCCTGTAATGAACCAGATAGATGAGTTTTTCCAAATATTTCTCCGCCGATCTCATCAGCCCAGTCATTCAGAAATACTCGATAATCTATTTGAGTCTCGTGGTTTCTTAGGTCGATATTGATTGGATCGACCTTTGCTGAGGAAACTAAGCCTAAGTGATTCTTGCCAGTCTTTAAGATTAAGTTCGAGGAGAACAGACCGGGGAGGTAATGCAAATTACCTTGGGCCAAAATATCTTGAAGCTCAAGCTCTGCTTCGAGAAGAGGCTTCACTTCTCCTTCGGATAACTTCAAAGTCTTCAGTTCCATCCCAAGCTCTCCGACTTCCAGCCACTGATCTAAATCACTCAGTCGCTTTGGTAACGGGGTAGGGTCCTTCATGAATAATTCCATTTGAACTCGACTCTTGGGAGTTTCGAGGGTTAATGGTGCGATCGACAGTCCCCAATCTTCATCATTAAAATTTATTTCAGCTTTTAACTTCACTTCCAATTGGGGATGGCTGTCCAACCGAAGAAGTATTTCTTGAGATAAACTTAGATCACCCGTCAGCTTATCGGGACTTAGGTTTAACTCTCCTTTCAATAATAGATGAGGTAGAGAGAATCCGAGGTTTTGCCACGATGCGTTCCCACTAATCGCCGATACTTTAAAATCCTCAATGGCAATTTCTTCTAATAGAATATCCAGTTCAGGGAGCACCAATTTTTCATCTGAATCAACTTCATCGACCAGGGGAGGGGCAGGCGGCTGATCACTTTGAAGGTCGGGCAACCAGGTACCATCTTGACTCTGATTAAATGTTAGATGAAGAGATTCCACATTAAAGCGGTTGAGAACAATGCGCCTTGAAAAAAGTTCTACCCAATCCCAATTTAAAACCAATCGTTTCAAGAGAATCTGATCTCCAGAGGGAAGCTCTAGCTCAACATCAGACACTAAGATTGAACCAGGTAAACGGCCACCAACTTTACCTATCTCAACCTTGTGATTAAAAGGGTGGGGGAGGCGACCCTCAATAGCTTGAGCCACTTTCTTTTGAAACGACTCTTCTTGTAATTGATACCAAAGAAAAAAGCTCAGCCCTAACAAAATGAGCAAAAGAATACCAATGGTCAAAACCATCACTTTGATGACTTTTTTCCAGGGCAAATTCATCATAACCCCAGCCCAAAATCTATGTGGATCTGAAATGGGTTCTCCCATTCACGGCGAGCATTGGGAAACCCAACATCTAACCTCATGAGACCAATTTCCATTTTATACCCCAATCCCATACCCCATGCTGTTCTGAAGTCACTGAGCTGAAGCCCACCAGCTTCAAGGTCTAGCTGACCTAAATCCCAAAAAAGAGCGTAGACCAGTTCTTCGACAAAGATGGAATGACGAAACTCAACGGAGGCCTCCCACAGTGCCAAACCACCCAATTGATCACCGCTAACATTTCTTGGGCCTAAAACACGACGAGCATATCCTCGCACACTTCCTGATCCACCGGAATAAAACCTCTCAGAGATTGGCGTTTTCTGGCCTGGGACTTCACCAATCCATCCTGCTTCGGAATGATGAAAAAAGCTCCAGCGAAAGGGGAGGGGAAAAGATAAGTTATAACCGTGAAAGGTTCTCCATAAACCTGCTTTTTTATCTTGGATATCAAACAAAGCTCCTATCGCGTGATGGGTGTTTAGTTGAAAGCTCGAGGTTGATTTTATCCATTTACGATCTAATAAGACCTTTGGACCAGCCATAAAGGCTTGGTCAGGAGGATTCACCAAAGATGCTGACAAACTAGCATCTGGGTTGTGATTGAGATGCTTTGATCTCAACTCAAAGTGAATGTTCTGGCGTTCACTAAGGCCATAGCTCCAACGAGACGATATCAGAGTTTTATCGAATTCGTAGTCCTCCTCTTCTTCCTGACCAATTTCAAACTCATGGCGTAGGTGTCCTTCATGGCGAAATGCCCTTGGAATGTCCAGCCCTAGCTTTAAAGACATATTGTCCTTAGCCAATTTGTTTTCGATACTTTGCTTCCAGCCGCGTTTTAAAAAATGACGGTGAGTCCAACTACCTTTGAAACGTGGTCCTTCTTCAGAGCCAAAACCGACACCCAATTGAATAGTTCGATGCTCTGCATCTTCAAGCTCAAGGATCATTGGAAGGGTGGGGGAGCCCTCAGGAGTATCATCAATGACTTTCATCACGACGAGTCGGAACCAGCGAGTTCGAACTAAAGCGCGGCGGCTATCGATGATTCCCTTGGGAGAGAAAATATGACCTGGTCCTACCAGAAGCTCACGACGGATCAAATTTTCAGGTATGGTTGAGTTTGCCTTTAATCGAATCTCACCTAAGCGACAAATTGGGCCTGTCATCACTTTAAAACGAACCGAACAATTTTGAGTTGAGATCGAGGCTTGAACTTTTGGCTCAATTTTTACCCAGTAATACCCTTTATTTAAGAAATGTTCACTCAAACGATCAATACATTTCTGGAAAGCCTCTTCTGAAAAGATCTTCCCCTCATGCAAAGCGAGAAGTGCCATTATCTCGTCACTGGCTAGATCTGCCTTGTCTGAATCTCCTTTTGAAATAACAACCGATATCGATTTCACCAAAAAGGGACTCTCGAGTTCAGCCTCAACATTTAGTTTGGCACGGTCCTTTTTTCTCTTAATCCAAGATGCTTTTAATTTGTGCTGATAATACCCTTTTAACTCTATGGCTCTTGAGATCGCCTTTAAGTCTTTTTCAAGTAGACCTTCTTCGACAGGAGGGTGCACTCTCCATGGAGTATAAAAAGGACGTTTTTGGTGATGAAGTAGGGGAAGGAGGTCAGATTTTGTTAAATTAGCTCCACCTAGATTTATCTCCCAACCAGCAAACTTATTTACACCGTTCAAATCCACTTGGTCTATTTTGACCAATTTTTCTTCATTTGCATCCGCTATCAATGCAAAATGAAGTATAAATAAAAAATATGCGATGTATTTCATCATTTTTTAGTTTAACGGGACACTCTCATTGTGGAGATCAACTCACTGCATCTATATATATTATATTATTATGTGCATTTATCATATTACTGCATATTATGATCTAAATACATAATAATATGAGTGAATAAATATTCGGGTTAATAATAAAAGATAACATAACTATTATTTTGTTATCTTTTATTTTGAAAATCAGGAAAACTAAAAAAAATCAAACAGAATATAGAGATTTCAATTTACAGTAAGCCACTGGATCAATTGCCTTGCATTTTTCTATCATCAACTGCCGACCAATAGGGTGGTCTACAATTCGACAAAGAAGAAACATCTTTCGAACAGCTTTCTCTTTTTGGTTAGTTTTAAGGTAAAGTGAAAGAAGAGCCATCTGCACAGGTTCATTTCCTGGATAGCGTGATTCTAAAGCCAGGAGTTTGGATTTGGCTCTTTTGTAGTCTTTTTGTCGTAATAACTCATGAACGTCAGGAATCGACCTAGGCCCTGATCTGACATTCGGGAAACGGCATGAAGGCAGATGATGGTTCGAAAACCGCCAAAAATCCAAAAAGGCGAAGCTGAGAGAACCAAAGCCACAAAAATCATCACTCCCCAAACCACAGCCCAGTTGGATTCTAAACCGTAAACCCAACAGATCGCGTAGCCATTAAATGCGACGCTGGCGAGGAAGCAGGCCAAGGTAATCGGCCAACGAACAAAGAGAACACTAGATCGCCCAGAAAACTCAGAGAGTAGGGTGATCAAAGTGAGAATGGCGTTACAAGACAATAACGCCAAGATAATTAGGGTCTAAAGAAGAGGCTTATCCCTTCAAAATATTAAACCTAGAATTCCGATCAAAAAGCAATCAGAACCGAGGGAAATTTGGTAAAATGGGCAATTCAGTTTTGATTTTTTCCGATTTAGCATGAAGTTGCTCAATCTCACGTTCCTTCAAAACTCCTAAATACTCTTTGGCAATAACCGACAACGATTTTGATAGAGTCTGAACGGTTGTTTTCCCTTTAGATGTCAATGCCAATTTGGCTGATCGCCGATCTTTTGAGTCAATTTTCTTAACCAAAAGCTTCTCCTTAGCCAAATGCCGACTGGTGTAAGTGATTGAGGCAGGACTCACACAAAGCTCAAAAGCTAATTCCATTGGCGTGATGGACTTAGCCTTATTCACCGAATCCAGAATCAAAAATTGGGTCAAGGTCATTCCTTTAGTACTCAAGAAATGATGAAGACGCAAATCCATCTGGCCAGCGGCCTGACGCATAGACACATAAGTATCAAACTCGGAGGGTTGGGTGACTGCTTTCTTAGTTGCCATAAATTTCACCAATGCACAAAAGTGAGAATTTAATAAGATATCAAAACAAGTCAACCAATATTATTACAAAAGTGAATTATGTATCTTAATTTTTCATAATATACATTATCGGAAGTTGAGTGTATTGAGAACTATCAGCAAAAACATCGAATCCTTTCACTCGAGATCACCACAATAAATTACGAGACATGAAAAAGACCAGCTTTTCACTTGTCGAACTCCTGATCGTCATCGCTATTTTAGCTGTGTTAGTATCACTTGTAACACCTGCCATGAGTTCGATGTCGTACAAGGCCACGCTCATGGATTGTCAGTTTCATCTTAAAAATATTGGAACTGGCTTAGTTCTCTATGCAGAAGATCATGACGAATGGTACCCAAGAAAAAGTGATATGCTTGGAAGGCTGAGGTATACGGATGTGCCAAACGAATACGGATCACTTTCAAGTTACTACTCGTCATCCATCTATGGCGACAAACGAGACCTCCAAACTCGCTATAGTGACTTATGGACTTGCCCACAAGCCAATATTGAACCCATTGTTGAGAGCGTTTCCTATATCGCCAATAACTCCTCCTACGATCTATACTCGGACTGCTACAATGGAATAAAAACTGGACCCTATGATTATGTTCCAGATATGATGAGGCGCTTAGGAGACACCTTCCGAGCTAACACCAATGTCACTCATACAGAGATTACAGAAAAAACACTATTCAATATTCTGGCTTCGGATATTCTATATGGCAAAGGTATTCATAACCAAGGGCGACTTCAAACCAATCACATCAAAGGTGGCAACCGAGAAACAAATAGCCATTTCTCGGCGCAACCCAACAAATGGTATTCTCTAGATGGCGTCGGGACTGTAAACTACCTCTTTGATGAC
>Ga0233432_10000726_pt1 | contig 31621 bp, 25 predicted proteins | sample SI_122_August201_6_FD_179870 | JGI IMG/M metagenome (GOLD analysis project Ga0233432, IMG submission 179870) | Seawater microbial communities from Saanich Inlet, British Columbia, Canada - SI_122_August2016_10_MG | ecosystem: Environmental > Aquatic > Marine > Inlet | place: Canada: British... | reverse complement strand
GAAACCCAGATTCAGCAACCGCGGTTATTTCCAAATCTAGTTCCCAGAAAAATTTGGCCATCCAGCGACGACCAGCCGGGTGATTCATCTTAAAACCGTTGATGAGCAAATGCCCCTTTTCTTCCGGAGGTAGATTGATCGCGAGAGTCAAAGGTGGTTGAAGAGCATAGGTCTCAGCAAGATGTTGCCAGACATAAGCAGGCCTCTGAAATGCAAACAAACGCATATGATCCACATTCGATTGCCATTCCTTCAGATTGACAGGCGTGACATGATCCCCCAGTTGAACCCCTCCCCAACGTTCCGTTTGACGGGTCATTTCCTGTCTGACTCCATCTGCTAATGCGTTGAGATGCTCAAGTATGTTTTCGGAGGTGAAAGTAGTATTTAAAAGGTGCTGGAAACGTTTGATAAACCTCTCTTTTAAAATTGCATTATTGTTGATGGCGGCAAGAACTCGACTTGTAAGTTTGGTACCCTGACCAAGCAACCTTCCCAATGTGTTGTTGCTGACCGTCACTTTCAATGGATCAAATGTCGCATCCAAATCATAGGGTAGCCAACGCCATTTGCCTTCAGGAGTTCGTTCCTTCCACAATCGAACGTTGTTGTGCGGCCAATCCTGATTATCAAGACAGATTTGCGAAATCACATAATCCATGAAATTGTCCAATTCGATATACCCATCGAGATCCTCCACGAAAGCATCACTCTCCGTTTCAGCATCCAAAAGCCATCTTGAAAAAAAGTAGAGATTCAGGTGATCACCAGCGAGACTTTCGAAAGTATTATCGACCAAATCAATATTGTCGGAAGGTATCCCCGAATTATCGTGGATGAAATGTTCATTGGCACGTTCCCGCAAATGAAATAACCCCAGATAATTCCCGTTGAGCAGCACCTGCACCGGCCGGTAAGCCTGCGTATTGAGGTCGAGGCCGTCCATCAATGATTGCGAAACTACATCGCGCAACATCGCGCTTGTCCAATCATTCCCTGTGTTACGGAGCAATAGTTGTTTGAATTCGGTATTCTCTCGATCTTCGAAGAATTGACCACGAAATCGATTATCTCCGTATCGTGAGCGGGCAATCAGTGCAATTGATTTTTGCGGCGCTGCTCGTGACCAACCTCCGTGAATTTTAGCTCCGACGCTTTGCACAAAACGACGTTGTCCTTCAGGATCGATCCATTCCACATCCACACTCCGTTCCCATTCGCGCCAGAAATTAGCCCCGATATGCGGGAGATTGACTCCGCCTTGAGAGCCCCTCACGTAGATACCGCGTTCATCACTGTACCAGTCATCCTGTGCCCCGCTCACTGATATGATCGGTATGGTTGACTTGAAGTTGATCAGATACGTATGTGAGCAAGTGCCACTTGGCAAATATCCCTCAAGAAAGGCTCTGGCTTTTAAGACCGATGTCTCATCAAGTGTGACAGGTGCATGATAAATGGGAGCATTTGAATCGGGAATGCTGCCGTCCAATGTGTAACGTATTTCAACTCGCTGATCTGAGTGTATCAAGGATACGGTGATGGGTTTCGGATAATGTCCCGCATCAATGGAAACTTCAACCTCATCCAGTCTCCCCTGGTGAAAAGGCCCTGTATTTTTAATTCCAGGGGAAGAAGTCTCACTGAAGCCAAACAACCCACTGATTTCATCTCGAGCCAGGGAAACATCCCTGGGGGCCTCGGTAATTAAAAATACATCCAGCCGATTTCCTGCCGGGTCCGACAGAAAAAGAGTTCCCGCTTGATTGGGTATTTTAAAAGGAGCATGTAAATATCGGTTAGGTAAACCCCATCGTTGCATGAGATATTTTTCCAATTGCTGACGTTCTAATGGAGTCAGGATATGGTCATACAAGAGAACTTCCGAAAACCAACCATGCCAGTTTAGATCAGGGATTTGGCGATCTGATCCAATGAAATTGATGAACCGCGGTTGATCGGTTTGAAACCGCAGCAGTGACAAGGACACAGGCGCTGGCTGGATAGCCGCGTCGATAATACGACCGTTTTGTAAGGATCCGAATCTGAGTAAATGTGCGCTGTGGATTGGATGCAGTAAAAAATGATTGGCTCCCCTGATCATGGGGATGAAAAAGGTGTGCCCAAACATGACTCGCGAATGATCAGTTGCAAAAGGATGCTCTGAACCTACCCAAAGAATGGTGCGTGCATTTCGTATCTCTTCCAATTCAAGAAAATCATCATCCCCATCAAAAAAGACAGCTGGCACTTGGTCCGGAGCGATTGGAAGAAAGACTGGAGCTTTTAGTGGATTCAATTGTGAAGCATGATGAGTAGCACCACTTTGATCAAGCCAGGTTTGAACATGCCCGTTATCGTGAAGAATGAATGATTCCGGATTGGCTGCATCCAAATGAAGTAGTTCCCCCTCAACAACGGGTTTCACTAGGTCCAGATTCCTCATTTCCGTGACACGCCTTGATTGCCGTCCAGAACAAAAAATGATGACTCGCTTCCCTGCTTCAAGTGTAAAATGAGGAAAGCGATACAAAAAAGCCTGATCAGGATCATTCGAAAGCCCATGATCTCGCAGATTAATGGGGGAATCACTGAAATTGGTAATCTCCACCCAATCCGGGGTTTCACCCCACTCATCAAACAGAGCAGCCCCATTGCGAGGCATGACCTCCGTGATATGCAAACCACTCAATTGGGCAAATGATTCCATACATGAACCTGAAAGCATTGCCGCCAGAAGAACCGCAAAATACGGTATCAAATTGGATCGTTGGTTCAGTGTGGCGCCAAATTCCATATAATTCAAACAAGCAAAAAGGATGCATTGATTCATGACAATCTGCAAAACAGGAAAGCTACAAGCAAACGCGTTCTTTTGTGTAATCCTAACCACAAACACCACTCAACCACGAGTCAAAATAATGATTTAGCACCAAGTAAAGAGCCCTTGGCTGAAGAAGGAATTACCCCCTGCCGTCAACGCATGAAAAATGGTCAGAAGCGGTCTACATGGAAGGAGCCGAGCTACCCTTTTGGGATTGCAAGTTGAGAGAATGCCCCTTACGGTTTTCCAGATAATAATAGGCAATGGAGGTGCATAAGCTACCAGCTTTGTCACATTTGCCTTCCGAGTCTGACTCGTTTTCAAGACAGGGATCGTATCAATTAACATGTTGAAACAATTAACCAATCGATGGTGGCTGCTGGCGCTTTGCGTCAGTCTGATCGGCGTCTCCCACAAAAGCAGCGCACAGGTTGTAACATTCCAAGCAGGAAAAGACACCTTCTTTACGCGATCCGTTGAAGAGGATCGAACGTATCGTGCACGGTTTTCAACTGACCTTTCCAATTGGAGTGAAGCAGGAGACTTGTTTCTACCTTCTGAACATATTCCCCTTGAATTGCCTGCGGGAGACCAAGGCTTTGTCGATTTGATCCCGGACATGTCCATGGATGAATTTGAACCAAGGGTCGTGCTTCTGGGAGATTCTACCATGGCCGATTTATCGTTTCTTTCGATTCAATATCATGGTTGGGGACAACATTTTAAAAATTTATTCGATGACCGAGCAACGATTGTGAATTTGGCGGAGCCTGGCATGGGGACAGTTCAATACTTTGCTCGAAATAAAACCGACTCTCTCAATCTAATCAAGCCAGACATCGTCATCCTTCAATTTGGTCATATCGAGCAAAAAGAAGGTACTTCAACGGAGGTTTTTGAGTCGAATCTGGCCAAAATCGTGGATGAAATCCGTGGCATCAACGCCATTCCTATCCTTGTAACGCCGGTCGCCATTCGAATTTTCGATCCATCTGATAATCATATCAACGATCTTTCTGGCAAGCGAGACAGCCTGCTCAAGATCGCCAGAATGAAAAATACTCAGATTGTGGATCTGAACAAAGACAGTGCGGCGCTGTATGATCGACTGGGAGACAGGGCAAGCACCTTCATGAGTGTGTGTGGCAATGAATGTGACGACCGTTCACATTTTTCACTGACAGGCAGCTACGTCATAGCAGCTTTGGTAGCAGAGAAGCTTCCTGCCATCTTACAGACATTCCGAACTCCCCTGAGCGAGTTAATCCCAACCATCGAGGCCGCATTTGAAAACGATCGCCGGTTCAGCAGCTTGAGCATTCCTTTTGTGGAGCTCACAGGCTTTCAGGACAATCAAATTTGGGAGTGGCTGTTCCCTGAAGGGACGCTCCCTCTGCCCTGACCGAGTCTGTAAGATTCATTGGCAAGCAATATGCTACAGATAGCGGACAAACAAACTTCATGGACTGCGTGATAGACATTGACTGATTATGGATAGAGCAAATTGGAAGCGTTCAATATATCCTTTGGGTCTGGGAATGGCGCTGATTTCCTCGGCCTGGACCACTCGAGCCCAAGATACACTTCTCGATTCTCTTTCTTTACAACCCAGTGCCTGGGCTCCAAGCAAAATAAGCGACACACCCGTTCAATTTCAGTTGCGCTATTACATGGACGCAGCTGGCTGGAACGGCAGGCCAATTGGGCTATGGTCAGACGGTACCACCATGTACGTGACAGACTGGCTTTTCAGCAAATTATTTGCTTACAACATTGCGGGTCCCAGGGATTACGCCGGTGATATTAATTCACTAGCACCGGCAGGCAACCGCACGACAAGGGGTGTCTGGTCGGACGGAACCATCATCTGGGTATGCGATGATTTTGAGGATCGCATATTCGCCTACAAACTGCAGTCAGGCGAACGTCAGGAAGACCGCGAATTCGATACCTTGGCAGCAGCAGGAAATGATACCCCAGCAGGTCTGTGGTCTGATGGAAGCACAATGTGGGTAACGGACGACAAGGATGAGAAGATTTACGCTTACGACTTGGTCACCACCTTCCGCAAACCGCAACTCGATTTCAGTTCCCTTTCGGCTGCTGGAAACCATAACCCACGCGACCTCTGGTCCAATGGAACTACTTTATGGGTTGCAGATACAGGCGACTGGTCTGCCTGGGGAGGTTGGGTTCACGGGAAAGTCTTTGCCTACGACATGGATACAAGGCAGCGCGATGCGGCCAAAGATTTTGACTTTCAGTCTCTTCGTGAGGTAGGCGCAACAAGCCCAGCGGGACTTTGGTCGAATGGATCAACCCTTTATGTATCGGATTGGAGAAATCACAGGATGTTTTCCACCCCCATTGGTGAAGCAAGTCCGCTGGAGCCCACAACAGAGGACTTTTCACGCAGTCCTGAAGGTGATTTTGCAAAAATGGCAGAGCAAGGCAACATGCATCCTTCAGGTATTTGGTCGAATGGAACGACGCAGTGGATTGCTGATATGGCGGATGACATGATCTATGCTTACGATATTGCCACGGGGCTTCGAGCGGAAAACCTTGATTTCGAGACGCAGACCCTGCAAGGAGCGGGGAATGGCAGTCCAACAGGCCTCTGGTCCAATGGCTTCACGCTTTATGTCACCGATGATGTCGATGATAAAATTTACGCCTATGACTTGAATGTTCAGATCAACGTCAAATCGAGAGAAATCAATACCCTTGGCGAAGCAGGCAACCAATGGCCACGAGGGTTGTGGTCCAACGGAACGACCATGTGGGTCGCTGACTGGGAAGACGACAAACTTTATGCTTACGACTTGAAAAGCGGAGGCCATACCCCGGCCAAAGACATCGAAACGCTCAAAGCAGCTGGAAACGAAGATCCATCATCGATTTGGTCGGACGGCACCCTCATCTGGGTCGCGGATTGGGAGGATGATAAGGTCTATGCCTACGATTTGAACTCAAAGGAACGAGTGCCCGAAAGAGATTTTGACAGCTTACGTCAGACAGGCAATCTAAGCCCTTCCGGAATGTGGTCTGACGGTCATAGCCTGTGGATCACCGATTTTGCAGATGCACAAGTATATGCCTATCGGCTTTCGAAGAAGCTTCCCTCTGGAATACGCTCCATCAGGCGGAATGATGCAGCAGAAATCGTGATCGACTTCATCGGAATCCTCAAATCTTCCACGACATTGGATGGTGATTTTCTACCTGTTGAAAATGCTGTTTCACCCTTTATCGTCACCCCCAGCAGACAAGCATCCTTCTTCGTCGCTGAATGATGACGCATGCCTGGGGCGTGACATTCTCGTGACGAAAAATATTCTTTTAGCTGACAAACTGGAAATGAACAATGTTTGATTGCTTTCCAGATTTAAGAAAAAGGAACTGATAAAAGTTTAGGACTAAAACAGCCGTTTCCGCCATATCAATTGAAGAATCTGCTTCTTAACACTCACATCCCTGATTCAAAAACCCAATGATTTGGGCTGTGTTTTCAGCACTTCTTCAATATTGGATTTGGTGACAACGAGAGGAGCTCCCGTTGTTTTATCATCAATCAGAGCAGCCAGAATTTTTCCATTTTCAAACTGTTCTCTTACCTGAGACCGCCCCCCAAGGATACGAAAATCTGGCCTCAGGAAAGCAAATTTGGCGGGATGAGCTTTCTTCCATACGTTGAGCTTTTTGTGTCCAGCAGGTAAACCTATCAGGCTTACTAAAATCGGATGATCCGGATTCGCTTCAGCAAGTGAATCGAATGAGGACGCTTCAACAAGGAAACTGAGCGGTGTCGAACTATTGGGTGGGATATATACCGCGTTGGGATTTTGCTGATAATCGGCGCTGATTTCAGGATACACTTTTTCAATTTGAGTTCCTTCCGGAAAACCCGATTGCAACCCCGCAAAACCCGCTGCATCGTGATCTTTGATTCGGTCCGAGGCATCAGGGCGCAAGACAAAAGGATTGGAAATCACCAGAACATGCTCGCCAGGCTGTTCCTTTGAAATGAAGTCGGCCAACATACGCAGACCATTCTGCTTGGAATCAAGATGCTGTGCGTATTGACTTGGGGTACGAAAAATAAAAAACAAGACAACGATCACCATCAGGCCAAAGATAGCAGCGATGGCTTGCGTTTTCTTTAGCTTCATGGGAAGTAAGGCTCTCGCACATCTTCACCATACTCGGCATCGAAGCCAAGTGCTTCAAGTCTGCCTTGTCGCATGCCCTCGGTGTGTCCGTCAAAGAACCAGCCATTGGCAGCATTATTGTGACGTGCATGAATTTCTTTCTCAACACTGAGGCGAAAAGTATGGAACTGTTCAGCACCTACCCCCATGCGTCCCTGACTTGTGGTATCTGCCATGTGAACGTAGTCGGAAGGTTGACGAATGTTGTCTACTTTCAGAATATTGTTAAATTCACCTGTGGTGAATTCTACAGGTGGATCAATCCTGATACCGTAAATCCGAAACCAGTTGGTGAAAAATTTAGGATCGTAGGATGGACATAAAAACAGCTCTTCCGTGCCGAGGCTTTGATTCGTGAAGAGCACACCGCCCCATGCGTAGGAAGGATCCAGAGGATCGTGCAACTGAAACTTACCGTCGAAATCCTCTGCGTACATGATGGTGGACAATCCCAACTGGCGTAAGTTATTGATACACTTGATGGACTTGGCCTTCTCTTTGGCTTTTGACAAAGCGGGAAGAAGCATTCCTGCCAGAATGGCGATGATCGCGATAACCACCAGCAGTTCAATCAAGGTGAAACCCGGCTTTCGCGTGGCCAACCGAGAGTTGCGAGTGCTGTTTAGGGTGGATAATTCAAACATAATTGGGTTAGGAAACATGAATTGTCAAAATTTGACTGTCAATGTTGTTTTTGGCATTCCAAGACGATAAGCAAGCTGCAGAACTGGGGTCGGCACCCTCCGCAAATAGCACAAATCAGGCCAAATATTTTACATCTGAAAAATCACTTACTTGACGAATCCCATCAAACTGAGATACCTCCTTGTGCTTAATGTTGTTTAATTCCGACACATTTTTATGGTTTCTGCTGGCGTTCACACTTCTTTATTTTGTGACGAGACAAAACCTTTCACGCAGAAACTGGCTGATTCTTGTGGCTAGCTATTGTTTTTACGGCTGGTGGGATTGGCGCTTCCTGTTTCTACTGCTCGGCTCCAGCCTGATTGATTTCTACGTGGGGCTGGCTCTAAAGAAGAACGCGGAAGCAAAAATTCAAAAACGACTGGTCACCCTGAGTCTGGGAGCCAATCTGGGTGCGCTGGGTATTTTCAAGTATTTTGATTTCTTTTCAGAATCGCTGCAGACCATCTTGACCACGCTTGGAATGGAAGTCAGCACGCCCATGCTGCATGTCATCCTTCCTGTGGGTATTTCATTTTACACATTTCAAAGCCTCAGCTACACGCTCGATATTTATCGCAAAAAACTGGAACCTACCAATAATCTGACCGCATTCCTGGCTTACGTCGCATTTTTCCCACAGCTCGTGGCAGGTCCAATTGAGCGAGCAAGCAACCTGCTCCCCCAATTCTTGACAACACGCAAGGTGACTCAGCAAAGCATGGAAATGGGCATTTGGCTGATAATCTGGGGCTTGTTCAAAAAAGTCGTACTCGCAGACAATTTTGGAGCACTGTCAGACATGGTATACGAGGATCAAGATGCAGAGGGTGCGATTGTCTACTTTGGCACCATCGCATTTGGCTTTCAGATCTATTGTGATTTCTCAGGCTATTCAGACGTCGCACGTGGTTTGGCCTACATGATGGGATTCAATCTCATGGTCAACTTCAACCTCCCCTACTTTGCAACGTCTCCGAGTGATTTCTGGAGACGCTGGCATATCAGCCTGTCGACCTGGTTTCGCGATTATCTATATATTCCATTGGGAGGCAATCGCGGCGGGAGCTCGGCCATGATGCGAAACCTTTTAATTACCATGCTGGTCGCAGGCCTGTGGCACGGCGCTGGCTGGAATTTCGTTCTGTGGGGGCTCTGGCATGGCATGATGCTTTGCCTTTTCCCAAGCATCCCACTTCCTCGACGCATGCAACCCTTGCTGGGGTGGTTCCTGACGATGATTATCATTTTCTATGGATGGTTGCTTTTCCGCGCACAATCGATGGATCACATCATGGCATTGACAACTTCTCTCTTTACTTGGTCATTCCCTCTATGGATTGGTAGTTATATTTTGAATCTGGCCGTTTTCATGTCTCCGCTTTTGGCAATGCAAATATGGCAACACCGAACAAATACTATTTTCCCGATGCTGCCGCACAACCGTATGATCAAGTCAGCCTTGATGGCGATCTGCGTGATCATGACAACAGTGTTTTGGAATACCAAAGGGACTCCTTTTATTTACTTTCAATTTTGACCTGAATCATGGCCAGAAACAGTCATACATACGATTTCGATTTCAAGTGGTTTGCGAGCCATTTGGGGTTGCTTTTGCTGCTCATTGCAATGATTGCGGGCATGCTGCATGTGTGCGCGCCTTTTCTCCCAGCTCCACGAGCCACTTGGGACATGGATCGAACCATCATGGCAACAAAAGCTGATTTGGCCCTGAAAGATGAGGGTGCAGACATAGTGCTCATTGGAGATTCCTCCTGCCTGATGAACATCGACGCCTCTCAGCTTGGAGAACTGACAGGTAAAAAAATAGTCAACCTGGGGACAGTCAGTTTCCTGGACATGAAGATCTTTTCAGAACTCCTGGATCGATATCTGAAAACACAGACAAAGATGCCTTCAGAAATCGTGTTAATGGTTCACCCTGATTTTCTCAGACGATCATCACCATCCAGATCACATGTAAATTGGATCCATGACTACATGGCAGGAAAAGATCACGCTACCAACGGTAAATCATGGACTTCGGCAGAATATCTTTTCGGAGTCCATGTCATAAAAGGACGACTCCTTGCCTGGTTGCCACGTCCATTATCAGGCGCATTTGGCTCCTATTTTGGTTTTACCAGCAATTTGGAAACATACATGCGGGAACACCAGGGCTCAGCAGTGGACCCTCGAAGCATCAAGGCCTCTGACCTTAGAGGCAGCAAGGAATACCGGGTCTCTACAGCCAACCTGCGGAATGCAGAGGCGTTCACGAACGTCATGCCAGAAGATGTGCAGCTCACGGTCGCCTTGTCCCCCACTCCCGCCAGTTTCGCAGATGAAGATCTTACCACCAAATTCGCATCCATACTTCAGGAATGGAAAACTGCCCTCAGTGCAGATGACATACTGGATTCGCTACCCCTCGCATTGGAAGATGCTCAATTCGCAAATAAAACACACCTTACTCCTGAAGCATCTCAGGCCTATACCCTTAAGCTGAGCAGCCTGTTGAAGCCCTGACGATCGCCTCCAGCTATGGCATTCACACCATGGAAGGCTCATTTCATCCAAAAACCATTTTAAAAGGAATCTGGCCAATATTCTGACAGAAAATGTTAGATTAAAACCTGATCACGAACGAAAACAGGTCGCAATTTCAAACCCTCCATCATCGCCTCAAGGATTGCCAAAACTGCTTGAAAATGTCTTGAGGATCAAAATCTGAAGACGCCCACTCCAGCAGTACAAGAAAAGCACCCACTTTGACGACTCGGCTTGGAGAAGATCGCTCCATGTTACCTCAATCATCCTGCTTGAATAAGCAAACCCAGCGGTGCATAGTGACATTCATCACAGAGTCTGGTTGAATTACTGGAGTCTCATTACGTAATCATGCTCATGCCCATGAAACATTTAATCACTTATCCTCTTGGGAGGTCACACATTACACCGCCTTCTTACCACACATGGCTGCTAGCCATAACCTCTCTTTTGCTTGCGTGTGGCCAGAGTCAAGCCGAACCCATATCTTTCGCACGCCAAATTCGTCCACTGCTATCTGATGCCTGTTTCCAATGTCATGGTCCGGATGCTCAGGAACGCAAAGCAGACTTGCGACTGGATCAGGAGCATACCGCCAAATCGCGTGATGGTGATTACTGGGTGATCAAGGAAAGTGATCCTGATGGAAGCGATTTGGTTGCCCGCATCTTTGCGAGCGATTCCGACGATGTGATGCCACCTCCAGATTCTGGAAAATCTCTGAATGATGATGAGAAAAAGTTGATTCGCGAGTGGATCAAGCAAGGCGCCCCATGGGAAACGCATTGGTCCTTTGAGCCGGCTCGAAGACCTGATATCCCAACCGTGAAGGATACAGATTGGCCGAATAATGCGATCGATTTCTTCATTTTAAGCAAATTGGAAGCAAATGGAATGCGTCCTTCAAAAGAAGCCGATCCACAAACATTGATGCGTCGCTTACATCTTGATGTCACCGGGCTGCCACCAGGCGTGGATACTGTCCGTCAGTTCGCAGAGTCAGAGAACCCACTGGATTATCAGCAAACGGTGGATTCATTGATAGCCGATGAGGGTTTTGGTGAACGCCTTTCTGTTCACTGGCTGGACCTGGTCCGATATGCGGACACGGTGGGCTATCACGGAGACCAGCCTTACAGTGTTTGGCCATATCGCGATTACGTGATCAATGCATTTAATGGAAACATGCCTTTTGATCAGTTCACACTGGAACAAATCGCAGGGGACCTTGTACCGAACCCGACAAGATCCCAGAAGGTAGCCTCCGGATTTAATCGCCTTCATATGATCACCGCGGAAGGCGGGGCACAGGACAATGAATATTTGGCCAAATACGCCGCTGACAGAGTGCGAGCTACGTCCGGGGTTTGGCTGGGAGCCACCATGGGATGCGCGGAGTGTCACGATCACAAGTTTGACCCTTACACCATGAAAGACTTTTACAGCATGGCGGCTTTCTTTGGTGACCTGAAAGAAAAGGGGTTCTATGGAGGATCAGGATGGGGCCCCAAAATGCCCCTTCCATCGCCACAACAGGAAAACGAACAAAAACAACTCAAGGAAACTGTTGAGAGCTTGGAAAAAGTATTGGTCACTTCGACTGAGGAGCTGGTCAATGCTCAATTGGACTGGGAAAAGCAATTGATGGATCTGGAACTTGCTGGACAGTTAAGCTGGCACCCACTCTCTGCAAAGACGATCCATTCGGTCAACGGAACCGAATTTATTCAACAATCTAACGGAGCGATCCTGACACGCGGCCCCAAGCCAGATAAAGAGAATTTCGAAATCGAAATCCCAATCAAGGCTACCCGAAGAATAACGGGGATTCGACTTGAAGCACTGACACACCCTTCCATGGACGAAAACTCTCTCTCGAGGGGAGGCGGCAATTTTGTTCTGAGCGAGTTCGAATTGGTGATCAAGAACGAGGACGGTGAAACACCCGTCAAACTTGAGAGTGCGCAGGCAGATTTCGCCCAGAGAAGTTTCGAAGCGTCAAAAGCAATAGACGGCAAAGACGAAACAGGTTGGGCCGTGGACGGAAAAAACAAGAAGGAGACCCGCCAACTTTTAATCACCCTCCAGGAACCGCTCTTGTTTGACCGTGATGCCACACTGGTAGCCCGCCTGGAGCACCAGAGCAAACATGAAAAAAATGTCATAGGACGGTTTCGATTGAGCACCACTTCGGTGCCCAATCCAGTTCTTTCGGAAACGGGAATTCCTGATGATGTTTACCGGTTGGTTTCCGTTCCATGGGAAGAGAGGTCTACTCAAGAAACGGCAGAACTTGCGGACTATTTTTACGGACGATCCCCGATCCTTGAGCCTGCCAGGCTTCAGTTAGCTGCGGCCAAATCCCGCATTCAGAAATTGGAAAAGGATATCCCGACCATGCTTGTTTCCTTGTCCGTCGAGCCGCGTCCCATGCGGATTCTTCCACGCGGTAACTGGATGGACGATTCCGGTCCAGTTGTGAACCCAGCAATTCCGGGTTTCATGGATTATGACAAGCTCAACTCCAGCCAGGAACGCCTTTCCAGATTGGATCTGGCCAACTGGCTCGTATCAGAACAAAATCCTTTGACAGCTCGAAACTTCGTAAATCATCTGTGGAAATTGTATTTTGGTTATGGCCTTGCGCGCGTCATGGAAGACTCGGGATCACAAGGCACACCACCCACTCATCCCGAACTGATGGATTGGCTGGCTTCCGAATTTGTCCGCAGTGGATGGGACATCAAGCACATGGTTCGATTGATCGTTAACTCGCAAACCTATCGTCAAACATCTACTCCGAGCAAAACATTGGCGACCATGGATCCATACAATCAACTTTTCGCACGTCAGACCCGTTACCGATTGGATGCAGAGATGATCCGTGACCAGGCACTCGACATCAGCGGCCTTTTAGTCAGACAGATTGGTGGCCCAAGCGTCAGGCCTTATCAACCCTCAGGATATTACTCACAACTCAATTTCCCGAAGCGAACCTACAAGCATGACAAAGGTAACAGTCAATATCGACGAGGGCTTTACACTCACTGGCAGCGCACCTTTTTACATCCAATGCTCAAGGCTTTTGATGCTCCAACACGTGAGGAGTGCACCGCACAACGGCCACGATCAAACACGCCCTTACAATCATTGAATCTTTTAAATGACCCTTCCTTCGTAGAGGCGGCGAGAACTTTCGCAGCAGGGATTTTAAGTTCCCCTGCAAAAGCAGATCATCAACGTATTCGATCAGCTTTCGAATCGGTTGTTCTGCGTCAGCCCACGCATCGTGAGTTGATGATATTGGAGCAATTACTCATTGAAACTCGAGAAGGATATTCGGGCGAGCCTGAGCGTGGTCTGGAACTGGTCAAGGTAGGCCTGAATCAAGCAGGGAAACAGTGCCCACCTGCCGAGCTTGGGGCTTGGACAGCTGTGACACGCGCTTTGTTCAACCTGCACGAAACCATCACGAGATATTAAACACCCAGCATCATTTCCATCTTATGAATCCTCTCAATCTGGCTATTCAACGACGCAGTTTTCTCAGCCGATCCACGGTTGGCATCGGTTCACTTGCACTCAATCAATATCTAAGGCCCTGGGAAACTTATGGAGAATCGACTACCAACCCCAGCGCACCATCATGGTCCGGAATCGTAGATCCTTTGCATTTCACACAAAAAGCCAAACGAGTCATCTACCTTTGTATGGCTGGGGGGCCTTCCCATCTTGAAACTCTGGACTACAAACCAAAGCTGGCAGATATGGATGGAAAACCCATGCCGGACTCGATTACCAGAGGACAACCTATCGCCCAGTTGCAAGGTCAGAAATTAAACTGTCTGGGTCCACAGCATCCTTTTGAAAAATTCGGACAATCTGGTCAGGAGATCTGCTCCCTCTTTCCCAAGATTGGAGAAGTTTCAGATGAATTGTGCATCATCAAATCTTTCCATACCGAACAAATCAACCATGATCCAGCACATACCTTCATCAACACAGGATCATCCGTATCAGGACGCCCCAGTATGGGCTCTTGGTTACTTTATGGTTTGGGCAATGAAACGGAAAACCTACCGGGTTTTGTGGTCTTGAGCTCAGTCGGAAAAGGCGGTCAGGCTCAACCTATTTCATCACGCCAGTGGCATAGCGGTTTTCTCCCAAGTAATTTCCAAGGGGTTCAGTTCAATGCCAGCGGGGACCCAGTTCATTACGTTTCTGCTCCTCCAGGAGTAAGAGACAGCGAACAACGGCGCCTGGTAAATGCCATTAACGCCCTGAATCTGGAGAAAGATGCGGTGGTGAATGACCCGGAGATTGCCACTCGTATCAGCCAATACGAAATGGCCTTTCGCATGCAAGCCAGCGTCCCTGAGCTGATGGAGCTTAAAGAAGAGCCTCAGCATATTTTGGACATGTATGGAGCAGAAGCAGGTGACGGGTCTTTTGCCTCTAATTGCCTTCTTGCGCGACGACTGGCAGAACGAGGTGTAAGGTTCATTCACCTTTACCACCGCGGATGGGATCATCACGGCAACATCAAAGGCAACATGCAGACAACTGCGAAAGAAGTAGATCAATCGACTGCTGCATTGATTACAGACCTCAAGCAACGTGGTATGTTGGACGACACGCTTGTCATCTGGGGCGGAGAGTTTGGTCGCACCCCAATGGCTCAGGGCAGCGGGCGCGATCACCATATTCGCGGATTTTCACTGTTCATGGCAGGCGGCGGTGTGCAAGGCGGTATTTCCTATGGTAATACGGATGATCTGGGATACAAAGCCGTGGACCGACCCTTTCATGTTCACGACTTACATGCCACGATGCTGCAACTTTTTGGTGTCGATCACAAGCGCCTGACTTACCGATTCCAAGGAAGAGACTATCGACTGACCGACATCGCAGGTAATGTAGTGCGGGATATCCTGGCCTGAGATTCCATTTTCACACCAGACAAAATCGCTGACAATCCACCATGCGCTGTTACTGGGATTTTTATGCTGCCGGCAAACTAATGTTTGGAGGTGGAGTCATTGATCAACTTGCTGCCGAGATTCAAAAAGAATCAAGAAGACGCCCTTTGATCATCACGGACAAAAACCTGGCAAATGCAGGTATCGTAGAGCGTGTTATCGCTGCAACAGGCGAAAAAGCAAATGACACCTGCGTGTTTCAGGAAAGCGAGGCTGAACCCTCTCTTGAAGTAGCAATGAAGGCTTTTCAGGTTGCTGAAGAATTCAAACCTGACACCGTCATCGGACTCGGAGGCGGAAGCAATATGGACTTGGCGAAGATGACTGCCCTGCTGCTTGCCCACGGAGGAGCTCCTGAAGATTATTTCGGATTCGACCAGATTCCGGGCCCGGTCACCCCGTTGGTGTGCATACCGACCACCTCGGGAACGGGAAGCGAGGTCTCACACGCAGCCGTGCTTACCGATACTGAAAGCGGCCTTAAAGTCAGCACACTCAGCAGGCACCTGCGTCCGTCTCTGGCAATCGTAGACCCGGAGCTCACGGTGACTTGCCCGCGCCATGTGACCGCTGAAAGCGGGATGGATGCTTTGACTCACGCGATTGAGGCCTTTACCGCCCGGCACCCGACAGATCTCTCCACTGCTGATGGCGAGGATTTACCCTACCCGGGCAAGAACCCAATGGCAGATGCTCTGGCGGAGAAAGCCATTCGACTCATCGGGCAAAACCTTGAACAAGCAGTTAAAAACCCGGATGACAAAGTAGCACGAGAACAAATGTCACTCGCTGCCACTTTGGCTGGTCTGGCTTTCTCAAATGGAGCTGTAGCGGTAGTGCATGCACTGGAATATCCGATGGGAGTTGAACTTCATTGCTCACACGGCCAGGGCAATGGGCTACTTTTGCCCTACGTGATGCGATTTAACAAACCAGCAAGGATCAAGGCATTTGCCCAAATTTCCGAGTTTCTTGGATGTCAGACCAAAGGCATGTCGCTGGAGGGAGCTGCTGATAAAGCCATTGAAAAGGTGGAATCAATCAAAAGGAACGTGGGCCTTCCAGAGAAAATTCGTGATATTGGTGGGAAACGCGAACAATTGTGCGCTTTCGCTGATAAATCGATTCAAATCAAGCGGCTGATGGACATCAACCCAGTTCAACCAAGCAGGGATGATCTTTTGAGTATTCTGGAATCAGCATTTTAGCACGCTGAAATGAACCTTCCCCCCAAAAAAAAGCTTTCGCACCTACACTCTGGCACCGAAAATGCTTTCCAAGGACAATGACTTCAGTGTCGCAAAAAAGTAGGTCAAAACTTGAAAAAAACAGAAAACTTTTTGGCCTAGTTCCGTGAGTAGTGTCAGGGAAAATGGTTTTTGTCATTGAATTATGTTACTTTTACGCGACAAAATGCGTCTCAGCCAGCTGTTTGTAGCTTAAGTTGCAGCTCTGAGTGGAACGACCCATCTGGAGATGGACAGTGGATATGGATGATTATCATGGGGCAGGACAATTTACAAAAGCAGCGTTATGAATTGAAATACGTGATACCGGAGCAGAAAGCTCTGGCGATACGGGATTTCCTGCGTTGTTATCTGGATGTGGACAATAATTGTCTAGGTCAACCAGATCTCTCCTACTCGGTCCACAGTCTATATCTCGATTCACCCGGAATGGCGCTTTATCACAGCACGATCAATGGTGATAAAAACCGTTTTAAATTACGTATTCGATTTTACAACGAGTGCGAGGACACACCCGTTTTTCTGGAAATCAAACGCCGGATGAATAACATCATCAGCAAAAAACGAGTTGGAATTCCACGATTAACTGCGCAATCGGTAATTTCAGGTCAAATTCCCTCGGCCGAAGAATTGGTTTCCGCGAACAGGAAAGTTTCCAATCAAGATTCAGTCGACTATATCACCCCCTCGCAGGAACAAGCACTTTACGAATTCTCTGAGCACGTCAATCAACTTCAGGCTCAGCCCGTCTCGCATGTGGCCTATCGCAGAGAAGCATGGATTTTACCAGACACCAATGCCGTTAGAGTCACTTTGGACAGGCAGGTGAGGTGCGAACCCGATCCGGATGCCAAGCTCAATACCGCCATGAATAATCCTACATTCGTTTTTGGAGATTGGGTCATTCTAGAACTGAAATTCACTGACCGCTTTCCCAACTGGTTCCGAGAATTGGTTGAAGTTTTCGATTTGACTCAATGCGGAGCAGCCAAGTATGTAGACGGGGTCACTCTTATGGGTGAAGATCAAGTAACCGATCTGGTCGCAAGTCACATGGACCTCAACCAGGGGAGTATTCTGGAGCAACAAGATCACCTGAAACGTCGAGAACAGGCAATCGCCGCTGCATTCTAAGCACATGGAATGGTTTCTCAACGCGGATTTCTCCACATCGCCTACGCCTTTGCATTTAACGGCTCTGGGCCTGCTCCTGTCATTTCTATGCGGTCATCTGGTGGCGTGGGTTTACATGATGACCCATACCGGATTGTCCTACTCCAGAACTTTTGTACAATCATTGATGATCATGCCTGTCATCGTGGCGCTTGTCATGATGGTGCTGTCCAACAATATCGTGTATGCCTTCGGGTTGATGGCAGTCTTCGCAATCGTTCGATTCAGAAATATCCTGAGGGACACTCTGGACACGACTTACATTCTCGGAGTCATTGTCATAGGTATGGGCTGCGGAACTTACAAATTCCTGACAGCAACAATCGGTTGCCTGTTGATTTGCGGGATTCTTATTTATGTCTGGTTGACCGGGTTCGGTAGTAGACAACGTTACGACATGATCCTGAATATGCATTGGTCAAGGGATTTGAATCAAATACCTGAATTAGACATCCTCTTGAGGCGCCATGCATTGCGCTATGTGTGCGCAAGCCAACGCACACACCAAACCCAAACCGGCACTGACCTTTCCTATCGATTGCTCTTGAGAAATCCGGATCGCATGCACGATCTTCTTGATGAACTGAAAGGGATTGAAGGGGCCTCACGGGTGACAGGCCTGAGATCCGAGGAGGAATCCGAGGTATGAAGAAGGACTCCTCCCAGCCTATTGGTGTTCCGGCTTGGAAGCGCTGGCTGGAATTCAGGCATCGGGTTTTGCCGGCAATTGTGTTTGTGGTGGCACTTTTGGCGGTGAGTACACTCTGGGACAGGCACCTTACCTCGCCTTCATTGATTGGTCAGGTTCAAACAACCAGATTGAATATACGCACCCCTTCCGGAGGGACCATCACCAATCTGACTGTCCAATTATTCCAACAGATCCAGAAAGGCGACACCATTGCAAAACTGGATCCGGGGGATCCATTGACGACGCTGGGAAGTCAGGCAGATCTTTTGCTGGCGAAAAAAGAGCTGTTACAACTCATGAATTTGACGACTGCTGCAAGCGCATTTGATATACAGCGAAATGTGCTGGACAAGGAACGCCTCAGAACAGAATTAATGCAGCAGAAGGTAGCCTTGGCTTCAGCAGAGGTCAGCCTTCAAAATCTTGAGAATGAGTGGTATCGTGCCAAGGATTTACATGATCAGGAGCTTTTGTCCGATAGCCTCTACGACCTGGCTGAAAAAAATTATTTGGCTGCTCGTGCTGAGGTAGAGGAAAGAAACATTCTCATTAAGGATCTGGGAAAGACCATTCAGAGTATCGAGAAATTGATTGCCTCCAGTCAGGAAATTGAGGAAGTCAAGCTGGACATTGATCGAACAACATTGCAGCGATCCATCGCCAAATTGGAGCAGGAGTGGGTCATCAGGGCACCTGCAACAGGTACTGTGACAGCCATTCAAAAACGCAATGGTGAAATGGTCAACTCATCCGAATCGATCATCACACTCACCCAGACCCAATCGGACATGGTGATCGCTTATTTGCCGCAGGGATCCGAGATCCCGGTTCTGGTAGGACAAAGTGTCAATATCAAAACCCGCACCCAATCAGTTCGGGAATGCCAGGCAACGATTGTGCGAGTGGGCACCAGCTACGAAGTGATGCCAGACATGCTATCACAACTACAGCTTTACAAACTTGGAGGAATCGGGGTTCCCCTGATGGTAAAACTTCCCCCGGATTTCCATTGCCTTCCCGGTGAAATGGTCAACATCACATTGGATGTACCTCAAACAGCAAAAGAACAAAATAATCTGGCTGTTCGTTGAATCGGACAGCATCCACGCCCCATGGCACGTATAAGAGCCCTTCCTCCCCAGTATACCAAACGCTTTCATCCTGAGGATTATTTCAAGCCCCTGAAGTGGGAGAATGTATTCGCAGTCAAGCATCCCGTAGAAATTGAATTAGGGGCAGGAGACGGCTCTTTTTTGATCAAATATGCATCGAAATATCCGGAAATCAATCTACTGGGCATCGAGAGACTCCTCGGGCGTATCAGAAAGATTGATCGTGACACACATCGGGCAGGTGTAGGAAATATTCAATTATTCAGAATCGAGGCCGGGTATTTCTTGAAATACCTGGCACCCGGTCGATCCATTCGAGCCGTTCACGTCTACTTCCCCGATCCATGGCCTAAAATACGCCATCACAAAAAACGGCTCATCAATGAAGATTTTGTCAAAAAATGCGCAGGAATTCTCGAACCCGGGGGAATGGTTCACCTGCGAACAGATCATCCACATTACTTTGATCAAATGCTAGATGTCTTCGGTCGAAATGAATGTTTCGAGAAATCAATTCCCTCTGAATCGTTAACCGCCATTAAGACTGACTTTGAAAACCACTTCAATGATCAAGGCATTCAGACACAATACGCCTCTTACCAACTTCAGAAATAGTCGAACATAGCACAAACTAATTAGGGCATCCACGGGATTGTCAGGTTGGTTCGCTTCAATTAATGTGACGTGACATGAGTAAAAAACTGGTAGTATTGGATGGTCACACACTGAATCCTGGCGATTTGGATTGGGAACCCCTGAAAGCATTGGTAGATGAGTGCGACATTTTTGAGCGAAGTGACATCACGGAAATAGTGGATCGATCCCAGGGGGCAGAAATAGTCCTGACCAACAAAACACCCCTATCTGTTGATACATTGGTCAAACTGCCCGACCTGAAATATATCGGTGTCCTGGCCACTGGCTACAACATCGTGGACACCAACACCGCAAAGAGCAGAGGTATCCCTGTCACCAACATTCCAAGCTACGGCACCAGATCGGTCGCCCAAATGACGCTCGCATTGCTTTTGGAATTAACCCAGCGAGTCGGTGCCCATTCTGATGCAGTTCAAAATGGGGATTGGGTGAATTGCCCCGATTTTTGTTTCTGGAGGCATCCGTTGGTCGAATTGGACGGACTGACCATGGGTATTGTTGGTTTTGGGCGGATAGGACAGCAGGTCGCTGAATTGGCACGCGCTTTTGGTATGAAAATCTTGGCAACCCAGCGTGCATCTACGAACGCTAACAAGCATTCTGATGTGACCTTTGTTTCTTTGGAGGAACTTCTGCAACAATCCGATGTTGTGAGTTTGCACTGCCCCCTGACACCTGAGACTCAGTTTCTGATGGATGGAAATCGTTTATCACAAATGAAATCAAATGCATTTCTGCTGAACACCAGCAGAGGCCCTTTGGTGGATGAACGAGCTCTGGCTGATGCGCTTATGTCAGGACAAATTGCCGGAGCAGGCATAGACGTAGTGGAAATTGAACCTCCACGCTCGGAAAGCCTGCTTTATCAGGCCCCCAACTGCTACATCACGCCCCATATTGCCTGGGCAACCAAAGAGGCACGTACGCGTCTTCTGAACACGGCAGTCGAAAACGTGAAGTGCTACCTCACAGGAAAACCGCAAAATGTGGTCAATACATAATCATATGCGCAATCTTTGGAGTGAAGGTCTTTCGCTCAACAATGGCAAGACTGATTAGGAATGAATCCAGGATCACAATTTAGACAGGACTTGAAAAAAGAGCCCAGTCTCTGGATCTTGAAACCGAACTTGAGAACAAGAAAAGCTGCGAAGTCCTTGTTGAGTTGAAGGTATTACCTAATTTGGAAAAGGCCGATATTTTTAATTTATTTGAAGTTTTCTCGAGCAAAAGATACGCATGGTAGGTGCTTTCAGTTCTTATTCGGAAAATGCGATCGAATTCAGTCCACAGTTATTTCCGCTGTCATCTTGCATCAACACTCCCATCTGTTCACTTATTAAGGACAAAGAAGCTCGATTCCCTTGTCAGGAGAGGTTAGTTATGTTGGAAATACTTCTGATCAAGTAGCAATCCTGATCAATTGTAAGTGAAATAGACAATTATCTTCTGACTTACCTCATCAGAGAAAAGTAATTAGAAAGCCATCCGATGTTTCGTTTGATTTGGATTTTTATTGGATTGGCCGTTTTATTTTCGATTCCATTCCTCATCTGGGGAACTCATTGGGATTGGTCCTCTCAGGATGCGATCAAGTGGCTCAAGCAATACGGCAGATGGGGATGGCTGGTTGCTCTGGTTTTATTTATGGGAGACTTGTTTTTGCCCATTCCATCCACAGCAGTGATGTCCAGCCTGGGCCTCCTCTACGGCCCTGTTTGGGGAGGCTTGATTGGAGGCATTGGCTCAGTTGGCTCAGGAATCATTGCTTATGGATCGTGCCGGCTATTTGGAGAAAGTGCCGTCGAAAAATTGCTTGGCAAAAAAGATCAGGAAAAAGGAAAACTGCTCTTCATGAGGTATGGGGGCTGGATGGTTGCTTTATCCCGCTGGCTTCCCTTGCTGCCCGAGGCGGTATCGTGCATGGCTGGTTTCCTGAGAATGCCATGGCGCACATTTGTGATGGCACTCGTGTGTGGAGCCCTGCCGATGGCATTTACGTTTGCGATGGTCGGGCACATGGGGTCGGATCACCCTGCTATTTCGATGATACTGAGCGCAATCGCACCACCCTTGCTTTGGTGGTCGATTGGCAAGAAAATGATGACATCTCCCGAGAAACGAAAACGCTAACGCAAGCGATAGACAATGCGTGCTTTGTTGAGGTCATAGGGGGACATCTCAATTTTGACGCGGTCTCCAATCGTCAAGCGGATGAACCGCTTACGCATCTTACCTGAGATGTGAGCCAAGACAACGTGCTTGTTTGCAAGTTCCACCCTAAACATGGTGCCGGCCAATACAGCCTTCACTGTGCCTTCCAATTCTATATGTTCTTCCATCCGTAATCGATTTGTGCTCTTCTTTGATAATAACTTAGGTGGAATAGCATGTGCGCATTCACAAGGAAATCAAGTGTATTCGCGTTTCAAATGATTTTTCATGACTCAATGTTTGCCTGACTGATACCAATCGCTTGACAATTGTTGATTATGGGACGACTACCAGAATGGATCACCAACAAAAAACGTGTCCTTGTTGACTCCTTTATTGAGTTGAAGGGAGGCAAAGCCCCCCTGAAGTTCAATAAACACGGATCTGCAAAACGCTACATTCTGCGTATCCATCCTGATGGATACATTCAGGTGACCCTGCCACCTCGGGGTAATCGCAAGGACGCTTTGGTATTCGTTGAAAAAAATAAAATCTGGCTGGAAAACCAATGGAAAACCAGAGAACAAAAACTTCAGGAAAGACAGAAAGCGGACCGTGAACGTCCCTCTATCCATTACCGCGGTAAGCTTGAACCGGTGAGCGTTATTTCAGCTGATGGAAAAACTCATGTCTCTTTTGCAGATCGATGTTTACCCATTGATCTGCGGCGGATGAACCTGAAACAATGGCTGGAACATTGGCTGAGATATCAGGCCTCAGCAGAACTACCGGATCGAGTCGGCTTTTTTGCCAGGCAACACGGTTTCCAATTCAATCACATCACTATTCGTGACCAACGAACTCGCTGGGGCTCCTGTTCATCAAACCGCACTATCTCACTCAACTGGAGGCTAATCCAAATTCCACCGGAACATTGCGATTATATTATCCTCCATGAGTTAAATCATCTCGAACACATGAATCATTCGATTCATTTCTGGAAAAGCCTGGAGGCTCTCTGCCCCTTGTTTCGAAAATCGGAGGCCTGGTTGAAGGTCAACGGAAAATACTTGAGAGATTAATTCCTGCTAAAGTGATAGCCAAGGAGCCGGGACCATGAAAGCGTGCTGCTCCAGCAAACCCCAGGTGCCATGCCATGTCAGGAATTGAGTGAAGAAAACCATGATTCCATAAACCAATCCAATGACCATGATTCCTGAGCGACAGATCCATCGCCACACAAAATGGGTTCGATCCGTCTTCCGAATGGAACGATGCATCGCCCAGCCACAGATCAAGCGCGCAGGGAAGATGAAGACAACGAAAAACAAGCTGGGCAGCCAGGCAAGTTCTCTTGGTGCCAGTTCGATTTTCAGCAAATAAAGTGGAATCGAAAACAAGAGCGTCACAAGCAATCCAAAAGCGAATGCAAAGGGCGCATGTTGAAAGCGATTGCGAACTTTTCGAATATCAAAAAGGTTACGCCAGTGAGGTTCCCTCACATATTGCACTTGTAAAAATGGAAGATAAACGGCTACGAAAGCTAGCATGAACCCTCCCGATAGAGAGAGGAGTATCCCGGGATCTTTTGAAAGGGTATTGGCCATGAAAATTACCCAGACGGGTAAGATCAACCAAGTTAACGCACCAATAAATCCTGCTAACCCCACTTTGAAACATGTAAATATGGCTTCTCCATCGATCAAAGTGCTCCATTGTATTTCCGGCAATTCACGGCACAAAGGATCACGCAACCATAGGATGAATCTCAAAGGGGCAGGCCAAATAAAATGCCGGAGCCGCCCTCCTCTGGCCAAAGCCCACAAGATATGCCCGACAGTTATTAACAGCAGCAATAGTAATCCCATTTGAATTCGCTGAGGGATGATCCGGCCCGGTGAAATCAAAGCCGCATCACCAGCCAAATCAATCCCCAAACGAATCGGCCAACAACAAAACCATATCCCCAAAATAATTCCTCCAAAAAACGATGCCTCGCGAAAGCCAATGAATCCGTCTCTCAATCGACCAGATTCAGCCACCTTACCGGAAGCTTTCATGAGGTATCCCAGACTGATGAGATTCAACACCGGGAAGACGGCCAGAATTGACAGAAGCAATGCCATGGTGATCCCACCAAAACACGTTTGAAGAAAACGGCACACCCCCGAGAATCCCTTGGCAAACAGAGAGAAAGGTGCTTTGGATTTTGACAAAACTTCAGCTTCTGACAACTGAAATGAAATGGGCGAGGTTGGATTCAATGGAATGATTCTTGTTGTTTTGCTGATTTTCTGGAACGTTGTTAATGCTCAGAATATATTATGCAGCATGGATAAAGAAAGTTTCATAATGAATCACATTCGTGACTGCAGCATGACCAGGAATATCCACCCAAACAAGGCATGACTCGATTAACTTTCATTTCCTTGTGGCTACTCACGACGGTGAGCCTTGTTCTGTTTTGGCTCTATCAGGACAAACCATATCCGCCTTCAGCACCGAAGTTCGAGAACACGACCAATACTGGCAAAACGCATGACAAACAGTCCACGTCTTCTCTGACCCAATCATTGGAAAGAAACCTCATCCAGAATCGAGCCTCGGATCTCGAAATACTCCGACGTCTTTCCATGGCTTTGACGGGAACAATTCCTTCTGTGGAATGGATACGCGACTATGAAGCGTGGCCAGAGGATCAGCGCATTAGCTTGGCTCTTGAAAGGATATTTGGTGACCGACGCAGCAGCGACTACCTGGCTGAGAGATTTGCGCGTGCATTCGTGGGTGTTGAGAATGGTCCTTTCTTGGTTTATCGCAGACGTCGAATGGTGGATGACTTGAGTGAAATGATTCATGCCAACCGCCCCTACGATCAAATAGTTAAAAAGCTCATCACTGCTAAGGGGATTTGGACATCCAAACCGGAGGTCAATTTCCTGACAGCAACAATTGATCCTAACAACGACAAGGAAGGTCCAGACGAAATCAAACTGGCGGCTCGAGTCTCAAGAGCTTTTCTGGGTATTCGAATCGATTGTGTTCAATGTCATGACGATATGTTTGGAGATCGTTGGAAGCAAAAGGATTTCCATCAAATGGCATCCTTTTTTTCAGGCGCAGAAATGTCGTTGACCGGCTTAATTGAATCAGAAAAACCCTACAAATACCGATATAAGAGACAGCCTGCACCGGCACTTGTCCCTCCACAAGTGCCTTTCAATGAATCCTTGCTACCAGCAGAAGGTTCCTTGAGAGAACGCCTGGCGGCATGGGTCACTCATCCAGAAAACAAACCCTTTGCAAGAGCCTTGGTCAACCGTGTTTGGGCCATGATGTTTAACAAACCATTGGTGAACCCGGTGGATTCAATTCCAGTTGAGGGACCTTTCCCTGAAGCCTTGGAGTCATTGGCCAATGAAGCCATTGCCTCCGGTTTTGATTTACGGCATTTGATTACCATGATTGCCAACAGCAGCCGCTTTCAGATCACCAGTAGAACATTGGATCAAAGTGAGACTCCGCCATTTCCAATGACAAGACTCAGACCAGAGCAAGTCGCGGGTAGTATCATTCAATCAGCCTCACTCGAAACGGTCGATGCCGACTCACACATATTGTCTCGAGTGATCCGCATCCTTCAACAAGGTGAATTTATCAAACGTTATGGGGATGCTGGTGAAGATGAATTTGTAGGGACCGGCGGTACCATCCCGCAAAGATTAACCGTCATGAACGGCAAACTCGTTGAGGAAAGAACCGAAGAAAACCTGGTCATGAATGCAGCCACGCGCATCGGCGCGCTCGCTCCGAATGATTCGGTAGCAGTCGAGATGGCGTATCTGGCGACTCTGACCCGACGCCCCACCGAAAGTGAAACGCAATATTTCATCAATCGATTTCGGGGAAAGAAAAAGAAAAAACGAGCCACAGAAATGCAGGATTTATTCTGGTCACTGATTAATTCCACGGAATTCGCCTGGAACCATTGAATCATATGAAACGCCCGTCACTCCATCACTGCGCCTCGACAACAAGCAACCGCCGACAATTCCTGAAGACGACAACTGCTGCAGGTATGGCATGGATGAACCCTCTTGCCCAACAGCTGGCGCGTTGCGCTGAAAACGATGTCTCTGAGACAAGAGGCAAGGCGATCATCCTTTTATGGATGGCTGGGGGGCCAAGCCAGCTGGAAACGTTTGACCCACATCCCTCTCAAAACGGATCCACAGGCAGGAAAGCAATTTCCACGCCCTTGAAACATCTGCAATTGGCACAGGGTCTAGAGGAAGTGGCAGAATTAATGAACGACGTTTCCCTCATTCGTTCCATGGTCAGTCAGGAAGGGGATCACGAAAGGGCTGTTTACAATGTGAAAACAGGATACCGCCCTAACCCTACGGTCGTGCACCCTTCTCTCGGATCCATTATTTGCCATGAATTGCCTGAAAATGCTGTTGAGATCCCGAGGCATGTTTCCATACTTCCGAATGAATGGCCTGCACGCGGCGGTTATTTAGGTGCCACCTATGATGCTTTTCAGATTGGAGATCCCGGCCAGCGCATCCCGGATGTGATTTCCCCTGTCAGCAAAGAGCGACTTGAACGGAGACTCCAAGGGCTTGACGTCGTGGAACGAGCTTTCCTGAAAGGTCGTGACCCTGAATGGATAGCGTCCCATACACGCCACCGAGCCACAATTGATGAAGCACTGAAGATGATGGACTCGGATCAAATCAAGGCCTTTGATGTGAATCTTGCGACAGCGACGGAAGTAAATGCATATGGCGACACAGCATTTGGTAGAGGCTGCCTGGCAGCTCGTCGACTGATCGAGACCGGGGTACGTTGTGTAGAGGTCACACTGAGTGGATGGGACAGTCACATCAACAATCATGAGACCCAGTCAAAACGCATCGCGACTTTAGCACCTGCACTCGCAGCTCTGATTCGTGATCTGAAAGAACGCGAACTCTTGGAAAACACCATGGTCCTTTGCGGAGGCGAATTTGGCCGTTCTCCGGAGCTGAACCCCTTGGAAGGCCGCGATCATTGGCCTCATGGTTTCAGCTTCTTAATCGGTGGAGGAGGCATCGCTGGGGGGAAAGTCATCGGCGCCACCGATCCAGAAGGCATCAGGAAACAACCAGAGAACCCCGTGCGAGTTCAGGATTTACATGCTACCATCCAACACTGCCTGGGAATCGATTCTGAAAAAGAAATCATCACCCCCGTCGGTCGGCCCATTTTCCTGAGCGAAGGCAATGTCGCGCGCGAACTACTCGTAACGAGTTGAGCTCGTATTAGTATGCTTACCATTGAATACAGAGGCATCGCCTTTTCCCTGGTGAAAAAATCAGTTACGTGTCAGACCGTATCACTTGATAAAGTCTGGAAGTAAGAGAGCCCTCCCCCCCAATGAAAACTGAGTAATCAAGCAAGCTTGATCAGCATGACGCCTTCGTTCACAACCGCGGCATCAAAGATGAGCTCCTCATCCATAGCGTTGATAGATCAGTCACATTGGGCCCCATGAAGCCAACGAACAGGTCCATTCAAACGTTTAGGACATTCGAAAAGATCAGTTTATCCATAAATGCGAAAGACTGATAAGTGAATCATTGCGAGACGCGTCGTTCATTCGAAAAGCGCCTTTTCATGGCCAAGCCAAGTTCTTTTACCGCACGCTTGCCGTCATCAAAAGCCTCGGCAAATTGCATGAAACCATGCAAGGCTCCCTCGTATTGAATCAGGTCGATTGGGACCTGAGCGTCTTTTAACCTTTCAGCATAGTTCTCTCCCTCAGTTCGCAATACATCATATTCAGCGGTCACCACATGAGAGTAAGGTAATCCCACAAGTGTCTCAGCGGTGCATGGTGATGCGTAAGGATTCTGACGGTCTGCGGGCCTCGGCACATACTGGTCCCAGAACCAACGCATGATATGCCGTGTCAGCCCATGATCCTCTGCAAACATGTGATAGGTGGCAGATTCAAAATTGGGTTCTATGACTGGATAGATCAACCACTGGGAATCCAACTTGAATGCGGCTTGATCGCGAGCCTTCAAAGCCACAGCAGCGGCAAGATTGCCTCCCGCACTATCGCCGCACACCGCAATTCTTGCCGGATCTACTCCAAGGCGATCAGCATGCTTCACAACATACTGCGTTGCTTCAAGACAATCATCGAAGGCCGCTGGAAAAGGGGACTCAGGCGCCAGTCGGTAATCGACACTGACAATCACAGCTTCAGAAATCGCCGCCAAATGACGGCATAAAGCATCATGTGTTTCAATGTTACCGAGCACCCAACCTCCGCCATGAAAATACAACACCACTGGAAGTTTACCATTGGTTGAGGGGCGGTATATGCGTATGGGTAAACGATCCTCAATGGCTAGATTTTCAACGTGATGAAGTGGAGGTCCATCGCCAAACAAATCGGTAAATCCTGAAAAAATGTACCGACTTTCGGCAGGTGGCAACTCATCCCAACCAGGAGCACCCTGGTTGGCGATGGCCTTGAGGAAAGCTTGTGCTTGTGGGTGAAGTGGCATCTGGATCAGCGATTCGTTAAAATTTCATTCGATTGTATCAGGTCATTCTCTAAGGTTACCTGTTAAATAGCGCTAGAGTATTTTTCACTCTACCTGAGTATTGAAAGAACTTAATCAAGCAAAGATCTCGATCGGGGAAGAGACTTTGTCAGGCCCGCGCTCGTCTTTAGATCATGCAAAAGTATATCTCCTGGTCAAAACTTGATTCCCTATACTCACTTTAAGCTCAACAATGTCGAGTGGCCCAGGTGGTGAACAAAACAAGGCGCGGACTCGAATGGCATTTCTTAAACCTCAAAGAAACTTCGCACCAAACATTGAAATTCAATTTCCTGGATTCGTTGTAATTCTTCAATCACGGACTGATCGGCAGAGTCGGCCAATTCTCGAGAAACGAGATCGACAAAGCCAAAAGGATCCCACTCACCCGATTCTATCAATGAATTCAGATTAGGTGAAACATCTCCCCCAAACGGTTGTGTCAGAATCTGCTTTGCGATTTCAGCATAGGCAGGGTGCGTCCCGACTCGATGAAACCAGTACTTGGAATTCCCATAATCAGGTTCACGCCGATGCATGATACCATGCAGGAAACTACCGGTCGCTGAGGAAATTGACTGGGAAATCGAATGGGATGCATCTAAATGATCATGCCAGAGCAGAGCAGCAGAGCGCAACAGATCGATGAGTTCGGCATTTAAATGCCGGGTATTTGACCAATCCCTTACCTTGGCATTCAACTCTGACGGTTTCTCAACAGTATTACGAATACCAGGTCCCAACCCGGGGTAATCAGGTGTTGAAATCAGTTCCAAGAAGCTGACGGTTAAATCATTGGTTACATTCATATATTCAGCTCACTGTGCTCAAAACTAAGCGGAATCCAGATGAGAAAAACCTCACATCTGGTCAAGAAGTTGACGGGCCTTGCGAGTCCAAACCTTATCCTTCTTCTGAACAAATGAAGGCGCATGTTTTTCGTCTTCGATTACCTCTTGAAGCTGTTGAAGAGCCTCATTGGACATCCCCTGCTTTTTATAAATTTCAGCTAATAAAACTCGCGCTTCGGCGTAAGTCTGCGTTTCGAGCACGGTCTCAAGAGCCACTCTGGCCTTGTCGGTTGAATCAAGTTTTGAGTAAGCGTTGGCTAGTGCCATCATCGTGGCTCCGTAATCGTGTTTGGGGTTCTCTTCGATCACTTTTTCCAACATGGTAACCGCTTTCTCAAGCTGGTCGAGTTTGATCAGGCACTGGCCATATGGCCCCAGAATGTCCACATCCTCGGGATCGCGCTCGAAAGCAGCTTCATAGCATGCAAGTGCCTTATCCGGTTTACCTTGTTTTTGATAGATATCACCAAGTTCGGCATGGTGGTGGGCCTTGTCAAGGTGATGGATCTGCTCTTCGAGCTGTTTGATCCGTTCCCGTTCCGCGGCACCAGGCCATTCAAATGATGGACCTTTCTCCATCGCTTTTGCGCTGCGATAAACCATGAAATAATAGAGCATGGCGGAAAAAGCACCAAAGAAGAAAATCAATACCGACCATAACCATTCCTCTCTACGAATGGCGTCTACCAGCATCCATATCTGGAATGCCGTCATAATCAGGAAAAACGGATTGGTGAGAATTTCCCTCCAATCGTCGAGAATCAGCGCAAGTTGCATATATGTATTTATTCACATGTGACGTGGAAATTGCAAGTCAATGGCCTCAAGTTGGGCCCTCAGGGACTTGGAATCTTTATGGAAAGAAGGTAATTCCTCGTGTGTAACTTGAAAAGCAAACCCATGTGATACTGACTGGCTTCATGGCCTCTTGGCCAATAAAGCGCTTGCCAAACGTGCTTTTCGGATCACGCGTAATTTGTGGGTGCCTCGACAGATGATTTCATGCTCATCATGGGCTCTGAGGTCAAATGAAAACATATTTCTGTCCTGATAAATGATTTTGGCATGACAAGTGATCAGGGCGCCCAGAGGTGAGGGAGCTTGGTGCTTCACCTCCACTACTGAACCCACAGTTGATTCATCCTCTTCCAGATAAGGTAAAACAACTCCACGTGCGGTATGCTCCAGGAACCAGATTAGCCACGGGGTGGAAAGAATCTCGGGCATCACTTCATCTGCAAAATCGATGATGTGTTGCTCAGTCACTCTGAATTCTAAGTGACTGGATTCTCCAGTGCGTGGGCGCCTGTTCATGTCAGTGATGCATACTCAACGATTCGCGCTAACAATAAAGATTAGGCTGACCAAGCTTTGATTACAGGTGAAATCAATCCTGCATTGGTCCAATGAGTTCGATAAAATTACCATCCGGATCGCGAATAACCAGAAGTGCATTTTTCCCTCCTAAAGGAACAGGAGTCTTACCTAGGAAAGTAACTTTGGCTTTTTTAAGGCGTTCAATACTTGCTGAAAGGTCTGTGACATGCAACGTCAGGTAGCTGAAACCCAATGTTGAATGAATATAGGTTTGGTCTGTTTGGCTTGCCTCAGCTTTGGGAAAGGACATCATCTTGAGGCGACTTTGTTTTTCCCCTGCACCAAGCACGAACACCCTGGCCACAACTTCCATTTCATTCACCAAACCAATGGATGTGGCAAAAGCTGGTGGTGCTGAAAACCCCTTCACCTCTTTACAGCCGATCACATCTTTGTAGAAAGACGCCGATTTATCGAGATCCTTCACAACAATCCCGAGATCAAGTACGGGGGATGAAAAAACCTCAGATGGTTCATTTTCCTGACCCAGCACTTCGAAACTGTCACCG